>Ga0194132_10000113_pt1 | contig 153068 bp, 155 predicted proteins | sample TA2KigOf80mmetaG_FD_148612 | JGI IMG/M metagenome (GOLD analysis project Ga0194132, IMG submission 148612) | Freshwater microbial communities from Lake Tanganyika, Tanzania - TA2015054 Kigoma Offshore 80m | ecosystem: Environmental > Aquatic > Freshwater > Lake | place: Tanzania: Lake...
CGTCTCCTCGTCGGGTATCTCCAGCCAGATGAGTTGATCGAGATAGGCGACATTCTTGCCCGCGTAGGTGCCGGGGCTGGAGGGCTCGTCCCGGGTGATGTAGCCCTGGAACCGCTCCAGGACGATCTTGTCGCCCTGGTCCCAACTGACGAACTTGTAGGCGGCCGTGCCGATCCTCTCAGTCACCGGCTCGGTGAACGGGGTGGCGGCATCCTCGGCCCGCATCATCGCGAGCGGCGGGTGCGGGTTGGCCAAGACGATGGGGACGCCACCGAAGGGTTCGGTGAAGGTCCAGGTGAAGATCTTGGTATCGAGCGCCTTCAAGCCGTCCTCCGCGCTGAACCTGTTGACCAGTGTAATTCCCGGCATACCCGTGTCCATCGCTCGCTGTAGCGATGCGATAGCGTCCTGCGACTCGAACGGGCTGCCGTCATGGAACTTCATTTCGCGTAGCTTGAAGGTCCACGTAAGCCCGTCCGGGCTGATGGAGAAGCTATCCAGACCGCGCGGCTGGGCGTTCAGATTCCCGTCCCAGCCGAAGAGCCCCTCGTAGAAGTGGGACGCAATGGAACCAACGACTGCGAAGAAGGAGTAGACCGGGTCCAGGGTGCTGACGCTTCCCTGGGCAGTGATGCGCAGATTGCCCCCGAACTTGGCCTCTCCCGTGGCCGGAGGAGGCGTGGGCGTGGCGGCGCGGACCTTCTCCACCACCACCGTCGCCTCCTTCTCTATCGCTACCGTCGCCTCCTTCTCTACCTCCTGCTCCTCCTTGTCTCCACAGGCAGCTAGGACAAGCGTGAGAACCGCCACGACTGCTAGAGCAAAGAGCGTCTTTTTCATGGCTTTCCTTTCTGCAGACGTACCTAGGATCGCTGGCCTGGCCACACCCTCGGTTCGACGGACCACAGGGCCTGGGTTAGTCTCGCAGGCTCCGCTGTTCCCGCCCAGGTGTGGCGGCGCCAACCGCCACAGATAGCCGCTGCGGGCCGCATCTTAGCGGTCGCCCCATGGATTGTCAAGGATTGCCACCAAGTGTTTGTGATTTCCCGAACAATGTCGCCGAAGACCTTCCACCGTCCGGCGAGTTACTTCCTAACAATGGGGACGTGACACTGAATTCGGCGTGGTACTTGCATGAGCCTCGCCGTGCCTCTAGAATCGTACCGTTCAGACGGAGGCGTATCCCACTGTGAGCGCATCACGAGACGCAAGCGATGATTAGCACCATCTTGAACGTGGTCTTGCTCGCGGCTGCCCTCGCCGCGGTCTGCTGCGGGGGCCCGAAGGCGGCCTCGCCGGTCTCCGAGGAGGCGCAAACTGCCGAGACAGCCCAGAGGGCCAAGGGAGAGTTCGTCACGATTGCCGACATGAAGGCGCGGCGGATGCTCCACTCAGTTGTGCTGTTGCTTGACGGTCGGGTCCTCGTGGCCGGGGGCATGGGCTTTGGGTCGAACATGAAGGCCCTGGTCAGCGACGAGGCGGAGGTGTATGACCCAACGACCGGGCAGTGGTCGGTAACGGCGACGATGAGAGCGGCTCGCCACTCGTTGGCCCTGGCCCTGCTCCCAGACGGCAGGGTACTGGCTGCGGGCGGTTTGAGCAAACTGAGACAAGCGATCCGGACCGCCGAGATATGGGATCCCAAGACGGGGACGTGGTCGCCGACTCAGAGTATGAACGAGGCGCGAGAAGGAACGGTCTCTGTTGTACTCACCGATGGCCGCGTGATGGTCGTCGGCGGCGTCGGGGACACGTTTGGCGACCTGACCGCAGTGGAGGTCTATGACCCGGCCTCCGGAACGTGGTCCCTTGTCGCGCCGATGGCGACGCCACGCCACTTCCATACCGCCACCTTGCTTCAAGACGGACGCGTGCTGGTCACCGGCGGCGGGAGGCTCGACGGCCCTTACCTGGATACGGCTGAAGTGTATGATCCGGTGGCCGATTCCTGGTCAGCGGCTGGCACCATGTCGGATGGACGCGCTCTTCACGCGGCTACGCTGCTGAAGGATGGCCGGGTTCTGGTAGTCGGTGGGGCCGGCAGGCTGACCTCGGCGGACCTCTGGGACCCAAAGACCAACACCTGGAGCCCAACCGCCGACACCAAGGCTCCCCGTGCCGAACACAGCGCCACCCTGCTAGCGGACGGGCGGGTGTTGGTTGCCGGAGGGGTGGGCGGCCTCGCCTCGGCCGAACTCTACGACCCCGCGACCGGGACGTGGTCCGACGCTGGGACTATGTCGGCACCGCGACACCAACACAAGAGCCTCCTGCTCAACGACCAACGGGTGCTGATCACCGCCGGCAACGGCAGGGAGGGCCTCCTCGCCTCCGCCGAGCTGTACGCCCCGTGAGTTGTGCTACCTATGCGATCTACGGGCGAACCCGAGGTGAGGGCGCGACGATTCGCCGACCCCCAGTGAGCTATCGTATTGCCAGTGATACCAGACGGAGTGTAACGTCGGCAGGCTCCCGAAGGAGGCCACAATGGTCAAGTCAACGCGGCCACTGGACGTGCTGGTAGCGGTGGTGTGCCTGGCGGGTGGCATCGCCTATATGGCGACGGACAACGATATCAAAGGCGTCGTGGTCGTCCTGCTGGGCATCCTGTACTTCCTGGCGGTCCCGCGCACCCTCAAAGGTGCGTAGCAAAAAGAAGGCCCTCCCCGGAGGAGAGGGTGCTTCCCCTCCGGGGAGGGCGCAAGATAACCCTGTCAGCTCACGAGGTACAGGGTTGGATAGATGAAGACCCGGGCCACGTCCACGAAGTGCCAGTACTTCACCGCGCCCTCGACTCCCCAGTAGTTGCCCTTGGTGTAGCGGCCGTCGCGTCCGAGGAACCAGACGATGCCCAGCATGATGAGGCCGCTGAGCACGTGGGTGGCGTGGACGCCGGTGAGGGTGAAGAAGACAGTGCCGAAGCCGGTGGACGGCGAGAAGTGCCGGAAGGCCTCGTACCGCTCGATGCCCACACCCGCAAGGAACACAATCCCAAGGGCGATGGTGACGAGCACGCCGAGGCTGAAGCGGCGCTGATTGCCGTAGCGGGCGGCCATCTCGGCCTGTTAGGCGCTGAGGCTGCTGAACAGCAGGACAATGGAGATAACGAGACCGAGCCCCTGATTGAGGTCTTCAGGCCACTCCACGCCGCGCAGATAGAAGCGGCTGGAGAGCAAGACCCCGAATAGGAAGCTCTCGGAGATGATGAAGAGCCATAGACCCAGCCGGTTGGTGCCGAGCTTGTCGTGCCCCACGTGGGCTCCAGCAGCCCCGTGCGTGTCCGTCTTGTCGACCATGTCGTTCTACTCCTCCTCGTGGTGCCAGAGCTGGTGCACGTGCATGAAGTACCAGACGATCGGCCAGGCCGCGATGATGGCAAGGATGGCTAGCACGGGCCAGTTCCCACGCTTGAACTGGACCCCTATCACGTACTCGATGATCTCCAAGACCATCAGGACCACAAAAACGATGATGCCTAGGCGTGTCTTAGCGCCGAGTGCTGTCCTGTTCTTGTTCACCAGCCTTCCTCCTCGGTCCTAGTCTCCGTCGCCTGCGTGGGCGCCGGCCTCACGGGCAGTCCTCGGGAAGCGCGCGTGCTGCAAGCCCTGTTCGCCGTAGCAGTGTGGATCGCCGGTGACAACCGGCGGCACAGGGAAATTCTCGACGGGCGAAGACGACGAAGTCTGCCACTCCAAAGCCTTCGCCTTCCACGGGTTCGCCTCGGCCACCGGGCCGCTTATCCACGACCGCACCAGATTGTAGGTGAGGAGCACGAAGCTAACAGCCAGCACGAAGGCCGCCACGCTCACGGCCAGGTTCTCGCCGGTCAGCTCGGCCGGGTAGTCGGCCACGCGGCGGTTCATGCCTTGTACGCCCACCCAGAACATGGCCAGGAAGGTCACGTTCTAGGCGACAAACATCCAGACGAAGTGGACCCTGCCCATCGCCTCGTTGTACATGCGTCCCGCGATCTTGGGGAACCAGTAGTAGATAGCCGCCATGATGGCGAAGATCTCGCCTCCCACCATGGTGTAGTGGAAGTGGGCGACGACGAAGTAGGTGTCCTAGAGCTGGATGTCCGTGGCGACGTCGGCCAGGAAGATGCCAGTGATGCCGCCGATGAGGAAGTTGAAGATAACCCCCACGGCGAACAGCATGGGCGTCTTGAGCCACAGCTTGCCCATCCACAGCGTCCCCAATGCTGAGAGGAACACGGCGCCGGTCGGAATGGAGATGAGCTCGGTGCTGACCATGAACGGGATGTGTATGTAGCTCGACATGCCACTGGTGAAGAGGTGGTGCGCCCAGACGACCATGCTCAGGATGACGACGGCGATGAAGGAAGCGACGACCCACTTGTAGGCGAAGACGGGCTTTCGCGAGAAGCGGGAGAGGATCTCTAGTTCGATGCCGAACGCGGGCAGAATCATCACGTACACGGCGGGGTGAGAGTAGAACCAGAAGATGTGCTCGTACAGCAGGGGCTTCCCACCCACAGCCGCGTCGAAGAAGCCCATGCCGGCTACACGGTCGAGGATGACCATGATGAGGCCGTAGGCGACAAACTTGGTCGGGGCGAGGCTGATGAGGAAGGCGGAGACGATGGCCCAGACGAAGATGGGCAGCCGGCCCCAGGTCATGCCGGGCACCCGCATCTTAATGACGGTGGTCAGGAAGTTTAGGCCACCGAGGATGGAGAACAGGCCAAAGGTGAGGAAGGCGAAGAGGACAAGTAGCTGGCCGTCGGCGTTGATGACGCTCAGCGGCGGGTAGGCGGTCCAGCCAGAGTCGAAGCCGCCGAACACAGGTGTCAGGAGAAGCAGGACGGCCACGGGCGGGATGGTCCAGTAGCTGAGGGCGTTGATACGGAGGGAAGGCAACATCCTCGGCGCCGATGAGCAGCGGCACGCCGAAGTTGGCGAACCCGCCCATGATGATGGCCACTGCCACAGCGACCATCATCATCCCGTGTAGGCCCATGACCATATTGAACTGGTCGGGGCCGATGATGGTCTGCCCGGCATCTAGCAGCTCGATCCGCAGTACGACGGCAGCGATGCCGCCGAGGAGCATGACGACGAACGTAACGAGGTACTGAACGCCGATGACCTTATGGTCGGTGGAGAAGGTGAAATAGCGGCGCCAGCCCTTCGCCGTGTTGGTCTTCGGCTTCATGCCGAACCACTCCCTGGCCCAGTAGTCCCACACCCCGATGCCCAGCAGCCAGCCGATAAGGGCGAAGATGTAGCCGAGGGCGATGCGCACCTCGGTGGCGGGCTGGTTGGTGACGGCGGCGATGAGGCTCGCTAGGGCGATGCCGATGCCCAGGCCGACGCCTGCGAAGACAAGGGCACGGACCACCGGGAAGAACCCGTTCAACACTCCCATCTCATCACCTCGTCAGCTTCGCCGGGGACTGCTCGGCGATCCAAGTGTCGAACTCCTCTTGGGACACCACTCTTACGGGCAGGCGCATGGTGGCATGGCCGGCGCCGCATAGTTCGGCGCACTGGAGCCGGAAGTTGGGGTCTTGGGCGAAGGTGCCGAACTCGTCAGGCGTGGCGACGATGGCCGTGTACATCCCCGGCACCGCGTCCACCTTGATGCGGAACGCCGGTATCCAGAAGGAGTGGAGGACGTCATAGGCCGTCACCTCGAACCGCGTGACTACGCCGATGGGCAGCACCAGTTCCTTGCGGCTCTTCACGCCCTGCTCCGGGTAGATGACGTTCCAGAAGAAGCGGCGCCCCTCCACCTGCACGAGTAGGTCAACGGGCATGTTGTCGTGGGCGCGGACCTCGCGAAGGCCGGTGATGCCGGGGTGGATGATGACGGCGATGGTAGGAGCCGAGGTGACAGTGAACCAGGTGACGATGGGCGGTTTGTGGCCGCGAAGGGCCGGGCCGTCACTGTCGGGATCGCCCTTCAGGTGCCAGCGCACCAGCGAGTAGGCCAACACGGCGCAGACGAAGGCGAAGACCGGCACCGACAGCAACGTCAGGAGGGTGAACGCACCGTCGATCGCCTTGGCCTCTTTTGCCGCTGCCACGGGGAACGGTGTGAAGTTGAGCACCAGTACGTAGCCGATAGGGGGGAACACCGCCCAGAGCGCAGCGACGAATGTGAAATGTCTTGCCACTTAGCTGCCTCCCTAGCCTCGCAAGTACAGACTTTTGCGTTAAGAATCACGATGGCTTGGGAGATGTGAAGGGATAGCCGGAGAGTGTGAAGGGTACGTGAAAGTTTTCACGTAGCGTACCGGCGTCTGGGGTGATGTGCACGAAGCGCGTGCATGCCGCTGCTGGCCGGTGGGTGGCCCGCGAAACCCTCCTACAGGGCTACCTCTTTTCTCACACTCGCCGTCATCATTTCGGGCGATGCCGGGCTTGGGAGCGGGGAGGATACTGGGGCCGTTGTAAAGACGCCTGCAATGCCAAAGAAGCTGGAAAGGAAACTCACGATGGCAACCATGGAAGCGGCAGCGCTACCAGTTATCGAGCACATCCCCGGTCCCACCAAGAGAGGGCCGAACGGGCACAACATCTTCTTCAATTCATGCCCGAGGTGCTCCGGGACGCGCTATCTCGACCGCGACCAGTTCGGGTGGTACGTGTCCTGCGTCGCCTGCGGCTACGCGGCCTACCTACTCATCAAGCAACGCGGCCGCCCGCGTGCCCACATGCCGGACGAAGCTGACCCGCCCCGCCGCGCCAAGCGCATCTCCTTCAGCTCCCTCCGTCTGGTCTAGCCTCCCTCGGGGAGCGTTAAACGCATCTATAAACGCCTATGGTCTGGTCACAGCATAGGCGGTTACTTTTTCCTGAACTCTTTCCAACGCGCGACGCTGAATCCGGGCCGTCGCGTGAACTCCTGGAACATCTGCTCTTTCTTGCGGATCTGCCGGCACTTCTCCAGAAGAGCCGCGGGGTCGAAGCCGGACGGCACCTTGGTGCAGCCGTCCATGTCGGCCACTAGCAGGTCGCCCGGGTGGACCAGCAGTTGGCCTATCGCCACGGGGCCGTTGACCCGCACGAGGGTAAAGACGCCGTGCCCTGGGACGAGCCCGCGGCCCCAGACAGGCAGGCCGACCGCCTTGATGCCCTGCAGGTCGCGCACGGTGCCGTCCACCACCGCGCCGACGACGCCGAGGGCCTTGTTGGCGGCGGCCATATTGTCGCCGAAGGCGGCGCCCCGGCCGGGCCGGGTATCCACGTCTTTCATCGCGGCGATGATGGGGCCGCCGGTCTTCTCCAGCACCTCGTAGTACGAGTCCCAGGGAACGCCCACCGCGTCGGGATCGTTGGTGGCCAGCTCGGAAGTGACGGCGTAGCCGACGACGCAGCCGAACTCGGGCAACAGGCACCGTATCTCAGGGCCGGTGTAGCACTCGGGAATCCCCCCGCGGGTCTGAAGCTCCCGTCCTCCCTGGCTCGCACCCATGGACTCGACGATAGCATTGAACACGGTGGCCGAGTCGAACTGCATCAGCCCTTCGAGCGCCTCTTTCGATGCACGTTGCATATCTACTCCTTCCCTATCAACAGAACAATCTTGCGCCGGGGGATTATAGCAGCGGAGGTGTGTGGGGGGTTGGCCTCGGCGCTATACTTACGCCAACCAGATGATTCCCCTACGCCTCACTGTCAAGAACTTCATGTGCTACCGGGACAACGCCCCCACCCTCGACCTGGAGGGCATCCACGTGGCTTGCCTATGCGGGGAGAACGGCCACGGCAAGTCGGCCCTTCTGGACGCGATGACCTGGGCGTTGTGGGGCGAGGCGAGGGCTTCGACCCAAGACGAGCTCATCCACCTAGGCCAGCAAGATATGGTTGTGGACCTGGAGTTCCTGGCCCGTGACCACCGCTACCGCGTCACCCGCAGCCACGTCCGCGCCGTCCGCGGACGGCAGGGCAAGACCGACCTCAGCCTGCTAGCCGCCTCCAATGGCCGCTTCACGGTCACCAGCGGCAATACCGTCGCCGACACGCAGAAGCGCATCCGCGACCTGCTCCAGATGGACTACACGACCTTCATCAACACCGCGTTCCTGCTCCAAGGACGGGCCGACCTGTTCACCATGAGCAGGTCATCAGAGCGTAAGGAGCGGCTGGGGGAGGTACTCGGCCTAGCGGCCTACGATGCGCTGGAGGAGCGCGCGAAGCTGCGGAGCCGCGAGCGTCACCAGCGGGTGTTGGGGCTGGATGCCCTCCTGGCCTCGCGGCGCGAGGAACTGGCGCGGCGCCCGCAGTTCGCCGAAGAGATGGCCGCGGTCAAAGCCGAGCTCGGGCGACTCACGCCGGCTCTGGAGGAGGCCCGGCGGACGCGGGACGCCGCGTACAGCCGGCGCGATGAGCTCTTGTCCCGCCGCGCGCAGGCGGACGAATCGGACAGGCGACTGACCGGAGAGCGGCAGGAGACGGCGCGGCTGGAGAAGCTGGCACAAGAGCATGCGGTGCGGGTACAACAGTTCGAGGCGCTGCTCGTCCGCGAGGCCGAGATATCAGACCGTTTCCAGGCGTACGAGTCGGCACGCGGGGAGCTAGAGCGGTTCACCCACGCCCTCGCCAGGCTGAACAAGCTCGCTGAAGAGAAGGCGCCGCTGGAACGTGCCATCGCTGACCAGGGCGGCAGGCTACAGGCCGAAGGGGAGAGGCTGCGCGACACCCTCGAGCGAGACCTGGCCCCGAAGGCGGCACGCTTTCCCCAACTCGAACGTGAGCTTGAGGTCACCTTGCGGGAACTGGCAGGCCTCGGCGAGGAAGAGAAGGCCATTGAGGCCTTGCGGGTCTCCGCCAGCGACTCGGCTGGCAAGGCCGCGGCTTTGGAGCAGACTTCGGATGGTCTGACCAAAGAGATGGCCGAGGCGCGGAGCAAGGCCGAGTTACTCTTGCAGCCCGGGGCTGCCTGTCCTGTCTGCAAGCAGGCGCTCGGGCCAGAGGGGCAGGCGCACCTGCGAAGCGAGTACCGGGCGCGGTACGAGGCCGCGAAGCAGAGCCGCGACCAAGCCGAGGCGCAGCTCAAGGTCGCGCGGCGGGAGCAGCAAGGGTCTGCGGCCCGCGCGGAACAGCTCTTCAAGGCCCTCAACCAGAAAAGCGCCCTGCTCCACCGGCGCGTCGAGGGCCTAGAACGCGAACTGCGGGAGTCGCGGCAGGCATTGGATGCTCTCGAGCCAGCGCGGCGCGGGCTGGCCCATGCGGAGGCTCGGCTGCGGTCGAATGACTTTGCCCATGAGCAGCGCGATAAGCTGGCTGATCTGGAGGCCAGATCTGCCGAACTTGGCTATAACCAGGAGGCCCACCGGAGGACGCAGGGCGAGGCGCGCTCGTTGGAGCAGTACGCCGACCTCCACCGGCAGTTGGTGGACGCCAAGGGCAGGCTGCCTTCCGAGCAAAAGGCCCTACAGGACACGTCCGGCTCCCTGGAACGCCGCCGCCAGGAGGTCAAGCGCCTCGACGAGGCCCGTCAGGCGCTCCAGCGCGACCTTCAGGGCTTCGCGGACGCAGAGCGCGGGCTTGCGGCAGCGCAACGTAGTTTAATGGAGCTTGAGGCCGGCTACGGAAAGGCGCTGCAGCGCCATGGAGCGCTGGAGGCCTCACTTGCGCGGTGCGACGCGGTGGAGGCGGAAGCGCGGCAGCTGGAGGTGGAGCGGCGCCAAGAGGCGGACGAGAAGGCTGTGTACGACGAGCTCGCCGGGGCCTTCGGCAAGAACGGCATCCAGGCCCTCATCATCGAGACGGCCATACCCCAGCTCGAGGCGGACTCCAACGAACTGCTGTCCCGGCTCACGGACGGTAGGATGCACCTCAAGCTGGAGCTGCGCCAGGGTGCGGTGCGGCGCGGGACCACCGCCGAGGAACTGGAAGTCAAGATCGCCGACGAGGTGGGGACCCGCAGCTACGAAACGTTCAGCGGCGGCGAGGGGTTCCGCATCAACTTCGCGCTGCGCATCGCGCTGTCCAAGCTGCTGGCCCGGAGGTCGGGCGCGCCCCTGCCCATCCTGTTCATTGACGAGGGGTTCGGCTCCCAGGACTCCGCCGGACAGGAGCGGCTGAAAGAGGCCATCCAGTCCATCCAGGACGACTTCAAGAAGATATTGGTCATCACCCACGTGGAAGAGGTAAAGGAGGCGTTTCCCGTCCGCATCGAGGTGACAAAGACTCCACTCGGCTCCACCTTCACGATAGTGTAGCGAGGAGCACCCTACCCCATCGCCCTGATGTGGGCGATGGTCAGCCCCTGGTGTTCCAGTTCCTGCGCGATGAGGAGCGCGCGGTGGCAGTGGGCCGGATCCTCCTCGGCGCACATGATGGCCACGACCCGCTCCCGTGACAGCTCGGCCAGCTCCTCGATGCCCTTCTGGAGCGCGGGCTGGCGGCGCATCTTCTCGAAGTCGGGCCAGCGGCGCGGACCGTACAACGATGGGTCTGGTGGCTTGCCGCCGAGGGTATCGCCCATCCAGCGGTGCTCGATACCCTCGGCCTCCAACAGAGCGGGCAGCCTCGTGCGGTTGGCGAAGGGCGCGAACCAGCTGAAGGGGTGGGTGCGTACGTCCACCAGCACCTCGACCGGCGTTGCCTTCAGCAGGGCGCGGAACCTCTCCCAGGCGTGGCGGCTGTGGCCGATGGTGAAGACGACGGGGGACACGACAGACTTTTTCGCCCCCTCACCTCAGTCCTCTCCCCTCAAGGGGGGAGGAAGTATAACTCTCGCGTCGTGACCTTCCTGGGAGTGAATGCTACGCGGGCGGCTCGACGCCCATCTGGCGGTACAGGCCCAGCAGGTCGGCCTGTGCCCAGTGGCCGGTGATGAGGCCGTCGCGGACGCTCAGGATGTCTATGACCTCTATCGCTACACGCTTGCCGGTCGTCGGCACGCCAAGGAACTCGGCGCTGTGCGTGCCCGTGATGGTCTTACGCGTCACGACCATGTCGCCCTCCGCAACCTGGTCGTGGATGGCCACGTCCATGTCGGGGAAGACGCGCCACAGCATATGGAAGAGCTGCTTGGAGCCCTCGCGGTTGCGCGGCAGGGCGGGGAGCACGTCGTGGTTGTAGAAGTCGGGCGAGATGGTCCGCTCGATGGCATCGAAGTCGCGGTGACGCTGCACGGCCAGGGTGTACTCATAGACGGTCTGTTTGTTCAGGTCGGCGAGGCTCTTCGTCTCTGCAGGCTTCTTGGACCCGTCTGGGGTAGCTCGTAGCTGCGCCATCACCCCAGAGATGCCGAAGATGCCCCACCGCTCGATGCACTTCCCGTTGCGGAAGTGGAGCATGGTCATGCCCTCGAAGCGCACCTTTCTGCCGGTGGGGGCGATGCCTTTGAAGGGGCCAAGGTGCGTGCCGGTGACGACGAAGCGCCCGGCCGCCGAATCCCCTTCGGCCACGATGTCCTCCACCGTCAGGTGCATGTCCGGAAAGGCGGCCCACAGTTCGGCGTAGTAGCGCCGGAAACCGTTCAGGTCCGGCGGAAGGCCACCTGGCAGATCGGGTGTGACCGCGTCGCGGGTGTACAGGTCGAAGTACCCCGACCGGTCGCGCACGTTGTTGAACGCCACAACCGAGCGCAGCAGCGCCGCCCTGTTATCACTCACGCCCATTGCCGCTCCTCCCATTTCCTGACTCATCGCGGACCGGCCAGTTCGTCGGCGACTCCTCGAAATTCATGCGGTAGAGCCGCGCGTAGAGGCCGTCACGGGCCATGAGTTCGGGGTGCCGCCCCTCCTCGACGATGCGTCCGCTGTTAAGAACGACGATGCGGTCGGCATCGCGGACGGTGGACAGGCGGTGTGCGATGACGACAGCGGTGCGGCCCTCCAGCAGCTTCTTGAGGGCAGCCTGGACCATCGCCTCGGTGTGGCTGTCCACGCTGGCCGTCGCCTCGTCCAGCACCAGGATGCGCGGGTCGGCTGCGATGGCGCGGGCGAAGCTGATGAGCTGCCTCTGGCCCTGGCTCAGATTACCTCCGCGCTCCTGGAGCACCGTGTCATAACCCTTCTCCAGCCGCATGACGAAGTCGTGGGCACCGACGGCCTTGGTCGCCTCGACCATGCGGTCGTCACTGACGTCGGCGTGGTTGTATTTGATGTTCTCACGGATGGTGCCGGAGAAAAGGAACGGCTCCTGGAGCACCATCCCCATCTGCCGCACGAGCGAGTCCCGCTTCACCTGGCGGACGTCCATACCATCCACAAGGACGGCCCCACGGCCCTCGGGCACGTCACGGAAACGCATGAGGAGTGAGGCGAGGGTCGTCTTGCCCGCGCCAGAGGGGCCGACGACGGCGACGGTCTCGCCGGGCCGGGCGCGCATGTCCACATGCTTGAGAGCATCGGGGCCGGACCCGTAGCCGAAGCTCACGTCGCGGAACTCGACTTCTCCCTTGATGGCTGGCATATCTTTGGCGCCGGGGGCGTCCACCATGTCCGGCTGGGTGTCGAGGAGGTCGAAGATGCGCGCGCCCGAGGCCATGGAGCGCTGAAGCTGGCTGTACTGCATGGTGAGGTTACGGACGGGGTCGAAGAACCGCTGCACGTACATCACGAAGGCTATCAGCACGCCGACCTGGAGCGCACCCTCGGTAATCATCAGACCGCCGAAGTAGATGGCTAGGCCCAGGGAGATGCCGGTGAGCAGGTCAACCCCAGGCATCAGGCCGGACGACAGTGCGGTGGCCGACAGGTTGGCGTCAAGATGCTCGCGGTTGTTGACGTCGAAGGCCTTGCGGTTATGGTCTTGGCGGTTCAGGCCTTGCACCACGCGCACGCCGGCGATGTTTTCGTTCAGGTCTGAATTGACCACGGAGATGGCCCGGCGCACCCGGACGAAGCTTCGCCTGGCGAAGGGCTGCCACGCATACATGACGGCCACCAGGATGGGCAGCACCGCCATCGCCAGCAGGCCAAGTTTCACATCCAGCAGCAGCATGGCCACCACGATGGCGATGAGGCTTACGAAGTCGGACAGGACTATCACGGCCATGGACGCCAACTCTTGAAGCTGCCCCACGTCGCCGAGCACCCGCGAGATGAGGCGGCCCACCTCGGTCCGGTCGTAGAACGACACGGGCTGACGCTGCAGGTGGGCGAACATGTCTCTGCGAAGGCGGTATAGCATCCCCTGGCCGACACGCTCCATCGCGATCTGTTGCGCGTAGCTGGCGCCCCAGTTGACCAAGGCATTGGCGACGAAGAAGCCGATGAGCCAACTCAGGCCGCCCAGGTCGCCGGTGGCGATGTAGCTGTCTATGCCGATCTTGATGAGCCAGGGGACGGCGACGCCCGTGCCGGTGGAGACGAGCATCGCCACGACCGCGACGGCCAGCAGTTTGCGGTACGGGCGCAGGTACGGCAGCAGGCGGCGCACGACCCGTGGGTCGTACACCGCACCGAACAGCTCGTCGTCCTGCTCGGCCCTGGAAGGGACGCGCATGGCGTGGTGGCCAATCATCGCGCGGCCCCCTGCGCTGCTGCAGCGGGCGTCCACCGCCGTTCGTCTTTGCGCTCCCGCGGCAGCAATTGAAGCTCGTAGATCTGCCGGTAGAGTCCGCCCCGCGCCAGAAGCTCTTCGTGGGTGCCGCGCTCGGCGATGCGGCCGTCCTTGAGCACCAGCACGAGGTCGGCCCTGCGCACGCTGCTGAGCCGGTGGGCGATGACGAAGGTGGTCCGCCCCTTCATAAGGGACTCCATGGCCTGCCGGAACAGGGCCTCGGTCCCGGCGTCCACGCTGGAGGTGGAGTCGTCGAGCACCAGGATGGGCGGGTCAAGGAGCAGGGCACGGGCGATGGCGACGCGCTGCCGCTGACCGCCGGAGAGGTTCACGCCGCGCTCTCCTATCTCGGTATTGTAGCCGTCCTTGAGCGAGGCCACCAGCTCGTGGAGTTGGGCCGTCCGGGCAGCCGACTCGACCGCGGCCATGGCCGCATCCGGGCGGCCGTAGGCGATATTGTCGCGCAGCGAGGCGGAGAACAGAAACACGTCCTGCTGGACGATGCCAACGTTGCGGCGCAACGACTCGACGGCCACCTCACTCACGTCCCGGCCATCTATCGTCACTTTGCCGGAGGTCACGTCGTAGAAGCGCGGCAGCAGGTTCACCACGGTGCTCTTGCCACTACCTGGCGCGCCCAGGAGAGCGACGATCTGGCCTGGCTTGGCCTCGAAGCTGATGCCCTGGAGGGCGGGCTGCCTCTCGGCATAGCTGAAATGGACGTCCTCGAACCGCACGTGGCCCTTGGCGCGGGGCATCTCGGCGGCGTCCGGGGCGTCGCGGACGGCGGACTCTGCGTCCAGCACCTCGAACAGCCGCTGGCCAGAGGCCACCGCGCGCGCGAACATGCTCACCAGCCAGCCAATCATGCGTACAGGGAAGACCAGGCCCTGGCCGTACAGCAGGAAGCGCGTCAAGTCGCCCAGGGTCATCTCGCCATTGATAACACGCGAGCCGCCGTACCCCAGGATGAGCGCCATCGCCAGCATGAACACCATGACCATGACCGCCGTGCTGGATGCCCGCACCCGCGTCGCGCGGACCGACTCCTCGGCGACTTGCACGTTCTTCTCGTCGAACTTGCGCTCCTCGTGCCGCTCGGCGGCGAAGGCCTTCACCACGCGCACGCCCGTCAGGTTCTCCTGGAGGACGGTGCTCAACTCGCCCATCCGCTCGGAGATGCGCTGCCAGATGCTCCGCATCTCGCTCCGGGTGCGGATGGAGTAGAGGAGCAGCAGAGGGATGAAGCCGATGACCATCAGGCCGAGCCGCCAGTCCAGCCACAATAGGATGCCCGAGCTGGTGAAGAACAGGAGGGCGAAGTAGGGCGTGCGGAGCAGGCCGAAGGCGACGAAGACGCGGACGGCCTCGACGTCGGAGATTGCGCGGGACATAAGGTTGCCGGTGTGGTGGCGGTCGTGGAACTCGAAGCTGAGGCGCTGGACGCGGTCGTAGAAGCGGTCGCGCAGGTCGTAGGCGACGTACTGGGACAGCGCCTCAGCCGTGTAGGTCTGGCCGAAGTGGAGGAGGCCCTGGAGCACGGTCAGGCCGGCGAGGAGCAACCCCAACCAGAGGAGCGCGCCGGTGGAGACATGGCCGGCCTGGAACATCTCGACGGCGCGGTCCACGGCGACGCCCAGGAACCACGGCAGCACGAGCGTCGCGGCCAGGGCGCCGAGGGTGGTGGCATACGCGCCCACGAGCCACCAGCGGTACCGCGCCATCAGGCGCCATATCCGGAGGATGATGTCCATCGTTTGATTCTACAACGCGGGCAGGCGGCGAATCTGTCGGAGGATGAAGCGTATCTAAAGTTCAACGAAAGGATATGCTCATGACAGACATCCCCAAGACAGCTCAAGGGCCTCAGTCCCGAGAGGAGATGTCCCTGACCAGCCTGGGGCAATTGGAGGGTGCGCCCATGCCCACGGAGCCTCTCGCCCAGGCCGCCGTTGCAGGCGAAGCTGCAGAGATTCCTCGGGCCGCATCGCCGTAGGACGAACCGGTTTCCCTGGGGGAGTTCGTCTTCTTCTTCGACGGCGAGTTCCGGACACTGGCGGAGACGGAGCGCCGCGCCGCGGTCAACGCCGCCATCGCCGCCCACCTGGCCCACCTGTCCGCCCGCGCCCTGCGCTAGGCAGCATAGGTAATTACGAGCCGGTCGGCTTTCGAATCTCTGGGTGAGGCTGTCCGGCGATGCTACCGCTCGTCGAGGGGGATGCGGAGGTCGAAGGGTACGGCGGGCTCGACGCGCCAGAAGGGGTTGACCAGGGGGTCGCCCTCGAGCTCGGTGAGCATGACGCGGTAGGAGAGCTCGAAGTCGCGGAGGATGCGCTGGGCCCGCTCCCTGTTGTGGTGGGGGATGCGGCCCGCAATCTCGGTCCGGCGCGCGATGACGACCTCGCCATCACGCTCCAAGGTGATGCGGATGATGCCGATGCGTGGGTCGCCCTGCAGCTTGCGCGGCGGCGCAGGCATCTCGGCGCGGCCCACGGTGACGACGACCCCGGCGTAGTCCGCGGACCGGGCCAGGTGGTACCGTACCCTGACGAGGACCTGCTCGGCATCGGCAAGACGGCCCCGCTCCACGAGGACGCGCATCTCGCGCCCACGGTCGCCGGCCAGGTGGGCGTGCATCTCGGCGCGGTCGGCGTCGGACTTGGGGAGCCAGAGGCTGACGCCCTCCTTGGTGGTCTTGACCCAGTAGAGGGAGTCGCCGGGCACGGCGTCCGACGACCTCACAGCGGCGACGCTGCTCAGGCCGAGCACCAGAAGCACCGTTACAAGCGCGAACGCGATCGGCTTGGCCACGGGCCGCCGCCAGAAGGGGACACGGGTGTGGTCACGCTGGGGGACGTCCTGGGAGGCGACCTGGGTGAGCCGGTAGAGGCCCCTGGCCTTGGCCGCGGGGTTCTGCCGTGTCGTCTCCGCCGCATGCATCGCTTTCCACGCCGCCTCCAGCAGGGGCAGCAGTTCGTCGCGGTGGCCGGGGTAGCGGGTGAGACACGCCTCGACGCTCCCGCCGGCGGCCAGCCGCTCGATGCACTCGTCCAGGATTTTCTCTAGCTCTGCGCTCATCGGAGGTGCCAGCAGTCCGTAGGGACTACCACGTCCCGACTGGTCGGGACTCGACGGGCCTGCCGCTGGGGATAAGGATGCCGCGCAGCTTGCGGATGCCGGCGTGTTGGAGCGCCTTCACCGCGTTCTCTTTCTTGCCGACGGCCCGCGCCGTCTCTTGGACGGACAGGCCGCCCGCAAACCGCAGGGTGATAACCTCGCGCTGCAGGTCGGTGAGGCCTTCCATGGCCTCGTTCACCTCGGCCATGGCGAACTTCACATCCATCTGCTCGTCGGGGCTGACGGCCGAGTGGCCGGCCACGTGGGACGCGGCCTCCAGGGGGCTGCTCATGTCCCTGGCGCGCCTGCGGTGGTGGTCCACCACCAGGTTATGGGCGATGCGGAACAGCCACGAGGAGAACGGGAAGCCTTGGGGCTTGTAGAACTTGATGGATTCGAGCATCCGGAGGAACACTACTTCGGTGATGTCCTCGGCCTCGGCGGGGTTGCCGGTCTTGAACGAGACGTAGCGGTAGATACGGTCGTAGAAGTGGTCGTAGAGGGCCGCCAGCGCGCGCTTGTCGCCGGACTGGGCCTGGGCGACCAGGCCGTCTATCCTCGCCAGTACTTCTGCCCCGTCCTTGCCGCCCATACCGTTCCGCCCTCCTGTGGGGGAGCCGCCGCTTGCCCCCTAAGTACAGCCCGCGTCGTCATATATAACGTAACAGGTCCGCGGTTGGTTTGCAGCTTCCCTCAGGGGGTAGACGGCTAGCCCTGCTATACTAGACAACGCCGCAGAGGCAGCCTTTGGCTATCCAGCAGAAGTCCTCCACACGGACGATGCCCTACCTTGTGCGCCCGATGCACGAGGAAGACGTGCATACCTGCGCCCGCATCGAGGGCGACGCCTTTCCCACCCTCTTCCCGCCCACCTCGTTCCGCCGCGAGTTGAAGAATAAACTGGCCAGCTACCTCGTCGTCTGCCTCAAACGTGTGGGCGGTGAGGCTGCCCCCCTGCAGGACGCCGCCGGAGACGAGCGGCCAGGCCTTCTCGGACGCATCCTGTGCTTCGCCCCCTGGCGCGGCTCCTTCGACAAGCTCAGGACAGGCAGTGCGGCGCCAGCCGCCGAGGGGGAGCCGGTAGGCTTCATCGGCCTATGGTACATGGCCGACGAGGCGCACGTCGTCTCCGTCGGGGTGGACGCGCAGCACAGGGGCAAGGGCGTGGGCGAACTGCTGCTCATCGCGGCCATTGAGCAGGCGATGGCGCGGAACGCGTCCGTCGTCACCCTCGAGGTGCGCCAGTCCAACGAGGTGGCTAAGAACCTCTACAAGAAGTACGGCCTCACCGAGCGCGGCCTGCGTAAGGGGTACTACTCCGAAAACCGCGAGGACGCGGTCATCATGACCAGCGACCCCGTGGCGGACCAGGCGTACCGAGAGCGCTTCGACGAGCTGAGGGCGGCACACGAGGCCCTCTATGGCACCTCAGCGAGAACCTTGGAAAACGTCCCCTTAGCTCCTGAAAAGCGGCTTGAATGAAGTACAGCCTGGTCATCAAGGGCGCTCCGGTCGTGAACCCGCCGCAGGGTCTGGACGCCGTCCGGGACGTCGCCTTCGCCGACGGCAAGGTCGCCGCCGTAGGGCAGTCCATCGGCACCGGCGAGGCCGCCGAGGTGCTCGAGGCGACGGGCCTCCTGGTCGTCCCAGGGCTGGTGGACCTGCACGTCCACACCTTCTGGGGCGTCTCCCACTACGGGGTGGACCCCGACCAGATCAACATCTCCAAGGGCGTGACGACGGCGGTGGACGCGGGCACGTCGGGCGCGCACACTCCCGGCTGTTCGCCCTACGCAACATCGCATCCGCGCGGATGATCTCGCCCAAGATCGGCGAGCTGACGGACATCCGCTGGGCCGACGTGGAGGACGCTGTGAATGCCGCGAAGCGGCACCGCGACCTTATCCTGGGCATCAAAGCGCGGCTGGCGCGGCCCACCGCGGGCGACACGACGTGGAGGCGCTCAAACGCGCCCTGGAGGCGGCGTCGGCCTTCGGCGGGTTTGTGATGGTCCACGTGGGCAACACCAAGACCCCCTGGAGCAGCTGGTGACGAAGCTGCGGCCTGGCGACTTGGTTACCCACACCTTCCACGGTCTGACGGATGGCATCCTGGATGACGCGGGGAAGGTGAATGACGCCATCTTGGACGCCCAGAGGCGTAGTGTGGTCTTCGACGTGGGCCACGGCGCGGGCTCGTTCTCGTTCCGGGTGGCAGAGAAGGCCTTCGCCCGGGGGTTCTTCCCCGGCAATGTCAGCGGCGACCTGCACCGCTACAACGCGGACGGCCCGGTGTTCGACCAGGTAACGACGCTGTCCAAGTTCCTGCACATGGGGATGCCCCTGCCCGAGGTGGTGCGGCTGAGCACAGCGGCGACGGCGAAGACGATGGGCATCGCAGAGCGGCTGGGGACGCTGAAGGCTGGCGCGGTGGGCGACGCGACCGTCCTTCGTATGGACGAAGGTGGGTTCTCTCTTGCGGACGCGATGAAGGTCTCCGTCGAGGCCCGCAAACGCCTCACGCACGTCCGCACCGTCCGCTCAGGGCGCATCTATCGCCCCCTCGGACAGGTAACGATATCTGGAGAGCCTCTTTCTCCAGATATCGTTACCTGTCCGAGGGGGCGATAGCGCCGGAGGAGTCGGCGGCGAGGATGGCGGCGAAGTCGTAGCCACGGCGTCGCAACTCGGCACTGCCGCCCTGGTTCCTGTCGAGGATGCAGAGCACCTTGACGACCTGGCAGCCCGCCTCCTCGACGGCGGCGATGGCGTGGAACAAGGACGCGGCGGAGGTGCAGGTGTCGTCCACGACGGCGACTCGTGCGCCCGGCTTCAGCGGCCCTTCAATCATCCGGCTCGTGCCGTGGCCCTTGGCCTCTTTGCGCACGATGAGGCCGGGGATGGGCAGCCCCTCCAGGTGGCTGACGGCGGCGACGGAGGCGACGATCGGGTCGGCGCCGAGGGTCGGCCCTGCGATGGCCTCGGCGCGGCATGCGTACAGTAGCGGCAGCAGCGCCACGGCCACCAGGTAAGCCCCTTCGGGGTCAAGGGTCAGGAGCCGTCCGTCGAAGTAGTAGCTCGACGTGCCGCCCGCGGAGAGCTTGAACTGGCCGAACTGCAGCGCGCCCCGGCGTTTGGCAAGTTCGAGGATCAGGTTGGCTATCATCCGCTGACTCATTGCCCTCTTCCCTCTCGCTTGGATGCGGCCTGCACCCGGTACAGCCTGTGTTTGAGGATGTACGCCTCGACCTTCTCGGGGACGCGGTATTTGATTGAGTGGCCCTCGGCCACGCGTGCGCGGATATCCGTCCCGCTGATGGCGATCTGGCTCCCGTCCAAGACGAGGACCCCCCTGCCTGCACCCGGAAGGACGCGGTCGAGCCACTCGGGCTGGAAGCCGTCGGTCTGGCCGCCCTCGCCGGGCGGACGGTTGAAGGTCACGAGTTTCGCCAGCTTCAGCACCTGCTCAGGCCGGTGCCACCGCTCCATGTGCCGCAGCGAGTCGGCGCCCAGAAGGAGGAAGATCTGCTCCTCAGGCCCGAGCTGGCGGCGCATCTCCCGAAGCGTGTCAAGGGTGTAGGACGGCCCAGGCCGCCGGACCTCCATGTCCGAGACGCGGAAGCGGCGGTTGGACGACACCGCGATTTCCACCATCGCCAGCCGGTGTCGCGCTTCCGAAACCTGCCGGTCGCTCTTCAGCCACGGCTGGCCAGCAGGGACGAACCACACCTCGTCCAGGGACATGAACTCCCTTGCTTCCTCGGCCTTGAGGAGGTGGCCCAGGTGGATGGGGTCGAAGGTGCCGCCGAACAGGCCGATGCGCACGCTACTCCCACTCCCATTCGAGCTTGCCCGCGCGAACGTGGTCGCCGGGCTTGACACCCATCTTTTCGAGCTGCCGGACCACGCCGGTCTTCACGAGCCGCTGGTAGAACTGCGTCCTCGCGGCCCAGTTGGCTTCGTCCACCATGGCTGCCACTCGCGTCACCTCGGGCGAGGTTATCACAAACACATCGCCCTTCCGCTCCACCTCGATGCCTTTGCGCTCCGGTTTGGGCCGTAGGACGGGCAACTCCTCCGCCCGCTTGCCTGGCGGGCGGGGCTCCGGTTCCGCCGTAGATGCCGCATGTTCCTTGCGGGCTGCCACAAGGAGTTCCAGGATTGCATCCATCAGGGTCGGGATGCCCTCCCTGGTGGCAGCTGACATGGCGAACACCGGCCGCTCTTCGCCCGCCAGCCTCTGCCGGATTTCCGGTTCACGCTGGCGGGCTTCGGGCATGTCCATCTTGTTCAAGGCGATAACCTGGGGCTTTTTCGCCAGCCGCTCGTCGAACAGGGCCATCTCTTTGTCCACCTGACGAAGGCTGGCGACGGGGTCTTCTGCGGATGCGTCAGCGAGGTGGATGAGGACGCGGGTTCGCTCGACGTGACGGAGGAACTCATGCCCTAGCCCCGCTCCAGCGTGCGCTCCCTTGATCAGCCCCGGGATGTCCACCATGACAAAGCTCTGTCCCTTGTGATTCACGACCCCGAGGACTGGTTCGAGGGTCGTGAATGGATAGTCAGCAATCTTGGGCCGGGCAGCAGACACGGCCGCCAGTAGGCTGGACTTCCCCGCGTTGGGCGTCCCAACGATGCCAACGTCCGCCAGCAGCTTCAGTTCAAGCTGGATGGTTATCTTCTGCCCCTGCTCTCCTTCCTCAGCCAGCAAGGGAAACCGGTTCGTCGAGGTGACGAACCTCGCGTTGCCGCGTCCCCCATGGCCTCCCTTCGCGACTAGGAGGCGCTGCCTTGGGGCAGTCAGGTCGGCCAACCGCCGGGTTGCCCTCTGCTCTTCCCTCACCCAAACCTCGGTTCCCTGCGGGACTTCTATACGTGTGTCTGCGCCATTCTTCCCATGCTTCTGCTGTCCGGCCCCGGGTCCACCGCCTTCCGCCTTGAAATGCTTCTTGTGCTGGAATTCGAAGAGCGTCGTTAGGTTTGGATTCACTTCGAGGTAAACATCGCCCCCGTTCCCTCCATCTCCGCCATCCGGACCGCCATACGGGATAAACTTTTCTCTCCGGCCGCTTATGCAGCCCGACCCACCACTGCCACTGACGATGTGGATAGCTACACAGTCAATCATCTAGTGAAGTGTCTTTCACAGATAACAACAGTATGGGGGGCGGCCTGTGGGGATATCTGCCGCCCACGGCGTGCTATAGGGATTGTATCAAGAGAGTGTACGGCGAAGGCTTTTGGATAGACGGTGGAGAGTCTGTGGAGCGCGGTGAACAAGGGGAAAGACGTTGGTAAACAGGGAGGGTTGTCCACAAAGGAGGACGCTTATCCACAACACCGCCGTGAGTTGTCAACATGAAAGGGCTTTAGGCTAGGACGGCCGTTCTTTGCCTCGGGTGCCGAGAGCCTCCCGTATGTTCAGGACGTCGCGCCTCAGGTGAGCATCGGTATCCATCTGCTGCGCGATGCGTAGGCAGGCATGGAGGACCGTTGAGTGGTCCTTGCCTCCGAGCGCCCGCCCGACGGCGGAGAGGCCAAGGCGGGACTCCTGACGGAGGAGATACATGGCCACATGGCGAGCCAGGGCTGTGCGCTTGTCCCGGAGGCGGCCCAGGAGCACTTCCTTCTCCACGTGGAAGTACGAGGAGACCGCACCTATGACATCCTGCTCGGTCGGTCGGCGCCGCTCGGCCTGGTAGAGGGCGTCGGCGATGGCCCGACGGGCGAGGTCAACGGTCACCTCGGAGCCGACGAGGTCGGCGTAGGCGGCCAAGCGGGTGAGGCCGCCCTCGAGCTCGCGGATGTTGTGGTGGATCCGCTCTGCGAGGAACTGAAGCACATCGGGGGAGATGGAGCGGTGGAGCGAGTCGGCCTTGGCCCGGAGGATGGCGAGGCGGGTCTCCAGGTCTGGGGCCTGGATGTCCACAACGAGGCCACCGGCCAGACGGGAGCGCACCCGGTCTTCCAGAAGCGCCAAGGCAGTGACGGGCCGGTCGCTGGAGATGACGACCTGCCGCCCGGTCATATGGAGAGCGTTGAAGGTATGGAAGAAGCCTTCCTGGGTCTGCTCCTTCCCTATCAGGAACTGGATGTCGTCCAGGAGCAGGATGTCGGCGCTGCGGTAGCGGAGGCGGAAATCCTCGGCCCTCCCCTCGCGGATCGCCTTGATGTACTCGTTGGTGAACTCCTCGGTGGTGACGTAGATGGGATGGAGGCCGCGCGCCTCTACGGCGTGGCCGATGGCATGGAGCAGATGGGTCTTGCCCAGACCGACATCGGAGTAGATGAAGAGCGGGTTATAAACGGAGCCGGGGCGCTCGGCGACGGCCAACGCGGCGGCGTGGGCAAGCTCATTTGACTTGCCCACGATGAAGGTGCCGAAGGTGTAGGCGGGGTTGAAGGTGCGCTTGGCGGGGATAGCCCGGCTAGTCGGCGCAGGCCGCGGTTGCACAGCCGCAGGAGCTTGGTGCTCGGGGGCCGGCTCCATCACCGCCGCGGCAGAAGAGGGGCGTTCCTCGGCCATGGTGACGGGCTGGACCGGCCCACGGGACGGCTCGGGCGCAGGCGGGGTAGCCCTCGCAGCCACAAGCGCAGGGTAGCGGGAGCGCACCGCTCCCGGGGAAGAGCGTGGCTCCGGGTCAGGCTGTGCGGTGGGCGCGGCTTGCCCGGCGGGGCTGCCCAGGACGCGGAAGCGCACCTCGATGGGGGAGTGCGCCACGCGCTCGGCGGCCTGTGAGATGAGCGAATACATGCGCTGCTCCAGCGTCTCGGCGACGAAGGCGCTAGGCGTGCCGACTTCCAGGGTCCCGTCGGAGAGGGAAACCCCTACGGTATTCTTGAGCCACGTCTGGTAGGAGGGCCGGGTGACCTGGAGCTGCAACTCGCCGAGCACGGCTTCCCAGACGTGCTTCGCGTCTGAATTGTTCATGTATGGTCTCCATCCTCGTGTAGGGCCAAAGAAGCCGATGGCCATGCGCTGCTCTGCCAACGAACCCGGAACGGCTCTCAGGCCGAAGGAGATTGTAGCACCGGCTTTTCAATGAAGGGCAAGGGGTGTCAAGGGAGTTTTCGACCACTTTTCCATGGCCTGTTGGCAAGCTCCGCAAGATGTGGATAATGTGGACATCCCCAGGGCCGCACAGGGAGCGGTCAATCGGACATCGGCGCATCGTGCCGCGACAGGTGAATGGTCTCCGCGATGTAAGGCTGCCGCGGGGAGGCCGAGGCGGTAATGGTGCAATCATTCACAAATAGCACCCTCGGATAGCGATGGTCACGAAAAGAGACCGCGTATGCACGCCGGGTTAAGGGTACCCCCAAGTCCGTTAGAGAGGTGAGTGTGTGGAAGAGTTACCGAAGGGCAGGAGCGGCTCGGCGGCCGCGGAGGTCGCGCAGGACGCCGCGAGGCTGGCCGGGCGCATCCTCGTGGAGCGGTTCGGCCAAGTCAAGCAGGTGACGTTCAAGGGGCGTGGCAACGTGGTTACCGACGTGGACAAGGAGGTGGAGGTGGAGGTCATCGCCTTGCTGCAGCGCGAGTATCCGGGGATGTCCATCCTGGGCGAAGAGTCCGCGGCCCGCGCTCAAGGCACGGGAGGTCCGCCTGGAGCAGGCAAAGGGTACACCTGGATCGTGGACCCCTTGGACGGGACGCGGAACTACGCCTCGGGCATCCCCCACTACTCGGTGGTGGTGGCGCTGGCCCGCGACGGCGAGCCGGTCGTGGGCGTGAACCATGACCCGGTGCGCGACGAGCTGTTCTTCGCAGAGCGCGGCAAGGGAGCGTTCCTGAACGGGCAGCGGATCCGCGTGTCCCAACGTACGGCTCTGGACGACTGCATCTTCGGCTCCGACCTGAGCTACCAGAACGAGGGCGCGGCCAACGGGCTGAAGCTCCTGGTGGGGCTGTGGCCGGGGATGCAGACGGTGCGCATCATGGGCTCGGCGGCGCTCGGCCTGTCGTGGGCCGCCTGCGGACGCGTGGACCTATTCTTCCACCACCAACTCGAGCCGTGGGACCAGGTGGCGGGCATCCTGCTGGCCCAGGAGGCCGGCGGTGTCGCGACCGACCGCACGGGCCAGCCGGCCGCACTGCGCAGTGACGGCATCATCGCCACCAGCCCGGCGCTCCTGCGCGAGTTCCTCTGCAAGACCGACGGCATGGCCTGGCGCAATCCGACGCACCGGAAGGCATGAGGCTGTCTACGGCGTCGCCGGGCGCTCGCTGATGCGGATGTCGGCGGTGATCTTCTGGGGGCCGCGGTAGTACACGATGACGACCGTCTCGCCCGCCAGGTGCTTCCGGAGGAACTTGTACAGGTCGCCCGTGTTGCGGATGGGCGTGTCGCCGAGCTGGACGATGGCGTCGCCTTCCCTTAGCCCGAGCTCGGCGGCGCCCGTGTCGGGCACCGGCATGCCGAAGAAGTCCATGGCCACGACCTCGGTGAGGACTTGGACCACCGAGGGCTTAAGCAGCTTGACCACCTCGACAGTGGTGTAGGTCTGCCCTTCGGCGCCGAGGAGGTCGGCCCTGGGCGTGACCCCGCCGAGTTCGTCCGGCGCGGCCTGGTCCACGACGGTGGGCGAAGCCTGGTGCGTGACAACGACCTGGCCAGAGGTGGGCGTGGCCTCGGCGGAGGCGTTTGCCGCCGGAGATACGGCTTCGGCCGGTGTGGGCGCTGGGCTTGGGTTGGAACACGCGGCCACGGCTGCCAGCAACAGAGCGATGGCGGCTAAAGAGAGGATGCGGAAGAGCACGGGGTCACCTCCGGCGCCGGAGTATGGGCGTGCGGGTGGCCCAGGCCGGCCACATCACATGATAGAACGAACAGCGGCGGACGGCGTTAGGCGCAGCCTGGGGGCAAAAGGAACCGGCCCGCAGAGAACGGGCCTGTTGGCGCGAAGCAGACGGACTCGGCTAGCGGTTGCGGCGGCGGCGGGCTCGGCGGATGCTGCGGGCCTTGTCCATGCGGATCTGCTCGCCTTTGGAACGGAAGAAGCGGCGGTTGCGCAGCTCTCGCATGATGCCGGCGCGCTGGATGGCCGCCTGGAAGCGGCGCAACAGCATCTCGCCGTCCTCGCCCTCTCTCAACTGCACGTAAGACACTGCTACTCCTCGAACTCGTGGGGAATCTGGGTGGGGAGAACACTGCGTCCAGCTTACCATGCCGCGCAAGGGGGTGGCAAGGGGTCTTGGGCGCACGGGTCTGTATCCGCGGCTTCGGCCAATGCTACAATTGTGCCTGCTGGTTTTAGAACAAAGGGCCTAGAAGATCCTCATCGCGGGACCACACCCAACCATGCCACTCGAGAATATCGTCGTTCAGGGCGCCCGGGAGCACAACCTCAAGAGCGTCAGCGTCACCATCCCCCGCAACAAACTGGTGGTGGTCACCGGCGTGTCCGGCTCCGGCAAGAGCTCGCTGGCCTTCGACACCATCTACGCCGAGGGGCAGCGCCGCTACGTCGAGTCGCTATCTTCGTATGCCCGCCAGTTCCTGGGGCGCATGGACAAGCCCGATGTTGACTATATCGAGGGGCTGTCGCCAGCCATCTCGATAGACCAGAAGGGCGTCTCGCACAACCCGCGCTCTACCGTTGGTACGGTGACCGAGGTGTACGACTACCTGCGCCTGCTGTTCGCCCGCGTGGGCAAGCCCCACTGCCCGCAGTGCGGCAGGCCGGTGGAGAAGCAGACCGTCCAGCAGATGGTGGACGCCATCATGGCGATGCCGAAGGGCACGCGCATCCAGGTGATGGCGCCCATGGTGCGGCGGCGCAAGGGCGAGCACAAGGAGGTCTTTGAGAGCGCAAGGAAAGCCGGGTTCGTGCGTGTGCGCGTCAACGGCGACATGCGCGACCTGTCCGAGTCGTTCGACTTGGACAAGCAGAAGTGGCACACCATCGAGGTGGTGGTGGACCGGCTGGTGGTGGGCGACAGCGCCGAGCGGGGCCGCGTGGCCGACTCGGTCGAGGCGGCGATGAAGCTGGCCGATGGGGTCGTGCTGGTGGCCGTGCCCGACGGACAGGAGACGCTCTACTCCGAGAACTTCGCCTGCGTCCACTGCAACATCAGCCTCGGCGAGATTGAGCCGCGCACCTTCAGCTTCAATAACCCTCACGGCGCATGCCAGACCTGCACCGGCCTGGGCTTCCGGCTGGAGGTGGACCCCGACCTGGTTATCCCCAACAGAAACGTGAGCATCGCCGACGGCGCAATCGAACCGTGGTCGCGGGCGGGGGCGTCCAGCCCGTGGCTGATGAGCCTACTGGAGTCGTTGGCGAGGCAGTACAACTTCTCGACCCGTACGCCCATCAAGGAGCTGGACCAGAAGTTCGTTGACCTCATCCTGTACGGCAACAAGGGCCGCTCGGTGCGCATGACCCATGAGACGCAGCGTGGGCGCGTCTTTGAGTGGGACACGACCTTCGAGGGCGTGGTGAACAACCTGGAGCGGCGCTACCGCGAGACGGAGTCCGAGTTCACCCGCTTGGAGATCGAGCGGTACATGGCCTCCAAGCCCTGCAACGGCTGCAATGGGCAGCGGCTGCGGCCCGAGGCGCTGGCCGTGACGGTCTGCGGCCTGAACATCATGCAGGTGACCGGCATGTCCGTGGGCCACGCCATGGAGTGGATGCAGGCGATAGGCGGCACACCCGGCCCCTCGGCGGGTCCGGGGCGGACGGTGCTGCCCCTCGCGGCCAACGGCGACGGCGTCGTGCCACGCGGCGAAACGCGTCCCCGCAAGGCGGCGAAGGACGAGACTGCTGCAGGGGAGCAGACGAGGCTGACGCAGCGCGAGATGGCCATCGCGGGCCAGATCCTCAAGGAGATATCGTCGCGGCTGCGGTTCCTGGTGAACATCGGGTTGGACTACCTGACGCTGGGCCGCACGGCGTCCACCCTGAGCGGCGGGGAGGCGCAGCGCATCCGGCTGGCGACGCAGATCGGCTCCGGCCTCATGGGCGTCCTCTACGTGTGCGACGAGCCTTCGGTGGGGCTGCACCCTGTGGACGACGCGCGGCTCATCGGCACGCTCAAGGGGCTGCGCGACCTGGGCAACACCGTCCTCATCGTCGAGCACGACGAGGCGGTGATGCGGGCAGCCGACTACATCGTTGACCTAGGCCCTGGGGCGGGCGAGCACGGCGGCCACATCGTCGCCACCGGCCCCATCGAGGACATCATCGCCGAGCCGAAGTCCATCACCGGCCAGTACCTCGGTCACAAGAAGCAGATCCCCATGCCGGACGCCTTCCGCTCTGGCAACGGCAAGCGCCTCGTCGTCAAGGGCGCCCGCGAGAACAACCTCAAGGGCATCGATGTGGAGCTGCCCCTGGGGGTCATGGTATGCGTCACCGGCGCGTCCGGCTCAGGCAAAAGCACGCTGGTGAACGAGGTGCTGTACAAGAAGCTGGCCCAGGTCTTCTACAACGCGAAGGACCGCCCGGGCGCATGCGACGCCATCCTGGGCATCGAGCACATAGACAAGGTCGTGAACATAGACCAGTCGCCGATAGGCCGGACGCCGCGCAGCAACCCCGCCACCTACACCGGCGCCTTCACGCCCATCCGCGACCTGTTTGCCACGCTGCCCGACGCCAAGGTGCGCGGCTACAAACCGGGCCGCTTCTCGTTCAACGTCAAGGGAGGCCGGTGCGAGGCGTGCGCGGGCGACGGCTACATCCAGATCGAGATGCAGTTCCTCCCCGACGTCACCGTCCCGTGTGAGGTCTGCCACGGCCAGCGGTACAACCGCGAGGCGCTGGAGGTCAAGTACAAGGACAAGTCCATCGCCGAGGTGCTGGACATGACCGTGGACGAGGCGCTGGCGCTGTTCGTGAACATCCCGGTCATCCGCAACAAGCTGGAGACGATGCGCGACGTGGGCCTGGGCTACATCCGCCTGGGCCAGCCCGCGACCCACCTCAGCGGCGGCGAGGCGCAGCGCGTCAAGCTCTCCACCGAGCTGTCCAAGCGGGCTACGGGCCGCACGTTGTACATCCTCGACGAGCCGACGACCGGCCTGTCGTTCCAGGACTGCGACCACCTGCTGCGGGTGCTCCACCGGCTGGTGGACTCTGGCAACAGCGTCGTCCTCATCGAGCACCATCTCGACCTCATCAAGAACGCCGACTGGCTGATAGACCTCGGCCCCGGCGCAGGCGACAAGGGCGGCGGCATTGTGGCCGTCGGCACGCCGCTGGAGATCGCGCGTCTGGAGCACTCCCATACGGGCCGCTTCCTCAAGGCACACCTGGCCCGCTTCGGCATAGACGTGGACAAGATGGACGGGACCCGCAACCCCCAACCCTCACCACCCAACCCCAGGGTTGAGGGTAGAGGGGTGAAGGCCGAGGCTGGCTCCAACGGCCGCTCGAAAGGAAGGCGTGTAGGACGGCGGTAGGTCAGCGTTGTAGGGGCGCACGGCTGTGCGCCCCTACCTAGGCGAGATGGAGATGCCCATGACCGCAGACCCGCGTGTCGCCGAGCAGATCGAGGCGCAGCTTCGGGGGAAGGCCCCACAGCTTCAGGAGGTCGTCCGGGGGCTGCGCGCCCTGGTCAGGGAGGCGGTCCCCGGCGTGACGGAGTCCCTGAGCCCGTGGGACATGCCGACCTTCGAGTCCAACGGCCCCATGTGCTACTTCTCGGTCGCCGCCAAGCAAGTCACTTCGGCTTCTTGCGAGGGACATCCCTGGACGACCCCAAGGGGCTGCTGGAGGGCACGGGCAAGAATCTGCGCCACGTGAAGCTGCGGATAACGGACGACCTCGAGCGGAGGGCCTGCGGGAGCTGGTGAAGGCGGCGGCCCGCCTGAACCGCAGCGATCCCATGAAGGGGATGAAACCTAAGCGTAAGTAGCGCTCCTCCGCCGTCTGACACGAGGCTTTCACGACAGCTCAACCCGTCTTCACGGTCCTGCCACCACCTGTGGCGGATGATGCCCAGGGTCGGCTTGCCCGAGGCGTAGACTTGGCCAAGGGCGTCATCGGGAAGCGGAAGGCAGCGACTGGCGGAAGGAGGACAGCGCCATGTGGTGGCAAGACCTACTCTGGGAGATATGGCACGGCCTCATCGCCTGGATCGCGCTGCTCGTCCACGTGTTCAGCGCGTGGGAGGGGTACCCTGTCTATGAGGCGGTGAGGCGCGGGAACGGGTGCGACTTCGGGTTCTTGCTAGGCGCCGCATCCCTGTTCCTCGGCGCACTGGGCGGCAAAGCGAGGAAGAGCGGCTAGGGCGCGTGGGCGGCCCAAGGTGGCCGCCCCTATGGTGGATAACGGACCATCTATCCTGCGAAGACGTGCCGTTCTCCTATCATGTGTCTCATGGATGAACAGGAACGGCGTTGTAAGACCGAGACTACCCCCGCGTGCGGGGCAGCCGCGCCGTCTCCCAGATGAGCACCTCAGCCCCCTGCGGCCCTGCCGTCAGCATCGGCGACCCGGCCGCCGTCAGCCGCGCAGCGTCGCCCTCGCCGAGCAGCCCCGCGCCCTCGAGCGCGGCCTCGCCTCCCGCCACGTATAGGTGGGCGTAGGCCGAGTCCGGCACCGCGACGGCCTCGCCCGGCCTGAGCTTCCCGCCCCAGAGCACCGCGCCTTGCTGCCGTATCCGGATGGCGGCATGCTCGTTACGCCCCGACGCGATTGGCACCAGCCCGCCTTTGGCGAGCGCCGACGCGATGTCTAGCTGCTCGTAGCCCGGGTCTATGGACTCGGTGTCGGGCAGCACCCACATCTGCACCAGCCGCGTCCGCTGCTCCGCCGACGGGTTCTTCTCCGAGTGCCAGATGCCCCTGCCCGCGCTCATCCGCTGGGCCAGGCCTGGGTAGATGATGTCCCGGTTCCCCAGCGTGTCCTTGTGCTCCAGCTCGCCCTCCAGCACCCACGTCACAATCTCCATGTCGCGGTGCGGGTGCGTGTCGAAGCCGGTCCTCGGCTCGATGATGTCGTCGTTGTTCACCAGCAGCAACCCGTGGTGCGTGTTGAACGGGTCGTAGTGGTTGTTGAAGCTGAAGCTGTGCCGCCCCTGGAGCCAGCCCGTCTCGGTGATGAACCGCTCCCCAGCGCGCTTGACCTCGATCTTCGGTTGCATGACCATGTGCTATCTCCTGCCCCGCTTGTTTTTTGGGGGCACTTACTTGGATGCCTCCGCACCTGTCCCGATTCGCCCTACCCTTCGGGATGGGAGGCGGGGATGACCAGCACCGGCACGTGACAGGAGTGGAGTACGCGGTCGGCGACGCCGCCGAAGGCGCCGCCGCCGCGGCCCGTGTGGCCGTGGGAGCAGATGATGACCAGGTCCGCGCCGTCCGCCTGCACCGCCTCGGCGATCTGCGGGCCGGGCTTGCCCCGGCGCACGGACGTGGACACCGTTGCGCCCTTGGCGTGGAGCCGCGCCGCGACCGCTTTCAGGTAGACCTCTGCGCGCTGGCCTGCGCCGCCCGCGAAGGGGGCCGCGCCGTGGGGGTGGCTCTGGCGGCCGCCGTCCTCGGCGACGTGCAGCAGGTGCAGCGACGCGCCGGCCGTCTTCGCCAGCCGCTCGGCGAAGGGTACCGCCTCCTCGGCCAGCGCCGAACCGTCCAGCGTCACCAGCGCCCTGCGGACGATGCCCGGCCTCGGGCGCCGCCCGCCCACGATGCGGAACACGAACACGGGCACCCGCGACTCCTTGATGATGTGCTCGTCCGCGCTGCCCGCGCTCCACCAGTCCGGCCCCGACCAGCCGAGGGTCGAGAGCATCAGGGCGTCCACCCGTTTCTCGGCCACGTACGCGCCGGCCGTGCGGGGTACGTCGTTACCCCGGATCGGCACCGCCTCCACCTCCACCTGCGGCATCGCGCACAGGCCCGCGGGCCACTCGTGCCGCAGCCGCTCGGCCCGCTCCCGTAGGTATGTCCCCACCGCAGCACGACTGGCGGTGTCCTCCAGGACACGCGCCAGTGCCACATGCTGGAAACCCGCCGAGCAGACCAGCGACGGCACGAACTGCAAGATGACCTCGGAGGTCTGCGTCCCGTCCAGCAGGACGGCCACGCGGCTGTAGGTATGCGCTTCCATTCGCTTCAACCTGTCCTCGTGTCTTGGGCTTGGCCAACCATGTAGCATAGGGGCGGCGTCATTCTAGCAAGGAGGGGACGCGGCCAGCACTTCTTTGATGCCCTGTCGCCCGATTTGGACAGTAGGAGGTTGAACGTGTTCAGGTGGTTAATTGGCTTCCTCAGGTGGCTCAATGTGACGCCCATCCAATTTGGTACGGCAGTTTTATGGGATTCGCAATTAGTACGCTCACACAACACGGGCCATTGAGCGACTTTGACCAGCAGAAGCTGTGGTGGGGGCCTGTGGTCTGGATGGCCGTCTTTCAGCTAGTGATCCTGGCGCGTCGCTGAAGCATGTCTAGCCACCTTTGGATGCAAATCATCGTGTTCATCAGAACAAGGATGTCACCATGGACTTCGGGCTGACCGAAACACAGCAGCTCCTCAAGAAGAGCGCGGCCGAGTTTCTGGCCGCCGAGTGCACCCCCAAGCACGTCCGCGTCATGGAGCAGGACGCGCTGGGCTACAGTCCCGAGCTGTGGCGCAAGATGGCACAGCAGGGCTGGATGGGCCTTGCCTTGCCGGATCGCTACGGCGGCGCGGGTCTCGGCTACCTGGAGCTGGCGCTGCTGCTGGAGGAGATGGGCCGTGTCCTCCTGCCCGGGCCGTTCTTCCCCACGGCCGTCCTAGCCGCCACGGCCATCGCGGACGCGGGCAGCGAAGCCCAGCGCAGCCGCTGGCTCCCCGCCATCGCCGGCGGCACGCTCGCGGCCACCTTCGCATTCACCGAGCCGGGAGGCCGCTGGGAAGCTGGGGGCGTCCAGATGCCCGCCACCCGCATGGGAACCAGGTTCGTCCTGAAGGGCGCCAAGCTCTTCGTCCCCGACGCCCACGCAGCCGACCTCCTGGTCGTCGCCGCCCGGACGGGCAAGCCGTCCACGACAGACCCAGGCCACGGCATCTCCCTCTTCCTCGTCCCACGCGATACGCCTGGCCTGACGCAGACGCCCCTGCGGACCATCGGCGCCGACCGCGTCTCCGAGGTCGCCTTAGACGGCGTCGTCGTCCCCGCCGAGGCGCTGCTCGGTGAGGTGGACACGGGCTGGCCGGTCGCCAAGCGCGTGCTGCGATGCGGCGCCGCCGGCCTGTGCGCGTGGATGGTCGGCGGGATGCAGCGCGTACTGGACATGACCGTGCAGTACGCGGGTCAACGCGCCCAGTTCGGCAGGCCCATCGGCAGTCTCCAGGCCATCCAGCACCGCTGCGCCGACATGGCCGTGGACGTCGAGACTTCGCGCGCCCTCGCCTACCAGGCCGCGTGGGCCATCGGCGCGGGCGAGGACGCCGCGACCGAGACGGCGATGGCCAAGGCCTGGGTCGCCGCCGCCTATGGGCGCGTCTGCGCCGCCGCGCACCAGGTCCACGGCGCCATCGGCTTTACTAAAGAGCATGACTTGCAACTCTACACCCGCCGCGCCAAAGCCGCCGAGCCCCTGTTCGGCGACGCGGCCTCGTACCGCGAACGTGTCGCCGCCGCCATCGGTCTCAGGAGGACGATATGAAGAACGCCATGACCCACCGGGAACGCTTCGGCGCCGCGCTCAAGGGCCTTGAAGTGGACAGGCCGCCCATCAGCATGTGGCGCCACTTCTACACCCAAGAGAGCGATCCTCAGAGCCTGGCGGAGGCCATGCTGGGCTTCCAGCGCAAGTACGGCTGGGACTGGATGAAAGTCAACCCCAGGGCCTCCTACCACGTCGAGGACTGGGGTGTGAGGCTCCGCTACGACGGCGACAAGCCGCCCACCGTGACCGCCACGCCCGTCAAGAGGCCCGCCGACTGGCTTCGCATCGAGCCGCTGCCGCCCGACCGGGGCGTCCTCGGCGAACAACTCCGCGCACTCGAGCTCATCGCCAAAGGGCTGAAGGGCCAGGTGCCTTTCCTCATGACGGTGTTCACCCCGTTCTCCATCGCCTCGCGTCTCGCGGCCTCGGAGGAGGTCTTCCTACGGCACGTCCGCGAGCACCCGGAGAAGGTGCGCCACGCCCTCGACGTGGTGACCGAGACCTTCATCGCCTACTCCAAGGCTGCGATGGAGCGCGGCGCCGACGGCCTGTTCTACGCGACCACCGTCTGGGCGACCACCGAGGTGATGTCCCGCGAGGAGTACGAGCGCTACGCCCGCCCCCATGACCTCAAGCTCCTGGCAGGCCTGCCCCGTGGTGGCACTCACATGCTCCACGTCTGCAAGGACCACAACCTGCTGCCCGCGCTGAAGGGCTACCCCGTCTCCATCTTCAACTGGGACGCCCGCGGCCTCGGCAACCCCAGCCTGGCCGAGGGCAAGGCCCTCGTGGGCCGCAAGGCCGTAGCTGGCGGTCTGCCCCACAAGCAAGACCTCGTCGCGGCCAGGCCCGGCGCCCTCGCCTCCGAGGTCAACGGCATGCTCGTCGCCATGGGGACGAAGGGCTGGATGCTCGGCTCCGGCTGCACCTTCCCGCCCGAAGCGCCCGCGCGCAACCTGACCGCCATACGAAAGGCCTTGGAGCGATAGCGCAGGCACGACCCTTCCAGCCGTCCGAGGCCCCCGGCCGCTCTCCCCGGCGCTGGCTGATGCTGGCTCTGGTCTGGCTCATGTATGTATCCAACGGCATCGCCATCGCCTACCTCTCGCCGCTGGCGGAGCCTGTCCGCACCGACATAGATATCAGCTATACGTAGATGGGCTTCGTCCTCGGCGTCTGGCAGCTGGTCTCCATCGTTACCTTCTACCCGCTGGAGGCAGCGCTTGACCGGTACTCCGTCCGCCGCTTCTTGAGCATCGGCATCGTGCTCGTCTTACTCTCGGTGGTCCTGAGGGGTCTCGCCGTTGACTTCTACTCACTCCTGTTCACCATGGCCATCTAAGGCATCGGCGGGCCGATCATATCGGTGGGAGCACCCAAGGTCGTCTCCCTGTGGTTCACAGGCCGCGAGCGGAACTTCGCCACGGGCATCTACGCGAGCGCCCCCGTCGTCGGCATGATCGTGGCCCTCACCACGGCGAACAGCGTCGTCGTTCCGCTCACCGGCAGCTGGCGCGGAGCGTCCGTGGTGTACGGCGCGTTCGTATTCGCGGCGGGAGCCCTCTGGTTCGCCTTCGGGCGCGACGCCCCGAAGCGCCAGCCGGAGGCCGCCGTCGTGCCGCAGCCACAAGGACGGCCTGGCCGCTCGGGGCTGCGCTCCTTGTTCAGCATCCGCAACGTGGCGGTCGCTCTGGCCCTGTCGATCGTGGCATTCCTCGTCCAGCACGGCCTGGGCAACTGGGCACCGACTTTCCTGCACGAGAAGGGGATGTCCCTGGAGACCGCCGGTTACATGATGGCGGTGGCGACGGCGGTGGGCGGCATCGGGGCCTTCCTCGTGCCGGCTGCCGCCAGGCCGGGGAGGCGGGTGCTAGCGATGGCCCTCCTCCTCTCCATAGGCGCGGCTACCGTGCTGGCCATGCCGGCACTGTCAGGAGGGCCGCTCGTGGCCACGCTGGCGCTGGCTAACGCCGTCAGCATGCCGATGATACCCGTCCTGACGCTGATACTCAAGGAGACCGAGGGCGTCGGCCATATGCGGTTGGGTGCCGCCGCCGGCCTGCTGTTCGCAGCGGCGGAGGTCGGCGGCTTCCTCGGCCCGCTCCTCCTGGGGGTGGGACAGGACGCTACCGGCTCGCTCGGCACCGGCCTCTACGCCTTCGGCGCGCTCATGGCTGCCTCGGTCGGAGCGACCCTGCTCTTCCATGAACGACGCCAGTGGAGCGGTAGTTAGACCAGCAGCTTGCGGTCCCGCTTCACCAGCTGGCCCCGCGCCACGATGGTGGTCACGTCGTGGAGCACGCGGATGTTCTTGATGGGGTCGCCGTTGACCACGATGGCGTCGGCGGCCTTGCCCTTCTCCAGCGTGCCCGTCTCACCGATGACGCCTAGGCACTCGGCGCTCGTCTTGGTCGAGCACACGATGGCCTCCATCGGCTTGATGCCCATCTGCTCTACCATCACCTGCGGCGTGTAGGCAAAGTCGTCGAACTCCACATGGGCCATGCCCGTGTCCAGCCCCGTCACGAACTTCACACCCCGGTCCCACATGTCGCGCAATATCTCGTACCGGCGCGGGGGGTCGGAGCGCAGCGACAGCCTGTCCGTCGGCCTGGGGGGTATCCCTTTGTCCTGCCAGATGAAGTCGAAGGCCAGCGTCGGATCCACCCACAAGCCCTTCTCGGCCATCTGGTCGGCCACCTTAGGGTCGTAGTCATAGACCTCGTCGGGGTTCGCCGACGTCCAGGTGGAGTGGATGAGGTTGTGGACGCCCGCCTCGACGCAGTTGCGGACGCCGACGGTGCCGTGGCAGTGGGCCGAAACGCGCACGCCCAGCCGCTCCGCGTCCTTGACCGCCGCCCGCAGCGTCTCCGCGGGGTACTGGGCCGCGCGGACGTTGGTGCGCGGCGTGAACCCGCCACCCGTGGACATCATCTTGATGTAGTCCGCTCCCAGCTTCACTTGCTGGCGCACCGCCGATACCACCTGCTCCTCCGTGTCCGCCTCGGTGCCGAACATGTGGCAGTGGCCGCCCGTCGTCGTGATGGGCGTCCCCGCCACCAACAGCCGTGGCCCGGGGATGACGCCGTCCTGGATGGCCTTCTTGATGGGAAAAGCGATTTGGTTCTTCGTACCAAGGTCGCGCATCGTCGTCACGCCCGAGCCGAGGGCCAGCCGCATCGCGCTCACCGCCCGCATCGTCAGTACCTGATCGCTCTCGGTGGTAACGTGCTTGAACGCGTCTTCCTCGGCGCTGCAGTGCATGTGGGAGTGGACCTCGATGAACCCAGGCATGATGGTCCCGCCCGGCACGTCTATCACCTCGGAGCCGGGGCCTGCGTCCCGCTCCAGCTTGTCCTTCGTGGTCACCCGCGCGATGCGGCCCTTCTCGATGACCAGCGCGCCCCCGCGCACCGGCGCTGCGCCCGTCCCGTCAATCAATCTGTCCGCCGTCAATACAAGTTTCATATACAGCCCCTTCTCCCCGTCTGAAATGCGCGGGGCATTATAGCACCGCCCAGGGCCGTCCCCGGCTTTGGAAAGCGCCTAATACACAGCCTGCCCCACCGTGCTATAATCCCGCCGCACGAGCAGTCCACAGAGGAGAAAGAGCATGGCTACAACCACCGTCAGAGGAACGATTGCCAAGCAGAAGCTCATCTGGATGTACGAGACCATGGTCCTCATCCGCCGGTTCGAGGAACAGGCCCGGCGCGAGCAGGACTCTGGCCGCCTGCGCGGCACCCACTCCGCCATCGGCCAGGAGGCCGTGCCCGTCGGCATCTGCGCCCACCTGCGCGACGACGACTTCGTCCTCGGCAACCACCGCAGCCACCACCACTGCATCGCCAAGGGCGTGGACGTCAACGAGATGATGGCCGAACTGCTCGGCAAGGTGACCGGCACGAACCGCGGCAAGGGCGGCACTATGCACATCGCCGACATGAACAAGGGCATGCTGGGCGCCAACGGCGTCGTCGGCTCCAACATCCCAGTCGCCACCGGCGTCGGCCTCAGTGCCAGGGTGCGCAAGACCGACCAGGTCAGCGTCGTCTTCTTCGGCGACGGCGCGGCCCAGCAGGGTAGCCTCCACGAGTCCCTGAACCTGGCAGCCATCTGGAAGCTGCCCGTCCTCTTCGTCTGCGAGAACAACCGCTACGCCGAGTCCACCCCCTTCGAGTACTCTGTCGCAGGCGGCTCCGTGGCCAACCGTGCGGCGGGCTACGGCATCCCCGGCGTCACGGTGGACGGTCAGAGCGTCCTGGACATGTACGAGGTCGGCGGCGAGGCCGTCCGCCGCGCTCGCGCCGGCGAAGGCCCCACCCTCATCGAGGCCCAGACCTACCGCTATTTCGGCCACTACGGTGCCGACAACCCCTTGGGCTATCGCACTAAGGAGGAGCAGGAGTTCTACATGGCCAAGGACTGCATCGCGCGGATGCGCAAGCACTTGGTCGAGAACAAGTTCGCCACCGAGGCGGAGTTGAGCGGCATAGACAAGAAGTGCACCGACGCCATCGTCGCCGCTACCAAGTTCGGCGTGGACAGCCCCTTCCCGAAACTCGACGAGCTCACCACGGACGTGTACATCAAGTATCCATAGCCTCGGCCCCGTATCAGTGCGAACGAGGAGGAAAGAGCAAGGATGACTACCGCCACCAAACCGCAGCAGGCCACGAGGCGCCTCACCTACGTCCAGGCGATGAACGAGGTGCTGGCCCAGGAGATGGAGCGCGACCCCACCGTCATCGTCATGGGTGAAGACGTCGCCGGCGGTGCTGGCCGCAAGCAGTTCGACGAGGCCTGGGGAGGTCCTTTCAAGCTGACCCAGGGACTGTATAAGAAGTTCGGCCCCGAACGTGTCCGCGACACGCCCATCGCCGAGGCCGGCTTCATCGGCGCGGGCGTCGGCGCTGCCGCCACCGGCCTGCGGCCGGTCGTGGACCTGATGTTCGTCGGCTTCATCGGCGTGTGTGCCGACCAGATCTTCAACAACGCCGCCAAGATGCACTACATGTTCGGCGGCAAGGTGAAGCTCCCCCTGACCATCTTCACCGCCACCGGCGCAGGTGTCGGCTCTGCGGCCCAGCACTCCGAGACCCTGTACGCCCTCTTCGCCCATATCCCCGGCCTCAAGTGCGTGGCCCCGTCCAACCCCTACAACGCCAAGGGCCTCATGGCGGCAGCCATCCGCGACGACGACCCGGTCATCGTCTTCAACCATAAACTCCTCATGGGCGGTGTCGGCGGCGGCCAGCATGTCCCCAAGGAGCCGTACACCATCCCCATCGGCAAGGCCAACGTCGCCCGCGAGGGCACCGACGTGACCCTCGTTGGCATCAGCTACACCACCTACAACTGCCTCCAGGCCGCCGACGAACTGGCCAGGCAGGGCTACTCTGCCGAGGTCATAGACCTCCTTTCCGTCTCGCCGATGGACGACGAGGCCATCCTCAACTCCGTGCGCAAGACCAAGAAGATCGTCATCGTGGACGAGGACTACCCGCGCTGCAGCGTCGCGTCCGACATCTCGGCCTTGGTGGCCGAGGAGGCCTTCGACGTGCTGGACGCGCCGCCCAAGCGGCTCATGGCGCCCCATGCCTCTGTGCCCTACAGCCCCGTCCTTGAAGATCTCTTCATCCCCTCCAAGGAGAAGATCGTCGAGGCCGCCCTGGGCGTGCTCCAGTAAAAGCGAGGCTCCGCAACCAGTGCCTCTCTTCGACGCGGTGAAGGGATGACCGAGAATGGCGCCACGCGCAAGCTGACCTTCGTCCAGGCCATCAACGAGGGCATCCGCCAGGAGATGGAGCGCGACCCCACCGTCATCGTCATGGGCGAGGACGTGGCCGGAGCCGCGGGCAAGGCCCACCTCGGCTTCATAGACCACTTCGGTGGCTCGTTCGGCCTGACCAAGAACCTCATCCAGAAGTTCGGGCCGGAACGCGTTCGCGACACGCCCATCTCCGAGACGGGCTTCATCGGCGCGGGCGTCGGCGCGGCGGCCACTGGCCTGCGGCCCCTGGTGGACCTCATGTTCGTCGGCTTCGTCGGCGTCTGCGGCGACCAAATCTTCAACAACGCCGCCAAGATGCACTACATGTTCGGCGGCAAGGTCAAGCTCCCTCTGACCATCCAGTGCCAGACCGGCGCGGGCCACGGCTCCGCCGCGCAGCACTCCGAATCCCTCTACGCCCTCTTCACCCACATCCCCGGGCTGAAGTGCGTCGTTCCGTCCGACCCCTACACCGCCAAGGGGCTGCAGATCGCTGCCATCCGCGACGACGACCCCGTGGTGGTTTTCCAAAGCATCACGCTCATGGGCATGAACTTCGATGTCAACGTGCCGGAGGAGCCCTACACCTGGCCCATCGGCAAGGCCCGCGTCGCCCGCGAGGGCAAGGACATCACCCTCGTCGGCATCGGCTACACCACCCAGGTCTGCCTCCAGGCCGCCGGGGAACTGGCCAAGCGCGGCCACTCCGCCGAGGTCGTGGACCTGCTCTCTCTGTCCCCTCTGGACGAGGAGACTATCCTGGGGTCGGTCCGCAAGACCCGGAAGGCCGTCGTCGTGGACGAGGACTACCCGAGGTGCAGCGTCGCGTCCGACATCGCGGCGCTGGTTGGCGAGCAGGCATTCGACGTGCTGGACGCCCCGCCCAAGCGGCTCACGGCCCCCCACGCCTCAGTGCCCTACAGCCCCGTGCTGGAGGCCCTGCACGTCCCATCCAAAGAGCGAGTTGTCGAGGCGGCCCTTTCGGTGCTCAAATAGAGACGGGGAAGGACGTTGCCCTCCCTGAGCGGAGTCCAAGGAGGATAAGGCGATGGCCACACCGATCGTGATGCCCAAGCTGGGGATGGTGATGACCGAGGGCAAGGTCTCCAAGTGGCGCCGTGCCCACGGCGACGAGGTGAAGCAGGGCGAGGTCATCGCCGAGATCGAGACCGAGAAGCTGAACTACGAACTGGAGGCGACTGAGGCGGGCATCCTTTACGCTTTCGCCCAGGAGGGCGACACCGTCGCGGTGTATGGCACCATGGGCTACCTGTTGGCCAAGGGCGAGGCAGCCCCTGCCGCACCTCCACCGCAGTCCGCGACCGAGGCCTCCCCTGGAGGCCAGCCAACCCCTGTGATGCGCCGCGAGCCGGTAGCTGCCTCGGCTTCGGGTGGCGAGTTCTCCTCGACGCCAGGCGCCAGAAAGCTGGCCGCCAAGCTCGGTGTGGACATCTCCCAGGTCAAAGGCACCGGCCCGCGCGGCCGCATCGTCGAGGCCGACGTCCAGGCCTCCCACGACCAGCCCAAGGCGGCCCCGTCGCGGCCGGCCGCAGCCGCCCCCGCCATCCCGCCCGGCCTGCCCACGACCTCCAAGACCGTCCCCATGATGGGGATGCGCAAGGGCATCGCCGACCACATGCGCTCCAGCATCCAGTCCACCGCCCAGCTCACCTTCACCCTCGAGTTGGACACCACCGAGCTGGCAAAGAGGCGCAAGGAGGCCTCCCGCGCCGCCGGCACGGCCCTGACCAACCCGCACCTCATCATCAAGGCCTGCGCTCTCGCCCTCAAACGCGTGCCCGAGCTGAACACCGTCCTTGCCGGAGACCGCATCCTCTACTTCGACGACGTCAACATCGCTGTGGCCGTAGCCCTCCCCGAGGGCCTTATCGTCCCTGTCATCAGGAAGGTACAGGAGAAGAGTGTCTTCGACATCGCCAAGGAGGCCCACGACCTGGGCGGCCGCGCCCGCGCCGGCCAGCTCTCCCCCGACGAGGTGCTCGGCGGCACCTTCACCGTCAGCGTCATCCCCACAGTGGACACCTTCACACCCATCCTTAACAAGGGCCAATCGGCCATACTCGGCGTCGGCGGGGCTAAGAACAAGCCCCTCGCCGTGGACGGCCAGGTCGCCATCCGCGAGACCGTTACCCTGAGCCTCACCGTGGACCACCAGACCGTGGACGGCGCTGTGGCCGCCAACTTCATGCGCGCTCTCCAGCAGTACATCGAGCAGCCCGACCCGCTGTTCAAGTAGGCGCGCCACGCCCGATGACCACCCACACCATCCGCGTTCTCGTCGCCAAGCCCGGCCTCGACGGCCACGACCGCGGCGCCAAGGTCGTCGCCCGCGCCCTCCGCGACGCCGGCATGGAGGTCATCTATACCGGCATCCGCCAGACGCCTGAGAACATCGTCGAGGCGGCCCTCCAAGAGGACGTGGACGTCATCGGCCTCAGCATCCTCTCCGGCGCGCACCTTGAGCTCTTCCCGCGCATCTTCGAGGGTCTCAAGAAGCACGGCATGGACGACGTCGTCGTCGTCGCCGGAGGCATCATCCCCGACCAGGACCGCATCGCCCTGGAGGCGATGGGCGTCCGCGCCGTGTTCGGCCCCGGCACACCAACGCCCGAGATAGCCGACTTCATCCGCCGCGCCGTCGCCGCCCGCAAGCAGCGCTAGCCGCCATCTGTCTCGTGGCTCTTGACAGGCACTCTCTGGCAGTGTACTTTCCCTGTTGGTTAGATAACCGACGGGTTTATTAATGGACCATCAACGACATGACAACCGCTCCCCTTGACGCAACCTTCGCGGCCCTCGCCGACCCCACTCGGCGGGCCATCCTGGCGCGCCTCGCCCGAGGCGAGGCGTCGGTCACCGAGCTGGCCCGACCGTTCAAGGTGAGTCTCCCCGCCATCTCCAAACATCTTAAGGTGCTGGAGCGGGCTGGGCTCATCGTTCGCGGCCGCGAGGCGCAGTGGCGGCCGTGCCAACTACGGGCGGCCCCATTGAAAGAGGCGGCAGACTGGGTAGAGGGGTACCGCAGTTTCTGGGAGGAGAGTTTCGACCGCCTGAACGAGTATCTCAAAGAGATCCAAGAGCAGGAGAAGGGCAGTGGCCAAGCGCGATAGTTCCGGGACTCTGGCATAAGGCCCAGCAGTACGCAACTACTGTGGATCCTGGACATCTACGGCTTCATGATTGCGGGGTCACTCATCACGCTGGGCACCCTCGGCGACCTGATAGGCCGGCGCCGCCTGCTGATGATTGGTGCGGCCGCCTTCGGTGGGGCGTCGCTCCTCGCCGCCTTCTCGACCAGCGCCGAGATGCTGGTCGCATCCCGCGCGGTGCTGGGCCTTGCAGGTGCGACGCTGATGCCCTCCACGATGTCCCTGCTCCGCAACATGTTCCACGACGAAAGGCAGCGAACCGCGGCCATCGGGTTCTGGGTCTCAGACTTCTCGGTTGGCTCTATCATCGGCCCGCTGATTGGGGGGACGTTCCTGGAGTACTTCTGGTGGGGTTCGGTTTTCCTGATAGGCGTGCCCGTGATGGTCCTGCTTGTCGCCGTGGCGCCAAAGCTGCTGCCCGAGTTCCGCGACCCCACGGCGGGGCGGATGGATTTGCTCAGCGCTGGGATGTCTCTGGTCGCCGTGCTGGCAATCATCTACGGCGTCAAGCAGATCGCTGTGAACGGCCTCAGCCTAGCGCACATGCTCTGGATCATCGGCGGGGTCGCCGTCGGCATCGCTTTCGTGCGCAGGCAGCAGCAGCCCAAGGACCCGTTGATAGACCTCCAGATCTTCCGTATGCCGGCCTTCAGCGCGTCGCTTGGCACGAACACCATAGGGGTCATCGCCCTGTTCGGGATATTCCTGTTCCCTATCGGCAAGCCGTTGCCCGCCGCGCTCGTGAGGAAGATCCTCAAAGCGCGCATCGCGGAGAACGAGGCCGCCGCCAAGGAACGCAAGCGCCGCGAAAAAAGTCCCTAGCGGAAGGCGCGGGAGTCCCTACGGCACGAACGGCTCAGGCGAGTCCGGTGAGTTGATGTGCGCCTCGACGAAGTCGGTTATCCGCTCGGCGTCGAACTCGTCGAATTTGTCCAGGTACGTCCACGCCGTCAGCGCGATACGCGTCTCCATCCCAGGGTAGGGCGACACGACGATCTTTGGGTACTTGGACGCGAACTCCGCAAGCTGACTGGCAAGGTCAAGGCAACCTTCCGGGCAGTTGTAGTGGATGCCGATGCCGCCGTGCTCTAGGTTATGGATAAGCACCTCGTCCGGCAGGAAGTCTTTGTACACGCCCCAGGCCACCGGCGCGTGGGGCTGCCCGTAGTGCCAGCCCGACGTCGCCGGCACCGAGTTGTACTTCGGATGGGACTCGCCGAAGTCTATGTGGTAGTACTTCTGCTCCGCTTGATTGAGCCCGGGCCTGCCGCCCATGGACGTGACGCCCTTCGGCACTTTTGGCGCCTGGATGTCCACCGCCTTGCCGTAGTCCGAGAACCGGATGATGGCGTCCACCGTCGCCGGGCCGGTCGCGCCCACCTGGGCGAACTGCTGGCCCAGCTCCGCAAGCTGGATTTCGCCGATGACCTGCATCTGGTGGAGCACGAGGTCATCCACGCCGATGAATAGGTCCGCCGCCGCGTTCCGGTCAACAGGCCCGAACAGCCCAGGCACGTCCGACAGCCGCAGGTGGAGCACCGCAACCGTCCCCAGCGTCTCCTCGCCGATGAGCGTGAGGCCCGGCAGCGCCTGGAGCACCGTCACCATCACCTGCGTCGGCCCGGAGAATAGCGTCGCGGGGGACGCCAGCCGCTCCCACAGGCTCGACGTCGGGTTGAGGCTGTACACCTCGTCCCCGATGACGATGGTCTCGCTCTGGTATGCCACGAAGCTCAGGTTGACCGACATCGTCGCATGCGACCGGTCCGGCGGCTGGAAGTCGCCCGACAGCTTGATGGGGATACTCAGTGGGATGCCCGAGAAGCTCGTCTTGATGACCGCGTCCAACTCGAAGTGGGCCGACGTTTGCGACTGCTGACCCAGGGCCGCCGTCACCCGCTCCAGCAGCGCCGGCTCCAGCGGCGCCCCATGGTCCTGCGGCATGGCCTCGCCCGTAGGCTCGGCCCCCGCCTCCATCGCCTGGTCGGATGCAGGGGTGACCGTTAGCTCCGGCGTAGGAGTCGGGGCACGCGCCTCGGTCGGCGTAGGCTCGGCAGCAGGCGCCTCCTCGCTACAGGCCGCCAACGCGACCGCCACCGCCAGCGCCGCTGCAATGAAGATATGCTTAACTTTCATCATGGCTCGTGTGATAAAACGCTCCCCAGCCCGGATTGGTTTCACTCCAGCTACCAACCCATTCTAGCATCGGACCTGGTCGGGCAGTCAGGAGAAGTGAGATACTCTGTCGAGTTCTGGCTTCGGACGCCAGGTTGTTTTTTGTCAGTTGAGAACAAATCACGACAGCATCGGAGTGGACGAATAGAGCCCTTCGGCAGACCAGCCAATTAGGTCGCTCACTCAAACCGCTCCCCCGTTCGCCTTGACTGCATTCCTATGTCGCCAATAGAATGAACCTTTGTGGGTGTGGAGAGGAGCACGCCGCGGGGAGGTATCGTGATGCAGTTCAACGTGTCTCAACTGCTCAGAGAGCCCAGCGGCGCGACCAGGACGCACGAGATTCACGAAAACCTGGCCCCTCTCGACAGTGGCGAAGCCCTGCGGGTCCGCGGCTCCGTGAGGATGCTCAAGACCGGCGAAGGCGTCTGGGTCGGCGTGGCGCTGGATTCCGAGGTGTCCTGCGACTGCTCCCGCTGCCTGACCGGGCTGAGGTTGCCCGTCCACGTGGAGTTCGAGGAGGAGTACTTCCCGATAGCCCTGGGCCGCACAGAGGAACGCGGCCTCGACCCGGTGGACGAGTCGCAGTACATCAACTACGACCAAGTCCTCGACTTGGACCCGGCGGCGCGGCAGTACCTGGCCCTGGCCGTGCCGATGAAGCCGATGTGCAAGGAGGACTGCGCTGGCATCTGCCAGACATGCGGCGCGAACCTGAACAACGGGCCGTGCGCGTGCCCGAGGGATACGAGAGACGTCCGATGGGGCCCGCTCCTGGAGCTCGTGGCCCCGAAAAATCTGAAAGACCTGCCGGAGAACTGAGACAACATGCCTCCACATCCAAAGAAGAAGCACTCTCATAAGACCCAGGGCGGCCGCAACGCCCACAACGCCATCAGCGCGGCGAGCTCGGGCGAGTGCCCCCAGTGCCACCGTGCCAAGCTGTCGCACCGGGTGTGCCGCCACTGCGGCTACTACAACGGACGTGAGGTCATCCCCGTCGAGGCCCCGACCGCAGAGTAGCCTCTGGATTTGGCCACCTCGACTTCTAAGCCAATGCCTTTTTCTGCGCCCCGTCACGTATCGCCGTCGCACGGCCCGCTGCTGCGTTGACCACGCCATCCGCTAAGACCGCCTTCCTCTTCCCCGGCCAGGGCGCCCAGGTCGTCGGCATGGGCCGTCAGTTCTACGACCAGTCGCCCGCCGCACGCGCCGTCCTCGACCAGATAGACCGCGCTCTGAGCAGGCCACTCACCAAGGTCATGTTCGAGGGGCCGCAGGACGTGCTCCAGCAGACCGTGAACGCCCAGCCTGCCATCATGGCCGTGAGCATGGCTTGTCTGGAGGCGATGCGGGAGAAACTGGGGCCCTTGATGCCGAAGCCGTCTTTCGTGGCGGGGCACAGCCTCGGCGAGTACACGGCGCTGGCCGCCGCCGGGGTGCTGGGCCTCGAGGACACGGCGCGGCTGGTACAGGAACGCGGGAGGCTGATGCAGGTGGCCTGCGACCAGCGGCCCGGTACTATGGCCGCTGTCCTAGGGTTGGACGAGGCTGCGCTGCTGGACGTTGCCCGCGAGACGGGCACCTATGTCTCCAACATCAACACCGCCGAGCAGACCGTCATCAGCGGGGACGCCGCGGGCGTGGCCAAGGCGATGGAGGCCGCGACGGCGCGTGGCGCCAGGAAGGTCATCCCGTTGAAGGTGGGCGGCGCCTTCCACTCGGGCCTCATGGAGCCCGCCAGGTTGGGCCTGGAGCAAGCGGTGGGACGTCTGGCATTCCACGATGCAACCATCCCTATCGTCGCCAACTGCACCGGCGAGCCGCTGACCGACGCCGGCGCGGTGAAGCGCGAGCTGGTCGCCCAGATCACGAGTTGTGTACAGTGGAAGCGGTCGGTGGAGCGCATGGCTGACTCGGGAGTGACCCAGTTCATGGAGGTCGGCCCCGGCAAGGCGCTGGCCAGCATGGTCAAACGCATCGCCAAGGACGCACTTGCCGTGAGCGTCGGCGACGTGGAGTCCATCGCGGCTTTCAAGCCGGTTTGAGTCAAGTAGTAGACCTGTCTTGAGCCTGTCGAAGGACTACCAACGGAAAAGAGGTAGGCGTGTCAAGCGTTGAGCCTGGCCGCCCCCACAGCCAGCGTCGCCGGGCGCGGGCCGCGGTCTTGCAGGTGTTGTACGAGCTGGACGGCTCGCGGCACGACCCGGAAGCGGTCATGGCCGCGCATCTCGCCGAGACGACGCTGTCGGCGCAAGGTAAAGCATACGTGCGCAAGCTGGTGGAGGGCGTGCTGGGACGGCGGGAGGAGCTAGACAGCCTCATCGCCCAGTACGCGCCCAACTGGCCCGTAGCCCAGCTCCCCAGCGTGGACCGCAACATCCTGCGCATCGCCATCTTTGAGATCGTTTCCGAGGGCGACACCCCGACCAAGGTCGCCATCAATGAGGCGGTGGAAATGGCCAAGGTGTTCGGCTCGGACAGTTCGCCCAAGTTCGTCAACGGGGTCTTAGGGTCGGTCGTAGCGGCGCGGGAGATTAGGGTATAATCTCTGCCGCACCCGTATCAGTGGAGGTTGATAGATGGCCACAGTCATGGAGCGCGTCCAGACGGTCGTTGCGGACAAGCTCAGCGTCGAGAAGTCGGCGGTCGTTCCCACGGCGTCTTTCGTGAACGACCTCAACGCCGACTCCCTCGACCTGGTGGAGCTCATCATGGCCTTCGAGGAGGAGTTCAGCACTCCTGACAAGAAGGTCGAGATTTCGGACGAGGACGCCGAGAAGATTACGAACGTGCAGCAAGCGATAGACTTCCTCAAATCCAAGGGCGTCCACGACTAGCAGACGCCTCACTCCTCAGTGAGTCCTCGAAGGGCCCCGGCACGCCGGGGCCTTTCTGTTCGGCTTGGACTTATGTCGGAACCAGGCATTTCAGGGATATACTGCGGCATCATCGGCGATGGACCGGAGGTGCAGCTATGCCTACTGACCCGAACATCCTGGACGACAACGCATCCCAGCGACGTCGCCTGGAGGCTCTTGTAAGCCGCCTGACGGACGATGACCGCGACGTCGGCAACAGCTGGACGATCGCCGCTTCCCTTGCCCACCTTGCCTTCTGGGACCGGCGGGCCGCGCTCCTCCTCCGGCGCTGGGAAAGGAAGGGCCCGCAACCCGATGAGCCGGATGTGGACCTGTTGAACGAGGCTCTCCTGCCTGGCGCACCGACAGGGCGCGCCAGGCAGGAGAGCTTGCAGTGGCTGCGGCGCAGTCGGCGGATGCGGTTGTAGAGGCGGTGGACAGCCGCGTGTTGGGCGCAGTTTTGGCGCGGCGCGAGGGATGGCGGCCCCAGCGGAGTATCCACCGTCGTGAGCACCTCGACGATATCGAGCGTGTCATGCGGGGTTGACTAGGACCGGGGTTGCCGCAGGACAGGCTTCTTGCTAGGATTGCCCCGACCCCATGCCAGAGCGTACTCCGTTCCCCGACCTCGCCACGCTGGATCGCCAGGTGCACGGCTGCACGAAGTGTGCGCTGTCGGCGACCCGCACGAAGGCTGTTCCCGGCGAAGGCTCGCCTACCGCAGCCATCGTGTTCATCGGCGAGGGGCCAGGCTACCACGAAGACCAGCAGGGCAGGCCGTTCGTCGGCCCCGCCGGACATCTCCTCGACAAACTGCTGGACTCCATCGGCCTGAAGCGGGCCGACGTGTACATCACCAACATGGTCAAGTGCCGCCCGCCCAACAACCGCGACCCCTTCCCGGGAGAGATTCAGGCGTGCTCCGGCTACATGGACGAGCAGTTGCGGCTCATCGGGCCGAAGGTGGTCGTTACGCTTGGCAGGCACTCCTTCGGCAAGTTCTTCCCCGGCGACACCATAAGCAAGGCACGGGGTCGGCCCCGGCAGTGGAATGGGTGGACAATCTTCCCCATCTACCACCCCGCGGCGGCGCTGCACAACCCCGGCCTGATGCCCGACCTGCAAGCCGACTTCCAGAAGCTGGCCGCGATGCTTCAAGGCCCCGCAGCGGAGCCGGTCAAGGAAACGGCGGACCAGTCCCAGCAGCTTTCGCTGTTCTAGGTCCCATCCTCGGCTCCTCCCTCCTCGTGCGGAGTGTGTGACGCCCTCGCGGCCTCTGGGGTATAATCGCGCCATCTTCGGCGCTCCACGCCGGATAAACGAGGAGGCAGAGCATGGCAGAGTGCATTTCGTACTTGAACGGCGAGTGGGTCCCCAACAGTCAGATGAAGATTGACGTGTTCGACCGTGGGCTGCTCCAGGGCGACACCGTCTTCGACGTGGCCCGCACCTACAACGGCAAGCCCTTCAAATTGGACCGACATGTTGACCGGTTGGCCCGCTCCCTCAAGTTCATGCGCATGGAGCCGAACCTGACCGCCGAGGAGATCGGCGAGGTGATGGAGGAGGGCGCGCGGCGGAACGAAAAGCTGCGCAAGGACGTCGGCGACTTCAACCTTTGGTGCTTCGTGACGCGCGGGCCGGGGCCGTGGGCCTACGCGGCTGGGCCGTGCACCGTTGGCGTCCGCATCTACCCCATAGACTTCAAGCGGTTCGCGCCGTTCTTCACCTCTGGCGCCCAGGGCGTCATCGTGAAGACGCGCAGCTACCCTTCCGGCACGGTGGAACCCAAGGTGAAGCACTACAGCCGGGGTAACTTCGCCATGGCCGAGATGGAGGCCAACGACGTCGTCCCCGGTGGCTGGCCAATCATGACCGACATGGAGGGCAACCTGACCGAAGGCACCATCAATAGCCTGTTCATGGTGACCGGCGGGGTCATCCGCACGCCGCGCGACACCAGCATCCTACAGAGCATCTCGCGCTCAGTGGTCTTCGACCTGGCCAAGCAGCTCGACATCCCCCTGGTGGAGGAGGACCTGCAGCCCTACGACCTGTACACGGCGGACGAGGCGTTCGTCTCGTTCACCGGCCCCGGTGTGCTGCCGATGACCTCGGCGGACAAACGCACCATCGGAGACGGCAAGCCGGGCAGGGTAACGCAGCAACTGCAGGCCGCGTGGAGCGAGCTGGTCGGCCTCGACGTGGCGGACCAGACGATGCGGCAGGCCGCCAAGAAGTAGAAACCCCTCACCCTTCGGCCCCGACTCTTCGAAACGGCGGAGGCCGCCATGCCAGACACGTGGACGTACTACAACGGTCAGTGGATGCCCCGGAGCCAGGTGCGCATCGAGCTGGGCGACCGTGGCTTCTATCTAGGCGACGCGGTGTTCGACCTGTTCCGCACCTTCGGCGGCAAGCCGTACCGCGTGCGCGAGCACATGGACCGTTTCTTCCGTTCGCTCAAGTACGTGCGCATAGACCCCGGCCTGTCGCCTGAAGAGATGACGGCCCTTGGACTGGAGTGCGTGCGGCGCAACGAGCCGTTGCGGGCCGAGATGGGCGACTGGAGCATCTGGTACGCGGCGACGCGCGGCCTGGGCGACTGGCGGATGCTGGACGCCAAGCCGACGGTCATCGTCCAGTGCGCGCAGACGCCCTTCGGCTCGTTCGCCCGCTTCTACGAGACCGGCGCCCACGCCGTCATCGTCAAGACGCGGAACAACACGCCGGAGACGCTGGAGCCGAAGCTGAAGCACACCAGCCGAATGCACCTGGTGATGGCCGACGTGGAGGCGAGGGACGTGGACCGCGACGCGTGGCCGGTGCTCCTCGACCGCGAGGGCAACATCGCCGAAGGGTCAGGCTCCAACGTGTTCATCGTGACGGACGGCGTGCTGCGGACGCCGACCGACGCGGGCATCTTGCAGGGCGTGACCCGGACGGCGGTGCTGGAGATGGCGCGGCAGCTCGGCATCCGCTTCGTGGAAGAGGACATCCAGCCCTACGACCTGTACACAGCGGACGAGGCGTTCTTCTCGACGACGCCCGCCTTCGCGCTCCCCATTACCAAGGCGGACAACCGCATGGTGGGCGAGGGGAAGCCAGGCAAGGTGACGCGGCAACTTCTGGCAGCGTTCAGCGAGTCGGTGGGCGTGGATGTGGTGGGCCAAGCGCTGAAATATCGAACCTCGAGGTCAAGTGTCTAGGCGGGGCATGGCCCTGCACCCTTAGCTATCGTCAAGAGATGTAATGGTCAGGGTGACCACGGTGCCCCAGCAGCGTGATTGGCAGAAACACCAGAACGAGGAGGAGCAAGATGGCAGCGATCCCGGACACAGTAGCGTATTTCAACGGAAATTGGGTGCCCCGCAGCCAGGTGAAGATTGACCTGCTGGACAGGGGATTCTACGTGGGCGACGCCGTCTTCGACATCGCCCGCACGTTCAACGGGAAGTCGTTCAAGATGCGCGAGCACGTCGAACGGCTCTACCGCTCCCTCAAACACGTGCGCATGGACTGCGGCATCTCGCTGGATGAGATGATTGACCTGAGCGAGGAGTGCGTCCGAAAGAACGAGAAGTTCCGCAAGGAGGTCGGCGACTGGCACGTGTGGCAGGCGGTGACCCGCGGCATCGGTGGCTGGCGGGCCGAGCCAGGGCCGCCGACCGTCATCATCCAGTGTGTGCCGGTGCCCTTCAAGACCTATGCGCACCTGTACAAGACCGGCGGCCACCTGGTCGTCGCTAAGTCGCGCAGCTACTCGCCGGAGATGCTCGACCCCAAGGTGAAACACTACAGCCGCCTGAACTTCAACCTGGCCGACCTCGAGGCCAAGGACGTGGACCCTGAGGGCTGGCCCGTGCTGCTCGACCAGAAGGGCAACTTGACGGAGGGCACAGGCTACAACGTCTTCATCGTGACCAACGGAGTTATCCGCACGTCGGGGGACAGTGTGCTGCTCCAAGGGGTGTCGCGCGGCGCGGTGTTCGAGGTCGCCGAGCAACTCGGCATCCCCTACACCCAAGAGGAGCTGCAGCCCTACGACCTGTACACAGCGGATGAGGCGTTCATCAGCAACACCCCGACCTGCATCCTGCCGATGACCAAGGCGGACAACCGCGTCGTCGGGAACGGCAAGCCCGGCCCCATCACCCAGCAGATCCTGGCGGCCTGGAGCGAGAAGGTGGGCCTAGACATCGTGGACCAGGCCGTCCGGTTCGCTCCCAAACAGACCAAAGTGCTGAGCTAGAGGAGGACCGAATGGCGAAGGGAATCGAGACGATCGCCTATCTGACCGGCGAGTGGGTGCCGCTCAGTGAAATCAAGGTCCACGTGCACGACCGGGGGTTCTACATCGGCGACTCGGTGTTCGACCTGGCCCGCACGTTCAATGGCAAGTCCTTCAAGATGAAGGAGCACGTGGACCGGTTGTACCGCTCCCTCAAGCACGTGCGCATAGACCCAGGCCTATCGCCCGAGGAGATGGTCGAGGTGAGCGAGGAGTGCGTGCGGCGCAACGAGAAGTTCCGCAAGGACGCCGGCGACTGGCACGTGTGGCAGGCGGTGACGCGGGGTGTGGCAGGCTGGCGAGAGCTGCCGACGAAGGCCACGGTCATCGTGCAGTGTGCCCCGATTTCCTTCAAGATCTACGCCCACCAGTTCAAGACCGGCGCCCACGCGGTCATCGCCAAGACGCGCAGCTACTCGCCCGAGACGGCGGACCCCAAGGTGAAGCACTAAAGCCGGATGAACTTCAGCCTGGCCGACCTGGAGGCGCGGGACGTGGACCCGGAGGGCTGGCCCGTGCTGCTCGACCAGAAGGGCAATCTGACCGAGGGGACGGCGTACAACATCTTCATTGTGAGCAACGGGATCATCCGTACCCCCGGCGACAGCGCGCTCCTCCAGGGCATCTCGCGCGGCGCGGTGTTCGAGCTAGCGGAGCAGCTCGGCATCCCCGCAGTGCAGGAGGAGTTGCAGCCGTACGACCTGTACACGGCGGACGAGGCGTTCATCACCAACACGCCCATGTGCGCGCTGCCCGTCACCAAGGCCGACAACCGGCCCGTCGGCGATGGTAAGCCAGGGCCTATCACCCAGCAGATCCTGGCGGCCTGAAGCGAGAAGGTCGGCCTGGACATCGTGGACCAGGCGCTGCGGTTCGCCAAGCGCTAGGAGAAGGAGCCAGCATGGCCCAGTATACAGCGTACTTCAATGGACAGTGGATTCCCGCCGATGAGATGAAGCTCGACCGGCGCGACCGGGGCTTCCGCACGGCGGACGTGGTCTTCGACGCGATGCGGACCTACGACGGGAAGCTGTTCAAGCTCGACCGGCACATGGACCGGTTCTACCGCTCGCTCCACTACGCCCGCATAGACCCAGGCCTGACGAAGGAGGAGATGGCCGCCATCGTCGAAGGGACGGTGGGGAGGAACAGGCACCTGCTGGCGGAGGAAGGCGACTTCCAGGTCTATATGTTCGTCACCCGCGGCAGGGGGATGTGGGCGCACATCGCCGGGCCGCCGACCATCGGCGTCGAGGCGTACCAGCTGCCCTTCCACCGCTACGCGCCCTTCATGGACGGCGGCGCCAGCGGCGTCATCGCCAAGACGCGCAGCTACTCCCACCAGTCGGTGGACCCGAAGATCAAGCACCAGGCACGGATGAACTTCAACCTGGCTGAGCTTGAGGCCAAAGACGTGGACCCCGACGCCTTCCCCATCCTGCTGGACATGGAGGGGAACCTCACTGAAGGCACCATCAACAGCGTGTTCCTGGTGACCAATGGCACCATCCGCACGCCGACGGACGAGAGCATACTGCAGAGCATCTCCCGATCGGTGGTGATGGACCTGGCCAAGCAACTCGGCATCCCCCTGGTGGAGGAGCCGCTGCAGCCCTACGACCTGTACACTTCGGACGAGGCCTTCATGGCCTTCACCGGCCCGGGCGTGCTGCCCATGACCCGCGTGGACAAGCAGCCCATCGGCGATGGCAAGCCCGGCCCCATCACGAACCAGCTTCTGGCAGCCTGGAGCGAGATGACCGGCGTGGACATCGCTACCCAGGCCAAACGCTTCGCCAGGGGCTGAGAAGCCGGAGGCCATAAGACACCCTCCTGCGAAACCGAAGCTAGCTTTCGTACCGTAGAATGCTGGATATGGGTGTGCAAGGGACGGAGGGCGCCGCAGGCGGGCCGAAGGGCCGAGTGCTCGGCCTGAGCCGAAACCAGGTCGTGTTGGCCGCGCTGCTGGCCATCCTGGCGGCGGCGCTGGTGCTGCGGCTGTACGGCATCGCCTGGGACAGCGGCTACCCGTGGACGCCGCACCCCGACGAGCGGGCCATCCTTCAGCATGTGGACGAGATTGCGTTGCCGCCCGCGGGCGACCTGGGCCAACTCCTCGACAAGGAGGAGAGCACCTGGAACCCCAAGTGGTTTCCTTATGGCAGTCTCCCGCTGTACCTGCTCAAGGGGGTCGAGCTCGTTTATGACAAACTCCCCGCGAAAGGCCTGACCGACCTCCGGGTGCCGGGCCGCGCCATCTCGGCGCTGGCGGACGTCCTGACCATCCTGGTGGCCTATCTGTTGGCGTCGCGACTGTTTGGGCGGCGCGTCGGCCTGGCGGCTGCGGGCCTGCTGGCCGTGGCGGTGCTGCATATCCAGCTCAGCCACTTTTACGCCGTGGACACTCTCCTGACGTTGTTTGCCGTGGCCTCCATCTTCTTTATGTACCGAGTTGCCACGCGCGGCAAGCTAAGAGACTCGATGCTGGCGGGCCTGTTCATCGGCTTGGGGCTGGCGACCAAGACGAGCCTGCTGCCCATCTTCATCGCCTTCGGCATCGCCCACCTGATGTACCTGTTCCAGTGGACGGGGCAGCCGTACGACACGCAGCCAGGCTTCTTCAAGCGGCTGGAGAAGGCTGCCGAGGGCACGGTACTGGGTCTCGGTGTCGCTGCGCTGGCCTTCTTCATCGCCGAGCCGTACGCGTTCCTGGACTGGGCGCGCTTCTCCGCCGACTGGGTGGAGCAGTCGGAGATGGTGCAGCGCATCCGCGACTACCCGTACACGAGGCAGTACATCAACACGCCGCCTTACTGGAACCAGGTGCAGCAGCTTGCAACGTGGGGCCTCGGCTGGCCGCTGGGCATGGTGGCCTGGGCGGGGTTAGCCTTCGCGGCGCTGCGCGGGCTGAGGTGGCGGCACGCGGCGCTGTACGTCGCGGGCGGCGTCGCTCTGCCGATGGCGATGCTCCTGCTCTCCCACGACACGAAGGTGATGGCGCTGGCGGGCTTGGTGGCGGGCGTGGCGCTGCTGGCGACGCTGCCGGTGCGCAGGCCAGACACGCGGCTGGGCGTGCTGCTGCTGGCGTGGGTCGTGCCCTACTTCCTCATCATCGGGGCGTTCGAGGTTAAGTTCCTGCGCTACCTGCTCCCCATCACGCCGTTCCTGGTGGTCCTGGGTGTGCAGATGGCCTTCGCCCTGTGGGATGGAGCCCACGGTTTGCTCCCGCGGCTGCCACTCCGCCCTGCCCTGCTGGTGCTCGGTGCATTGGCGGTGGCAGCAACCGCCTTCTACGCAGCGTCGTACATGGCGGTGTACGCGAAGCCGCACCCGGCGGTGAGCGCGGCAGTTTGGATGAAGGCGAACGCGCCGGACGGCTCGTCGGTGCTGAAAGAGCACTGGGAGGAGAGCCTGCCGGAGCTGCACCAGTTCCGCTGGGAAGAGTTGCCCATGTACGAGCCAGACGGGCGGCGGAAACTCGGCGACATGTCGCGGCAGCTATCGCGCGCGGACTACCTGGCTTTCTACAGCAACCGGATGTACGCCAACCTGCCTCGCCTGCCGTGGCGCTACCCGATGGCTGGCGAGTACTACGACCTGCTGTTCTCCGGCCGCCTGGGGTACGAGTTGGTCCACTATGAGACTTCCTACCCCACGCTTTGGGGGGTCAGCTTCGTGGACGACACCTTCAATCGTCCAGGCGTGCCGGTGCCGGAGCCGTTGGAGGGCTACAAGCCGTCGCCGTTGACGTTGGGACTGGGGTTCGCCGACGAGAGCTTCACGGTCTATGACCACCCGAAGGTGCTGATATTTCAGAACGTGAAGCGGTACGACAGCCTCACCATCGCCCGGGTCATCGAGGCATCGGTGGACGGCGGTCTGGAAGGGCGCGAGGAGGCTGACCCTGGGCCCGTGTACACGCCGGAGGACGCGGCGGTCCAGCAGAGCGGCGGCACGTGGAGCGAGATTATCCGGGAGGAGAGTTGGACGAACCGGATGCCCGTCCTGGCGTGGCTCATCGTGGTGGAGGGGCTGTCGCTGCTGGCGCTGCCGCTGACGCTGTTCCTGTTCCGGCCGCTGCCCGACCGGGGCTACCTGCTGGCCAAGGCTGTGGGGCTGCTGGCCGTGGGCCTGGTGGTGTGGTGGCTGGCCAGCCTCAAGTGGATGGCGTTCTCGTCCGGCTCCATCATGCTGGCGGCGGCGCTGCTGGCGGGCGCGTCGGGGTTGGTGTTGGCGTTCCGGCGGCGGGAGATTCTGGCGTTCTTGCGCGAGAACTGGCGTGTCGTCCTCATCGGCGAGGCGGTGTTCCTGACGGCGTTCTTCTCCTTCGTCGCCATCCGCATGGCCAACCCCGACCTTTGGCACCCCTACCGCGGCGGCGAGAAGCCTATGGAGCTGGCGTACCTGAACGCGGTCATCCGCTCCTCCTATATGCCGCCATACGATCCGTGGTTCTCCGGCGGCTACCTCAACTACTACTACTGGGGCCAGTTCTTGACTGGGATGCTGGTGAAGGCGACGGGGATAGACGTGCGGTACGCCTTCAACCTGGCGGTGCCGCTCTTCTTCGCGCTCACCGTGGCTGGGGCGTTCTGCGTAGCCTACAACCTGGCCGAAGCGACCCGGCAACGACTCACCGTGAAGGTTAAGACGAGCGTCCCGTGGTCGCCGGTGCTGGCAGGGCTGGCGGCTGCGGTGCTCGTGACTGTGCTGGGAAACCTGGACGGCGCGATGCAGATGGGCCACGCCATCAAGCGGGCCGCGTTCCTGGGCGAGCCGTACGGCACCTTCGACTTCTGGCAGAGCAGCCGCATGATGCCGCCTGACCCGCCAGGTTTCGAAATCACCGAATTCCCTTACTTCACCTTCCTGTTCGCCGACCTGCACCCGCACTTGATGGCTATGCCGTTCACGCTCCTGGCGGTAGCTCTCGCCCTGGCGGTGGTGTTGAAGGGCCGCGCACCGCCTGCCTCAAGTACTGAGGGTGGTGCCCCGTGGTCCTTCGACAAACTCAGGACGAGTGGGGCACGCCTCCTCGACGGCTGGCTGCTGCTGGCGGCGCTGGGCATCGCCATAGGGGCGCTGCGGGCCATCAACACATGGGACTATCCCACTTACCTCATCCTCGGAGTCGGGGCGGTCTTTCTGGCCGGCTTCTTCCGGCACGGCGGCCTGAGCCTGTGGATGGTGGCCGAGTCGGCGGTGCGGGCAGTCTTCGTGTACAGCGTCGCCTACGTCGCCTTCCTGCCGTTCCTTCTCAACAACAAAGTCTTCTTCGACAGCCTGGAGGCCACCACGAACCGGACCATCCTGTGGCACTACCTGGCCATCACGGGGCTGTTTGTTTTCATCCTGGGGACGTTCTTGCTGACAGAAACGCGCGACTGGCTAGCGTCGGCCTGGCGCGGTGTGCTGCGCCTGACGCTGGGGCAGCGGTTGGCCAAGCTGGGAGAGGCGAACTACTTCAAGCCCGCCCCGGCTGGGATGAGCCTCTTCCCCATCGGCGTGATTCGCATCGCAGCGCTGGCGCTGGTATTGGCGGGGATCGGCTACGCCGTCGCGGTGTGGGCATCGGCCCCGCTGGGTAGTACCGTCCCCTTCATGGCGCTGCTGCTGGCGCTGATCGCCGCGGTGGGCGCCAGGTGGCTGTTCTCATGGAGGCCCGACGCGGCGCCGCTGGCCTTCATGGGTCTGATGGCGGGCCTAGCGTTCTCCCTGGGCCTCGGCCTGGACCTGTACCGGGTCGAGGGCGACATAGACCGGATGAACAGCATCTTCAAGGTCTATCTCCAGGTCTGGGTGCTGCTTGGCGTCGGGTCGGCCTACGCGCTGTGGCGGCTGGCCCAGGGGGTCAAGTGGGCCGCGCTGGGCCGTCTTAGGCTTCCGATGCCGAAGATGGGCCTGGCGGCCTGGGCATGGACGGCATTCCTCGTGCTCTTTGTGGTCAGCGCGGGTGTCTATACCATCGAGGGCACGCAGGAGCGGCTGCGTGACCGCTTCAACGGGCGCCTGCTGCCGATGACCCTGGACGGCATGGCGTACATGCGCGATGCAGTGTACGACGACGAAAAGGGACAGTTGCGGCTATGGGACGACTACCCCGGCATCCGCTGGCTCCAGCAGAACATGGAAGGGTCGCCGGTGGTCATGGAAGGCCACACGCCAACCTACCGCTGGGGGAACCGCATCTCCATCTACACCGGCCTGCCAGCCGTGGTGGGCTGGCAGTGGCATCAGGAGCAGCAGCGGTGGGACTACCAGGACGACATCGCCCAGCGCATCATCGCGGTAAGGGAGTTCTACTCGACGCCCGACCCGTCGGTGGCGATAACCATCGCACTCAAGTACAACGTCCAGTACATCTACGTCGGTCCTCTAGAGCGGGCGTACTACCCCCCCGAGGGCATCCTGAAGTTCGATTACATGGCCGTGCTCATGGACAAGGTCTGCTGCGACGGCACGCCGGTGGACATCTATCTCATCAAGCCTGAGCTGCTCCAGACCGTCAGCCGGTGAGTTGGTGGAGGGTGGCAGGCCACTTGTCGGTGGGGTGTCTTTGGGCGGCGGCAGGTCTGCGGAGCTTGCCCTCCTAGTCGTACGTTTTGATGGCAGCCCTGCGGAGTCGCTACCACCGGCTGCAGGGCCTGCGACCTTCGCCCCTGTAACGCGTTACCAAACGCTCCGGTGGCCGTGTTGTAACGCTCTACCTAACCGTACCGTACACAACCGTAAAGTACCGCACACAGCGCAACCGTACTCCACCGTACCGATACAAGACACGACAGGGCGAAGCATGACAGCGCAGCCCAAAGTGCGCAGCATGCTTCGCCCGACCGTACCTAGCACAACACAACCCCAGAGAGTACGACGCCGCGTGCCGCAAGCCTGCATCCCGATGTTGCCGTGACTCTGGCTACGCGATACGCAAGCGACGGGGGCTTGCTTGGAATACACGATGGCGCTGTGCACCCTGTTGGGGCCTGGTCTGTAGTGATGCCTTGCCCAACCCAAGGAAAGAGGGAGCTACGATACGCTACCCGGGCGCTACATGTATTGCAGCTTCGTAAGTCCTCTGCGGACGAGTCTGTGGGGTCGTAGGGGCGCACGGCCGTGCGCCCCTACGACCCCACAGACTCAGCCTTCTTGGGGCAGGCGGTTGAACGCGCTCTGGTAGTACAGCAGCGGGCGGCCCGGGTTTACTTGGATCTCGTCCACCTCGCCGAGAAAGATGGTGTGGTCGCCGGCTAGGACCTCCTGGACGACATGGCAGTCCATGTAAGCGAGGCAGCCGTCCACCACCGCCGAGCCGCACTGAGTGAAGTTGAATGGTGCCTCCACGTCGCCGGTGCGCTTCTCGGGCGGGCGGGCGTAGTACTCGGCGATGGCCTGCTGGTGCTCGGCTAGGATGTTGATGGCGAAGCGCTGGGTCCTTTTGATGAGTTGGTAGGTCTGGCGGCGGTGGTCCACGCAGACCAGCACCAGCATGGGGTTGAGGGACACCGAGCAGATGCCGTTGGCCGCCATGCCATGGAAGTGGCCGTCGGCCTCGCGGGTGGTGATGACGGACACGCCGGTCGCGAACTGCGACCAGGCCTGGCGGAACTGCTGCGCGTCGGGCATCGAAGCCTCCTTCCGTGTGCCGCTGATTATAGCTGCACCGTCCGCAGCGCGATAGGTTCGCCGTTTGAATCCCTGGCCGCGTTGGGGCTAGAATGCGGACAGGTTGGAGCCGTTCCAGGCTATCTCATCAGGGAGGGGGAACCATGCCGACGAAGGCTTTCATCCTCATCGAAACATCCGTAGGGAAGACACGCGACGTGGGCGAAGCCCTGAAGAAACTGAAGGGCGTCACCCAGGTGGACGCGGTCACCGGCCCGTACGACATCATCGCCGTCGTCTCGGCCCCCGACCTTAACTCGGTCGGCGAGTTGGTGACCAATAAAGTCCACACTATCGGCGGCATCGTCCGCACAGTCACCTGCTTGTCCATGATCGGCTCCGCATAACACATGGTCCGAAACGGCTACAGGGCGCTGCTGGTGGACTGCGATGGGACGCTGGCGCCGGCCAACATGAAGGTCACCCTACGAGTGCGGACGAGTGTACAAGAGCTGGCCAAGCGGCTACCGGTCTGCATCGTATCCAGTCGCGACCACCACGACATCGGCACGCTGGCCACGAGCTTGGGCCTGACTGCGCCGCAGGTGTCGGAGGGCGGCGCCCGCATCTTCGACCCGGCGACGGGCCAGACGCTCTGGAGGCGTACCTTGGAGCCCGACGATGCCCGCGCTATCGCCGGCTTCCTTCACGACAGCGGGCTTGAATTCTCCGCCGTGGACGGAGCGAAGCGCGTGCGCTCACAGGCCGACATCGCTGAGTGGGACATGACCCGCGTGACCGCGACCAGCCTCACGCCGACACAGGCCCAGGAGATCGCGGCGCGGTTCGGCGAGTGGCCCACCGTCCACACCGCGCTCATCATCCGCACAGACAACGGCCACTGGATGGTGGACTTCACCCATGCCGAGGTGACGAAGGCGTCGGCGGCGCAGCGGCTGGCGGCCCTGCTTGGCGCCGAGCCGTCGCAGCTTATCGCGGCGGGCGACAGCTTCAACGACCTGCCGTTGCTCCAGGCATGCGGGCTGCGCATCGCCATGGGCAACGCCGTGCCCGAGCTGAAGGCCATCGCCGACTACATCGCGCCCACGACCTACGAGGACGGCTTGGCCACCGCCATCGATGAGTTCGTGATGCCAGCGGTGAATGCATAGTTGTCGAAGCCCATCCGTACCGCGGCCCTCCTCCTCGACCTGGACGGCACGCTCATCGGGCGGGAAGAGCGCGTGTCCCACAGGGTGGCGAAGGCCGTCCGCGAGGCTTCGCAGCGTGTCCCCGTCAGCATTGTCACAGGCCGAGAACCAGCCGACGTGCTGCGGTTCTCGCGGGAGCTGGGCCTCACGACGCCACAGGTCTGCGACGGCGGCGCATCGGTGCTGGACCCGGCCACCGGGGACTACCTCTGGCGACTGCCGCTGAGGCCGGAGAAGGCTGGAGACATCCTCGATGGCCTCCGGTCAGCCGAGGCCGCCTTCGTAGCCACACACCCGACCGGCGTTCTCACCCACGCCAACGGGTCCGGCCTGGAGGTGCTCGTCCGCGACTTCAACCGCATCTCGGCGCTCGACCTCGGCCATGACGCGGCGGAGGCTTTGGTCGCCCGCTTCACCGGCGACCCCGACGTCCATGCCGTGAAGTCGTTCCTTCCCTACAACGGCCTGTGGGCCGTGGACTTCACCCATGCGCAGGTCAACAAGGCCGTCGGAGCTGCCTGGGTGGGCGGGAAGGCGAGGGTTGGTCTGGACAGGACCGCCGCTGTAGGCGACAGCTTCAACGACCTGCCGCTGTTGGAGGCGTGCGGCGTCCGTGTGGTGATGGGCGATGCCCCCGATGCGCTCAAAGCCATCGCCCACTTCGTCGCACCCTCGGTGGAGGAGGACGGGCTGGCCATCGCCATCGAGGAGTTCTTGCTCCCGAAGCTCTAACCGCGCTAGGCTATAATGGCCCTCATTTGGCTTGGGCCAAGAGGGACAACTACTCACGAACGCAACGAATCAGCCCTCGCTGGGCCGCCGTCTGGGCGGCATGACGCCCTTCCGATCCTTCGCGTACAGGGACTTTCGCTTCCTGTGGGCCGGTACGCTGCTGTGGGCCGCCGCCGTATGGATGCAGCGCATCGCCATCTCGTGGCTCGTCTTGGAACTGACGGACAGCCCGCTGCTGGTGGCGCTTGCTTACTCGCTGCCGCAGGCGCCGTACGTCATCCTCGGCCCCTTCGCGGGGGCGCTGGCCGACAGGGTCAACCGCAAGCTTATGCTCGTGGGCGCACAGGCGGTAACCTGCGCCGGTACGGCGGTGCTCGCGGTGATGGTGGCCACCGGAACGGACCCCGCGTGGTTAGTGATGCTCATCGCCGTGCTGCTCGGCATGGCCCTGTCCGTCAACTTCGTGTCGGTGCAGACCATCATCTACGACGTGGTGGGGCCGAAGGACGCCATGAATGGCCTGTCGTTGTGGTTCGTGGGCATCCGCGGGGTGGGCGCCGTGGGCGCGCTGACGGGGGGCGAGGTCATCGAGCAGGTGGGCATCTGGCCGGCCTTCGCGGCGTCCAGCGGGGTGTACGTGCTGGCAGGCGGCGTGTTCACCCTGATGCGCTACCGCTCCAGGATCAGTGTGGAACCGGGTGCTTCGATGATGGAGAACCTGAAGACGGGGCTGCGGTATATGCTCGGCTCGCGGGAGTTGACGAGCCTAGTGGTGCTCTCCACTGCGGCCGAGGCTTTCGGCTGGGGCGTGGTCTCGCTGTTTGCCGTCTTCGCCTCCGACGCGGTGTTCGACATTGGGCCTCGCGGCTTGGGCATCATGACGGCGGCGTTCGCCGTGGGCGGCGTGGTCGGCTCGGCGGCGCTGGCGTCGGTGCGAGACGTGGGCCGGAAGGGGCTGGTGCTCACGCTGGCGATCGTGGCCGCCGCAGTGGTGCTGGCAGGGTTCTCGCAGTCCGACTGGTTCGCCCTATCGGTCGTGCTGCTGGCCGTATTCGGGCTGACGCTGGCGGCCTACGACACCCTCACCATCCTGCTCATCCAGGAGCACGCGCCAGAGGGGATGCGTGGCCGCGCCGTGGGCGCCTTGCAGGTCACATCTGGCGTCGGCCCTGTCGGACCGCTGACGATGGGTGCGTTGGCCGGCGGCATCGGAGTGCAGACAGCCGTGGGCATCGGCGCTGGCGTGCTCCTGGCGGCAGTTGGAGTTGTCTCAGCCGTCGTGCCGAAGGTACGGGCAATGCGGTAGGGATGCCTACCGTTCGTCCTGAGCTCGTCGAAGGAACGAACGGAGGTTCCGCCCGTGGTCCGACAGGCTCACCACGAGCGGAATCAGAGACCTACAGCGCGTCCAGGCGCCGCAGCACGTCGGGCGGAAGGCCGATGTCCGCGCTGGCCGCGTTCTTCGCGACCTGCTCCGGCCTGCTGGCGCCGACGATGGCGGACGTGATGCCGGGCTTGGACAGCACCCAGGCTAAAACGACCTGGGTCGGCTCGTGGCCGAGGTCGCGGGCGATGGCCGTGATGCGCTCGACCATGTCGAACCGCTTCTCGTCCATGTACTTCTGCCTGGCGCTCTGCGCGTGCTTCGAGCCGAGGTGGCTGTCGGCGGGAGGAGGCTGGCCGCGCCGGTACGCGCCGGTGAGGACGCCACCCATAAGCACGAGGTAGGGCAGCACAGCGACCTGCTCGGCAAGGCACAGGGGCAGCAGTTCGGCTTCGATACTGCGCTCGCTGAAGTTGTAGGGTGGCTGAACGGAGACGAACCGTTCCAGGCCACGCCGCTCGCTGATTCCGAGCGCCTCGCTGAGCTGCTGGGCGGCGAAGTTGGAGCAGCCGATGTAGTGGATGGCGCCCTTCTTCACCAACGCATCGAGCGTGGTCAGTGTCTCCCCGAGGGGTGTGTCCGGGTCCCAGCGGTGCACCTGGAATAGGTCTATGTAGTCGGTGCCGAGGCGGCGCAGGCTGGCCTCGACGGAATTGACGAGATGCTTTCGGGAGAGACCGGTATCGTTGGGGCCGGAGCCCATCGGATAGCCCGCCTTGGTGGCAACTACGTAGTCGTGGCGGCGGTGCCGGATGCCCTTGCCCACGACCACCTCTGACTGGCCCGCGTGGTACACGTCGGCGGTGTCGATGAAGTTCACGCCGTGGTCGAGGCAGGCGTGGATGACGCGGACAGCCCGCTCGTCGTCCACGTAACCCGCGCCGTACATGTTGGTGCCCAGGCAGATGCGGGACACCTTGAGGCCCGACTTACCAAGTCGCACGTGCTGCATCATTCCCTCCCTATTTGCCGGTCCAGAAGACACGGGTCTCTCCCGTGCATGACGTGTAGACGGCAAGGCAGACGTCTTGGGGGTCAACCAAGACGAAGGGATAACTCTCAAAAGAGTTCATTCCTACTGACTGTCCGGCCAGCAGAGTGGCCAGATGGACACGTTCGCCCTCGAAGCTTAGCCAGAAAACCTGGACAGATTTAGAGGTTGCGTTCATGAACCGGATGGTTGTGGGCGGTCCTTCATGCGCCATTTGGCGGTGTCGGCGTTCCATCCAAGATGGGGCGCGAGCACGGCGTTGGTCAGTCCGAGGAGCGGATGGTCGGGCGCGGGCGGCTCGTGATCCCAGACGTCGGTGGAAGCGCCCGCGATGCGGTGCTCGCGCAAGGCCTGGGCGAGTGCCGCGGTATCCACGACCTCGGCGCGAGCGGTGTTGACGAGATAAGCCGTTGGCTTCATCAAGGCCAGTTCCTTGGCACCGATCAGGCTGCGGGTCTGGCCGTCGAGGGCTGCGTGGAGACTCACGAAGTCCGCGTCGTGGAGGAGCGTCTCCAGAGGGACGAACTCGGTGCCGAGCCTGCGCGCCCGCTCCGGCGTGGGATGCGCGGTGGTGCACAGCACCCGCATGCCGAAGGCGCGGGCGAGGGCGGCCATCCTGCCGCCGCCGCCGGGGATGTCGTTGAAGTGCTTGACCTCGCCCAGGCCGTGTGTGAGGCCCTCAGGCAAGACCTTTGGGTAGCCGAGGTTGTAGGGGATGACGATGAGCGGCATCACCTGCGTGCCGTGTCCTGGTCCACCAGCTCGATGAGCACGCCGCCCGTGGATCTCGGATGGAGGAAGGCGATCTGACCGGACAAACCGTGGCGCGGCTTCTCATCGATCAGTTCCACGCCCTTCGCCTTGAGGGCCTGGAGCCGGTCAGCGAGGCTTTCCACCTCGAAGCAGATGTGGTGAACGCCCTCACCACGCTTCTCGATGAAGCGGGCGACGCCGGAGTTGGGGTCGGTGGGCTGGATGAACTCGACCTGCGAGCCGCCGATGCGGACGAGCACGGCCCTGACCTTCTGGTCGGCGATGTCCACGGCCTGGGCGCCAGCTCCGACGCCGAACAGGTCACGGTACATGGCGAGGGCCGCCGCGATGTCCTTCACCGCGATGGCGACGTGGTTGATGTGCTGTGCGACGCAAGGACCGGTCATTCACATGCTCCAAAGTTCTTTAGAAAGGGTCTCCCACATCCCTTCCCAAAGAATCTTACTCCAGTAGGTGCCGGGCGATAATCAGCCTCTGGACCTCGGACGTGCCCTCGTAGATCTCGGTGACCTTGGCGTCACGATAGAGGCGCTCGGGTGTGGCGGGGGCGAAGTAGCCGGAGCCGCCGTGGAGTTGCAATGCGCGGTCGGCGGCCTGGACGGCGGTGCGGGACGCATACAGTTTGGCCATGGCAGCCTCGGGCACGAATGGCCTGCCCGCGTCGCAGAGCAGCGCTGAGCGGCGGACGAGGAGGCGGGCGGCGTCCACCTGGGTCGCCAGGTCGGCCAACTGGAACTGGATGCCCTCCATCTCGGCCAGGCGCTTGCCGAATGCCTGGCGCTTCTTGACGTAGGAGACGGCGCTTTCGAGCGCCATCTGGGCGATGCCGACGGCCTGGGAGCCGATGCCGATGCGGCTGGCGTCCAGGAGCTGCATGACCGCGCGAAAGCCTTCGCCCTCGGCGCCGATGCGGTCTTCGGCCGATACGGGCGTGTCTTCGAAGGTCAACTCTGCGGTGGAGGAGGCGCGGATGCCCAGCTTGCCGTGGAGCGGGCGGACGGTTAAGCCGGGTGCGCCGCGCGGGACGACGAAGGCGCAGATGCCCTTGGCCCGTTTGGCCGGGTCGAGGGTGGCCATGACGACGAACACCTCTGCCTCTGCGGCATTGGTGATGAACGTCTTAGCCCCATTGATGAGGTAGCGGCCGTCAGAACGCACCGCGAGGGTCTGGATGCCTGCGGCGTCGCTGCCTGCGCCTGGCTCGGTGAGGCCGAAGGCGGCGACTTTCTCGGCTCGGGCCAGCGGCGGCACGTACTTGTGCTTCTGCGCCTCGCTGCCGAACCGCTCGATGAACTTGGTGCCAAGGGAGTGATGGGCGAGCCAGATGGTTGAGGTGGCGGCGCACCCCCGCGCGACCTCCTCCGCGGCGATGGCGAGTTGGGCCATCGTGCCACCGGAGCCGCCGTACCGCTCGTCCACGGTCAGGCCATAGAGGCCAAGGTCGCCGAGGCCCCGAACGTTCTCCCAGGGGAACTCGCCGCTCTGGTCGTGGTGGGAAGCGCGGGGTGCAAGCACCTTGTCGGCGAAGTCGCGCACCGTGTTGCGCAACAGCAGTTCGTCTTCAGTCAGCAGCATGTCAGTCATGGCAGCAACCTTTCCGGGCGAGAAGTCTCAATTCACTTAGAATTCTCTGCGCAGCTCCTCTTCTGGAACGAATCGAGACGCTTGACGGAATATGGCCTGTAACGTACCAGTATCTAACTCTCGGTGTCTAGGAATGGTTAAGGTCTGCTTAGCGCCAGAGCTTGTGATGTTCCTTAGCTAACGTGGCTACCCCGCTGAGAATAAGCTTGAAAGCCCAACCGCTCCAGAATGGCAACGACCTGGACACCTGAAAAGCGTCTAAGCCTTGGCACCCACAGGCTCCAGTTCCATCGTCACCAGAGTGGTCTGGCTTGCGACGAGGCCGAACTCGGAAGGTTCTTCTCCTTCGAGGTGAAGGTCGACAGCCTCCTGGAGATTCGTAAGGGCCTCGTCGAGAGTCTTGCCCTGGGTTACCACAGCGATCTCGACGCACTCGGCAACATAGAACTGTTCCCCTTTGCGTACGACCGCCTTCACAGTGTGTTGAAGGCTCATATCGTTCTCCTCAATTCATCTCATCTGCTGTCGTGTTACAACTTCAGGTCGTACGACTCCTTGAGCCAGTCCAGGAGTTGGGGATCGAGTTCATCTGGCTTGGCGACGCGGACACGATGGCCGATCCAGCGGCCGCCCAGGAATGCGTGGCGCGCGATGCGCAAGTCCTCGACCCGGCGGGCTAGGACGAATCCGACGGTTAGGGCCTCTTTCTGGACCGTGACGCCGGCGAAGTGGGCGCGGGCCGCGAGGTTGATGGAGGTCTTGACCGCGTCCACCCTCAGCGAACCCCCAGCGCTCCATCTCGGCAACGAGCGCGTCGAATGTCTCGCGAAGCCGGGGAGTCCTGCCCGCGAAGTGGGCGTCTATTGAGGTGGCCAAGCATGAGCGCCACTGCTTGGGCGTGGCGAACTGGCGCCCGAAGGCGGGGCAGACCCTGAGTGTCTGGACAGCAGTGCGAGCCATCGCTCCCCCTCGGCCCCAATTCTACAGGAAGACGCGAAGATGCTTAGAACGGCGCGACTTCGTGCTGTTCGCCGAACACGGAGCGGAGGGTGTCGGCGATTTCGCCGACGGTGGCGTAGGACTCGACGCACTCGAGGATGGGCGGGACGGTGTTGGCCGTGCCACGTGCGGCGTCGCCGAGGCGGCGGAGCGTGGCCTGGACGCGGGCGTTGTCGCGCTCGCGCCGGACGCGGGCCAGCCGGTCGAGTTGGCGGCGGGTCTGCTCGGCTTCGATGCGCTGGATCTTCTCGATGGGCGGCGTCGGCGCCGCGTACTCGTTGACGCCCACCACGACGCGCTCCTTGCGCTCGATCTCGCGCTGCAGGCGGAAGGCGCTATCGTGAATCTCGCGGGCCTGGTAGCCGCGCTCCAGCGCGGCTACGGCGCCGCCCGCCTCCTCTATCCGGCGGATGTACTCCCAGGCCTTCTCCTCCAGCTGATTGGTCAGACACTCGACGAAGTACGAGCCCGCCAGCGGGTCCACCGTTTCGGAGACGCCGCTCTCATGGGCCAGGATCTGCTGGGTGCGGAGCGAGAGTTGCGCCGATTCCTCGGTGGGCAGGGCCAGCGCCTCGTCCTTGGAGTTGACGTGGAGGGACTGGGTACCGCCGAGGATGGCAGCGAGGGCCTGGACGGTCGTGCGCACGACGTTGTTGTCGGGCTGCTGCGCGGTCAGAGCGACGCCCGCGGTCTGGGTGTGGAAGCGGAGCATCCATGACCGGGGGCTCTCGGCGCCGAACCGCTCGCGCATGACTCGCGCCCAGATCCGGCGGGCAGCGCGGAACTTGGCCACCTCCTCGAACAGATCGTTTTGCGCGACGAAGAAGAACGACAGGCGCGGGCCGAAGGCGTCCACCTCCAGCCCGGCGTCCACGGCGGCACGGACGTAGGCAATGGCGTTGGCAAAGGTGAAGGCCAGCTCCTGGACCGCCGTCGCGCCCGCCTCGCGCATGTGGTAGCCGCTGATGGAGATGGTGTTCCAGTTCGGGACGTGCTTCGCGCAGTACTGGAACGTGTCGGTCACGAGACGCATGGAGGGTTTGGGCGGGTAGATGTACGTTCCGCGGGCGATGTACTCCTTGAGGATGTCGTTCTGGATGGTGCCGTTGAGCTTTTCCTGGCCGATGCCCTGCTTCTTGGCGACGGCGATGTACAGGGCCAGGAGGATGGACGCGGTGGCGTTGATGGTCATGGAGGTGGAGACCTTGTCGAGCGGGATGCCCTCGAACAGTACCTCCATGTCGGTCAGGCTGGAGATGGGGACGCCCGCGCGGCCCACCTCGCCCGCCGCCAGCGGGTGGTCGGAGTCGTAGCCGGTCTGGGTGGGCAGGTCGAAGGCCACGGACAGGCCGGTCTGGCCGGACTCCAGGAGATAGCGGTAGCGCCGGTTGGACTCCTCGGGCGAGGCGAAGCCCGCGTACTGGCGCATCGTCCAGACCTTGCCCCGGTACATGTTGGGCTGGACGCCGCGCGTGTACGGGTACTCGCCGGGGTAGCCGGTCTTCTCGTGGTAGTCCCAGCCGTCCAGGTCCTCCGATGTGTAGAGCGGCTTCACCTCGATGCCGGACGTCGTCTCGAAGCGCTTCTGCCGCTCAGGGACGCGCTTGCGGGAGGGCTCTAGGGACTCCTTCTCCCACTGGCTTCGAGATTTGCTGGGCATGGCCGCCTCCGTGGACGGGACTTACGTCCGAGTGTAGATGTTCGGGCGGAGGGTGTCAAAACGGCCGCGGGTCTGCGATGTATTTCTTGAATTGAGCGGAGTCAGCCGCGCTTGCTAGGACAGCTTGTCTTGGCGGAGGGTGTAGCCCTTGCCCCTGGCGAAGTGGATGAGCCTGGCGGAGCCGTCCGCTTCGAGCTTCTGCCGCAGGCTCTCCATGGTGAGGTCGGCGATGCTGCGGACCGAGCGGTCGGAGCTGCCGAGGACCTCGCGGGTAAGTTAGCCGAGGGGGACGGTCTTATTGGGCCGCTGGACGAGGTAAGCCAGGAGGTTGAACTCGAAGGGCGTGAGGGCGAGGCGTCGCGTTCCGGCAGAGGCCGTCTTATTCTTCATATCGAGCAGAAGGTTCGCGAACCTCAGCTCGCCCTCGGTGGCCACGCCGGGGCGTTCAGCATCGGCCGCGTGCCGCAGCGCCTCGGTCAGCCGTCCGTTCTGCCAGGCGAGCACCATGTCGTTGACCAGCTTGGTGCACGCCTCGACCTGCTGGGGGTCGAGGTACTTAAGGGTGTGGAACGCGACCGCGCCGATGACCGCGCCGTTGGCCTTCACGGGGCAGACGAAGCCGTACTTGAACCCGCCGAGGCGGATGGAGGTGGAGACGATGAATCTCCTGATGATGCCCTCAGCCAGTTCCTCCACCGGCGCGTTGACCACTCGCCCCTCCTGGTAGGCGGCGCGGGCCAGGTCGTTGGCGGAGGAGTGGAACGTCACGCCGGGGACATCAAAGGACGGGAAGAGACGCCTGACGGTGGAGAGGGAGCGCATAAGGGACTGGGACTGAGGGCCTGCGATGGCGACGACACGGGCGATGCCGGTCGGGCGGTGGAACTGCACGAGGCTGACGTAGCTGGCGCCCATCGCCACCCGGGCCTGCCCTAAGACTTCATTGAAGCCGTTCCAGTTGTCCATGTTCCATCAATATTGCATCTCCGACCCCCATTCGTGTGGAAACCGTGTGGGCCATGAGCGCAACGTAGCTGCACGCTATCCGCCTTGACACCGTCAAGGAGCCATACCTAGAATGAACACCAGTTCTAAGAGGCGCGAACGTGGTCATGAAGCGGGCGCTTCATCTTCAGCTGACCTGGTCTGTGGACAGGCCGACCCCGTTGGCGTCCCCAACCAGGCAGCGGCGGGCCAGGCCGCCTTCGCCGTTGACCGCTTCTCTCACGAAGCCACAGGCTATGCCGCTGGCGCCTGAACGGCCATCGCGCGGGCGGTTCTTCCCTGCTCAGAAGAGGACAGCAGATGGTGGAAAAGACAGCTAAGCGCGTCGTCTCGGGGGAGCATCTCGAAGAAGATGCCGCCCTCGACACGAACCTGCGGCCTCGGCGGCTGGCGGAGTACATAGGCCAGGAGCGGGTGAAGGGGCTGTTGCAGATCGAGGTGACGGCGGCGCGCCAGCGTGATGAGCCGTTGGACCACGTGTTGCTCTACGGGCCGCCCGGCCTCGGCAAGACGACCCTTGCGCACATCATCGCCTCCGAGATGGGCGTCTCCGTCAAGACGACCTCCGGCCCGGCCATAGAGCGGGCGGGCGACATGGTCGCCATCCTCACCCAGCTCAAGCGCTTCGATGTCCTGTTCATTGACGAGATCCACCGGCTGCCGCGCGTCGTGGAGGAGGTCCTGTACTCGGCGATGGAGGACTACGCGGTCTCGTGGGTGATGGAAAAGGGGCTGAAGGCCCGGAACGTGAACCTGACCGTCCAGCCGTTCACTCTGGTCGGCGCGACGACGCGGTTCGGCGCCCTGAGCGGCCCGTTGCGCGACAGGTTCGGCTCGGTGCACCGCCTGGAGTTCTACGCCGAGGACGCGATGGACGCCATCGTCCGGCGCTCCGCGCGCATCCTGGGCATCCAGGTCGAGGCCGACGGCGCCCGCGAGATTGCCCGGCGCGCGCGGGGAACGCCGCGTATCGCCAACCGGCTGCTCAAGCGGGTGCGTGACTACGCCCAGGTGAAGGCGGACGGCGTCGTCACGGTTAAGGTGGCCAAGGAGGCGCTGTCAGGCCTCCAGGTGGACGACCTCGGGCTGGACGACATAGACCGGCAGGTGATACGCGCCATCATCGAGAAGTTCGGCGGCGGGCCGGTCGGCCTAGAGACGGTCGCGGCCTCCATCAGCGAGGAGGCGGAGACCATCGAGGACGTGTACGAGCCGTTCCTGATGCAGCTCGGCTTCCTGGACAGGACGCCCCGGGGCCGTGCCGCGACGCCGAGAGCGTACCAGCACCTGGGCATCGCGCTGCCCAAAGGCAAAGACACGGGCAAGCCCAGCCAACAGAGCATGTTCTAACCGCGCCTTCGCCCGCTTCCCGAACAGCGTCGGAGCCGGTACACTCGATTCCATTCTTATAGTGAGGCCATCTGGTGCCTGAGAATGGTGTCTCCGCTTGGTGACCAGACAGGATTTTCTTCCCTGAACGGACTATCGGTTAGATACGTCAGTCCGGAGCCATCCACATTCACCATGCAGACATCCGAGTTGAAAGGTGGCAACATGCGGCAAGTGAACGCAATCTTGCTGCCATCCGGACTCCAAGCTGGATTGACGCTACGCTCATTGACTAGTAGGCTGGTCAGCGAGCCATCGGCCGTCGCCAGGTAAATCTTTGGAACTCCATCCCGCTGGGATGTGAACGCGATTAGGCTGCCTTTGGGCATACCCGCGAGATTCTCGAGTGTAGAAGTGGCCGTTGCTTCAGGGCCACGATCATCCAAACGCTGAGCCGCTGCAGAGAGGCTCAGCAGAGCCAGCACCACGACCAAGGCAAAACCGACAAATCCAGGCCGGTGATTGATGCTCGCCAACAGGGGGAGGCAGGGCAACTCGTAGGTCTCGCACCAACGCGACTAGGGATCCCATGCGAATACACTTCCGTGTGGTCAGCACCGGGCCGCACCTTCTCGTCCTCAGCCCAACGAAGGTACCAAGACACGCCTTTATGCGTTGTACCCGTTGTGCCTAGTCACCTTAATCGACAGGCCCGCACGATAACACTTATGAGGAAGCCGCCCACCTCCGCTATCTTCGCTGACCCCGAAGACAATCTCTTCGGCCTCGTCAAGCGCGAGCCGCCACGTCGGCGCAGGACCGCCAGCCCCAAGAAAAAAGCCGCCGCCCGCAGACGCTAGGTCAGCCGTCCAGCAGCACGTCCGCCGGGTCCGTGAGCATCAGGTACGGCTCCCCGAACTGGCCCCCGCTGGCGATGTCCCAGTTCTCCTCGCCGGACTCGGGTTTGAGCCGCACGCCCCAGTCGCCGCCGAACACTAGGTGCACCGCAGCCTGCCCCGAGTCCGACACCGGCGCGTACATCGCCGGACAAGGCGTCCCGCCGCCCTCGCTGCTCCAGCCCGTCACGGCGTAGATGGCCGACGGCCTCCCCGGCTCGCTCAGCCGCACCCGCGAGACGGGCACAGGCTCCTCGTGCCGCTCATACGCCTGCATCGGCATGTACGAGCAGTTCGGGTTCTCCTCGACCTCCAGGTACATCGTCTCAGGCATCGTCTAGCCCTTGGTCCAGCCCTCTGGTGGGCCTAGATCCCCATGATGTGATAGCCCGTGTCCACGTGGATGACCTCACCCGTGACCCCGCTGGACAGGTCGCTGCACAGATACAGCCCCGTCTTGCCGACCTCCTCCACCGTGATGTTCCGGCGCATCGGCGCGCGGTCGGCGTGGGCGTGCTTCATCACGCTGTACCCACTGATGACCCGCGACGACAGCGTGTCCACTGGCCCGGCGGAGATGGCGTTGACCCGCACGTTCTCCGGCCCCAGGTCCGAGGCGAGCTGGCGTACCTCGTTCTCCAGCGCCGCCTTGGCCGTCCCCATGACGTTGTAGCCAGGGAACACCCGTTCGGAGGCCTGGAAGGTCATGGTGACGATGCTGCCGCCCGAAGGAGCCATGAGCGGCGCCGCTGCGCGGGCGATGGGGATGAGCGAGTACGCGCTGACGTCGAGTGCGAGGCGGAACCCCTCGCGCGGCGTGTTCACGAACCGCCCCCCCAAGTCCTCGCGGTTGGCGAAAGCGATGCTGTGAACGACGATGTCTACCCTGCCCATCTTCTCCTTCAGGGTCGCGAAGGCGGCCTCGACGTTGGCGTCGGTGGCGACATCGCACTCGACGAGCATGGCGTCCTGCCACGGCGCCACCAGCTTCTCGGCGTTCTCGCGGAGGCGGTCGTTCTGGTACGCGACGGCCATCCGCGCGCCGGCCTGCTGAAGCGCTTGGGCGATGGCCCAAGCGATGCTCCGGTGGTTCGCCACGCCGAACACCACGGCATTCTTGCCCGAAAGGTCAATGGCGTACATGCAATCCCTCCGCGAATGTTGGAGAGCATTGTAGAGAGACGGAACAATACCGACAAGCCAAGAGTTCCTTCCATTACAGAACAGGGTGGGGGTATTTTCTTCCTCCTCTCCCCTTGCGGGAGAGGCCTTCGGCCGCGACGAATCGGGGCCGAAGGGTGAGGGGTCGCTACTGTCCCCCCTCGAGGGGAGAGGACTAAGGTGGGGGTGAGTCAGCCCTTATGAAACATCGGCAGCACCTCCTCCCCTAGGAGCCTGAGCTGCTCGGCCATGCGCTCGGGCGGGCAGGCGGCGCGGGCCACGAACTTGGTGGCACCCGCAGCGACGTACTCGCGGATGCGGGCGACGAGGTCCTCGGGCGTGCCGAAGATCGCGGTCTCCGACGGGTCCACGTCGGTGCGCCGGAACCGCAGGTGTGGCTCCGCGATGTGGCGGGCCTCGTCGCGGCTGGCGGCGACGCAGTAGGTGAACAGCACACCGAAGTGGTCCTGCTCCACCGCGCGGCCGTACTCGGTGGCCATCGCGTTGACGCGGGCGATGCCGTGGCGCACCTCGGCGGGCGTGGCTTGCGACACGAGCCAGCCGTCTCCCAGGCGGGCGAGGCGACGCATCGCGGCCTCAGTGCGGCCCCCGATCCAGATGGGCAGGGCCTTCTGAGCGGGCTTCGGCTGGATGGAGATGCCTTCCAGCGTGAAGTACCGGCCCCTGTGGGTGACCGCGTCCTCGGTCCACAAGCGGCGCATGACCTCGATGGCCTCGTCGGTCCGGCCCGCGCGCTCCGCCTTCGACACGCCGCAGGCGACGTACTCGCGGTCGTCCTCCGTGCCCAGCCCGATGGCGGGCAGGCACCGTCCACCGGATAGCCAGTCCAGCGTCGCCAGTTCCTTCGCCAGCACCGTCGGGTTGCGCAGCGGCAGCGCCAGTACACTCGTGCCGAACTTGAGCTTCTTGGTGCGGGCCGCGATGAACGAAAGGGCCGTGACCGGCTCAAGGTTCAGGTCGTTGGACACGATGCGGTCCGTCAGCCAGACCGAGTCAATGGCCAGCGCCTCGGCGGCGTCCACGTACTCCCACAGCGCCTCCGGCCCCCTGTCGCCGAACGGCCACCCAAACAACCCCGTCCCGATGCGTAGTGCCATCGAAACCTTCACCTCATCGAGAGAATATCAGATGTAGCTATTCGTTGACCTTCTTCGGCCTTGTGCGTAGAATGGGCAGTAAGACTCCGGAGGTCGGCGATGAGGCTGTGGACTCGCCGAACGGAGGGGGCAGGATGACGACACAGACAGCAGAGCGTACACCGCTTACCATCCACATCACGGAGAAGGCCGCGCAGCACATCCGCAAGTTCGCGGAGCAGGCGGGCAAGACCGCGTCGGTTCTGCGCGTGGGCGTCAAAGGCGGCGGCTGCTCCGGCCTCACGTACGTCCTCGACCTGGCCGACGCCCCCGGCGAGAACGACAAGGTCATCCAGGAGCACGGCCTGACGCTCTGCGTGGACAAGAAGTCCTACATCTTTCTGGCTGGCACGACCCTCGAATACTCTGACGGCCTCAACGGCAAGGGGTTTGTCTTCAACAACCCCAACGCCAAGACCACCTGCGGCTGCGGCACCTCCTTCAGTGTTTAAGGGCAGCGTCTAAAGCCCACCTGGGCCGTTGCGTTTCCCCGTAAGTCTCCCCTCTCGTTGAAGTCTGAGGCTATGGTACGTTCCCAACAACAAACCACCTCGACCGCCGAGGAGTACGAGGCGCTGACGAAGGGCGCAGCGCTTCTGGACCGCTCCGCTGTCGGACGCTTGCGACTCGATGGCAAGGACGCCCTTGATCTCCTGAACCGGCTCTCCACCAACCAGCTCCTCGACCTGGCGCTGGGCCAGGGCAGGCCGACCGTTCTCACGTCCAACAAGGGCCGCATCATAGACCTCCTGACGGTCTTCCGGCTGGAGGGGTACCTGCTCGTCCTGACTTCGGCCGAGGCGCGGCAGAAGGTGGCCGAGCACATAAACTTCTATACCTTCGGCGAGGACGTTCACGTGGAGGACGTTACAGACTCGACGTCCATGCTTTCGGTGTGTGGTCCGTTAGCAAGCGAGTCGCCCCCTCTCGCTTCTGTGGAGTTGAATCTGTATGAATCGGCAAGCGCCGACATCCAAGGCGTGACAACAACCGTTCTACGTACAGACTCCCTCGACCTTCCCGGGTACGACCTGATTGTTCCTTTAGAACACGAGGCCCAGCCCTGGGAATATTTAGAGGTTGCGGGTGTTCCCCACGTCAGTGGGAGAGTGGTTGAGACTGTGCGAATCATGCGGGGCATACCTGTCCATGGGCATGAACTCGGCGAAGATTTCAACCCTCTCGAGGCGGGGCTGAAGCCGTTTATCAGCTTCACCAAGGGCTGCTATGTGGGTCAGGAGGTGGTAGCGCGGCTGAATACGTACCAAAAGGCGCAGCGGCGGCTGGTGGGCCTCAAGTGGGGAACAGATGCCCCTGTCAAGGCTGGAGCGGAACTAAAGCTGGACGGCCAAGTCGTCGGCGTCTTGACCTCCTTCGCACGCTTGCCGACAGGTCTAATCATCAACGTTGGGCTCGGCTATGTGAAGAAGAGTGTCCCTAGGTCGGGAGGGGTTGGCATTTCTGCGGACGGCAACGTTCTCCAGGCGAACCTGATAGAAGTCGTACCCGACAAGTAGTGCCTAAGCTCCCAAGGTGAGGCCACCGTCCACGACGATGACCTGGCCACGGATCATGGCCGCGTCATCGGTGCAGAGGAAGGCAACGACCTTGGCGATGTCCTCGGCGGCGACCATGCGTCCGGCAGGCGTGCGGGCGCCTGCGGCCAGCATCTCCTCGCGGTTCGGGAAGTGCTCCAGCGCCTCCGTCTCCACGTAGCCGCCTGAGACGGCGTTGACCACGATGCCCTTGGGCGCCAGCTCCACCGCCAGATAGCGGGTGAGAGCCTCCAGCGCGGCCTTGGACGTGCCCACCGAGAGGTAATACGGCAGGACGCGTTGGGAGCCGAGGCTGGTGATGTTGACGATATGGCCGCCGTCTTTCATCAGTTTGGCGGCCTCGATGGAACACAGCCACGGCCCCTTGGCGTTCACGTCCATCGTCCAGTCCCAGTGCTTCTCCTCCAACTCTTCTGCGGGCCGCTGGACGCCTGACGCGGCGTTGTTGACGAGGATGTCGAGTCGACCAAAGGCGTTGTTCATCTCGGCGAACATCTCGCGGACCTTGTCGGCGTCTCCCAGGTGGGCTTTGATGCGGATGCAGCGGACGCCCAGCGACTCGATGTCCTTCTGGGTCTGGGCGGCCTGTTCATGCGACCGGAAGTAGTTGAAGGCTATGTCGGCGCCGCGCTCGGCGAACTCCAGAGCGATGGCGCGCCCGATGCCGCGCGACCCGCCGGTAACCAGAACGACTTTGCCACGAAAGGACATGCTCAGGTGCCGCGCTTCTTGCGCCAGGCTAGGAAGGAACCGGTATGCTCCGGGTAGTGGCCGTAGGTGTCCAGGCGGATGCGGTGCCGGAACGGTCGGTCATAGGCGAAGTGTTGTTCTGGAAGCGTGCCGATGAACGCGACCGTACGCTGGTCAGACTCTTGCAGCTCACGCACGACTTGCCGGAGCGGAAGGCCGCGCTTCCACTCCACGGCGTTGAACTTGTCCACCCCGCCGTAGCGCGGAGGACGCTTGGTCTGCTGGAACAGCTTCAACGCTTTGATGCACTCGTCTTCCCAGGTCGTCACATGACCTAGGATGTCCTTCACAGACCATTCGCCCACGGCGCCATGTTCTTCCAACTCCCCAGTGGTCAGACCTGCGTAGGACGCGGAGAAGGCGCCCCACTCGCGGTCCAGCTTGTCCAATAGCTGCTGACGCTTCATAGCTGCACAGCTACACCGCTAGGCCGCCGTCCACACTGATGACCTGGCCCGTGACGTAGCGGGCTTTTTCCGTGGCCAGATAGGCGACCATGTGGCCGACGTCGTCGGGCTCGCCGAAGAACCCCATGGGAACGTGGGTGAGGACACGCTTCTTCTGGTCATCGGAGAGGATGTTGACGGTCTCGGTGTTGATGTAGCCCGGCGTCACGGCGTTGACGGTGATGTTCCTCGTCGCCACCTCTTTGGCGAGCGCCTTGGTGAAGACATTGATGGCGCCTTTGGATGCGGCGTAGTTGGCCTGGCCGGGGTTGCCACGGATGCCGACGATGGAGCTGATGTTGATGATGCGGCCCCAGCGCTCCTTGAGCATGCTGCGGAGGACGGCGCGGGTGCAGTAGAAGGTGCCGTTGAGGTTGGTGTTGATGACCTTGTGCCAGTCGTCGTCGCTCATTCGCAGCATGAGGGTGTCCTTGATGATGCCTGCATTGTTGACCAGGATGTCTATCTTGCCGAAGCGCTGATAGACGGCGTCTATCATGGCCCTGACCTGGTCGAGGTTGCCGACGTCCGCCTGGACGGTGAAGGCATCCACGCCCGTGCCGGAGATGGTCTGGGCCAACTCCTCAGCCTGCTGCTTGGAGGTTTTGTAGTTGATGGCGACGCGGACACCCAGTTCGGCCAGCCGCAGGGCCGAGGAGCGGCCGATGCCTTTGGCGGCGCCGGTGACGAGTGCGGTCTTGCCTTCGATGTCGGATTTTGGCATCAGGATCAACCTTGGATGTGGGGTTTGATGGCAGTGAGGCGCTGGTTGAGCTGGGTGACGAGGCGGTTCTCCACGGACATCTTCGCGGTGGCGATGGCCTTGGCGACGGCATCGGCCTTGGCGCGGCCATGGCCGACGACGCTGACGCCGTTGACACCGAGGATGGGGCCGCCGCCATAGGTCTCGACGACGTTCATGGACTCGAAGACCTCGCGGGCCGCTTGGTCTAGTTTAGCGTGCCGCAGCCGCTCGGCGATGGCCGCACCCAGGCCCTCGGTGAGTTTCATCACGACGTTGCCAACGAAGCCGTCGCAGACGACGACGTCGGCCTTGCCGGTGGGTAGGTCGTACCCCTCGACATTGCCGATGAAGTTGAGCCCGGCAGTCGCCATGAGGTCGGTGGTCTCCTTGACCTGCTTGTTGCCCTTGCCAGTCTCGGCGCCGACGCTGAGGAGGGCGACGCGAGGCCGCTCGATGCCCCAGATCTGGCGTGCGAAGACATCGCCGATGACGGCGAAGGAGACGAGTTGGGTGGGACGGCAGTCCACGCTGGTGCCGACATCGAGAATGACGGTGCGCGGGGCCAGGCCGACGATGGGACCCCCAAGACACGGGCGCTCGATGCCTTCGATGACGCCGAGGACCACGGCGGCCGCGGCCATGGCCGCGCCGGTAGAGCCCATGCTGACGCAGGCGTCCGCGAACCCCTTCTTGACCATGCCCGTGGCGACGAGGACAGAGGCCTTGGGCTTCTGGCGCAGCGCCAAGGCGGGAGGCTCGCCCTCCACGATGACGCCCTCGGATGGCACTGGCATGATGGGGAGGCCCTTGGGATTGTGCCTGACCAGCTCGGCGTTAACCTTGTCTGAGTCACCGACGAGAGCTATCTGAACGCCTCCTTGGCGTGCCGCCAGGACGGCGCCGGCCACGATTTCGGCGGGAGCGAAATCGCCACCCATGGCATCCACGGCGATACGGGTACCTTGGTGTGCCTGTGTCACGTGCCTCTCCTGCTCCAAGCGTTCAGGCTGCGGTGACCGTTGCCTCGCCCGTGATGGCAACTTCGCCATCAGGGCGGACGACTTCGACGACGCAGGCGACGTGCCTGGTGCCTGTCTCTTCCTTGGCCGACTTGACCTGGCCTCTGGCTGTGACGGTATCACCTGGGAACACGGGAGCCTTGAGCCGTAGCTTCAGCTTACCGCTGCGTAACCAAGGCTGCCCATAGTTCAATGTCATCATCTCGGAGATGGTGGCGGCCACCAACATGCCGTGGGCGATACGTCGGCCGAAGTGGGAGCGGGAGGCAAAGTCGGCGTCTATGTGGATAGGGTTGAAATCGCCAGCGGCCACCGCGTAGCGCTCGATGCGCTCCTGGGTAATCTCTCGCGTTACAGGCTTCAGGGCATCGCCTTCTTTCACTCGAACCTCACCAGAGCAGGCTTCATCAGGGCGGCACCATGATGGTGCTCTTGCCGGTCATGACGGTGCGGCTACCGCCAGCCTCCACCGCCAGAATGACCACCAGGATTCGCTGGCCGCCTCGGACGGAGTTCTGAGCCAGCGTCGCCCTGCAGGTCAGCGTCTCGCCCACCTTCACCGCATCGGTGAACTCGACCTCTTGGCCCAGGTGGAGGGTGCCGCCTGGTATCTGGAGGTCGTTGACGACGCCGCGGACGCTGATGGCGGCGACGGTCATGGCCGGGACGTAGCGGGCGCCGCCTCCCGCATCCAAGACCGGCCCGGCGGCGGTCTGGTCGCCTACCGCCTCCACGTACCGCGCCACCGTTGCCGCGTCAAGCACACAGGCCTGCTGGGAGACCACCTGGCCGGGCTTGAGGTTGGCGTAGTCAACAGGCATCAACAGACCGCGGGCGACGAGTCTGCCAGATTATAGCCGTACAGGCGGCAGAGAGGCAACGCCGTTAGGCCTCGGAAGCCGAGGAACCGCGCTGCATCCGCGCCTCTTCCAGCCAGCGGTTGAGAAGTTCATACGAGGCTTCGTTGGTGAAGTCGAGGCTGGCGATAGAAAGCACGCGGAAGAGGACGCCAGTGGAGACGGCGACCCTCACAGTCTCGTTCAACTTGGGGAGCTTGACACCCAGGGCTTCGGCCATGAAGCCGCCGGCCAGCATCCCCTGTTCGGTGAGGTAGCAACGCGCCAACGACTTACCGTCGTGTTCGAGCAGCAGGCCGTCCGAGTCCTGCGTCAGCTCCAGGCGGAGGTGCGCCCTCGGCACCTTGATGAGGTCATCGGCATAGTCGGTGGTGGTCGTGTGCGGTTCGGCCATGCGGATATTATGCCACCGTCATGGGTTTGAGGGTTGAAAGGTGTGTCCAGCCTTTCCCTGGCCATCCAATGGTACCTCTGAAAGTCAGGTTTTCCTGGCACCTTCTTGGGTCCAGGGCCCTGCTTTGGTTGCGTGGTGGCGGTGTCTCTGGCACGATATGGCCATGCGAGTGGGCGCTTTCGAGTTGGCCGAACCCGTCCCAGAACTACATGATGCGCGGGCGTTCGCGATGCTGAAGCCGTGGGTGGACGTGGGCCGGGTAGGCACGTTGGTGCTGAACCGGCTGGAGCGTCATCTCGGCGCGCGAGAACTGGGTAAACTGGCCCGTTCCGGCACCTTCTTCGACTTCACGCGCTACCGGCCGTACCTGGGCTACGTCGGCGGGAAACGGGTCTTGACCATCCCCAACACGGTCGTGAACTACGCGACCGGGCCGGACGGCAAAGGGTATCTTTTCCTGCACATCCACGAACCGCACGCCTTCGGTGAGGAGTACTGCGAGGCCATCGTCGAGCTGTTGAAACACTTCCATATAGTGGAGTACTGCCGTGTCGGAGGGTTCTACGACGCGGTCCCCCACACCCGGCCGCTCGTCGTGACGGCGACCCTGAGCAAAGAGCAGGCGGGATTGGCCAAGGGCCTCGTCTCGCCGCGCCGTAACACGTACCAGGGGCCGACTAGCATCGTGAATTTGGTCGGTGACCTGCTGGCCCAGTCGGAGGTCGCAGTGTCCAGCGCGATGGTCCACCTGCCGCAGTACGTCCGTCTGGAAGAGGACGAGATGGGTGTGTCGCGCGTGATGCAGGTGCTGTGTGCGGTGTTCGGCTTTCCGCCGCAGCTGGCCGACAGCACTGCGGGCCAACGGCAGTACATGGAGGTCAGCCGCGCCGTGGACATCAACCCCGACGTGAAGACGCTGATCACTCAACTTGAAGCCTACTACGACAAGACCCAGGCCATCGGGCCCGGAGAAGGGCCACCCGCGCTCGCGCCGGACGTGGAGCACTTCCTGAAGGAAGTGAGCAAGGGCCTGGAGTAAGTCAGCGAAGCAGGAGCAAATGCCATGAGATGGTGCCGTTTTCAGGTTAAGGACAAGGTGGCGTATGGGATCGTGGAGGGCGAGCGCGTGCGAGAGGTGCGCGGGTCGCCCTTCGGGCGGCACTACCGCACGAGCAAGACGCATCGGCTGGCCGCGGTGAAGCTGCTGGTGCCGTGCTGGCCGACCGGCTTCTACGCCGCAGGCGGGCCGAACTACGAGGACCATATCACGTGGGTCAACAGCCACTTCAACAGGAACTTCAAGCGCCCGACGGCGCCTCATGTTGGCTACCGCGCGAATAACGCGCTCATCGCCCAGGGTGAGCCTATCGTCTATCCAAAGAACGCCAAGGACCTCCATTACGAGGGCGAGCTGGTGGTGGTGGTCGGCAAGAAGCTGAAACGCGCCTCAGAGGCCGAGGCGCTGGCCGGCGTGCTGGGCTACACCATCGGGAACGACGTAAGCGAGCGCGTCTGGCAGTTCGGGGATGATACATGGTGGCGGGCGAAGAACAGCGATACCTTCAAGCCGATGGGGCCGTGGATCGAGACGGACCTGGAGGTGGACAAGGCGGTGACGACGGTGCGGCTGAACGGGAAGGTGGCCACCGGCTTCCGCACAGGCGAATTCATCTTCAGGGTCGGACAGTACCTCAGCGCCATGAGCCATCACCTCACCCTGTTCCCAGGCGACGTCCTCTGGATGGGCACCGCTGGCGCGACGTTGCCGCCCATCAAGGCCGGCGACACCGTGGAAATCGAGATTGCCGGCATCGGCGTTCTGCGGAACCCTGTCATCGCAGAGAAGTAGTTCTCCTCTCGTGCCGTTAAACTAACCTGATTCGCAAGGAGAACCCTCCGTGGGTATCACGGTGTACCACATCGGCGTGGTGGTGAAGAACCTCGATAAGGCGGTGAAGTTCTATACAGAAGGATTGGGACTGGAGTGTGAGGAGCTGTTCGGGGCGGAGGGAGAGCTGCTGTCGAAAGTGGTGGGCGTTCCGAATGCCAAGATGCGGGTGGCGAGCCTGGTGGCCGACGATGGCGTGCTTCTTGTCTTGGCCCAGTACCTCAATCCGAAGGTCAAGATACGAGACAAAGAAGAGCAAGACCACCGCACCATGAGCGGGTCCACGCACATCGCCTTCATGGTCGAGAACGCGCTGAAGAGCTACGGCTGCTGAAAAAGATGGGTGCGACGACGGCGCCGCCGCCTATCGAGACCATCCCCGGACACAAGACGTGCTATATGGAGGACCCGGACGGCAACTGGATCGAGCTGGTGGAGGACAAAGCCCACGCCTCGACGCCTTTCAAGATCAGACAGAGCCGGTTGAAGTCGTCGGGCAAGAAGAGCAGGATTAGGTCGCCGAAGAAGAAGTGAGGGGCTAAGCCCCGAAGCGGGCGCCGGGCTTGAGGCCGACAAGGGCCGCCCAGTCGGCAGCGCTGGCCTTCTTGCCGCCATCGGGCTGGACGCGCTTGACGAAGATGCTGCCGCCCTTGGCCGCGACGCGGAAGCCTTTGTCAGCGACCTCAACGATTCGTCCTGGCGCTGCGCCAGAGTCACCGTCGCGGCGCTCGGCGGAGTAGAGGCGCACTCTCGCGCCGCCGACCGTGGTATTGGCGCCGGGCGATGGGTCGCAGCCACGGATGAGGTTGTACACCTCGGCGACGGGCATGCTCCAGTCTATGACTGCGTTCTCCTCTTTGCACCAGCCCTCGTACGTGGCCTGGGAGTGGTCCTGGCCGATCCTGGGCGCGGTGCCCTTCCGCACCATCTCCACCGCCTCGGCCATTGCCTCCACGCCCATCGGGAAGAGCCGGTCGAAATATATGGAGCCGAGGGTGTCGTCGGGGCCGATGACGACCTCTTTCTGGAGCAGGATTGGGCCGGTATCGAGACCATCGTCTGGCCAGAAGATGGTGAGGCCGGTCTTGGTCTCGCCCTGGATGATGGGCCAGTTGATGGAGCTTGGGCCGCGGTGCTTGGGCAGCAGCGAGGGGTGGTACTGGATGGTGCCATTGGTAGGCGCCTGGAGGATGGCCATGGGGACGATGTCGGTGACGAAAGCCATCACGCATAGGTCGGCTCTGAGGGCTTTGAAGGCGTCTATGGCCTTCTGGTCGCGCATCCGCTTGAACTGGAGGACGGGGATGCCGTGTCCCTGGGCGGAGGTCTTGAGTGGGTCGGCGGGCCTCCCCTCTTTGTCGGGCGGGCAGAAGGCCCCCACGACGTGCTCACCCTTCTTCACCAGGGCATCAAGAACGCTCTGACCGAAGGCCGCCTGGCCGATGACGGCGATGCGCACAGGCCTACTCCACGAAGCGGCGGATGACGAGGCAGGCGTTCTGGCCGCCGAAGCCGAAGCTGTTGGAGAGCACGGTATCCACGCGTTGGTGGCGCGCCACGTTGGGGACATAGTCCAAGTCGCAGGCCGGGTCTGGGTGCTCGTAGTTGATGGTCGGGTGGATGACGCCGTCCAGGATGGTCTTGACGCAGGCGACGGCCTCGACGGAGCCCGCGCCGCCTAAGGCGTGGCCGATCATGGACTTGGTGGAGCTGATGGGCACCTTGTAGGCGCGTTCGCCGAAGGCGCGCTTGATGGCCAGCGTCTCGACCGCGTCGTTGATCTGTGTAGAGGTGCCGTGGGCGTTGATGTAGTCCACATCGGCTGGGGTGATGCCGGCGTCGGCCAGCGCCCAGCGGATGGCGCGGGCGGGGCCTTCGCCCGTCTCGTCAGGCTGCACCTGGTGGAAAGCGTCGGAAGACACGCCCTCGCCGATGACCTCGGCCAGGATGCGTGCGCCGCGCCGCCGGGCGTGTTCGAGGCTCTCGAGGATGAGGACGCCCGCGCCCTCAGCGGGGACGAAGCCGTCGCGCTGAGCGTCGAAAGGGCGGCTGGCCTTGGTGGGGTCTTCATTGGTGCGACTGAGCGCCCGGATGACGTTGAAGCCGCCCTGGCCGAGCTGACAGATACCCGCCTCGGTGCCACCGCCCAGGACGATATCGGCGGCGCCGCGGCGGATGACCTCGATGGCCTCGCCGATGCCCTGGGTACCCGCGGCGCACGCGGTTACGACGGTGTTGGTGTAGCCCTTGGTGCCGTAGAGACGGCTGACGTTGGCCGCCGCCATGTTGGCGAGCATCATCGTGATGAAGTAGGGACTGACCCTCATGCCGCCCTTCTCGACAAGGGTGCGGGCGTTCTCCTCGATGGTGTCAAATGCGCCCGCGCCGTTGCCCAGGACGACGCCGACCCGCTCGCGGTCTTCCTTCTCCATGTCCAGGCTCGCATCCTTGATGGCTTGGCCTGCCGCGGCGACGGCGAGTTGGGAGAAACGCGCCTGGCGGCGCGCCTCTTTGGGGTCCATGTATCTCAAGGGGTCGAAACCCCAGACCTCGCCGGAGATGCGGCAGGGGAACGGCGACGGGTCGCACCGCTGCATAGGGCCGATGCCGGACTTGCCGGCAACCAGACCCGCCCAGAACTCTTCGGGGGACTCGCCCAGCGGTGTCATGGCCCCCATACCGGTGATGACGACCCTTCTTCGGTGACTATTCATCGTTGGTCTTTTCGTCCCAGCATCATTTGGCCGGTTGTTTCAAGTTCGGATACGTCTCTTGTGTGATGCCTTTGACTGCGGCACGAACCTCTGCAGCCACGGAGAGCGAGCCCGTGGCCAGGACGACGTCTTCCGGTCTCGCCATGGCGACGGCGCGGCGAACGGCATCGGCCACGACGTCGGGCTGGAAGTTTACTTCCAGCCCGAGGCCGGTGGCGGCCTTCTCGATATCTTTGCACGGTTTAGCGCGGGGGTGAGTCGTTCTGAGCGCCACCACAATGGGCTTCAGCCTGGCCAACTCTGCCAGGACTCCCGGAAGGTCGTGGCCCGTCAGGGCGCCAAAGAGCAGCATAACGCGCCCGAGAGAGGAAGGCTGGTGGAGGCGCCGGATATGCTCAACCGCCTCGACGAGCCTGGAAGCCGAATGGGGATTGTGGGCGCCGTCCACGATGATGAGTGGCCCTCCGTCGGCCAGAACCTCCATGCGGCCGGGCCACTGCACAGCCCGCAGCCCTTCTTTGATGGCGGCCTGTGAGACAGGGTGGTCTTGTTGCGCAAGGGTATCGAGGGCGGCGATGGCTGTGGCGGCATTCTCGACCTGGTGGCCCCCGAGAAGGGGGATCCAGAGTTGGCGCGCGCCCTTTGGGCCGGTGATGGAGAACCGCTGGCCGTGCAGGTCGCCACCGAGCCACGACCAGGCGTAGGTACGTGCCACTTCGGTCAGCGGCGCGCCACGGTCGGCGGCGATACGATGGAGGACTTCGATGGCCTCGGGCGGCTGTGGCGCCGTCAACACAGGCACGCCAGTCTTGATGATGCCCGCCTTCTCGCGGGCGATGGAGGCGACTGTGGGGCCGAGGATCTCGGTGTGGTCGAGGCTCAGGGGAGTGATGACGCACACGTCAGGCTCAACGACGTTCGTGGAGTCGAGGCGCCCGCCGAGGCCGACCTCGATGACCTGGAAGTCAGCGCCGGCCTGCCGGAAATGGAGAAATGCAAGCGTGGTGAGGAGTTCGAAGGTGGTGACGCCGCCGACCCCGCCATCCTGGTTGACCCGCTCCATCACTGGCCAGGCCTGCTCCACGAGGGCAGCGAAGTCCGCTCCGGCGATGGGCTGGCCGCTGACCTGGATGCGCTCGACGGCGCTGTGGAGGTGGGGGGAGGTGTAGAGGCCGACGCGGTACCCTTGGGCCTGAAGGACGGAAGCAACCATGGCGGCGGTGCTGCCCTTGCCCTTGGTACCGGCGACGTGGACGGTGGGCCTGCCCAGGTGGGGGTCACCCAGCGCGCCGAGGAGGAGACCCATCCGGTCGAGATGGAACTCGTGGCCGTGGCTGGCCGTGCGCTCGAAGTCGGCGAGGCCCATGACTTTTGCCAGGGCAGCTTCGTAGTCCAGCTTCGCGGCGACGGTGCAGCCTTTGCTCGGTGTATTACCCGTAATCTCTTCCTTTACCCTTCTCAGTGGTCGCGCACCTGGCGGGGCATCCAGCCCATATTGATCCTCAGCGCATCTAGATACCCCATGCGCTTGATGTAGTCAAGATTGCCCTTCACCGGCTGGGGCCGGAACCCGAACACCGTCTCCACCGAGTCGAGGCCGGTCACGCTATCGTGACGGAGCATCTTGAGCTGTTCGAGGGTCACCGGCGGCCTGGTCATGATGCGCTCCATGGCCCAGACAGCGGGCTTCGCCATGCCTGCAGGCAGGTGGAGCTTGAGGGTGTGTGCGCCTACCGTTTGACTCACCAGGTCGAGCATCTGGTCGTAGGTGAGATGGTCTGGCCCGCCGACCTCCAACGTCTTGTCCACCAGGTCCGGCCTGTCAAGGCAGGCGATGAGGCATCGGGCTACGTCATCCACGGCGATGGGCTGGAAGCGGGCCCTACCCGTGCCGATGACGGGGACGACAGGGGCAAGCTTGACCTGAGCGGCGAGGACGTTGAAGAACTCATCGCCCTCGCCGAAGCCCACCGAGAAGCGCAAGATGGTGAAGGGGATGCCCGCTCGGGCTACATCCTGCTCGGCCAGCCAGCGTGAGTGGAGGTAACGATACGACGGATCGGAAGTGACGCCGATGGTGCTGGCGTACACCAACCGCCGCACACCTGCGGCGCGGGCCGCATCGAGGACGTTCCGTGTCCCCTCATAGTTGACGCGCTGGAAGGTCAGCCTATCCTGCTCGCGGATAACCGCGACGAGGTGGATGACGCTGTCCACTGCCTGAAAGACTTTTGCCAAAGAGGGCGGGTCGAGGACATCGCCGCCGAGAGATTCAATGCCTTGGGGGGCGTGCTTGGAAGCGCGGCTCAGGGCTCGCACAGGCGTGCCACGCGATGCCAACCCGGCGGCGACACGGCGGCCGACAAAGCCTGTAGCACCTGTTACGAGAACGGTCATGCTTTTGGGTATTCCTCGAAGCCGGAGCTCGGGCGCCCCCTGACCTGGGGGGAGGGTGTGCTACTCGGTAACAGGCGGTTTCGTGGCACTGTTACCAGATGGCGCTTCCTCCGGATTCCTACCGTTCTTGGACTCCTGGGCGCGGTGCCGCTCCCAGTCGGGACGCAACACCTCCATCAGGATGAAGTCCATGCCACTGCGGCGCACCGTCCGCACTTCCTGGAAGCCTGCGTGGGTGAAACTCCGCCGCGCCCGCGTGTTCCAGTCCAGTGTGTGCAGGTACACCCTGTTCAAGGTGGTGGTCGTGAAGATGTAGTCCAGGAGGGTGATGACGGCGTCGGTGCCGTAGCCTTTGCCCCAGTAGTCGCGGTTGCCGAGCATGATGCCCAATTCGGTCTCGCCGCGCCGAAGGTCTATGTCGTAGAACATGGAGTTGCCGATGTGGACGCCATCGCGGGTGTCTATGGCGAAGCGGCGCGACCACTTGCTAGTGTAGCCCACCTCGTCCTCGGTGTACTTGTAGTACTCGTTGAAGGACATCTGGATGGGCGTCGTGGCGTCGAGCTTGGACAGCTCGGGGTCGCGGCGCCATGCGTAGTCGTCGGCCGCGTCCTCCAGGCGCTTGTCCCGGAGGATGACCTTCTCGCCAGCCACGAAGAACTGCGCGCTGCCGTTGCCGGACGCGTCAGGCTCTTGGTCTCTGCGCGACCATGGAAAGGCCTTTTTGAACAACCTTGACCTCGTTTTCGTAGCTGAGAGTCTTGAGCGCTTCGTTCGCGGGAAGCCATGCGACGCTGTCGAATTCAGCATCATGCCTGGACACGTCACCGCCACGCGGGCGCATCAGATAGAAGTACACAGACTTATAATAACGCTGGTTCTCCTCCTTGGGAGAGAACCAGTAGTGGATGGCCTGGATGAAGCCGTCGATCTCTACATCGAGGCCGGTCTCCTCGCCCACCTCGCGCAACGCGGTCTGCTCTCGTGTCTCGCCGGGGTCGGGTGTGCCCTTGGGTAACGCTCTGAGTTGGGGCGAGAAGCGGTCGCAAGCCACGACCTCGATTCCACTCTCCACTGTTCTATACACCAGGCCGCCCGCAGCCACGAGTTGTTTGACGCTACGCTTCTGTTCCATCCGGCCTTCAGGTCACAAGAGATTCACAGCCGGGCCTGGAGCCCGCTGCATCCACTCCCCGCATCATATCTAGAATCACTATGTGCCGCAATGCAAAAGTCGCCGCTCGGACTTGCGGAACACGCCCTTGAATCAAGAGCGGCCAGCCATTACAATTGGTCTAGTACGTCGCTAGTACCCGCGAGCGCGCGGTCCTTTAAGACAGTCCAGAGAGGCTGGCAAGGCGCGACTAGCGGAGATGGCTGTCCGTCCCTTTGTGAATCTGAGGCGGCAGCCGAAGTAACGGACCTCTTGCCGGCCGAAGGCGAGAGGTTTTTTTGTGCCTACGAGAGCGGTTCTAGACGCAGAGGAGATACGCCGGGCCCTGGCGCGGATGGCGCACCAGGTTTTGGAGCACAACCGCGGCGTCGAGGCTGTGGTTTTGGTGGGCATCCTCTCCCGGGGCTACCCCATCGCCAAGCGACTGGCGGAGTGGATCGAGCGGTTCGAGCATAAGGCCCCGCCGGTGGGCGCGCTAGACATCAGCCTGTACCGCGACGATCTGGCGGGCAAGGTGCGGCCCACGGTCCGGCGGACCGACATCCCCTTCCCCATCGAAGGCAAGTGCGTCATCCTCATAGATGATGTGCTGTTCACGGGACGCAGCATCCGCGCAGCCATGGACGCGCTCACGGACTTCGGGCGGCCCAGTGCCATCCAGCTCGGCGTGCTGGTGGACAGGGGCCACAGGGAGCTGCCCATCCGCGCCGATTACGTGGGCAAGAACATGCCCACTGCTTTCGAGGAGGACGTGGCCGTGCGGCTGGTGGAGACCGATGGCGTGGACGAGGTCACGATCATTTCTAAGGATAAGCCCTGATATGACTGCAACGACACAGTCCATGAAAACCACAGCCCCCGTCCAGCCATCGCCGCTGCCGTTGCGGCGGAACATCCTCGACCTGGACGACTACTCGGTTGAGGAGATAGCGTCGGTGTTCCAGACCACCGACGCTATGAAAGAGGTGTTGGGACGCGAGATACGCAAAGTTCCGACGCTACGCGGCAAGAGCATCATCACCGTGTTCTACGAGGCGTCAACGCGGACCCGCGTCTCCTTCGAGCAGGCGGGCAAGGTCCTGAGCGCGGATGTCATCAACGTCTCGTCCAGCGGCAGCAGCGCCGAGAAGGGAGAGTCGCTGTACAACACCGCGCTGACGCTCCAGGCGATGAACGCGGACATCATCGTCATGCGGCATCCCCACTCGGGTGCACCGTACTTCCTGGCCCGCCACCTGAAGGCCAGCGTCATCAACGCCGGCGATGGCACGCACGCGCATCCGACGCAGGCGCTACTCGACATGTACACCATGCGCGGCCACTTCGGAAGGCTGCAGGGACTGAAAGTCACCATCGTGGGCGACATCTTGTACAGCCGAGTGGGGCGGTCGAACCTGTGGGGGCTGACCAAGATGGGCGCCGAGGTGACGCTGTGCGCTCCGCCGACGTTGCTGCCGCCTGACTTTCTCGGTTCCCGCCGTGCTCTTGAGGAGCACCCGTTCGCCGCGGTGAAGGTGGAGACGAAGGTGGAGAGGGCGCTGGAGGATGCGAACGTTGTGATGGCACTACGGCTGCAACTGGAGCGGCAGAAGGCGGGGCACCTGCCGTCGCTGCGTGAGTACTCGCGGCTGTACTGCATCACCCCGAAGCGGCTGGCGCTGGCGCGGCCCGATGTGCTTGTGATGCACCCGGGGCCGATGAACGAGGGCATCGAGATTGACCCGGAGGTGGCGCACGGCGCCCAGTCGGTTATCGAGGAGCAGGTGACCAACGGCGTGGCCGCTCGGATGGCCCTGCTGTACGGTGTGGTGACGCCTGTGCGGAGCGGCAGATAGAGGATTGTGGCAATGCCCAACGGAGGCGAACACTACGAGTTAATCAGTGTATGTCCGCACTGCCACTCAGGAAAGATTCGACATAGGCGAGGGTTTCATCTGCTTGCCAGATGGAGGTGCAGGAGGTGCAATCGCGTCTTCATGTCCCCTCGAGATGCAGAGATAGTCATTCCTCCAGGACGGGAACCCCCAGTCGGGCTATGGTATCGGGATCAAGAGATGAGTGCTAAACGAACTCACTCTCCAAGAAGGCGATACCGGAAAGGGAGGGGGCACAGTCTTCGGCTCAGAGCTACGGCAGTGGTTTTTCGAGGCAGTCAAGTACTTTTGGTGAGGCACCGCGGGCGCAGGCGTTTCTCACTCCCTGGAGGGGCCCCTAGGGAAAAGGAGTCCCCTGACATGGCTGTGGCAAGGGAGTTACGGGAGGAGACTGGTCTGCTCGCAACTGAGGTCAGACACGTAGGTAACATCAGAAGTAGGTCCGCCTGGCATCTGGCATTCTTGGTTGTTGCGGACGGTAATGTCTCAGCAGATGGGAAAGAGGTGGATGCCTTCATGTGGTGGGATATGAAACAAAAAGTTCCGCTTGATTGGCATGTAGAGCCGATTCTAACATTAGTACCTGAACACATTCCCTGATGAAGCCCCAAACGATACTCATCAAAGGCGGGCGGGTCATTGACCCCAGCAGGAGTCATGACTCGGTCGCTGATGCGCTGCTCAAGGACGGCGTCGTGGTAGCGGTGCGGCGGAACATCGCGATGCCGGACGGCGCACGGATCGTCGAGGCGAAAGGCCTGGTGGTGTGCCCTGGTTTCGTGGACTTGCACTGCCACCTCCGCGAGCCGGGATATGAGGACAAAGAGACCATCGCCACTGGCACGCGCGCGGCGGCCAAGGGCGGATTCACCACGGTCTGCGCCATGCCGAACACAAGGCCGTTGGGAGACAGCCCCGCCACTGTGGAGTATGTGCTGCGGAAGGCACGCGAGGAGGGCACGGTGCGCGTCCTACCCATCGGCTGCGTCACCAAGGGCAGCATGGGCCAGGAACTGGCGGAGATGGGAGAGTTGGCCCAGGCTGGCGTCATAGGATTCTCCGACGACGGACGGCCGGTGAACGACGCCAACCTTATGCGGCAGGCCCTCAGCTACTCCTCGGCCTTCCGACTGCCCATCATCAACCACTGCCAGGTGGACGAGCTGTTCCAGGGCGGCGTGATGAACGAAGGATGGGTCGCTACGCGCCTGGGCCTGCGCGGCGTCCCCAACTCGTCTGAGGAGGCGATGGTGGCACGGGACATCTCCCTGGCCGCGTTGACGGGCGGTAGAGTCCACCTGGCCCACGTGAGCACCGCGGGCACGGTGGAGCTGGTGCGTCGCGCCAAAGAGCAGGGCGTCCCGGTGACATGCGAAGCCACGCCACACCACCTGACGCTGACCGAGGAGGCCGCGCTGGGCCGGAACGGCGGCGGCCGGTTCGACCCGCTGACGCCGCAAGGCTACAACACCTACGCCAAGGTGAACCCGCCGCTGCGGTCGCAGGCCGACGTGGACGCGGTGGTGGAAGGGCTGCGCGACGGCACCATAGACGTGGTAGCAACCGACCACGCGCCGCACAACACGGTGGACAAGCAGTGTACGTTCGCCGAGGCGGCGTTCGGTATCAGCGGCCTGGAGACGGCGCTCGGCTCCCTGCTGTCGCTGGCGCACTCGGGCCGCATGCCGTTGCTGCGCTTGGTGGAGGCGATGACGGCGGCGCCTGCGCGATTCTTGAAGCGCGATGACCTTGGGACCCTGGCCAAAGGCGCGGCGGGCGATGTGGTGGTCTTCGACCCCGACGCCGAGTGGAAGGTGGATGCCCGTCAGTTCGTCTCCAAAGGCAAGAACACACCGCTGGACGGCACGACGCTGCGGGGCCGGGTCGTGGCCACCATCTACGGCGGGCAGGTAGTTTATGAGCAGGCTGGGGGTGGACCGAAGACACGATGATTATCTCCATCTACGCGCGCAAGTGGGGGACGAGCCAGAAGCTGCAGGTTGAGAAGACGACGGGCGGATGGCGCATCCATTACGACCCGCTGGGCGTCGGCTGGACGGATTGCGACCGCACCGGCGCGCCAGCGCTGTACAAGGCCCTGGACCGCGAGGGCGTGAACTACCCCGGGTCACTGCCCGTGTATATGAAGTGCCTGTGGGAGAAGGCTTCCAACGCGCCACTGCCCGACGCGACCGTGCAGGCGAACCTGGACATGCTATCGGCCTGGGTGCAGGCCACGGAGACTGCGACGCCGCGCGGCGTGTTCGAGGGATGTCGGTAGGTGACGAAGAAGGCGTACCTCGTCCTGGAGGACGGCTCGGTCTTCGAGGGCATCGCCTTCGGGTGGACCGAGGGCGCGGCCTTCGGCGAGGTGGTCTTCAACACCTCGATGACCGGCTACCAGGAGATGCTGACCGACCCGTCGTACGCAGGGCAGATCCTGGTGCCGACCTACCCGCTCCAGGGCAACTACGGCGTCAACGCCGAGGACTTCGAGTCGAAACGCATCCAGGTGGCGGGCTTCGTGGTGCGGGAGCACTGCCTCCAGCCGAGCCACGAGGGCATCACGATGACGCTGGACGAGTTCCTAGCGTCGCAAGAGGTGCCGGGGGTCAGCGGCCTGGACACGCGTGCCATCACGCGGAGGCTGCGGTCGCGCGGCGTGATGATGGGCGCCATCGCGGTGGGCCTAGCGCCGGAAGAGGCGCTGGCCCGGCTGCGGGACATGCCGGGCTACGGCGATGTGGACTACGTGCGGAAGGTGAGTACCGACAAGGTGTACACCTGGCCGCGTCAGGCCGGCCTGGATGCGCCGCTCAAACACCGCATCCTGGTCAGCGACTACGGCGTCAAGTACAACATCATGCGGCTGCTCACGCGGCGTGGCTGCGAGGTCATGACTTTCCCCGCCATGGCCACTGCGGGCGAGCTGCTGCGCCACAGGCCCGACGGCGTCGTGCTGTCGCCGGGGCCGGGCGACCCCGAACTGCTGGACTACGCCGTCGAGACGGCGCGCGGCCTGACAGGCAAACTACCTATCTTGGGTATCTGCCTGGGGAACCAGGTCCTGGGCCGCGCCTTCGGGGCCAAGACGTACAAGCTCAAGTTCGGCCACCGGGGCGGCAACCATCCGGTGAAGGATATGCGCAGCGGTCTCGTCCACATCACCGCGCAGAACCACGGCTACGCCGTTGATCCCGACAGCCTGCCCTCGGAGGTCGAGGTGTCCCACGTCAACCTGAACGACACGACCGTGGAGGGGCTGCGGCACCGCTCTCTGCCCATCATGAGCATCCAGTACCACTCGGAGGCATCGCCTGGGCCACGCGACAACGAGTACATCTTCGATGAGTTTCTGAAGCTAGTGCATGATGCAGACAAATGATGTATGATTTATACATCATTATGTGATGGGGTAGTTTGATGCGCACCACGATAGAACTGGACGAAAGGCTGCTGGCGGAAGTGTTCAAGCTCACTCGAGAGAAGACGAAAACTAAGGCAGTGAACAAGGCCTTGGAGGAGTTTGTAAGGCACGAACGCATCCAAAAGCTGCGCTCACGGCTCGGGAGCATTGACCTGGGCGATGGCTGGTACAAACTTCGCCACATGGAGCCCCGGTAGGCCCTATGGTTGTCGTAGACACCTCCGTCTGGGTCCAGGCCCTCAGGGCCGCAGACTCTCTCGAAAAAATCGAAGTGGACAGTCTGCTCGCCAAGGAATCACTAGTCATGGTCGGTCCAGTAATGGCTGAGCTTCTCCAGGGAGCTCGGAGCACTAACGAATTCGAAGACCTGCGCGATGAGTGGGCCGCTTTGCCCTATGTTGCGGAATCGCGGCAGACCTGGGTGATGTCGGGTGCGCTTGCGTATCAGATGCGGCAGCGAGGCCTGACGCTCGGACTTCTTGACCTGCTCATCGCGGCCATCGCCATCGAGCATGACCATGAGGTCTATACCCTCGACGATCACATCCGGCAGGTTCCTGGTCTTCGGCTGTATAGTCCCCAAACATAAGCTAGATGTGTCGGCTCACATGTTGCCAGAAAGGGTAAGAGTCGTCGCCCACCGGGGTGCGTCGGCGTACGCGCCGGAGAACACGTTCGCGGCCTTCGACAAGGCGCTCGCCCTGGGCGCCCACGAGGCCGAGTTGGACGTGCACCTGAGCCGCGATGGGCAGGTCGTCGTCATCCACGATGCCACCGTTGACCGAACCACGGGCGGCGCTGGCGCGGTGGCGTCGCTGACACTGGCGCAGCTCAAGGCGCTGGATGCGGGGACGTGGTTTTCGGCGGAGTTCGCGGGTCAGCGCATCCCAACCCTAGACGAGGTGTTGGAGCGGTACAGGGGGCGGCTGCACCTGCACATCGAGCTGAAGCCGAAGATCCAAGCTGTTGCCGGGCGGGTAGCCGACCTGGTGCGCAGCCACGGCATGGCGGAGTCCGTCACCGTCATCTCGTTCCACCGCGGACTTATCGAACACCTCCGCGAGTATGCGCCGGAGATTCCGGCTGGGCTCCTGGTGCAGCGGGCGGATGAGGCCGACGCGCGTCGGGCAGTGGCGAAGGGCATCCGGGCCTTCTATGCCCGTGGTGCTTCCCTTGCGGCGGACAGCATTCGCCACCTGCGAGAGCAGGGCCTGGCCGTGGTCGCGTGGGACGTGCAGAACGAGGCTGAGATGCGGCGCCTGGTTGCCGTCGGCGCGGACGGCATCATCCTCGATTTCCCCGACAAGCTGGTGGAGTATCTAAGACTCACCTCAAACAAGCAAGAGAGGGCAGCCACCACATGACCTCTAAGCCCTCCAAGGTCCTCGTTATCGGCAGCGGCCCCATCGTCATCGGTCAGGCGGCGGAGTTCGACTACGCCGGCACGCAGGCGTGTAAGTCGCTCCGCGAGGAGGGCGTCACCACCGTCCTGGTCAACTCCAATCCGGCCACCATCATGACCGACCTGGACATCGCCGACACCGTCTATATCGAGCCGCTGACGGTGGATGTGCTGGCCCGGGTCATCGAGCGGGAGCGGCCCGACGGCCTGCTGCCGACCCTGGGCGGGCAGACGGGCCTGAACCTGGGCATGGACCTGGCCAAGGCGGGTGTGTTGGACAAGTACAACGTCCGGCTGCTGGGAGCGAACGTTCGCACCATCGAGATGGCGGAAGACAGGGAGAAGTTCCGCGACATGCTGGTGAGCATCGGCGAGCCGGTCCCACCGAGCGTCATCGCCAACTCGATGGACGAGGCGCTGCGCGCGGCTGAACAGCTCGGCCTGCCGCTGGTCATCCGGCCCGCGTTCACCCTGGGCGGCACCGGAGGCGGCATCGCCACGACCGCCGACGAATTCCGCGCCATCGCGTCCAGCGGCCTGGCCGCCAGCCCCATCCACCAGGTGCTCGTCGAGAAGTCCCTGGTCGGCTGGAAAGAGCTCGAGTACGAGGTGATGCGCGACGGCGCGGGCAACTGTATCACCATCTGTAATATGGAGAACATCGACCCGATGGGCGTCCACACCGGCGACAGCATCGTGGTCGCGCCCAGCCAGACGCTGACCGACAAGGAGTACCAGATGCTCCGCACGGCCAGCCTCAAGATTATCCGCGCGCTCGGCATCGAGGGCGGCTGCAACGTCCAGTTCGCGCTGGCGCCGGGTGAGGTGGTCGCCAAGACGCTGCCGCCCGGCTTCGCAAAGGAGAGCAGCTACTACGTCATCGAGGTCAACCCGCGCGTCAGCCGCTCGTCGGCCCTCGCCAGCAAGGCCACCGGCTACCCTATCGCACGCGTGGCAGCCAAGATCGCCGTCGGCAGGCGGCTGGACGAGATTCCCAACGCGGTTACGCAGAAGACGCTGGCCGCCTTCGAGCCCGCGCTGGACTACTGCGTAGTCAAGATACCCCGCTGGCCTTTCGACAAGTTCCCGCGCGGCGACCGCTCGCTGGGTACGCAGATGAAGGCGACGGGCGAGGTGATGGCGATAGACCGCACCTTCGAGGCTGCATTCCAGAAAGCGGTGCGCTCCCTGGAGATCACGGGCCGTGACATGCTGTGGGAGAAGTCCGACTGGAGCAAGGACCCGGAGACGCTGCTGGGGCGGCTGCCGCTGAGGGCGCACGACGAGCGGCTGTGGGCGGTGATGGCTGGGCTGCGCCGCGGCATCGCGCCGGAGGAGCTGTCGCGCCGCACCGGCATAGACCCGTGGTTCACCCGTGCCTTCCAGCGCATCGCTCTGATGGAGCAGCGGCTGCTGTCGGAACACATGACCCGCGACCTGCTGTGGGATGCCAAAAGGCTCGGCTTCTCCGACGAAAAGGCAGGGGTGCTCACCGACCGGACGGCGGAGCAGGTGCGCAAGCTGCGGGACGAGTGGGGCATCCGGCCCGTCTATAAGATGGTGGACACCTGCGCGGGCGAGTTCGAGGCGCAGACCCCGTACTTCTACTCCACCTATGAGCAGGAGAACGAAGCGGTGCCCATCGCCGAGGCCAAGTCGCTGGTGGTGGGCAGCGGGCCCATCCGCATCGGCCAGGGCATCGAGTTCGACTACTGTTCCGTCCACGCCGCGTGGGCGCTCCAGTCCGAAGGCGTCAAGAGCGTGATGGTGAACTCCAACCCGGAGACGGTGTCCACCGACTTCGACACCAGCGACCGGCTCTACTTCGAGCCGCTGGACGCGGAAAGCGTGCGGGACATCCTGGAAAACGAGACGGTGGCCGTGGACGGTCAGGACGCGGCGGCGCCGCCGTCCATCGTCCAGTTCGGCGGCCAAACGGCCATCAATCTGTCCCAGTCGCTGGACCGGGCGGGAATGCCCATCCTCGGCTCGACGGCGCACTCGATAGACGTGGCCTCCGACCGGCACCTGTTCGAGGAGTTCCTGGCGCGGCTGGGCATCCCCAACCCACCCGGCACGGCGGTGGTGACGCTGGAGCAGGCCATGGAGGTGGCGCAGCGTATCGGCTACCCCGTCCTGGTGCGGCCCAGCTACGTCTTGGGGGGTCGCGCCATGGAGGTCGTGCAGAACGCCACGGAGCTGGTGCGGTACATGAGCGCGGCCTTCGAGGCGGGCAGCGGCCGCAGGGTGCTCATCGACAAGTACCTGGAGGGCCGCGAGGTGGAGGTGGATGCGGTCTGCGACGGTGAGGCCGTGCTCATCCCCGGCATCATGGAGCACGTCGAGCGGGCGGGCGTCCACAGCGGCGACTCGATGGCCATCTACCCCGGCCTGACGCTCACCGAGGCCGAGGTGAACACGGTGGTGGACTACACGACGCGCATCGGCCTTGCGCTAGGGGTGCGCGGCCTGATGAACGTGCAGTACGTCCTCATGGGCGGTGGCGCTTACCGCAGCCCCAACGCCAACAACGGCGGCACAGACCGTCCTCCCGAGGTGTATGTCCTGGAGGTCAACCCACGCTCCAGCCGAACGGTGCCCTTCATCTCGAAGGTCACGGGCGTGCCGATGGTGCGGCTGGCGGTGAAGGTCATGCTGGGCCTGCCGCTGAAGGACCAGGGCTACAAGGGCGGGCTGTGGAAGCGGCAGAAGCTGGTGGCGGTCAAGGCGCCGGTGTTCTCCATGTCCAAGCTCATCGGCGTGGACACGTTCCTGGGGCCGGAGATGAAGTCCACGGGCGAGGTGATGGGGATAGACTACGAGTTCCGCCCCGCAGTGACGAAGGCGCTGATGGCGGCGGGGCTGATGCTGCCGCCGAAGGGGGCCATCCTGCTGAGCATCTCAGACCGGCACAAATCGGAGGCGGTGCCTCTCGTGAAAGACCTGGCCGCTGCGGGGTACAAGCTGTACGCGACGGGAGGCACGGCGGCGATGATACGGGCGCTCGGCCTGCCCGTCGTCGCCATCACCAAGCGGCTGAACGAGGGCCACCCCAACGTGGTGGACGTCATCAATGACGGGACAGTGAATGCGGTGGTGAACACGGTGACGGGAGACCGCGACGTGCTGCAGGACGGGTTCCAGATCCGGCGGGCCGCCGTCGAGCGGCGCATCCCCTGCTTCACCTCGCTGGACACGGCCCGCGCCGCCGCCGAGAGCCTGGCCTCGGTCGCCGACTACAACGTCAAGCCCCTGCCGGAGTATCTTAGGAAACGGTAACTAGACAGCAAGGGAGAGGCAATAGGGGAGAACCTCGTTGCAATTCAGTACTTGGCCTCACACTAAATCTGTACTAATCACTGCTGGCACAATCCTCACGGCACTGTGGCTGATAACTGGAATCACGTCCGTTGCGTGTGCTAAGGCGGCTACCGAGATTGGAAGTGACACCACTCCCCTCCCGGCAGCTAGTTGGAGTGACTATGACAACCCTTCTCTAGGTCTTTCATTTCGTTACCCTTCGGACTGGAAAATTCTCGTTGATGACCCGATTACGTCAGGCGTTCAGATAGATGGTGATTCGTTACGCGTTGTGTTAATAGCCAATCCGATGACCTCTCAGACAGTAGCCGATTACGCTGCTCAACTCCAAAGAACCGGCTTTCGCGAGAAGAGCAGTGTGCCAGTTAGCAAAGATTCCTGGCGTGGACTTAGGCTTGAGGGTACTTCCAAGAGTCTCGAGTTTGAAATTGAGCAGGTGTTCTTCTTGGTCAAGTCGGGGTTTTCCCTGTTAGCGCTCAACGTAGCTGGCGAACTGACGACTGCCAACAGACAAACCATAGGGATGCTTTGGGACTCACTGAAAATTGAGACTGATAACTTCGTTCTGCCATCGAACTTAGAAGATGACCAGGATTTTGCTATATTCGCCTCACCACAGTCTGAATTCTCATTCCGTTACCCCCGACGTTGGCTGGTAGGCTCGTTGGGGGAGACACTTTTCACAATCTCCGATCCGGAGGATAGCCAGTCGTTTATTGTCTCCATTACCATAGGGCGGGACCCAGGAAAAATTGGGGAGGCTCTTGAGCTAGTTCAGGTAGCGTACAAGAACGTAAGGGTCGAGCAACGCACACCCACTGTTGTCAAGGGTGCGTCTCAAGCTACTCTCTTGGAGGGGTCGCTAGAGTTCAACGACGGTGCTGAAGGGATATTTCTAGTAGTGACTGCAGTTGCAAGAGGTAATTACTACGAGCTGACTGCAATCATCGAGGAAACTCAGGAAGGGCGCCTCCGCCCGTTAGTAGAGGAACTCATAGGAAGTTTTGCACTAACTACAAACTAGCATCTTGAGATTCAAAGCCCTCTGGCTCGGTCGGTGGGCAGCGGGCTCCCGTGCTCAATGTAGGACTCGACCAGTTTGCGTGCCACGTCCTGAGCGATTTCCAGCGTTTCGGCCAGCGTGCGTCCCTGGGCTACGAGACCCGGCAATTCGTCGCTTGTGGCAAGAAAGCCGCCCCCTGGCAGTTCTTCAACTTGAACGGCGATGGCAGCCTCTTTCATCACAGCACCTCAAGTATCCGTAGTTTAGCAGACGACCGGCTGCGTCATCCCGAGATTGCTCTGAAGTTCTTTGGGAAGGCGGCGGGAACCCTTTCATGCCCAAGAAAGGGTTCCCGCCGCCTTCCCAAAGAATCTCTAGCCCTATAGGTTCTCTATCTTCACCGGCTCGACGGGGTCGGCGAGGGCGAAGCCGAAGATGCGCGAGTAGAAGTAGAGTTCGCCGTCGAGGGTGCGTTTGATGCTGTCGGCCTTGCGGAAGCCGTGCTGCTCGCCCTCGAAGGCGACGTAGGCGACGGGCAGCCCCTTGCGGCGCAGAGCATTCACCATCATCTCGGCCTGGTTGGGCGGGACCACCTTGTCCTCCAGGCCCTGGAAGAGGATGACCGGGCAGTTGAGCCGGTCCACGAAGTGGATGGGGGAGCGCTGGGTGTACAGGTCGCGCCGCGCCGGGTACGGCCCGACGAGCCGGTCGAGGTAGCGCGACTCGAACTTGTGGGTGTCGCGGGCCAGGGCCTCCAAGTCGCTGACGCCGTAGAAGCTGGCGCCTGCCTTGAAGGTGTCGCGGAAGGTCAGGCAGGACAGCGTCGTGTAGCCTCCGGCGCTGCCGCCGTCTATGCACAGCCGTTCGCTGTCGGCCAGGCCGCGCTCCACCAGATACCGCGCAGCGTTCACGCAGTCGTCCACGTCCACGATGCCCCACAGGCCATCCAGCCGCCTGCGGTACGCCGTGCCGTAGCCCGTGCTGCCGCCGTAGTTCACGTCCAGCACCGCGAAGCCGCGGCTCGTCCAGTACTGGATGGTGAGGCTCAGGCTGCTGGAGACGGCGCCCGTCGGCCCGCCGTGGCTCTTGACCAGCAGCGGAGGCCGCTCGCCCTCGGGCGCGGTGAAGTCCTTGTTCTTGGGCGGGTAGTAGAGGGCGTGGGCAGTCTTCCCTCCCTCGGTAGGGAACTCGAGGGCCTGCGGCTCGGACAGGTAGCCTGAGTCGAGAGACACTTCCGAGGAACGTCGCAAGACCTCATGCCATCCGGTGGACAGGTCGAGGCGGACGACCGACGACGGGTGCGCCGGCGATGCGGCGATGAAGACCGCCTGGCCGGGCGACGCGCGGATGCCGGAGAACTCGGTGAAGGGCAGGTCGAAGGGCGTGAGACGCCTGGTGACCGTGTCCAGGGAGGCCAGGTGCCACCGTCCCCGCTGGTTGTAGGCGCAGACGATACGGCGTGCCGACTCGAAGGCGTAGGTGCGCATCCCGAACAGCCACTGGGGCGTGGCGAACTCGGCCTCCATGGATGCCAAAGGCACTGACACCTTCCCATTCCAGAGGTACGGAACCCACCAGCCCGTGCGGTCGGAGACGAAGTAGAGCGTGCCGTCAGGCGACCACTCCGGCTGGAAGAGGGCCTCGTCCTTGCCGCCCGCCACGAGCGCGCGCTGGCCCAGCGAGCCGTCGCCACGCACCTCGGCCATCCACAGCTCGCAGCCGTCCCAGGGCATGTTGGGGTGGTCCCACTGGAGCCATGCCAGCCGCGACCCGTCCGGGCTGAGGCGCGGGTTGGAGTAGAAGTCACGGCCCGAGACCAGAACGGTGCTGGCGCCACTGTCAAGGGACACGGCGGCGATGGTGTTCGCCGCCTCGCGGGACGAGTTGGAGTGGTCTTCGCGGACGCAGATGAGGCGGCGCCTGCGGCTGTCGAGGACGGCGTCGGCGTAGCGGACGTTGCCTTCGGGGGCCTGCCCTGAGCCTGTCGGATGGGTCAGCGGTTGAGAGGACGAGCCAGATGCTGCGCGGTAGAGCCGCTGGTCGGCGAAGTTAGAGAAGTACAGCACGCCATCGGCCACCAGGTACGCGCCGCCGCCGTATTCGTGGACGCGCGTGCGGGCGTTGTACGGGGGCGGGTTCACGTCAGCCGTCCTGCCGTCGGACGTGCGGCGCACGATGACGGCCCGGCCCTTCTCCGCAGGCCGCGACTCGACCCAGTACACGTCCTCGCCGTCCAGCGACACCTGGCTCAGGCCGACGGTGCCCTGCACGATGAGGTCGGTCGTGATGGGCGACCTCCACGAGCCATGCGGCGCGGTCTGTTTCTCCATGCCTACCTCCTAGATGCTCCTCGCTTCCGTGATGACGGCCCTTCACCGCCACGGTACTCCGGTCCACCAGGACTGGCGACATCGTGCCGGAGCGGAGCCTGGCGAATGCAGGGGTGCCCCTATGTGGGCGCCCTGGGCGGCCACGCGGGGCCGCCATTACGTGTGAGGGCCGTGCGCTGGCAACTTACCACAGAGGCGGTATAGAATCACTGCCAAGAGCGGCAGCCTGGTAGCAGAGCGCACTACGAGGAGGCGAGCATGACGCAGCAAGGGTACGTGGCCTATCTCAGTGGCAAGTGGATCCCCAGGTCGGAGCTGAAGGTGGACGTGTCGGACCGGGGCTTCCGCGTCGGCGACACGGTCTTCGACGTGACGCGGACGTTCAACGGCAAGAGTTTCATGCTCAAGGAGCACGTGGACCGGCTCTACCGCTCGATGAAGTACGCACGGATAGACGTGGGGATGTCGGCGCAGGAGATGACTGACGTCACCGAGGACGCGCTGAAGCGCAACCAGCACATGCTCAAGCAGGCGGGCGACTTCTTCATCTGGCACGCCATCACCCGCGGGCCGGGCCGCTGGGCGCACAGCGCGGGGCCGGCCACCGTCATCATCGAGGTCGGCACGAACCCCTGGGCCTGGTTCGCCGACTTCTACAAGCCCGGCGCCCACGCCGTCATCGCCCGCACGCGCAGCTACTCGCCGCAGATGGTGGACCCCAAGATCAAGCACCACAGCCGGATGAACTTCAACCTGGCCGAGCTGGAGGCGGGCGACATAGATCCCAAGGGCTGGCCCGTGCTGACCGACACGTCGGGCAACCTGACCGAGGGCGTCGGCTACAACCTCTTCCTGGTCAGCAACGGGGTCATCCGCACCCCCGGCGACAGCGACATCCTCCAGGGCGTGTCCCGTATGGCGGTGTTCAAGGTCGCCAAGCAGCTCGGCCTCACCGTCTCCGAGGAGGCGCTGCAGCCTTACGACCTGTACACTGCGGACGAGGCCTTCTTCTCCAGCACACCCTTCTCCGTCCTGCCCGTGACCAAGGTGGACAAGCGCGCCATCGGCGACGGCAAGCCCGGCCCCATCACGCAGCAGCTCCTGGCGGCCTGGAGCGAGCAGGTGGGCGTGGACATCGTGGACCAGGCCGAGCGGTTCGTGAAGCAGCACCGGACGGACGCCACCTTCGGCCGGTAGGCAGGAAGGCTTGCCAATGCCGGGGGGCTACTGCTGCGGCAGGATGCCCAGGCGTTCCTCGACCTCGCCGACGATGTCGCGGGTGCGGTCCACCATGTCGGGGCTGACGGAGACCGAGGTGATGCCCCTGGTGACGAGCTTGGCGGTCATGTCGGGGTAGAACGAGGGGCCCTGTCCACAGATGGACGAGGTGATGCCCCGGCCAAGGGCCGTGGTGATGATGCGCTCAACGCACCACATGACGGCCGGGTTGCGCTCGTCGAACAGGTCGGCGTACTTGGCGTTGTCGCGGTCCACGCCCAGGACGAGCTGGGTCAGGTCGTTGGAGCCGATGGAGATGCCGTCCACGCCGACCTTGAGGAACTCCTCCAGCAGGATGACGTTGGAGGGCACCTCGGCCATCATCCACAGCTTATGGACGCCCGCGCCCTCGGCCTTGAGGAGGCCCTTGACCCTGGCCAGCTCGTCGGGCGTGCGCACGAAGGGCAGCATGACGTACAGGTTGTCCCACTCCTGGCGCACCTTCGCGATGGCCTCGGCCTCGAGGCGGAAGACGTCGCGGTCGGCCAGGTAGCGGGAGCAGCCACGGAAGCCCAGCATCGGGTTCTCTTCGATGTCCTCGTACTTCTCGCCGCCGGTGAGGTTGCGGTACTCGTTGGTCTTGAAGTCGGAGGTGCGGTACACCACCGGGCGCGGGTGGAAGGCCCAGGCGAACTGCTGGATGCTGGCGGCGAGCTTGCGCGTGAACTCGTGGCCCCTGCCCTCTTCCAGCATGTGGCGGGGGTGCTCGCCGATGTGGGCGATGATGAACTCGGCCCTGAGCAGGCCGACGCCGTCCACGTTCTTGGCGGCCACCTCTTGCGCCAGCGCGGGGTCGGCGAGGTTGACATAGACCTTGGTGCGGGTCTTCTTGTAGCGCGTCTTGGCGGCCTGGACAGGCTTCACCTCGACCACGCCCTCGTACACGTAGCCCGCGGTGCCGTCCACCGTCACGGTCTGGCTCTTCTTCAGGAGGTGTGTTGCCTTGCCCGCGCCGACGATGCAGGGCACGCCCATCTCGCGGCTGACGATGGCGGCGTGGCAGGTGCGTCCTCCGCGGTCGGTGATGATGGCGGCCGCCCGCTTCATGGCGGGCACGAAGTCCGGCGTCGTCATCTCGGCCACCAGCACGTCGCCCATTTTCACCTTGTCCAGTTCGGACGGGCTGCGCACCACGACGGTGGCGCCGGAGCCTATGCCAGGGCTGGCGCCCGTCCCCGACAGGATGACCGTGCCCAACACGCCCGTCTTCATGGCGACGTGGGTCGCCTGGCCGTAGGTGGTCACCGGGCGGGTCTGGAGGATGTAGAAGTTGCCCCTCTCCATCGCCCACTCGATGTCCTGGGGGTGGCCGTAGTGCTTCTCCAGCCGCTTGCCAAGATTGGCCAGGGCGATGATTTGCGCCTCGGTCAGCTTCTGGCGGCCACGCTTCTCCCGGGGCACGTCGGACCGAAAGTTGGCTCGCGTCCGGTTGGTCTTTTCGTCGGAGTTGCGGATGAGCTGCCAGTCCTGCGGCACCACGACGGTGGACAGCACCTTGCCCGCGCCCTCGTCCACCACGTACGAGTCCGGGGTCACCTGGCCAGAGACTACCGCCTCGCCGAGGCCGTAGATGGCGTCTATGCACAGCCGCGAAGGGTCGTTGGTGACCGGCTCCACGGTGAACATGACGCCCGAGACCTCGGATTGGACCATCCGTTGGACGACCACGGCGATGCCGGTGGAGATGTGGTCTATCTTGTTCTCGGTGCGGTAGAAGATGGCGCGTGGCTCGAACAGGCTGGCCCAGCACGCCCGGACGGTCCTGACGACCTCTTCCTCGCCCTCGATGTTCAGAAAGGTGCTCTGCTGGCCCGCGAAGGACGCCTCGGGCATGTCCTCCGCCGTGGCCGAGGAGCGCACGGCCACAGGGCCCGCCTCCATCTCCCGGTAGGCCTGCCGTATCTCCTCAACGATGCCGAGGGGGACGGGCGAGGCCTCTATCGCCTGCTTGATCTGGCAGGCAACCTTGTCGAGTTCGGCGGAGCTGGAGACGTTGAGGCCGGACAAGGCGGCCTCCATCGTGGGCCTGAGGGAAGCGGCATCGAGGAACTCGAAGTAGCTGTCGGTGGTGACGACGAAGCCGGGTGGGACGACGATATTCGCCCTGACCATCTCGGCCAAGTTGGCGCCCTTGCCGCCCGCCTCGCGGACCATCGCAGGCGAAGGCCGCTTCAGGCGGCGCCCAGCGACGTCTTCTTTGCCAATATCCTGAAACCAGCGTACGGCTGGCCTCGCATGCTGCATTCGTATGACTCCAGGCGCGTGGCTTGGTTAGGAAGGGTTGCTTCTTGAATGGGCGCCCCGAGCACACATGCCAGTCGGCGAGTCCCGTCGGCGGCCGCAGGATCAGCTACCTTGTCAGCCTATGGCCCCCACCGCTCTGTGTCAAGTATTGACGTTTACTGAGGCTGGCAAGGCTGGTGTCCACACGCTAAGATTGCCTCATGCCAAGCCGGATCCAGACAGGCCGCAAGCCCGCCGCGCTCAAGTCGCGCGACTTCCTCGCGGAGGTCGTGGAGCTGACGCAGATGCAGCTCCCAGACGGCCTGCGGGACGTCCAGGTGGTCGGGCCCGTCTTCTCCCTCGTCAAGCTGCACTACGGCGACCCTGCGGTCCACTACGAGGTGTGGCTGCAACGGCGAGCCGGGCTGGTGGAGGTCGGGTTGCACTTCGAGGGCGCTCCCGACGCCAACGCGCGCCAACTGGCGGCGCTGTCGCGGCACGCGGAGGAGATCGTGGATAGTCTAGGCCCGACCGTGGAGCTGGAGCAGTGGACGGCCTCATGGACCCGCGTCCACGAGCACCTGCGGATGGAGGCGCTGGACGAGGACCTGCTGCTCGTGGTGTCGCAGCGGCTTGCCGCGTTCGTGCGCGTCCTGGAGCCGATGGTCCGGGCAGGGCGATGATGTAGGCGCGGCTCAAGGTGGACTGTCCCTGTCTCAATGCGCAGGGACGTTACGGGACACCGAGGTGGGGTAGTATTAGTCCTCGGAGGAGGTACACATGGCAAGGGAATATACCGTCGTCATCGAACATGACGAGGATGGATACTTTGTTGCCACCGTCCCCGCTTTGCCCGGATGCCATACGCAAGCAAAGTCGCTCGACGAACTTGAAGAGAGAATAAGAGAAGCGATTTCCCTTTGTTTAGAAGTCCAAGGCGACGACGGTGTCGAATCGTTGACCCTAGTGGGCATTCATCGGGTTATCGTTTAGATGCCTCGTCTGCCCAGGGTCACCGGACGGGAAGTCGTCCAAGCCCTAGAGCGGGCATCGTTTCGCGTAGTCCGCCAGCGGGGCAGTCACCTCTTCTTGCGCCATGAAGATGGCAGAAGCACCGTGGTTCCCGTTCATGCCCGAGAGGTTTTGGGACCTGGTCTTCTGTCAAAGATCTTGAGGGACGTTGATATGACCGGACTGGAGTTTCAGAGACTACTGTCAGACCGGTGAGCAAGAGTGAACGATGTCCGACTGTCCCCAGTGAGCGATGAGGAGGCCAAGCATGACTGAGCCGAAGAAGACGCGGGTGGCGGCCGTCCAGGCATCGCCGGTGTTCCTGGACCTGGACGCGACCGTGAAGAAGGCGGTGGCGCTGACCGAGAAGGCCGCGGCCAAGGGCGCCGAGACCGTGGTCTTCCCCGAAACGTGGCTGCCAGGCTACCCCGTCTGGGCCAGCCGCATCCCCGCCTGGCGGCTGCACGAGGCCGGCCGCCGCCTCTTCGCACGCCTCTCCCAGAACTCGGTGGAGGTGCCTAGTCCCGCCACCGAAGCCCTGGGCCGCGCAGCCCGCAAGGCCGGGGTCAACCTGGTCATGGGCGTCAACGAGCGTGACGCCGACTTCGGCCGGGCCAGCCTGTACAACACCATCCTCTACTTCGGGCGCGACGGCCGCCTGCTCGGCAAGCACCGCAAGCTCATGCCGACCTTCCACGAGCGCGTCATCTGGGCGCCGGGCGATGCCAGTGGCCTGGGCCCCCACGACACCAGCGCGGGCCGCCTCGGCGGCCTCATCTGCTGGGAGCACTGGATGCCCCTGTCGGCGTACGCGCTGGCCGCCCAGGGCGAGCAGGTCCACGCCGCGCTGTGGCCGTCCGTCTATGGCCTCGGCGAGGTCGAGGGCGAGATGGTCCAGACCGCCAGCCGCCACTACGCCTTCCAGGGGCGCAGCTTCGTCGTCGCCGCCTGCGGCTGGCTGGAGAAGGACGAGCTGCCGAGAGACTTCGAGCTAGCGAAGGAGGCGCGGGAGTGGCCCGACCGGCTGCTCGTGGGCGGCAGCGCCATCATCGCGCCCGACGGCCGTTACCTGGCCGGGCCGTCCTACGAGGGAGAGGACATCCTCTACGCCGACCTCGACCTGACCGAGATTCCGAAGCAGAAGCAGAGCCTCGACATCGCCGGCCACTACGCCCGCCCCGATGTGTTCCAGGTCACCGTTGACCGCTCGCGCCGCGACCCCCTCCAGGTGACGGGGCTGGAGGAGGCAGAGTCGTCCTCTCCCGATGGGGAAGCTCTACGGACTCCTCGTCAGAAGGCCCAGAAGAAGTAAGGCCGTTCAGCCTACCCTCGTCCGCCTCTGAGCACCAGGAAGCCGAGGAACCCCAGTGTCGAGCGCGGCGTCGCCTTCGGCGGCGCGGCTATCCTGGCCCGCTCGGTGTCGCTGGCCGCGTGGAGCCGCATCAGCTCCAGCTTCAGGCTCTCCTCGCCCTTCGCCATCGCCCAGCGGTGGTTGGCCGAGAACATCGGCTTGAGCATGAACGACAGGTACTTCAGCAGGGGCTTGTCCGCGCGGATGCGCCAGTCGTAGGCGATGTCCACCCAGTCGCCGTCCTGGGTGAACGTCCACACGCCCCTGCCGACGAAATCACCCTGCGCCTCCAGGCTGAAGCCAGTGTACTTACGCACCTCGGTGACGACGAAATCCCAGCGCAGGGTGTAGGGCAGCCAGCCCTTGGTGTAGAGGCTGACGCGCTTGCCCACGCCGTCGGCGTCGCCGTGCTCCAGCTCCTTCACGTCCAGATAGACCGACGGCCACCAGCGCACCAGGTCGGGCGCCTCGCTCAGGATGTCATAGACCTCCCGCGCGGTGCCCTGCACCCGCCAGTTGGTCAGGAATGCGTACTCGTTGCCAGCCATCGCCCTGCCTCTACGTCACGTACCTGTTCTTCTTGTCCCGCTGCCTGTCGGGACGGGAGCGTTTGCGCGGGTCGCCGAAGCCGCCTCCGCCCGCCGAGAGACATCGGATGATGTCGCCCGGCTTGACCACCACGCCCGCCTGCTTCGACCGCAGCACCCGCTCCTTCCCGTCGGAGATGATGGAGTACCTGTGGGGCTTGCCCGGCCCGGCGCCCAGTTGGCCGAAGGGCGGGTTGTGGATGCCGTCGCCGGCGGTGTTCAGCCGCGCGATGCCCTCGCCCTCGTACACCAGGTCGCAGATGCCACCCAGGCCGCCGCGGCGCATCCCCTTGCCGCCGGAGTTGGGGCGTTGCTCGTTGCGCAGGATGAGGAAGGGGAACCGCTCCTCGGTGACCTCGATGCTGGGCGCGCGGATGGCGCCTGGGGCGTTCAGCTCACCGACATTGGACCAGCCGTCGAAGTCCTGGCACGCGCCGCCGCCTGGGCGGGCCAGGAAGAAGTGCCAGATGAAACGCCGCCCGTTGCGCGGGTCCACGCCCGTGATGGCGTAGCGCAGCCGCCTGCCCCAGGCCGCCGTGACCGCGTGGGGCACTACGGGCGCCAGCGCCTTGAAGATGGCCTCGGTGATCTCCTCGGCACAGTGGTTCGTGCTCATGCATACCGGCGCGGGAGGCCGTGCGTGAACGATGAGCCCTTCAGGCGCGATGACCTTCACAGGCCGCATCGAGCCTTCGTTCTTCGGCACGTCCGACGGGGCCATGTACAGCATCGCCGCGTGGACGATAGAGCGCGTGTTGGCGTAGGAGCTGTTGAGGAAGCCGGTGACTTGCCTGCTCGACTCGCTCAGGTCCACGGTCATCTCGCCGCCCTTGATGGTGACTGTCGCGCGGATGGGGATGTCCTTGAACTCGAAGCCGTCGTCGTCGATGATGCTCTCGCCTTTGTACACACCCTCCGGCCACTGGGCGATGAACTGCCGCACATCCGTCTCGGCGGCGCGCAGCAGCTCCTCGATGCAGGCGCCGAGCCGGTCGGGGCCGTAGTCGGCCAGCAGCGCCCTGATGCGCCGCACGGCCACCTCGACCGAGCCGATCTGGGCGTTCAGGTCGCCCAGAAAGTTCTCTGGGTGGCGGACGTTGGCTGACAGCATCTGGAGCAGGTCTTGCCTCGGCATACCCTTGTCGTAGATACGCAGTGGCGGGATGCGCAACCCCTCGTGGTAGATCTCGCTGGCCTCGGGGTTGTAGGCACCGTGCGTGGCGCCGCCGACATCGCTGTGGTGCGCCCGGTTCACCGCGTAGTACAGCGGCTTGCCGTCGTGGAACACGGGCCGGATGACGGTGATGTCGGGCAGATGGCTGGCCCCGAAGTAGGGGTCGTTGAGGAGGAACAGGTCGCCCTCGGCCATGTCCTTCCCGAAGTAGTCGCGGACGGACGCCGCCGCCAGCGGCAGCGCGCTGGTGTGGACGGGGATGCCCTCGCCCTGGGCCACGAGCTGGCAATCGGCATCTATGATGGCGGTGGAGAAGTCGCGGCTGGAGTTGAGGATCTGCGACATGGCGGTCCGCAGCATGACCTCCATCATCTCGGCGGCGATGGAGTCGAGCCGGTTGCCGACCACGGCGACGGTCACCGGGTCCGGCCCTTCGGCGGCCTTGGTTTCCGATGCCGAGCCGCGTCCAAGTGCCACCCGCAGCTCGATGCCGCCGTACGGGTCAACCGTGGCCGTGTCGCCTGTGTCGGCGAGGATGGTGGTGAAATCAGACTCGATGATGGCCGGACCGCGCACCGTTGCTCCCGGCGACAGTCGGTCCATGTCGTAAACGGGCACTTCGTGCCACTCGCCGAGGTAGACGCGGCGCCGCCCCTTCAATGCGGCATCGGCTGGGCCTGCGGCGGTCTTGCGGGGCAGGGCTATCTTGCTCAGGCGGCCTGTGGCCTTCACTCGCAGCGTTACCAGCTGTATCTCTTGGCCCTGCTGGTGGTAGGAGTACAGCTCCTCGTACCGCCGGTGGAAGTTGGCGGCCCACTCTCGCACCATCACCGCGCTGTCCAGCGCCATGTCTGGGATAGGCACGGTCACCTCGTAGATCTGGTCGAGGTAGCGCATGTCCGCCGAGAACGCGAAGCCCATGTCGTGGCGGGCCACGCCCTGGGCAGCCAGCTTGCTCTGCCCTTGGCCTTGGAGCTCGCCCAGGAGCGCGCGGATTGCCACGAGGTCAGCGGTATGGAGGCTGGCCGGGTAGGAGCGCGACAGGTCGAACTGGAGGTCAGTGGAGAGCATCCCGTAGGCGCAAAACACGGGCGCGGCGGCGGGAACGCTGACGCGGGCGATGCCGAGCTGCCGGGCGACGTTGCTCACGTGCAGCCCTGCCGCGCCGCCGAAGGCCATGAGGGTGAACCGGCGCGGGTCAACCCCACGCCGCACCGACGCGAGCCGGATGCCCTCAGCCATGGAGGTGGACACTACCTGATGCACGCCGTAGGCTGCCTGCGCCTCGTTCAGACCCAGCGGCTTGCCGACCCGCTCGGCTACCGCCTTGCGCGCCAGCCCAGGGTCGAGCCTCGCCTTGCCGCCCAGGAAATTGGCCGCGTCGAGGTAACCCAGCACCAGGTTGGCGTCGGTCACCGTCGCGTCTGTGCCGCCTCTGGCGTAGCACGCGGGGCCTGGGTCGGCACCCGCGCTGTCCGGCCCGACTCGCAGGATACCGCCGCCGACACGGGCGATGCTGCCGCCGCCCGCGCCCAGGGTGTGGATGTCTATCATCGGCACCGCGATCTTCCAGCCCGCCTCGAACTGCTCCGTGGTCAGGTGCGGCGCGCTGTCCTCCACCAGTGAGATGTCCGTACTGGTGCCGCCCATGTCGAAGGCGACGACCTTCGAGTGGCCCAGGAGCTGACCGTAGGCGGAAGCGCCCGCCACGCCGCCCGCCGGGCCGGACAGGACCGCCCGCACCGCCAGCTTCGCCGACTCGTCCAGCGAGGCGACGCCGCCGTTGGACTGCATGATGAGCACCTCACGCGCCCGCCCCGTCGAGCCGATGCGCCCCTTGAGGTTCTCTAGGTACCGGCCGAAGACCGGGCCGACATATGAATTCACCACCGTAGTGCTCAGCCGGTCGTACTCCTTGATCTGGGGCAGAACCTCGCAGGAGAGCGAGGTGAACATGCCGGGAAGCTTTGCCGCGATGCGCTCTGCGACCTGCCGCTCGTGGACGGGGTTCAGGAACGAGAATAGGAAGCAGACCGACAGCGACTCGACGCCCTCGGCCACCAGCTGCTCCAGAGCCCTATCCACCGCGTCCAGGTCGAGAGGCGTATGCACTATGCCGCTGGAGCGGACCCGCTCCGGCACCTCGGCTCGCAGGTAGCGCGGCACCAGCGGCTCCATCGGCTTCATGTGTAGGTTGTACCGGTTTTCCTTCAGCCCCTCGCGCATCTCCAGGAGGTCGCGGAATCCCTTGGTCGTCACCAGTCCGACCTTGGCGCCCTTGCGCTCTACCAGGGTGTTGGTGGCGACGGTGGTGCCGTGGATGATGGTGGCGATCTCGGCTAGGAGGGTGTCGCGGGAGAGGTCGTAGGCGGCGGCGATGTCGCCGAGGCCGGTCATCACCCCTTCGGACGGGTCGTTTGGTGTGCTATGGGCCTTGAAAAAGCGAGGCGCCTCTCCGTCCCTGGCGACCACAAAGTCGGTGAAGGTGCCCCCTACGTCTATGCCGATCCTGAACATCGCGCCCCCTCGCAGCTCGGTACTGGCATGGCCGAACGGCGGCGATATTGTACGCGAACCACGCTCCTATGCACGCTGGGTGCCATGGCATACAATCCGCCGTACCAGCAAGCGCCACTATGACCACTCCCCCTGAACAGAACCACGCCTTCCGCTTCTTCGACAACCGGGAGAAGTACCTCCTCTTCGTGAACACCTGCGACGAAAAACAGGTCATAGCGAACCGCATCGGCATGGAGATCAAGTACCTGGAGCCCAAACCGCACGCCCTGCGGGTCTTTGACGCAGGCATGGGCGACGGCACTGTGCTCACACGCATCATGCGGCTGCTGCACTACCGTTTCCCCAGCATGCCTTTGTTGGCCGTTGGTAAGGAGATAAGCCACGAGGACGTGCGCATCTGCCTTGAGAAGATGCCCGACCGCTTGCAGGAGCATCCGCAGACAGTGCTGGTCGTGACCAACCTGTTCTACTCCGAAGCGCCTTGGCTCTACCCGAAGTCCGCCGCGGCTCAGGCCAAGCTGCGTTGGCTGACCCTGCCGCTTAGCGGCACCTCGGCCTTCGAGTTCGAGGGCCACTCAGGGAGCTCAACCACCTCCTCAGGGAGTGGTGGCGGGCTGAGACGAGTCCGAAGACAGGGAATCCTATCTATGCGACTCCCTCCGTCATGGTCATCTATCGCCAAGACCAGGAGAAGGCGCTGGCGTCGGTCATCCCGGCACGGGGCGACCTCAACCACGAGTACGACCTCATCCTCGCATCCCAGCCCTTCCGGGCGCGGCTGCCTGCAGAGGCCAAGGCCAAGACCGTGCTGGCCCCCCTTGCGCGTTCCCTGGCCCCGGATGGCCTGCTGGTGACGGTTCAGTCCACCGGCAAGGACCCTGGGATGGAGATCATCCGGGGGGTGTGGCCCGGCGAGCAGCCGTTCAGGTCCCCACGCCAGGAGCTCATACGGGCGCTCCAGTCCCAACTGGAGACCGACCGGCCGGACCTGCGGTGCGTGAGCTATATGGACTCGAGGGCGGAGTTCCAGTTCTCCCTTCAGCTCCCGCCTGACGAGCTCAGCAGCACCATCGGCACGTCCGCTCTCTTGGCCGCTTGGAATGCAGCCATCTATGTAGCGCAGATGGATGATAGGCAACTGGTGGATGCGATGACCCACAGGAAGTATCTGGATGTCACACGAGATGTTCTGAGGAAGTACAACGGCCTCTGGTTCACGGACGAGTCGTTCCTCGTGACGCGGCTCTCCGGCCAAGCCGGCGCATAGCACCCTATAGGGCTGGCCCAATAGGGCTAGGAGGTAAGTATGCACATCGGAGCAGTCTTCCCACACACCGAGATCGGAAGCGACCCAATGGTCATCCGCGACTACGCCCAGGCGCTAGAGGACATGGGGCTTGCCCACCTCATCGCCTACGATGAGATGCTCCAGTCCGACCCCGACGCGGTCGAGGTGAACGACATCATGATGTACTACACCATCAAACACACGTTCCACGAGCCGCTGGTGCTGTTCGGCTACCTGGCAGGAGTGACGAAGAAGCTGGGCTTCGCCACGTCGGTCTTGATCCTGACGGCGCGGCAGACCGGGCTTGTGGCCAAGCAGGCAGCTGAGGTGGACATCCTCTCACGCGGACGGCTGCGGCTCGGCATCGGCCTTGGCTGGAACACCTTCGCCTACCGCGCCCTGGGCGAGGCGTTCAACGATAGGGGAAAGCGGAGCGAGGAGCAGATCGCCGTTCTCCGGGCGCTTTGGACACAGAAGGCTATCAACTTCACCGGCAAGTGGCACGAATTCACACACCTGGGGATCAACCCCACGCCCGTCCAGCGGCCCATCCCCATCTGGCTCGGTGGGATGGCCAGCCAAGTGCTGGAGCGGACAGGCCGGTTGGCGGACGGATGGTTCCCCGACACCACGGAACCACCGGATGCGGCGTTTGAGGAGAAGCTGGCACGAGTGCGCGAGGCAGCCCGTAAAGCGGGCCGCGAGCCGAAGTCCATCGGCGTCGAGGGGCGTCTCACTGCCGCCAAGCGGACGATTGACCAGCTGACCGCCGAGGCCGAGGCGTGGCGCCGTCTCGATGCGTCCCACATCTCGCTGGACACGATGAACGCCGGTCTGCGGTCGGTTGACGAGCACATCAAACTCCTCCGCCGCTTCGCAGAAGCAACGAAAGACCTCAGGAGCTAGCAGCTATGGAAGAACTGACCTACGCCTCCGCTACGAAGCTCGCACGGGCCATCCGGCAGAAGAAGGTCTCGTCGGTCGAGGTGGTGGAGGCGCATCTGCAGCGCATCGAGACCGTCAATCCCAAACTCAACTCCCTCGTCCAGGTCTCGGCGGACTCTGCGCTGGAGCAGGCTCGCGAGGCAGACGGGGCGCTGGCCCGTGGCGACACCACCGGCCCGCTGCATGGCGTTCCCTTCACCATGAAGGATGCATTCGAGACGGCGGGCATCGTCTCCACTGGCGGCACCTTGGGCCGCAAGGGCTATGTGCCTGACACGGATGCGACCGTGGTATCCCGGCTGAAGGCGGCTGGCGGCATCCTAGTGGGCAAGACGAATCTGCCTGAAGCATCGCTCGGTTTCGAGAGCGACAACTTGGTCTATGGACGTTCCAGCAACCCCTACGACCTCTCGCGTACCCCTGGCGGCAGCAGCGGCGGCGAGGCGGCCACCATCGCCTCGGGCATGTCGCCCCTCGGCATCGGCAGCGATAACGGCGGCAGTATCCGCGTGCCCAGCCACTTCTGCGGCATCGCTGGCATCAAGCCGACGGGCGGGCGCGTGCCGCGCACAGGCCACTGGCCCGTGTTCGTCGGCGTCCTCGACCCGCTAACCCAGGCCGGCCCGATGGCCCGTTACGTCGAGGACGTCGCATTGGTGCTCTCCATCGTCTCGGGGCCGGACTGGCGCGACCCGCACGCCCACGCGGTGCCGCTGGGTGATTACCGCCGCGTCAAGGTCAGTGGACTGCGGGTGGCCTTCTACACCGACAACGGCGTCCTGTCGCCGACGCCCGAGACCATCGCGAACGTCCGCAAGGCCGCGAAGGCGCTGGCGGATGCGGGAGCAATCGTCAAGCAGGCCATGCCCCCGGGGATGGACCAGTGCCGCGACCTCATCTTTTCCCTCTTCCAGGCGGATGGGGGAGTTGCTGTCCGGGAGACGTTGAAGGCGGCAGGCACGAAGCGCTTTCACTGGATGTTCGAGAACGCCAGCAAGTGGATGGCCTCCAACCCTGCGACCGCTGCCGACCTGTGGCGGCTGATGATGCGGGTGGACGACTACCGCGCCGCCATGGCCTCTTACATCGAGCGGTACGACGTCGTCCTGTGCCCCGTGGCGGCCTTCCCCGCGACGCGCCACAAGGAGATGTGGAACGACGAGGTGCTGCCAGGGTTCACCTACACCTATCCCTATAACCTGACCGGCTGGCCCGCCGCCGTCGTCCGTTGCGGTACCTCGCCCGAGGGGCTGCCCATCGGCGTGCAAGTCGTCACGCGGCCCTGGTGCGACGACGTGGCCCTGGGCGTGGCGGCCTTCTTGGAAGAAACGTTCGGAGGGTGGCAGAGACCACAACTCTAGGCTCAGGAGGACGAAGATGCTCGACCTGCTCATAAAAAATGGGATGGTGGTGGACGGCAGCGGCAGCCCAGGCTACCACGCCGCCGTCGCTGTCGAGGAGGACACTGTCACGCTCCTGCGTGGTGATGTGTCGGATGTGCAGGCGAAGCGGGTGCTGGACGCGGCGGGCCGCATAGTGGCGCCGGGCTTCATAGACGTCCACGCCCACTCCGCGCTGATGATCCTCCACGACCCCAAGCACCTGCCGAAGGTCCACCAGGGCATCACCACCGAACTCATCGGCATAGACGGCAACTCCTACGCACCCTTCGCCAAGAAGCAGGACCTGGACGACTTCATCAAGCTCAACGCGGGCCTGGAGGGCTGTCCCCCTATCAAGGCGTCCTGGTCCACGGTTTCCGATTATCTGGCCCGGTACGACCGCAAGGTGTCGGTCAACGTCGCCTACATCGTCGGCAACTCCCCCATCCGCATCGGCGCTATGGGCTGGAGCGACCGCAAGCCAACGAAGAAGGAGATGGACATCCAGAAGGCGCTGCTCCGCGAGAGCATGGAGGAGGGGGCGGTGGGCGTCTCCACCGGCCTGGACTACCCGCCTGGAAGCTACGCCGACACCGCTGAGTTGGCGGAGCTTTCCAAAGAGGGTGCCAGGCTTGGCGGCTTCTACCATACCCACGTCCGCTACGGCCTGGGCGACCGCTACCTCGACCCCTACCGCGAGGCCATCGAGATTGGCAGGCGCAGCGGCATCCCCATCCACCTCACCCACATGCTCCCCCGCGCGGTCTATCCGGGCAGCAGCATGGCCCTGATCGAGATGGTGGAGGACGCCCGTGCCGAGGGTATGGACGTCACCTTCGACTGCTTCCCATACCCCCACGGCGGCACGCGGCTCGTCTATTTCCTGCCGCAATGGACGCACGACGGCGGCGTGGACAACATCATCAAGGTGCTGCGCTCCAAGGAAGGGCGCGAGCGGCTGCGCAAGGAGGTCAGGCTCGGCTTGCGGGAGAGCTGGGACCACGTCTGGCTCACCTACTTCAAGCACGAGCGGAACAAGAAGTACGAGGGCCGCTCGGTGGCCGAGGTCGCCGAGATGATGGGTAAGAGCGAAGTGGACACCATCTGCGACCTGCTGCTGGACGAAGACCTGCAGATTTCGTTCCACGCCAGCGGGCAGGACCCCATGCTGATGCCCGACTTCATCGCCAACCCGCTGTTCATGGTGGGCAGCGACGCCCTGCTCATCGGCGACTACCCGCCGGCCATGGCCTACGGGACGTTCCCGCTCATCATCGGCAAGCTCGTGCGCGACGACCGCAAGATGTCGCTCCCCGAGGCCATCCGCAAGATGACGTCGTACCCGGCGCAGCGGCTCGGCCTGCCGGACCGAGGGCTATTGCGGGACGGGATGAAGGCGGACATCGTCGTCTTCGACTATAAGAGCATCAAGGCCTTCGCCACGCGCGACAACCCAAGGCGCTTCTCTCAGGGCGTGGACTACGTTATCGTCAACGGCCAGGTGGTCGTGGACCACGGCAAACACACCGGCGCTTTGCCAGGCCGGGCGTTGAAGCGGCGTTAGGACGTCGTCACAGAATCGCCGACGGCCACCGTCCCCGGCTGCTCCACGATGGCATAGACGCCGAAGTAGGCTGTTTTGGGGTGGGGTCTATAGCTTAGGATGACGCGCAAGGTGTCTGCGTCGCGCTCGCCGGTGTCCGGGTCGTGGGTGGTGATGGCGCAGCGCGGGTCGCGCGCTACCACACGCAGCCGCAGTTCCTTGCCGACCTGCACCCTGCGGTTCAGCCACGAGTCCTCCTCGTGGGGTTGGCAGCCCGTAAGCAGCAGTGTTGGCCGGAACCGCCGCCCATCGGACGCGATCTTTCCCCATGGCTGCCTGCCCAACTCCTCCACGGACGCCTGGGAGAGCAGGGAGACGGGGAACTCGTCCAGATATCCGCCGAGTTCTTCGGCACGAACCAGCCGCAGGGGCTTCCCACAGAACTCCGACAGCGCCTCAGCCCAATTTCCAACCACGACGCGGCCAGCGACGTCCCTCCCCCACACGCGGGTGGCCACCGTCTCGCCAGGCTCCGGTGTGCCCTCCGCCACAGCACCGTCGGGGAACCGCAGCGCCAGCCGCTCTGGGTCGGGCCGGTACTCGGTGCGTACCTGCACCAGCATGCCTATCTCGCGCTGCGTCACCATCTTGCCGTGCTCGTCAACCACGCAGAACCGCCGGTCTTCGAGGATGCCTGCTGGGCCCACGTGGACGCTCTGCGGATGGGACAAGCCCAAGGACTTCACCGGCGCGGTATTGATGGCCTGGACGGTCTTGCCGGTCATAGTGGTTGCCACGTCATACGGCCACCCGTGTTCTTCACGTGGCCGAGGTTATCGGGGGTGAAGTGGGACACTGCGACGAGGGCCTTCTCGCGCTCCGCCTGCTCGAGGAGCTTCCGCCTCGTGCGCACGGCCAGCGCGGGGTCAACGTCTCCCAACTCCTGCCAGTCATTGTGCTCGACCTGCGGCGGGACGTGTAGCGCGTCCGCGAGCACCAGGCCGCGCTCCCTGCCTGACACCACTGCCAGGGCCATGTGCCCCGGCGTGTGGCCTGGCGCTGGTATGGCCGTGACCTCCGGTGTCAACGCCTTTTCCCCTTCGAGCAGGTCCACGATGCCAAGTTCCAGCAACGGAGTGGTCGTCTCTTTGAGATAGGCCCTGTTCGGCTCCGCCGCTGTTTTGTGGAAGTGTTCCCAGTCCAGCCGGGCCACAGAGTACCGTGCCTTCGGAAAGAACGGACGCCAGCCCAACTTTTCCTTCTTCAGGTTCCACCCCACGTGGTCGCTGTGGAGGTGGGACACAACGACCTGGGAGACGTCGTCAGGGCGCACACCGCGGGTCTTCAGCTCCTCGGGAAGCCGCCCGCGGATGCCGCCGAAGGCCTCGACCGGCCCAGCCCGATTCCGGTGTCCACTAAGATCGTCTCGCCTTTCGAACGGATGACGAAGCAGGCTACCTGCATCCTTACGGTGTGACCCGGGGCCAAGAACTCTTTATAAGGCTCCCAGGCTGCGGCCGGAACGTTCGGGAAGAGGCGGTCGGCGGGGAACTCCAGGAACGAATCGCAAAGCGACATCAGTTCAACGTTGCCGATGCGGGTTCGGTCGGCGGTCACAGGAAGGCTCCTCTCGGAAGAGCAAGAAGCGGGTGAGGAGAGTTTTGCTGGTCGGGGTGGACAGACTTGAACTGTCGACCTCCACGTCCCGAACGTGGCGCCCTGCCAACTGGGCCACACCCCGACGTGGCCCATTGTATCAGTGGGTGGACTGTCCGGCCACGTCTGGAGTGGTCTGCGGCTGCGGGCCATCGGCGGATGCAGTGCCTGGCTTCCCTGAGCGGGAAGGCCCCCGCTTCAATGGAATCTCCTTGAGGAACACCGTTGCCAGGAAGGCGGCGGCAACTATACCTAGAGCTACAAGGAATACGTCGGTCAAGGCGCTTGAGAGCGACTCCCGCAATCCTGCTACAACGTTCTGGGCCAGGCCGCCGTCATCGCCTCCCAGGGTCGTCTGGAGGGTCGTCATCGCCTCCGGGTCAACCAACACCCGCGGGTTGTTACCCAACTCGGCAAGGAGGTCGGCCGGTACTGCGCCGCGCACTTCGGGTGTAAGGTTGTCCGCGATACCGGCGGCGAATCGGCTGGCCATGACCGAGCCGAGCACTGCCAGGCCGATGGTGGCGGCGATGGAGCGGATGAACTGCACCGCCGAGGTCGCGACACCCAGCATGTTGTAAGGCACCGCATTCTGGACCGCCAGAGCGTAGGTCGGCAGTGTGATCCCTAGCCCGAACCCCATGAGGACGATGTAGGCGATGGACCTCGCGTGACTGGTATCTGACCCCATCTGCGAGGTGAGGTAGATGCCAAACCCCATGAGGGCGAGGCCGGTCAGGCCGATGACGCGGTAGCGCCCGCCCAGCCGCGCCATCGCTTGGCCGGAGGAGGTCGCGCCGACAACCGTGCCCAGCATCATCGGGGTGAGGATCCCTCCCGTGCCTGCTGCCGACTCGCCCAAGACTCCCTGGAAGTATAGGGGGACGAACACGGCTCCCGCGAACATGCCGAACCCCGCGAAGAAGACGGCCACCATCGCGATGGCCACGATGGGGTTGCGGTAGATAGCGAGCGGCATGATAGCCTCGGGCGCCTTCAGTTCCACCGCGATGAACAGCACGGTTGCCACCGCCGCGATGGTAAGCATGGCAACCACCTGCGGCGACGACCACGCGTAGGGCGAGCCTCCCCATGACAGGCCAAGGACAAGGCAGGTTACTGCGACGAGGAGAAGGACGATGCCAAGGTAGTCTATCCGGTGCTTCCTCTGCTCTGGGCGGATGTTCGGGAAGAAGCGGATGAAGAGCAGGATGATGGGGACCGCGACGGGCACGTTGATGAAGAACACCCAGTGCCACGAGAGGGAGTCGGTGATGACGCCGCCCAAAACCGGGCCCACGATGGAGGAGACGCCGAAGGTCGCCGAGATGAACCCCATGTACTTCCCGCGCTCGGCGGGCGGGAACAGGTCGCCGATGGAGATGAACGCGTTGGCGAAGAGCACCCCTCCGCCGATGCCCTGGAGGGCACGAAAGGCGATGAGTTGGTTCATACTCTGACTGACACCGGATAGGACGGAGCCAGCCACGAAGACGACGATGCCGCCGACGAAGAAGGCCTTGCGGCCATACATGTCTGTGAGCTTGCCGACGATGGGGACCACTGCGGTGGAGGTCACCAGGTAGGCGGTCGTGACCCAGGTGAACTTGTCGAACTCGCCAAGGTCGGCGATGATGCGGGGCATGGCCGTGCCGACGATGGTCTGGTCGAGGGCGGCCAGGAAAATCGCCAGCATCACCCCCGCCATGGTGAGCAGGACTTGCCGCTTTGGCAGGGGTGCGTAACCGTCCCATGCGGCGGCCTGAGCCGCGGATGGGGCAGATGTCCGAGCGTTCTTGACCCCGTCCTTCAACCGCCCTCCCCGAGCGAAGAACGCATGCCTCGCATGGGATTGACGCTCCCAGCCAACCAGAGCGCCGCGCAAAGCCTCCCTATTATAGACCTTTTCTTCGCCACTTCCCGCTGCAAAAGCATCTTCCAACGTGACGTCCCAGATCAAATCCTGACTCTAGTGCTTCTGGGACTGGGAGCGTAGAATCACAGCCAGTCCTACCAGACTGCCTCCGCGACGTGGTGGTGGACTAATACTCACGGCCGGAAAGTAGTGAACGGACCCCCAACTCCTGAGAAAACCGAACGCTCCCGCGGTCAAGGCCTCGTGGCCCGGACGGCACCGGTCCACCGGCCGCTGGTCAAGGTCGTCCAGCTTGGGCGGTCCGTCGCCAAGCCGCCGAAGGCCCTCGGTGTTGGCGGCGTTGTCATCGGCTTCCTCATCATCATCGTCATCGGGACGGTCTTGCTGTCGTTGCCCGTTGCAAGGGAGCCCGGTACCGAGTGGAGCCTTCTCACCTCCCTTTTCACCTCAGTCTCCGCCGTTTGCGTGACCGGCCTTGAGGTGACCGATACCAGCGAGTATTGGAGCACCTTTGGCCATGCCGTGATCCTGGGGCTTATCCAGGCCGGCGGTATCGGTGTGATGACCTCCTCTATGCTCATCCTCATCCTCTTGGGCCGTCCCATCTCACTGCGCGACCGCTTCCTCGTCAGGGAAATGGCAGGCATTGTCCCCATCCGTAGCGTGGGAGGGCTGGTGATCGTCATCATCATCGCCACCGTCCTGCTTGAGCTGGCTGGCGGAGCCTTTTTCTGGTACCGGCTCCACGAGCGTTATGACCTTGCCCAACCCATCTGGCAGGCTGCCTTCCACTCCGTCTCCTCCTTCAACAATGCTGGCTTTGAGATCTTCCGGGAGGGCGACAGCCTGACCACCTTCGCCTTTGACCCAGCCTTCCTGATGGTCACTGCTGTGCTCATCATCTTCGGCGGCTTTGGCATGCTGCTCTTGCTCGACGTGATCAGCAAACGGCGGTGGCGCGTCTTGACGCTGAGCACCCGGTTGGTGCTGCTCACGTCCTTCGCGTTACTCTTGTTCGGTTTTGTATCCGTTTTCATCTTTGAGTACAACAACCCCGCTACCTTGGGCGGGATGACCATTCAGAACAAAGCGGCCAACGCCTTTTTTCACTCGGCCGATACCAGGACTGCCGGCTTCGCCTCGATCTCGATGGCAGAGAGTAACGAAGAGACACAGTTCGCGAAGATCGCCTTGATGTACATCGGCGGTGCCACCGGCTCCACCGCGGGGGGCATCAAGGTCACTACGTTCGTTGTCCTGGTGCTGGCGACGATCGTCGCGGTCCGGGGGTTCGAGCACATCTCCATCTTTGGACGACGTATCGGACACAGGACCGTGTACCGCGCTCTCTCCGTCGCGGCCCTGTTTGCTCTGGTGATTTTCGTGGCAACCTTCATCCTCATCATCACCGAGCCCTTTCAGTTCCGCCAAGTGCTCTTCGAGGTAGTGTCGGCTCTGAGCAACGTCGGGTTGAGCCTCGGCATCACGGCAGACCTGTCCTTGGCGGGCAAGTTCACCGTCATCGTGCTCATGTTCGTAGGACGCCTAGGACCGCTTACCCTGGCCTACATGTTGGCCCAGCGGGCCAGGGAGCGCATGTACGAAGCGCCCGAAGCGAACGTAGCCATCGGCTAGAGGTGGGTAGACCTTGTAATTTACGGTGTACGCAAGGCAGTAACTGTGAAGGAGGCCTTACATGGCTGAACAGATCGTACTCGCTGGCTTGGGCAGGTTCGGCTCCACCGTCGCTCGTGGTCTCACCAAGGCCGGCTTCGATGTTCTGGCGGTAGATCGGAATCCGGAGGTCGTCAAGGAGTTTGCCGACGTCGTTAGCATGGCGATGCGCGGCGAGGCTACCAGCTTCGCGTTGTGGGGCGAACTGCCCACTAAGGGCGCCAACATCGGCATCGTCGCCTTCAGCACTAACGTGGAGTCCAATATCCTGACCGCACTCGTCTTCCGCAAACTGGGTATCAAGCGCATCATCGCCAAGTCGGAGAGCGAGCTGCACACGGAACTACTTCGTGCCATCGGCATCGAAGCAGTGGTCGAGCCCGTCAAGGAGAGCGCTGAACAACTCGTCCATACCTTGGGCACGCGGATCTTAGACTACCTGGACATTAGCGGTGACTTTGGGGTTGCGAAGATACAGGCAGCGGAGGTCCTAAAACGGGTTAGCCTCCAGAAGCTGTACCAAGAGCGTAAGGTGACCATCCTTGCCATCCAGCGCGAAGGGAAGATTATCCTTCAGCCAAGTGACAATGAGCAGATCAGAGAGACCGACGTCCTCATCGCTGCGGGCAAGGATGTGGACCTGCGCAGATTGCCAGGAGTTGGTGGCTAACTCACCGTGAGGTAAGGAGGGCGAATGTTCGACATTGTGGTCTCCGGGGGGATGGTGGTGGATGGTACAGGCAAGCCAGGATATGCCGCCGATGTCGGTACCGCCGGGGAGAGGATAGCCGCTATCGGTGACCTTCGAGGTGCCGTCGCCCGCCGGGTTGTTGACGCCCGCGGCCTCGTTGTCGCCCCTGGTTTCATTGACACGCATACCCACTCCGAAGGCGACCTTCTCACCGATCCGCAGCATGCCTGCGGCCTCCGCCAGGGCATCACCACCGAGTTCCTGGGCATTGACGGCATGTCCTACGCGCCCTTGTCGCCCATGAACTACCGCCTCTACCGCCACTGGCTCGGCGGCCTGCTCGGCAACCCGTCCGAAGACCTGGACATGAGCAGCGTCGCCGCGTTTCGCGCCAATTACCACAAGAAGTGCTCCGTCAATACCGCCTACCTCGTACCACATGCCACCGTCCGCCTCGAGGTCCTGGGCTTCCACGATCTGCCACTCACCGGCGATGCTCTCAAGAAGGCGCAGCGGCTCGTTCGCGAGGGTCTCGAACAGGGCGCCGTTGGTCTCTCCACCGGCGGCTCCTACTACCCTGGCCCTTGGGGCACGACCCAGGAGATAGCCGAACTAGCCAAGGTCGTCAAAGAGGCGGGCAAGGTCTATATGGCCGAGCCGCGCCGCGCGGATGCCGCCCGCATCTTCCGTCGCGACGGCGTCGCCGAGGCGCTGGAGGTCGCACGCCGCACAGGCGTCAAACTCCACTTCGCCCATCACCGCACCGCGCCCGACACCGCAGGCCAGGTCGAGCATCGCGTCGCTCCCATAGACAAGGCCAAGGCACAGGGGGCCGACATCAGCCTCGACATCTACCCCTACCCCACCGGTGCGTCCATCCCTGTCAGCCTACTGCCCCCGTGGGCACAGGAAGGCGGCCCGCACGCCATCCTCCAACGCCTCCGCAATCCTGTGCATCGGAAGCGCATGGAAGCTGAGTTGGAAGCCGAAGCCCTGGTCGTGTCCTTGAACGACTGCGTCTTCTGCTGCCTGCCCAACATGCCGCATCTCGAGGGGGCTGACCTGCCCTCTATAGCCGCCCAGCGCGGCAAGAGGCTGGTCGAGGCCTTCTGTGAGCTATTGCTGGAGAACGACCTCAAGGTCGGCTACATGGGGAAGCCGCCCGCCAGCGTCGCCCTGTGGAGGCAAGTGAGCCGCGACAGCATGGAACTGCTCGCCCGACCCGACTACAACGTCTGCAGCGACATCACCCCGGCGGGCGCCATGTGCCATCCCCGCTCTTACGGGGCCTTCCCACGCTTCCTCGGCCGTCTGCGCCGCCAGTTCGGCACTCTCAGCCTGGAAGCGATGGTCCGCCGCATGACCGACAGGCCCGCCCGCCGATTCGGCATCACCAAGCGCGGCCGCATCGCCAAGGGCTATTACGCCGACCTCGCCATCTTCGACGCGGATCGCGTCATAGACAACGCCACATACGACGACCCGCGGCGCCACCCGTCGGGCATCCCCCACGTCATGGTCAACGGCCAGGTCGCCGTGGACAACGACCGCTGCACCGGCATCCTGGCAGGCCAGGCTGTGCCTTAGTTTTCCTGCAAATAGATACTTCCTTGGACGGTGTCGAATCAGTAGGTTGGACTTGATAGACTCTTCTGGTCGAGCCTAGTCTGTACAATATCGGAACCAAGGGCTGGAGGATATTAGGCAACATGAGCCAAGTTGGTCTCCAAGTCCAAGACGACCTCGCTCTCCTAGACCTGATGCTCCGTGACGCGAGCGACGCGCGGCCTCCATACAAGCCCACCAACTATTGGGCTGCATATGAAGAGCCGATAGAGAAGGAGATGCGTGCAAACGGACTCAAGGACTTTCGTCGACGGACCACTTCCGTCCTGCAAAGTTTGGGTGCAGTGGATCCGTGGTTCTCTGTCGGGGGGGGACCTGCGCCTGACACGGCTCTGGAACCGTGTCTCGATGAAGGTGCCCGGCTGGGAGCGACTACTCCTCTGGGGGAACCGCCGCCTCGAAAAGGCCCTTTCGGAACCTAAGGGCTAGGTGCATCTCGACCTCGGATCGGCTGCCTATGAGTTTACTCAGATGTACGGACAGCAGTCTGGGGCTGCAGGTTTGGAAAATCTGGACTGCTCTCTCGCCGGCAACCCCGAACATCCTATCTCGGTTGATGGACGCCACTACACATGGTCGATGCTGAACTACTACATCAACTATGCCTACTGCTGTCGGCATGTCAAGTTCGAGCGCATCCAAACCGTAGTCGAACTGGGGTCGGGTGCTGGACGCCAAGCAGAGGTTTTGAAGAAACTGCATCCAGAGCTGACCCTTTATCTATTCGATCTGGCCCCGAGTCTGTATATCTGCTACCAGTATTTGAGTACCGTATTCTCAGATGCCGTAGCTTCGTACCAGGAAACACGAGGCCTTACAACGTTACCTAACCCTGATGGACGGATCTACATACTGGGCAATTGGCAATACCCACTGTTAACCAGGCCATTTGACTTTTTTTGGAACGCCAACTCGTTTCAGGAGATGGAGCCTGATGTGGTCCGGCACTACCTGAGCTTTGTGAATAAGCAGGCCAGCATGGCCTACTTGAGAGAGCGGATGGAAGGTAAGGAACTTGCGGCAGGGCCAGGACAGCACGGTGTCCTGAAAAAGACCACCCTGGAGGACTATCGCGCCGGTCTTCCCGAATTCAAATTGCTTGACATGTCACCTGCACCATACGCGCTCCGGCCGCCTTCTGGCTATCACAATTCTATCTGGGAGCGGTCAGGCGCCGACTAGTCCGGCTCGACCTTTTGTTAAGGCCGTTAAAAGCCGAAGAAGCGGGCCGCGTTCGCTCCCAGGATGCCTTCCTTCTCCGACGTGGAGAGCACCGGCAGACCGAGGACAGTATCGGCCACGTGCTTTGTGTCCCACCAAGGGAAGTCCGACGCCAGCATCACCCGCTGCGGGCCTATGTCCTTGATGATTTGCGCGAACTCCTGTCGGGTCGGTGAGCCAGGCCTGCCGAGCCACTCGATGAGCTCGCATGTGTCGAAGACCGCGTTGGGCTGCGCCTTCGCCACTTCCACCGTCTGGCGCCACGAGCCGTTGCCCAGGTGCGCCATCACCAGCTTCAGCTTCGGGAACGCCTTCAGCACCGGCACGAACGCCTTCGGGTCGCCGTACTGTGTCCGGCCCACCGATGTGCCCGAGTGGGCGATGATGCCCAAGTCGAGGTCGCGGCATGTCTCGTACACCGGCCACATCCGCTTATCGCCCATCGAGAACATCTGCGATGGCGCGTGGAGCTTGATGCCTTTGGCGCCGTGCCGCTTGGCCAGGTCGGTCAGGTGGTCCGCCGCATCCTTCGGGCCGAGGATCCACGGGTCCACGAACACGTACGGCAGCAGGTTCTTGTGCGGCTTGAGCACCTCGCAGGCCCAGTAGTTCGAACGCTTTAAGGCGTCCTTGTGGGTCGCGCTGAACTCCTTGAGGGCCTGCTCGCGCTTTGCCACAGGCAACTTCGAGACGTAGCTGTACCGGTCGAGTCCGCCGAGGTAGTAGTGGACCATGATGGCCTTGGACGCCTTGGACACCTTCATGTTGTCCAGCACGTCCTCCAGCACACCGTCGTACTTACAATACGGTGGCACGGGCGGCCCGCCGAACTCCGTGCCTTGGTACGAGTTCACCTGCTCCCTGCCCTCGCGCCGCGACGCGAAGAAGTGCACGTGCACGTCAATGACGAGCGGGTTGGCCATCATATCCTCCTAGTTTGGCCTACTTGGGTTTCAGGTCTGCTACCCGGGGCATGACCTCTTCCTTGAAGAGGCGCATTGTCTTCTCCCACCCCTTCGGGTCATCGAAGTGGTCGAGCACCATCAAGAGAATCATCCCGAATCCCCCGGCCATGTTGTAAAGCTCCCGCAGCTTGCGGGCCACGGTGTCCGGGCTGCCCACCAGCCACACATTCTCCAGGATGTAGTTCATCGTTACGGCGCTGTCGGGGACGCTGACGTCGTGCTTCATGCTCGGGATGATGGGCTGCGGCCCCGATGACCAGACCGGATAGAGGTACTCCGTCCACGCTCGCCACATCATCCCCTTGCGCACGGCTTTGAACGCCTTCTCGTCGGTATCATCTATCCACACGTCACGCACCACACGCCATGTGCTGCGCGGCGGGGGCTTGCGGCCTGCGGCCCTCGCCCCCTCTTCCAGCGAGTCCCATTGGCTTGCCAGATACGCCGAGCCGAGGCCGAGCGTCAGCGGGATGTAGCCGCGCTCCCCCGCCAGCTTCAGCGTTTGGGAGTGCGGGCTACCCGCCGCCACCGCGATGGGCGGGTGCGGCTTCGTGAAGGGTTCGCAGTTAATCTTCAGCTTCATGTGTGCGAACTCGTCGTCGCTCGGCACGTTCACCGTCCAGTACTTGCCCTTATATTGGGACGGCCCCTTCGCCTGCCACAGGAACAGCATGACCTCCAGCGCCTCGCGGGTCATCTCGCGGTGCTGTCCCGCCTCGTAGTTGATGTTGAACAGCCGGATATCCACCGGCAGAGCGCCGGAGCCGATCCCTATCATGATCCGGCCTTGCGACAGGTGGTCGAGATAGCTGATGCGGTGGGCGAGGTCCACCGGGTGGTGGAATGGGAGGAGATAGACCCCTGTTCCCAGCCTGATCCTCTTCGTTTTCATCAACGCCTGGGTGATGATGAACTCGGCCGTGGGGAGCGGCTCCCACAGGGCGGCGAAATGCTCGCCTATCCAGACCTCTTCGTACCCCATCTTGTCGCCCATGATGATGGTGTCGAGGTCCCATTGATGCGCCTGGAGCTTGCTCCGCTCCGGCGCGTGGTTGCCCATGATGAGCAGTCCAGCCTTCATGTCATCTCCACCAAATCTCCGCGACGGTCGGTGCAGACCGGTCCGGAGAACATTCTTATGACAACGCGCCCATTTTATTGGGGTGCAACTGTCCACAGCAAGCGCTGCCTGGAATGCGTGGCATCAGGTGAACTACCTACAGAGATCCCGCAATCCATTCATTCGTCCAGATACCTTAAGCTAAGAGCCGAGACTCCAACTCAAATGTTGAACAAGAGCGTGCCGACAGCACGGATGGAATCAGGGACGCCGCCTCGCGTTGAGGACTGGGGAAGCTACCATGACATCCTCGATTGTGCTCGCGAGGCCATGGGTGTCCGCTACGTCAGCCTGGCTCGACACGAGCCAGGCACCGGCCTGGTCGAAGTGGTGGGCATGGCAGGCTGGCGTTCCCAAGCGTTCCTACGCGGGCTGGCCGTCATCCGCCGCCGCTTTCCCAACTTCACCGTCGCTGGCATCACGTTCCATTCGGGCGTCAACGAGTTCAGCCGTATGAGCTATCAGCAAGGCTACACCGTGGCCGCGCCGGTGGAACGCTTGGCCGCCGGCATCGTCCATCCGCTCATCGTGTCCATCGCGTTTCGCCTTGGCGGGCTTAGGTACGGTCTTGTCTGTCCTATCAAGATAGATGACCAAGTGTGCGGAGCCATCGTATTCCACAGGAACAAACTGTTCACCGAACAAGACCTCACGTCCTACGACGCCTTCGTCCACCAAGGCGTCCTGACCTGGGAAGATGGCCGTCTTGCCCAGGTACTCCTCCGTCAGGCCCGTTCCACCAGCGCTGCGGAACCACTGCCTGGCGATGGCACTGCCAAGCCTGGTGAGCGGCCTATGCAGTACGCGGATCTCGCAATCTATCCCCGAACTCGACAGGTCTTCCGCGGCATAGTGGAACTCGACCTGACGCCTCTGGAGTACGATCTTGTGGCCTGTTTCCTGCGTCAGCCTGAAAAGACACTCTCCAAGGACGACCTGACGCGGCAAGTGTGGGGTGGTCCGAATGCTGTCCAAACGGAAGCCGTGGACGCAACGGTGATGCACCTACGCCGGAAGTTGGAGTTGAGGGGTCACGCGCGCATCATCCACCCTGTCCGTGGCCAGGGCTACGTCTTGCGCTAGCCCGTTTGTCTCTCAACTCGTCGTTGCCGCGTTTGACTCGCCTTGCGGGGCGTGATAGACTAAGTCTTGGTTGAGAGCATACCGTGCGCTGAAAGGGAGTAGTAGCGGGAACCTGGGCTAAAGAGAGCCGGAGACGGTGGAAACCCGGCGCCATAGGCCCCGTGAACTCGCCCTGGAGCACCTAGCCTGAACCTCAACCGGGTAAGTAGGGCTGGCGGCGGACACCGTTATCGTCGAACGAGGAGGTCCCGGCGAGTCGGGACAATTAGGGTGGCACCGCGGGAGCGGCCTTCGAGAAATCGAGACGTCCCGTCCCTTTGGGGACGGGATTTTTTGTTGTTAGGCTAGAGTGGAATGGCGAATAAGGAAGGTAGTATGAAGCTGACAGGCGCGCAGATCCTGTGTGAGAGTATGTTGCGCGAGGGCGTGGACGTCATCTTTGGCCTCCCCGGCGGAGCCATCCTGCCCCTCTACCAGACACTGCCCCAGTATCCGGCTCTTCGCCACATCCTGATGCGCCACGAGCAGGGCGCCGCCCATGCCGCCGACGGCTACGCCCGCGTCACCGGTCGGCCCGGCGTCGCCTGGGCAACCTCCGGGCCGGGTGCCACAAACCTGGTCACCGGTATCGCCACCGCTCAGATGGACTCCGTTCCGATGGTTGCGGTGACCGGCCAGGTGGCGCGCGCCGCCATCGGCTCCGACGCCTTCCAAGAAACTGACATCACCGGCATCACTTTGCCGATCACCAAACACAACTACCTGGTCATGAGCGCTGCCGACATCGGCCGCGTGGTCAAGGAGGCGTTCCATATCGCCTCCACAGGCCGGCCGGGCCCGGTCTTGATAGACATACCCAAGGATGTCTTCACCGAGAAGGCCGACTTCGACTACCCTGACTCGCTCGACCTTCCCGGCTACAAGCCGACGCTGGATGGCCACCCAAGCCAGGTCAAGAAAGCCGCCAAGCTCATCAACGAAGCCAAGCGCCCGGTCATCCTCGCCGGCCACGGCATCATCCTCTCTGGCGCCTACGAGGAGTTGCGAGATCTGGCTGAGAAGGCGCAGATACCCGTCATCACCACCCTATTGGGGATAAGTTGTTTCCCCGAGGACCACGTGCTGTGCGTCGGCATGCCGGGGATGCACGGGATGGCTTACGCCAGCTGGGCCATCGAGGAGGCCGACCTGGTCATCGCCCTGGGGATGCGTTTCGATGACCGCATCATCGGCAAGCCCAGCGCGTTTGCTGCCAACTCCAAGAAGATTCATATAGACATAGACCCGTCGGAGATTGGTAAAAACGTGAAGGTGGACGTGCCCATCGTGGGCGATTTGAAGCGTGTGCTGCGGATGCTGAACAAGCATGTGGATGCTGCAGTGCATGTAGAGTGGCTGGGCCGTGTCGAGGAACTGAAGCGCCAGCACCCTTCTCACTTGGTGCGCGAAACAGACAAACTCATCCCGCAGTGCGTCATCAAAGAGATATCCGAAGCCACCAACGGCGAGGCCATCATCGTCACCGGCGTGGGCCAGCACCAGATGTGGGCAGCCCAGCACTATGTTTTCAAAGAACCACGCAGCTTCGTCTCGTCTGGAGGCTCAGGCGCCATGGGCTATGAGGTCCCAGGCGCCTTGGGCGCCCAGGTGGGCCGGCCCGACAAGGTCGTTTGGTCAGTTGCTGGCGATGGCGGCTTCCAGATGACCATGTCCGAGGTCGCAACCATGGTCGAGAACCGCATCCCCGTCAAATTCGCCATCATCAACAACGGCTTCCTTGGCATGGTGCGCCAGTGGCAGGAGGCCTTCTACCAGCGGCGGTATGTCGCCACTAGCTACACCCGCAACCCCGATTTCGCCAAGCTAGGCGATGCCTTCGGCTGTCTTGGCCTCAAGGTCACCGACAAGTCCCAGGTGCGCGGCGCCATCCAACGGGCGATGGCTTACGACGGCCCGGCCATCGTTGACTTCATCGTCGAACAGGAAGAGAACGTCTATCCGTTCATCCCCTCCGGCCAGACTATCCACGACATGATTGAGGAACCTAGGCCCCACCGTCAGGAGTCACGCCGATGACCACTGACAGCGCTTTGCCCAAACACACCATCACCGCGTTGGTGGAGGACAGGCCTGGCGTGCTTAACCGAGTTGTGAGCATGTTCCGCCGCCGGGGCTTCAACATCGCCAGCTTGGCCGTCGGTCAGAGCGAGGTCGCTGGCCTCTCACGGATGACCTTCGTCGTCGAGGGCGATGACACCACCGTCGAGCAGGTCACCAAGCACATGCATAAGCTCATAGATGTCATCAAAGTGTCGGACATCTCCAATGCCAACACTGTGGAGCGCGAATTGGCCCTCATCCGCGTCAGCGCGAACGCCCAAACCCGCAACGAAATCATGCAGATTGTCGGAATCTTCCGCGCCAATGTTGTAGATGTTGCTCCCGATTCGGTCGTCGTCGAGGTCACCGGCGACCAAGACAAGGTGGAGTCGCTCCAGAATCTGCTCAAGCCCTTCGGCGTCGTTGAGGTGATGCGCACCGGCACCATCGCGATGAACCGGGGCATGGCTACTGGCGCCCGCACCGACGAGGCGCGTCCCCGCCGCCCCAGCGCTACACCCAGCTCTCGCGCTACCTGGACCGATAGGTCGGGCGGCTAAAGCCGAGCAAAGGATACCTGTAACCCAGCTGTTGTTAGGAGAGGAATCAAAGCATGACGAAGATGTATTACGAAAACGACGCCGATCCTTCCCTGCTCAAGGGCAAGACCATCGGCATCATCGGCTACGGCAGCCAGGGGCACGCACATGCACTGAATCTCAAAGACAATGGTCATAAGGTGCTGGTTGGCCTGTACAAGGGCAGCAAGAGCTGGCCTGAGGCCGAGAAGAAGGGTCTCAAGGTCGGCTTGGTAGCCGACGTTGCTCGTGACTCCGACATCATCATGATGCTCATCCCCGACCACACCCAGCGTGACGTGTACCGCGAGGCCATCCTGCCCCACCTGACGCCGGGCAAGACCCTCATGTTCGCCCATGGCTTCAATATCCACTACAAGACCATTATCCCCCCCAAGACGGTTGACGTCTCTATGGTGGCTCCCAAGGCGCCCGGCCACCGGATGCGCGAAGTCTTCGAGAAGGGTTCGGGCGTCCCCGGCCTGCTGGCTCTCCACCAGGACGTTTCCGGCAAGGCCAAGGCCGTTGCCCTGGCCTACGCACGCGGTGTCGGCTGCACCCGCGCCGGTGTCCTGGAGACAACCTTTAAGGAGGAAACCGAGACCGACCTGTTCGGCGAGCAGGCGGTCCTCTGCGGTGGCGTCAGCGCGCTCGTCAAGACGGCATACGAGACCCTGGTTGAGGCGGGTTATCAGCCCGAGTCGGCCTACTTCGAGTGCCTCCACGAGTTGAAGCTCATCGTTGACCTGATGTACCAGGGCGGTCTGAGCTACATGCGCCACTCCGTCAGCGACACCGCCGAGTATGGCGACTACACGCGCGGCCCGATGATTATTGACGAGCATGTCCGTCAGAACATGAAAAAGGTGCTCAAGGCCGTCCAGGACGGCAGCTTCGCCAAGGAGTGGATCGCGGAGAACGACGAGGGCCGGCCGCGGTTCTACAAGCTGCGCGAGGAGAACAGCACACATCCCATCGAGAAGGTCGGCAAGGAGCTCCGGGGCATGATGAGCTTCTTGAAGAACCCCGACTAATGGGAGCCTGATAGATATGGCGAGGAGAAACGCGGGGCGTTATTTGGAGGTTGACTGCGTAGTCCGCCGCAACGGCCGGGTCGTAGCACGGCTCGGCTGGGCGGACTGCGTTGTCCTTCGACCATAGACCAGGCAGATTTATCAAGTTGACTTTAATAACTTGTCAAGTCAACTTGATAGTTCACCCTCGTCCGCAGACACCGACGGGGCACTCGAACGGTCGAAGACATCAACCACCAAGGAGAAACAGCAATGACGACGAAACAACCAGAGAAGGTCGTGATTTTCGACACGACACTGCGCGACGGCGAGCAGTCTGCCGGCGCGGGTCTGACTACTCAAGAGAAGCTAGAGGTCGCGCGACAGCTTGACCGGCTGGGTGTGGACATCATCGAGGCAGGCTTTGCCGCCTCGTCGCCCGGCGACTTCGAGGCCGTCAAGGCCATCGCCAGCGAGGTACGCCGCCCGGTCATCGCCTCGCTGGCCCGTTGCGTCCCTGGCGACATCGACGCCGCGTGGGAGGCCATCAAAGGCGCCGAGAAACCGCGCATCCATACCTTCATCTCCAGCTCCGATAACCAGGTCCTCAACCTCCTGCGCAAGAACCCTGAAGAGGTGCTTGACATGGCGGTGTCGTCGGTCGAACGCGCCAAGCGCCACTGCGAGAACGTCGAGTTCTCGCCCATGGACGCGACCCGCACCGACATGGACTTTCTGCTCAAGCTGTTGGAAGCGGTTATCGCCGCCGGCGCCACTACGGTCAACATTGCTGACACCGTCGGCTACACGGTGCCTGCTGAGTTCTACCGGCGCATCGAGACCATTAAGAAGAAGGTGCCCAACATCGGCAAGGCGGTCATCAGTGTCCACTGCCACAACGACCTGGGCATGGCCACAGCGAACAGCGTCGCCGCTGTCATGGCTGGTGCCCGTCAGGTGGAGGGTTGTATCAACGGCCTTGGCGAGCGCGCTGGGAACGCTGCGCTGGAAGAGGTCATCATGGCCATCCACACCCGCAAGGACGCTCTGGGTGTGTACACCGACGTGGATACCCGGCAGATATACCGCACCAGCCGCCTCGTCAGCGATATCACCGGTTTCCCGGTGCAGCCCAACAAGGCCGTCGTCGGCGCTAACGCCTTCCGCCACTCCTCGGGCATCCACCAGGACGGTGTACTGAAGTCGCGGACCACATTCGAACTAATGGACCCCAAGACAGTCGGCTGGGGCGGCACTTCGTTGGTGCTGGGCAAGCTCAGTGGCCGGGCCGGCCTGCGTGCCCGGCTGGAAGACCTGGGCTACCAGATGACCAAAGAGCAGTTGGACACCGTCTTCGAGGACTTCAAGCACTTGGCCGACCGCAAGCGCGAAGTCACCGATGCCGACCTGGAGGCACTCATGGCCAGCCAGCGCCGCACCGTCTCCGAGCCGGTCACCTATACCCTGGAGCATGTCCAGGTCTCCAGCGGTAACCATGAGATTCCTACGGCCACTGTCCGGCTCACCAGGCCCGACGGCCAGTCCGTGACCGATGCCGCTACCGGCACCGGCCCTGTGGACGCCGTATACAAGGCCATCAACCGCATCGTCGCCGTGCCCAACAAGCTGACAGAGTTCAACGTCAACGCCGTAACCCAGGGCATAGATGCCATCGGCAGTGTGACTATCCGAATCGAGAAGGACGGCGAGGTCTATGTGGGCCGGGGCTCCGACACGGATATCATCGTCGCCAGCGCCAAGGCCTACATGCACGCCCTCAACCGCCTCCTTGCCATCACCGGTCAGGCGCAGTTGGGCGCTGCACAGCCCAGGATCAGCTAGCCTCGTTTTCCAACAGACACAGAAGCTGGAAGGAACACATGCCGCCCAAGACGATGTTTGAAAAGATCTGGGACTCCCACGTGGTTCACGCGGAGCCTGGGCAACCAACGCTACTCTACGTTGACCTCCACCTAGTGCATGAGGTGACGTCCCCTCAGGCATTTGAAGGTCTCCGGCTGGCTGGGCTCAAGGTGCGTCGGCCCGACCTTACCGTCGCCACAGCGGACCACAACACGCCCACCTGGGACCTGTCGCTGCCCGTCACCGACCCCATCGCCAAGCAGCAGCTCGACACCCTTGCCGCCAACTGCCGCGAGTCCGGCGTCACCCTATACGACCGCTTCAGCCCGCTCCAGGGAATCGTCCACGTCATCGCGCCGGAGCAGGGCTACACCCAGCCAGGCAAGGTCATCGTCTGCGGCGACAGCCATACCTCTACCCACGGCGCGTTCGGCGCATTCGCCTTGGGCATCGGCACGTCCGAGGTCGAGCACGTCCTGGCCACGCAGACCATCCGGCAAACCAAGCCCAAGACGATGGAGGTCCACGTCAACGGCCCCCTGCCCTTCGGCGTGACGGCCAAAGACCTCATCCTGGCCATCATCGGCCAGATCGGCGTCTCCGGTGGGCGCGGCCATGTTATCGAGTACACGGGAGAGGGCGTCCGCGGACTGTCCATGGAGGGTCGCATGACCGTCTGCAACATGTCCATCGAAGGCGGCGCCCGCGCCGGCATGGTCGCCCCCGACGAGACCACCTTCGCTTACATGCGAGGCCGTCCGCACGCACCACTAGGCAAGGAGTTTGAGGCCGCTGTCGAGCAGTGGCGCAAGGTCGCCACCGACTCCGGAGCCAAGCACGACAGCCGCGTCGTCATCGAAGCCAAGAAGCTGGAACCATTCGTCTCCTGGGGCACCAACCCCGGCATGGTGGCGCCTGTCTCGGGCTGCGTCCCCGACCCTGCCGCCTACGCCGACGCGGGCGACCGGCAGTCCGCCGAGCGCGCTTTGGAGTACATGGGCCTTGAGCCGGATATCCCCATCCAGAAGATCAAGATAGACCGTGTATTCCTCGGCTCCTGCACCAACTCTCGCATCGAAGACCTGAGGGCCGCCGCCACGGTGGTCAAGGGCCGCAAAGTCAACGAACATGTGTACGCGATGGTCGTCCCCGGCTCGGCCGCCGTCAAGAAGCAGGCCGAGGCTGAGGGCCTTGACCGCATCTTTAAGGATGCTGGGTTCGACTGGCGCGTCGCTGGCTGCTCCATGTGCCTCGGCATGAACCCCGACATCCTCAAGCCGGGTGAGCGCTGCGCGTCCACGTCCAACCGCAACTTTGAGGGCCGCCAAGGCAAGGGCGGCCGCACCCACCTCGTCAGCCCCCAGATGGCCGCCGCCGCCGCCATTGCCGGCCACTTCGTGGACATCCGGGAGTGGAAGAACTAGGACTTCACTCGTAACAGGACAGAAGGGCAATGAATCCATTCACCAAGCTCACCGGCCTCGTCGCGCCGATGGACCGCATTAATGTGGACACGGACCAGATCATCCCGAAGCAGTTCCTCAAGCGCATCGAGCGCACCGGCTTCGGGCAGTACCTGTTCTTCGACTGGCGTTTCCTCCCCGACGGGAAGCCCAACCCCGACTTCGAGCTGAACAAGCCCGGCTACAAGGGCGCCAGCATCCTCGTCGCAGGCCGCAACTTCGGCTCCGGCTCCTCCCGGGAGCACGCCCCGTGGGCGCTGCTGGACTACGGCTTCCGGTGTGTCATCGCACCCAACTTCGCCGACATCTTCTACAACAACTGCTTCCAGAACGGCATCCTGCCCGTGGTGCTGCCGGAGGAGACGGTCAAGCGCATCACCGCCAACGCCCAGGCCCGGACCGGCTATCGGCTCACCGTTGACCTGGAAGCGAAACGGGTGTGGGACGACGATGAGGATGTCGTCGCCACCTTCGACCTGGATGAGTTCCGCCGTCAGTCGCTGCTCCACGGCCTGGACGACATCGGCCTGACGCTGATGCAGGAGGCGGACATCACCGCCTTCGAGAAGCGCCGCAACCTTCACGGCGGAGTCCTCACACAGCCCGGTAAGTCCTCGCGATAAGGCCGATTACTCATCGGCAAGAGCGCTGAAGTAGACGCCTGGTTCGCTGCATTCGACCATCCGCTCAAGGATGCCATGCTCCGTGTCCGAGAGGTTATCCTGAACGCAGACCGCCGCATGGAAGAGTGTATCAAGTGGAAAACTCCCACCTTCACCTTCAACGGCAACCTGGCTAGCTTCAACCCGCGGAGCAAGGCACACGTAAGCCTGCTGTTGCATACCGGCGCACACATCCCTGGCAAACACCCCAAGTTGGAAGGTGGCGCTGATACCGCGAGGTACATGAAGTTTGTGAGCGTGAAGGACGTACAGACGCAGAAGGCCGACCTGGAAGCAGTCGTTCGTGCATGGTGCGCATGGAAGACCCCACCTAGCTAGTAAACCCCAGGCTTGGCGTGTCGACTAAGTTTCCACAGAATGCAAAGACCGCCTGTAGCCTCCCTTCAGAGCGCGATTCCGCCCGTTTGACAGCCCGTACCCGCCGATGTAGCCTCTCGCCCAAGTCGGGGAACGCCCCGTCAACGGAGGGCGACGATGCTGGACATGCTGATCAAGGGCGGTATGGTGGTGGACGGTACGGGAAGTCCATGGTTCCACGCCGCCGTAGCCATAGAAAGCGACACCATTCGCATCCTCCGGGGTGACGTCTCTGGTGTGAAGGCCAAACGTGTCGTAGACGCCGCAGGCCGTATCGTTTGTCCCGGCTTCATAGACCTCCACGCCCACTCGGCCCTGATGATTCTTCACGACCCTAAGCACCTACCCAAGGTCCACCAAGGCGTGACCACCGAGCTCATCGGCATAGACGGCAACTCCTATGCCCCGTTTGCCAAGCCGACCGACCTCCAGGACTTCATCCAGCTCAACTCCGGCCTGGAGGGGACACCCCCCATCAAAGCCACGTGGTCCAGTGTGTCGGACTACCTGGCGGTGTACGACGCAAGAGTATCCGTAAACATCGCCTACATCGTGGGCAACTCCCCGCTTCGCATCGGCTCCGTCGGCTGGAACAACCGCAAGTCCACCGGGCGCGAGATGGACAGGATGAAAGGGCTTCTTCGGGAGAGCATGGAAGAGGGAGCCTTCGGTATGTCCACTGGCCTGGACTACCCGCCGGGCAGCTACGCCGACACAGAAGAGCTAGTAGAACTTTCCAAGGAGGGCGCCAAGCTTGGCGGGTTCTATCACACCCACGTCCGCTACCCCCTCGGCGATGGCTACCTCGACCCCTACAGGGAGGCTATCGAGATTGGCCGTAGGAGCGGCATCCCTATCCACGTCACGCACCTGCTACCCGGCGGTCACGGGAAGTACCGCGGCTCCAAACTGGTATTCGAGTTGGTCGAGGGCGCCAGGGACGACGGGATGGACATCACCTTCGACTGTTTCCCCTACTCCCATGGCGGCACCCGGCTCATCTACTACCTTCCGCCTTGGACCCACGACGGCGGGCCGCGAAAGATCATCGAGTCGCTGAAGTCTCCCGAGGCGCGCGAGCGGCTGCGCAAAGAAGTAAAGCCGTCCTTTGGCAGAGGTGGCTGGAGTATCGTGTACCTGACCTACTTCAAGAAGGCGCACAACCAGCGGTTCGAGGGGAAGTCCGTGGCCGAGGCCGCCGAGATGACTGAGAAGGACCCTGTTGATTTCATCTGCGACCTGCTGCTAGATGAAGACCTCCAGGTGTCCTACCAGGGCGAGTCCATTGACCCCGAGGTCCTGCCGGAGTACGTGGTGCATCCATTGCAGATGGTGGCCAGCGATGCCCTGCTCCTAGGCGACTTTCCCCCTTCGATGACCTATGGCACGTTCCCCGTAATCATCGCGAAGTATGTCCGTGAGGAGCGCAAGCTCACCCTGCCCGAGGCCATCCGCAAGATGACGTCCTATCCCGCTCAGCGGCTGGGGTTGAAGTACCGTGGCGTCCTGCGCGACGGGATGAAGGCCGACATCGTGGTCTTCGACTATGAGAACATCAGCGCCCCCACGACGCGGCGTGACCCGAAGCAGCTCCCGACAGGTGTGGACTACGTCATCATCAACGGCCAGGTGGTGCTAGACCATGGCAAGCATACGGGCGTGATGGCGGGGAGGGCCCTGAAGCGCGGCCGCGACTAGGAGGCGCTACCCGCTGAGGATGACGTCGCGGGACTTGGAGCCGTCGCTGGGCCCGACGATGCCCTTGTCCTCCAACTCGTCCATCAACCGTGCAGCCCGCGGATAGCCGATGCGGAGCCGCCGTTGCAACAGCGAAGTAGATATCTTCTTTTGCTGCCGGGCCATCTCGATGGCCTTGTCCAGCATATCGTCGCTGAGATCCTCGTCGTTCCCTTCTCCGTCCTCGCTCATCTCTTCCTCGATAGGCAGAGAGAGGTCAAGCTTTGGAAGCGGCGGCCACTGGAGGTTCTTCCAGAAGGCGACAAGGTCCTGTATCTCTGTGTCGGACACGTATGCACCCTGAAGGCGGTTGGGCCGGGAGGCGTCTAGAGGCATGTAGAGCATGTCGCCGCGGCCAAGCAACTTCTCGGCTCCGACCGAGTCCAGGATGGTACGCGAGTCTATCTGGGACGTCACGCCGAAGCTGATGCGGCTGGGGAAGTTGGCCTTGATTAGGCCTGTTACCACGTCCACTGACGGCCGCTGCGTGGCCACCACGAGGTGGATGCCTGTGGCGCGGCCTAGCTGCGCCAGCCGGCATAGAGAGTGCTCCACGTCGAACGCCGCTGTCATCATCAGGTCGGCCAACTCATCCACGATGATTACTAGGTAGGGCATCTTCGCCGTCATCTTCTTGTTATACGAGTCGATATTGCGTACGCCGCCGGTCTCGAACGCCTTATAGCGGTTCAGCATCTCGCGAATCATGCCCTTGAGGAGGCCGACTACCTCGTCAGACTCCACCACCACAGGCGTCAGCAGGTGTGGGATGCCGTTGTACTGGGTCAGTTCCACGCGTTTGGGGTCTATTAGCAGCAGACGCACCTCGGCGGGCGACCTTTCCATGGTGAGGGTGCAGACGATGGTGTTGAGGCACACGCTCTTACCGCTACCTGTAGCGCCCGCGACAAGCAGGTGGGGCATCTTGGATAGATCAGCCACCACGTTCTCGCCACCGCTACCCTTTCCCAAGGCGATAGAGAGCGGTGCCTTCTGTCGTAGCTTGCGGAAGTCGTCGCTGTCCATCATGCCTCGGAGGGTCACTAGGTCCGGCCGCGGGTTCGGCACCTCGATGCCGACCAGCGACTTCCCCATAACAGGGGTCTCGATGCGTATGGAAGGCGTCTTGAGTGCGAGGGACAGGTCCTTCTCCCGTGCCAGGATGCTATCCACCCTCACACGCATCTTGGTCTCGACGCGCTCCTTGATAGGCTTGCCGAACTTATCGAGGATGGGGCGGCCCTCCTTATCTTGGGCCATGCCCTGCTTGTACTTGCGCACCCAGCCGGGGTTCAGCCCGTACATCGTGACCGCGGGGCCTGGACGGATCTGCCCGATTTCCACCTCCACGCCGTAGTCGGAAAGGGTGGTGCGGATAGTCTCCGCCGTGTTTTCCATCTCCTTCTCGCTGATGCCACTGGCTTCAGCGTCTTGGAGGATGTCGCGCGGTGGGCGCTGCCATTTATGGGCCATGTTGTCGGTCAAGGGAACGCCCGTCGCCTTGGGGCCGTCCAGGGTTTTCTTTGCCATAAGCGCCTGGAGCTCTCTGGACTCGGGAGAGGACTGCTCGCTAGCGCCTTCCTTTGCAACGGCAATACCAGGCGCCGCTGGCATAATGGCCTGCTGCGGGGTTGCGCCAGAAGGCGTCCAATACTTGTTGAATTTCACGGGAGGTTGCGCTGCGGCGGCTTTTGGAGCGTGCTGCGCTGTAGCGAGGGTTGACTTGGCCTCCGTCAGGCTTGTGGCCTCGTCCGCCTTCACCTGGGCCGTCGTTACGCCCTGTCTTGTCTGGACCTCATGGGACCACCGCTCCAAGGTCGCCGAATCAGGGTCGTCGAGCCCACTGTTCTCTTCATCCTGGTTGTCCACTGAGAGGGTGCGTGGCTCCGGCTTAGGGCCGCGACCCAGTCCGACTCGGGCTGCCGCCGCTGTGGCTGCGACGACCACGAACGCGTACGCCGCCATGGCGCCTTTGCCTGTGGCTATGCTGGCGCGAAGGGCGATGTCCGTGGCTTGGTATGGGAAGGCGGTCCAAATAGTGACGAGCAGTACGCCCAGCAACCTGAAAGGGCCGAGCCAGACGTTGTGTCCTACGATGGCCTCACCTGCTTTGCCGCCCAAAGAGACCTCGCCCCCGAGCGAGAAGGCACCCAGAAACCCATCAGTCGGATAGAAAAAGCCCATCAGGCCGAGGAGGAAGGCAAGTGCGCCAACGCTTGCCAGCCAGGCCCTGTAGTAAGCGAACAGGTCGCGGCGCTTCCAGGCAACGAAACCGAAGGCAGCTAGCCAGCCGGTGATCGGAAGTAGTCCCAGCCCCAGGGTACCCACCAACCCGTTCTTCGCCGCCATGAATGCGCCCGCGATGGCATCGCGCTGCCAATACCCGATCAGGGCCAGGAACAGCAGAACGCCTGCGGCGATAGCCAGCATCCGCGGCCGCGTCAGCCAGGGAAACCTCATGCGCAGGCCGTCCAGGCCCTGCGCCACACCCGCAACTGCGCTGGACCCAAGCATAGCCAGACTCCGTATCTACACCACTGCCCTCGATGGACCCATTGAGCCGACTATAGGCAGTGGCGGTGTCTAAACCCTATCGAGCAAGGTCAAGACCGTCGGCCTCCGGCGCGTCTCCTTGTAAAGGAGGTCGGACACAGCGGAGTTCACTTCGGCCTTCACCTTGTCCAACTCTAGAGCACGCTTTCCGCGCTGGTCTAGCAGAGTCTGTACCATTTCTGAAACTTTTTCGAAAAGCTCCTGTGTTTCTCCGCGTCCGACGAACCCCGAAGATGCAACCTTCGGGCTCTTGAGGGCCTCACCGGTCTCACGGTCGAGCACTGCCGAAACCACTACCACTCCATCCCTCGATAACTTGGTCCGCTCGTCAAGGACCTGGCCGCCCTTCGCCCAAACACGCTGCCCGTCCACGTACATGTATTCGGCGGGGACTTGCCCGACCACCCGTCCCTCTTCCTCAGTCAACTCCAAAACGTCTCCATCATCCAGTACGAAGGTATTTTCCGGCGGCACGCCCACCTCTTGTGCTAGGGCCGCGTGAGTTACCAGGTGTCTGTGCTCTCCATGGACCGGCACAAAGAACTTCGGGCGTACGAGGTTCAGCATCAACTTCAACTCCTCGCGGGAGCCGTGTCCATGCACGTGGACGAGCCCGATGCGGCTATAAAGAACCTTCGCGCCGCGCCGGTACAAGTTGTCGATCGTCTTGGACACCACCGTCTCGTTGCCCGGGATTGGCGAAGCCGAAATGACCACGAGATCTCCCTGTTCTATCTCGACATCCTGGTGCTCGCCGTTGGCGATGCGGACCAGCGCGGACGTCGGCTCGCCTTGGCTCCCCGTCGCCAAGATGACGACCTGGTTACGAGGGAGTCGTGTTGCTTCATTGAGGCTCACGATGGTGTCAGGAGGCACGTCCAGGTAACCCATATTGATGGCCATGTTCAGGTTGTTGCTCATGCTCCGGCCCACAACCGCGACCTTCCGCCCATACTTCACCGCGGCGTCTATCACCTGCTGCATCCGTGATATGAGCGAAGCGAAGGTCGCGACCATCACCCTTCCTTCTGCTTGCGCAATGAAGTGGTCTAGAGCCTCGCCGACCACACGTTCGGAGAGAGTGTAGCCCTCGACTTCCGCGTAGGTCGAGTCGGAGCATAGGAGCAACACCCCGCGGGAGGCCAGTTCCGCCAACTTGAGAAAGTCGGTTGGCTGCCCATCAACAGGCGTGTGGTCTATCTTGAAGTCACCGGTGTGGATGATGGTGCCTAGGGGCGTCGTGAGGGCGATGCCCATGGCGTCAGGTATCGAGTGGCAGACCCGGAAGAACTCAACGCGGAATCCACCCACCTTGAAAGGCTGATGCGGCTCCACCACGTTGAGCCGGGAGGTCTTGAGGTGGCCGTGCTCGCGTAGCTTGACCGCGATGAGACCGTGAGTCAGCCGTGACGCGTAGAGCGGCGCTCCCAGTTCCGGCAATACGTACGGGAGCGCGCCAGTGTGGTCCTCGTGGCCGTGCGTGATGAGGACGGCCTTGACCTTCTCTTTGTTCTCGACCAGGTAGGTGATGTCGGGGATGATGAAGTCCACACCCGGCATGTTCTCGTCAGGGAAGAGGACTCCCGCATCAATGACGACGATTTCGTTCCCGTACTCGACCGCCATCATGTTGCGGCCGATCTCCCCTAGCCCGCCGAGTGGGATGATGCGTAGCCTGTCTCGTGCCATAGAAAACCTTGCCTTACTTTTGGAATCGTTGATCGATAAGGGATACTCTACTGCATCGCCATCCCTTTGGGGACGCCAGCCAAGGATGCAGGTGTATCTGCCTAAGCTGGCGGGGGGTTCCTGGCGAAGCCAAGCCCCCAGACCGAGCCAGTCCCAGCCCGCTTGAGTGCCTGAGCGCACGCGGACACCGTCGCACCCGTCGTGACTACGTCGCCCACGACCAGCAGGTTAGCGCCGTCCATGTCACTGCGACACTCGAACACCCCTCGGACATTCCGTCGCCGCTGTTCCGCTTTCCGAAGCGAGACCTGTGGAGGCGTATCCTTGGTGCGGACGAGTGCCGCGGCGATTACAGCAGTGCCGGCTGCTCTTCCAAGCCCCTGCGCACGCAGTGCCGAGTGGTTGTATCCCCGCGCCCGTTCCCGCCGTGTGCGCAGCGGCACCGGCACGATGAGGTCGGCCTCCCAATCATTCGCGGCGAAGAAATCAGTCAACAATCCTGCCATCCGGCTCGCGTATGCTCGAGCGCTGTTGTACTTCAACCGGTGAACCAACTGTTGGGCATCCCCGTCGTAGAGGAATGGCGCGCGGATGCCATCAACGTCTGGCGGGTTTGCCAGGCAGGGGTAGCACGTTCCAGCGGTGCCTGGCCGGGCATAGACCTCACAGAAAGGCTCGCGAAGACGGGGCAGCCCCAAAGCACACAAGTCGCAGAGTGCGCTCCCCTCTTGCTGCACCCCACACACTTCAGTGGCATGAAGAGGTCGAGCAGGGCACTGCCTATCCGGGCCAGTGGCCCGTGCGGCTGAGGAGGCACAGCGGTCTTCGGCACGGCGTCGCGCATGATTAGGCTCTATAGTATCATTGCGGCTCGGATTTCAGAGAAGACCAACCTCATGTCAAAGCTGACGAAGGCCAAAGTGAAGCGCCTGGCCGCCTTGGTGGGCCTCGATCTCGATAAAGCCCGTGCCGAAACCATCACCTCCCGCCTCGACGCTGTCTTGGAGGAGTTAGAGGCCATCCCAGACGAGCGGTTGGCTGGTGTTGAGCCGCTTCCCGTCTTTCTCGTCGAACCGCCCTCGTCCGATGAGTGAGACGCCGCTCCACTACCGGTCTCTGGCCGGACTGGCGGCCCTCATGCGCCGCCGGGAGGCATCCCCCGTTGAGGTGACCCGCGCATTCCTCGATCGCGCCGAGGCATTGAACGAGCGCCTGGGCGCATATATCCTCATAGACCGCAAAGGCGCGCTAGCGTCCGCCCGCAGGGCCGAGGGCGCCATCGCCTCCGGCGGGGCAGTCGGCCTTCTGGCCGGAGTCCCGCTAGCCATCAAGGACATCATCCACGTCAGGGGCGTCCGCACCACATCCGGCTCCAGGGTGATGGCCGAATACGTCGCTCCCGAAAACTCGACCCTTGTCGAACGGCTACGCGCCTCCGGAGCCGTCCTGCTGGGCAAGCTGAACCTGAGTGAGTTCGCCATCGGCGGCACCATTGAGCACCCCTTCGGCACCCCAAGAAATCCGTGGGACTTGACCCGTGCGACGGGCGGCTCTAGCAGCGGTTCGGCAGTCGCCGTGGCCGCCGGCCTGTGCGCTGCCGCCCTCGGCTCCGACACCGGCGGCTCCATCCGCGGGCCCGCCTCCTTCTGCGGCATCGTCGGGATCCGCCCAACGTATAGCCGCGTGACCCGTCACGGCGTTGTGCCCATGAGCTGGTCCTATGACACCATCGGCCCCATGACACGGACGGTCGAGGACTGCGCCCTCATGCTCCAGGCCATCGCAGGGCATGACCCCCGAGACCGAACCTCCAGCAAGCTGCCGGTGCCCGACTACCGCGAGGCGCTCAGGAAAGGTATCCGTGGGGTGCGGCTCGGCCTGCCGAGAGAGATGTTCGACTTCGAGGGACTGGAGGCCGAAACGAAATGTGCCGTCGAGCGGGCCGTGAGGGTGTTGAAAGAGCTCGGTACTTCAACTCGTTCTGTCTCGTTGCCCACCTCGCCCTGGGGCGGCGCTATCTTCCTCGCCACTGCTGACGTGGACGCCGCCGCCTACCACCGGGAATGGCTGACCACCCGTGGCGATGACTACGACTGGAGCACGCGCGTCCGGCTGGAGTCAGCCTCGCTGGTTCCTGCAACCGCCTACATCCGGGCGCAACGGGCCCGCAGTCTGGTTCGAAGCGAACTGCTGACCGCCCTCTCGGAGACTGATGTGTTAGCGCTTCCAACCACATCCTCACCAGCGCCAACGCTTGAGGAAGGTACGGGGAAACCCGGCGGCTACTATCAGGACCGTAAGCGCGACCTAGGCAGCCGCCGCTACATGAGCGCGCCGTCCGTCTCCGGTCTCCCGGCCATAACGGTGCCCTGCGGCTTTACGAAATCGGGACTTCCCATCGGCCTTCAGTTCATCGGCCGACCGTTCGACGAAGCTACCCTCTTCCGTGTCGCCCACGCCTACGAACAGGCAGCGGGCCTCTACCATAAGCACCCCCCGCTCTGAACCGGGCGGCGAGGCGGCAGTCACCCCCACTCTGTTGCGGAGGGTCATGTACCTGTGCATTCCTGGCTGATTCCTGCGTTCATAGCCTTGGGTCTTTGGACCATATGGGGCGTCGCGGTGAAATTGTCCACGCGTTACGCCGATACCTCGACGCTGTTGTTGGCGCAAGGGGTCGGCAACATGGTCGTCACCTTCGCCGTCGCTATATGGGCGCGCTTCCACATCGAAGGCAGGCCGGCGGGGCTCGCCCTTGGCTTCGCCGCCGGTATCATGGGCACCCTTGGCACTCTCTTCTTCTACATGGCGTTGAATAGGGGACGGGCCTCTGTGGTTGTCCCGATGACCGCGCTGTATCCCATCCTGGTCGCGATAATCGGCGTCACGGTGCTGCGAGAGCCCTTCACGTGGAAAGTCGGTCTTGGCGCCGGATTAGCGATGGTAGCGATGTTGCTGTTCTCGATATAGCGCTTACTCGTAGCTGACGGCTTGTAACCAGCCCTTGCACTCCGTATCATCAGATTCGTTGCACGGCAAGTGCCCTGTCGGGGCGTAGCGCAGCGGTAGCGCGCCTGGTTTGGGACCAGGAGGTCGTGAGTTCGATCCTCACCGCCCCGATTCCTGGGTTTTGTGCTGTTGTACTGAGAGGAAAGCCTTGTCAGACCGGCTGAAGGGAAAAGTCGCTCTGGTGACAGGCGGTGCTTCTGGCATCGGACGGGCCACATGCCTGCTCTTTGCCCGCGAAGGAGCCAAGGTCGTCGTCGCCGACCGCAACCAGCCAGGCGGCACCGAAACGGTGCGCCTCATCCACCAGAAGGCTGGCGAAGCCCACTTCGTACAAGTGGACACCTCCAACGCTACCCAGGTAGAAGGGATGGTCCGCCAGACGGTGGAGCGCTTTGGGCGGCTGGACGTCCTGCTCACAGCCGCCGCGATACTCATCATCACGCCTCCCTTGGCCGAGTCTTCCGAGCGCGACTGGGATATGACGATGGATATTGACCTCAAGGGTGTGTTCCTCTCCATGAAGTACGCCATCCCCGAGATGCTTCGCGGCGGCGGGGGCTCCATCATCAACATCTCCTCGGTCTCCGGCATACGCGGCAACGTCGGCTCCGTGGCCTACGGCGTGGCCAAGGCCGGCATCATTCACCTGACCACCATCGCGGCCGAGCAGTACACCGCCAAGGGCATCCGCGTCAACTGCGTCGCGCCGGGGCCGGTGGACACGCCGCAGATGCGCGGCAGCACCGGCAGCACCGAGGAGTTCCGCCGTGTCGAGGCGTCCGTCCCCATGAAGCGCGCCGCCCGCCCCGAGGAGCTGGCGAACGCCATCCTGTTCCTCGCCTCGGACGAGTCGTCCTACGTCAGCGGGGTCACCTTCTCGGTGGACGGAGGGCAGCGGGCCGCCGCCAAGTAGGAGGGCTTTTTGGACAAATTGATGGAGATTTTAGACAAGGCCATCGCCGACTTCGGCTTCCGGCAGATGGTGCTTTGGAGCGCAGACGATGTGGCGGCCCGCTGGGGCCTTTCGCCGCAAGAGGCGGCGGTCCTCAGAGGCCGGCTGCGGGACGAGCTGGAAAAGCTCCCTGTCCCTGTGGAACCTGCTGACCGCCAAAGGGAGCATGCCCGCTTTGTCGGGCTTATCGCCCAGGGGATGAAGAAGTAAGGCGCTTTCGTTTCCGCGTTCATCGTGTTGAACCAATGGGAGCCATTCAGCGTTATGTTTTGAGGATTCCATAGGAGCCGTGGCCGTGCCGCAGCAGGCCGTCCATAGCCTAGCGCTAACCGGAACCGCCTCCCCGCCTCGGAGAACCAGGTGAGACGACATGCCGTGAGCCGGACAAGGCCCGTACGGGCTGTCGTCGGCGTTTTGCTGGCTCTCTGTGCGTTTGCCATGTCTTCTGTCGCAGTGCATGCGGAACCAGAAGACGACCCCCCGACCATCGTTATCCAAAACATGGGTGATTTCAGACCTGCCGCTAAGAAGCCTCGGTACCCCCGCCTCGACTCCAACCTGAGCCAGTTGGCCTCTCAACAGCTCGTCATCCCCCAGGGCGCTGGCCTGCGCAGCGGGCAGTCGGTGCCGGTCACAATCCGCGTTCAGAGCGATGTGCAGGAGTTAGTGGACTTCCTGCGGCTCAACGGCGCGGTGGTGGGCAACGTCGGCGACGACTACATCGAGGCCACCATACCCACACAGGTCTTGCCCAGCCTTGCCGCAAGATCGAACGTCCTCCGTGTGGACACCATCCTCCCTCCTCAACCCGCCGTCGTTACCAGCCAGGGGACGGGTGTCCACCGCTCCGACATCTGGAACTCGGGCGGCTACACGGGGAGCGGCGTCAAGGTCGGCATCCTTGACATGGGGTTCGACGGCTACGCCGGCCTGATGGGGACGGAACTGCCCGGCACCGTCGTCGCCAGGTGCTACACCTCGCCGGGGGTGTTCAACTCCACCCTCTCCAACTGCTCCAACAGTGAAGAGCACGGCACCGCCGTCGCCGAAGCGCTGGTGGACATCGCCCCCAACGTCACTCTGTACATCTCCGACCCGTCAACCACCAGCGACCTCAACGCCGCCACCTCCTGGATGGTCTCCCAGGGGGTCAAGATTATCAACCACTCGGTCGGTTGGGGTTGGCAAGGCCCAGGGGACGGCACATCACCCTTCTCGAGCACCGCCCTGGACGCGGTTGACACTGCGGTGGCGGGCGGAATCATGTGGGTAAACGCGGCCGGAAACGAGGCTCTAGCCACTTGGTATGGCAGCTTTTCAGACGGAGAAGCGAACCAGTTTCATAACTTCTCCGGCGCCGATGAGACCAACTCGATTACTCTCACTGCGGGACAGCAGGTCATCATACAGCTCCGCTGGGATGACTCCTGGACGAACGCCGCCCGTGATCTCGACCTCTATCTCTACAACTCCGGATTGGTGCAGGTAGCAGCCAGCGAAAGCGAGCAGAGTGGTTCGGCTGGACACATACCCTACGAATTGATCAGCTTCACTCCGGTCTCAGGTGGCACGTACCACATCGCGGTTTTTCGTTTCGGTGGGACGATTCCGAGTTGGCTGCAGGTCCAGACCTTCACCCGCCAAACACTCGAGTACAGAGTCGCCACAAGTATCATCAACCCAGCCGAGAGCGCCAACGCCGGCATGCTCGCCGTCGGCGCCGCGAACTGGGCCACCACCTCCACCATCGAGACGTTCAGCAGCCAGGGGCCGACCACCAACGGCAGGGTGAAACCCGACCTCGTCGGCGCCGACGGCGCGGACTCCGTATCGCTAGGCACCTGGTTCGGAACCAGCCTCGCCTCGCCTCACGTCGCGGGCATGGCGGCTCTGGCGCTGCAACGCTTCCCCGGCCTCACTCCGGTTCAACTAGCGTCTCTTCTGAAAACCTATACCCTTCCCCGTGGAGCTGTCCCCAACAACACCTGGGGCTATGGCTTTGCCCAACTGCCCTCGCTGCCCCCCAACGCCCCCACAGGCGTATCCGCCGTCGCGGGCGACACCCAGGCGACTGTCAGCTGGAGCGCGCCGGGGTTCAACGGCGGCAGCCCGATAACCGGCTACATCGTCACATCCACCCCCGGCAACGTCACCAAATCCGTCGGGTCGAGCGTCACCAGCACCAACGTCACTGGACTGACCAACGGCGTCTCCTACACCTTCGTCGTCGCTGCCACCAACGCCATCGGCACCGGCGCGACCTCGACCCCCTCCAACGCCGTCACCCCGGCGCAGGAACCCACTCCCACCCCGACTCCCACCGCGACGGCTACCGCGACCCCCACGGCCACACCGACGCCGACGGCCACGCCTACCGTGACCGCAACATCATCGCCGACCGCAACTCCTACGCCGAAGGTTCCGGGTAAGCTCACCGCCTCCGACGGCTCCGTAGGCGACGGCTTCGGCATCTCCGTGGCCGTGGACGGTGATACCGCCGTCGTCGGGGCATTCTGGGATGACATCGGCGGCAACTCCAACCAAGGTTCGGCCTACATATTCACCCGAACAGGCGGCGTGTGGACCCAGCAGGCCAAGCTCACCGCTTCTGACGGCGCTGCCGGCGACGAGTTTGGCATCAGGGTGGCTGTGAATGGCGACACCGTCGTTCTCGGGGCATGGTTCGACGATGTTAACACCAACCTCGACCAGGGCTCGACCTACGTGTTCACCCGAACGAGCGGCGTGTGGACCCAGCAGGCCAAGCTCACCGCCTTTGATGGTGCCGCTGGCGACGCGCTCGGTACGTTCGTGGCTGTGGATGGAGACACGATCATCCTCGGGGCCGTCGGGGCCGATATCGGCGGCTCGGCCTACGTGTTCACGCGGTCGAGCAGCGTGTGGACCCAGCAGGCTAAACTCACCGCCTCGGACGGCGGCTCCGATGATAGCTTCGGCGTTTCGGTGGCCTTGTACGGCGACACCGCCATCATCGGCAATTACTCGGATAACATCGGCACCAACCCTGGCCAGGGGTCGGCTTACGTGTTCACCCGAACAGGCGGTGTGTGGAGCCAGCAGGCCAAGCTCATAGCCTCCGACGGGGCCACCTCCGATGGATTTGGTTACGAGGTAGCCGTGGTTGGCGACACTACTGTCGTCGGGGCATTGAGCGACGATATCGGCGGCAACGCTGACCAGGGGTCGGCCTATGTGTTCACCCGAACAGGCGGCGTGTGGAGCCAGCAGGCCAAGCTCACCGCCTCCGACGGCGGCGTCGGCGATGTTTTCGGCCGATCCGTGGCCGTGGACACCGACATCGCCATCGTTGGGGCGGTAGTAGACGACATCGATGGCAACGTTGACCAGGGATCCGCCTATGTCTTCACGCAGTTTGCGGGTGTATGGAGCCAGCAAGATAAGCTCACCGCGTCCGACGGCGCAGCCGAAGATTACTTCGGCGTTTCGGTGGCTGTAGACAGCGACACCGTGATTGTTGGTGCGGTGCTAGCTGACATCAGCGGCAGCACCAACCAAGGTTCGGCCTACGTGTTCACCGTGCTCGGCCCTCCGGCGACACCTACCCCGACCGCAACGTCCACAGCCACGGCGACTCCAACGCCGACTCCCACGCCAGTGCCATCAGGCTCCACGTGGGCGCTCGTCGGCCTCGGGGCATCCTTTGCTGTCTTGGCCGTCTGGCGTCTGCGTCCGCGTCCACGTCCCAGACCGCAGCGTTGACCGCGCCTGATTGCCCTACTTGGGGTTCACCACCTGGATGAACTGGCCCACCTTGCGCCACAAGTCCACACCGTGCAGCCGTAAGGTGACCGTGTCTCCTGGCTTGCATGCCGCTGAAAGCTCGGCCTTCACGCGGAAAGGGTACTCGACGACTTCGAGCAGTGCCGGGCCGCTCCGTTCGGTGTCCAGCACTATCGCCTGAAGGTCGCGCCGCTCCGGGGGCGCATCCGCGAGATGCTCTCGTGCCAGGTATTTCAAGAACCAATACCGCTTCCTCTCCTCCTCAATCCCCGCCAGCTCCTTGAGCTGTACCTCGGCCCGCTGCGCCACCGACGCGATGGCGTCCGCCGCATACATCGGCGTTCCCTTGCTCAAGGCGTGGCTTATCTGTCGCTGCATCACCAGGTCGGGGTACCGTCGCAAAGGCGAGCTTGCCTGGATGTAAGCCTTGACCCCCAGACCGCCGTGTGCGGAGGGAGTGGTGGTGAGTTCGGCGGGAGGCAACCGCCGCATCATCAGATACTGTTTGTACGGTCCCTCCGGTGTGCCGGGCGGCACCACCGGCTTGCCGTCCAGTTCAGCGGAGAAGGCGCGCTGCGACCGGAACGCGGCGGGCAGGCCGTGCTCGATGCAGAACTCTGCCAGAAGGGCATTGCACAAGACCATGAACTCGGTCACGAGCATGCGCGACGGAGTCGTGCGGCTGACCACCCGCACGGCTATCTCGCCGTTCGCTGCTCTTACCGACATCTCCGGCCGCTCAAACGATACGGCCCCCGCCTGCTCGCGTCCAGCCCGGAGCCGTCCCGCCACCGTACCCAGCGCGGACAATGCCGCATGCCAAGGATGGCTCGAGTCTTGTAGCGCTTCGTCCACCGCTTCGTAGGACAGCGCTACGCGGCTACGCACCACCGACGGCGCCACCTCCTGCTCCACGACCTTCCCAGCCTCGTTGACCCGCACCAACAGGCTCAAGCAGGCCCGCGCCTCTCTAGGCACGAGGCTGCCCGCCTGCTCGTCCAGCGCTGGCGGCACCATCCCGACCCGTCGCTCCGGCAGGTACAGCGTCGCCATCCGCCGGTCCGCCTCCCTGTCCACCGCTCCGCCGGGCGCTACCAGCGCGCCCGCGTCCGCGATGTGTACGCCGACTCGCCATCCCTGGCCCTCGCCCAGTGCCTCGATGGACAGCGCATCGTCCCTGTCCAGCGTTGTGGCGTCGTCTATCGTGAACGCGGCCAGGCCGGTCAGGTCCCGGCGCTTCGGGTCTTGCAGGAGTGGCGCCAGGCCGACCGAGCCGGCCTCCTCCAGCACCGCTTTGGAAAACTCCGTGGGGACGTCGTACCGCTCCAGTTCCAGCGGCTCGTCCAGGGAAAGGACACCCGCAGCCTCCAGCACCTCGAACGCGCGGCGCTGCGGGTCGCGGGTGATGGGGCCGAGATACCCCAACAGATCCTTGGCTAGCTCGCCTCGGGCGTAGCCGTCTCCGTGAACGGCCAGGCCGCGCAGGTGTGCCAGCAGGGGGCGCTGCGAGTCCGTCACCGGATTCGGCAGCGTGCCACTGGCCAGCGCCTCCATCAGTGACGAGGCCGCAGCCGCTTTCTCCTCCTGCCTGCGGGACTTTGCCTTGGTCTCCTCCACCTCTTCGGTGGTTCGGACCACATAGCCGCCTTGGCCCCGCGCGAAGTAGATGGTGGCCTCCTCCAGGTGTACCAGGAGCGCGAGCTTGTGCGCCGTGTCCGGTCGGCGGCCCCAGTGCAGCTCGGCGAGGTCGGCGATGCTGAGGGCCTTGCCCTCCCCCTGGAGCAGCTTCCATAGCTCCTCGAGGTTGATGCCCGTAGCGATGGAGCGTGCCTGCTCCCGCAGCGCCTCCACTTCGGTCTCGGCCGACACCACCGCATCCGTCTCCATCAGCAGCCGAGCCAGCGGGACACGCGCCTGCTTGTTCCGGCCGAGGGAGATGACGACGTCCGATTCGCCGGTGTCCAGCACGCGCGTGATGGTGACGCCTTGCTTGAGGCGAACGGCGATGACCTGGCCCGGCTTCATGGGCACATCATACCCCAGCCCATTGTTGACCAAGCCCGGGGAGAGGCCGGGCCGAGCCTAAGAGGAGCGCCCGGGCTCCTCGGGACTACTTCAAATCTGACAGCTTCGGCAGCACTTCCTTCGCCAGCAGCTCCATGTAGTGGGTCCACTTCTTCTTCGGCTGCCACTCGTGGCCCATCGCCAACAGCACGCCGAATCCGCCGACATCGTGGTGCAGCTTCCGTATCTTCTGGGCCACATCGTCAGGTGACCCGACGATGAAGATGTTGTCCACCAGCCACTCGACCGTCACGTCCGAGTCGGGCATGTTCACGTCGTGCTTGTAGAGGTTCATCACCTTCAGGTGGCGGCTCAGGGGGAGGAAGTACTGGTTGAAATCACGGCCCAGGATGCCGTTGATGGCCTCCTTGCGGGCCTCCTTCGTGGTGTCGGCGATATACACCTCGCGAGCGATCCGCCACCGTGAGCGGTCGGGCTTGCGGCCCGCCTTCGCGGCCCCCTGCTCGATGGACTTCCAGTGGCTCAAGAGGATGCGCTCCGGCACGAAGTTGATGCTGAGGGGTATCCAGCCGCGCTCGCCCGCCAGCACCAGCGTATCCGACTTCTCCGACACGCCAGCGACGCCGATGGGTGGGTGCGGCTTTGTGTACGGCTTGAGGTGGAAGCGCAGCCCGAACTCGTCCACTGGCTCAGGCACGTTGAAGCTCCACCACTTGCTCTCGTACTTGCCCGGCTTGGGGTCGTTCCACAGTTTGATGATGAGCTCCACCGCCTCGCGGGCCATCGTCCGGTGTTCGCCCGTGGCCATGTCGTAC
>Ga0194132_10000116_pt1 | contig 149899 bp, 146 predicted proteins | sample TA2KigOf80mmetaG_FD_148612 | JGI IMG/M metagenome (GOLD analysis project Ga0194132, IMG submission 148612) | Freshwater microbial communities from Lake Tanganyika, Tanzania - TA2015054 Kigoma Offshore 80m | ecosystem: Environmental > Aquatic > Freshwater > Lake | place: Tanzania: Lake...
GCCCACATCGAGGGCCTCGGGGCTCACGCCCACATCCCCACGCACAGGACCCGCAAGGTCCAGCGCACCGTCGACAAGGCCATCTACCGTCAACGCAACCTCGTCGAGCGCTTCTTCAACAAGCTCAAGCACTTCCGTGGCATCGCCACCCGCTACCACAAGCTCGCCCGCAACTTCCTGGCAGCCCTGGCTCTGGCCGCCACCCGCCTCTGGCTCAGGCATTATGAGTCCACGACCTAGCTGCGTCGCGGGAATGGCGCGCTTCACCGAGAACTCACCGCTCGCCCGCCGATATGTCGCCGCCTATGGCGCGCCGCGGCGAGTGCCCAGCGCTCGCCATCCAATGTCTCTTCGGCAGAATCCCTCCGGCCAACGAATGCGATCCACCGCCGCGTATGCCTTGGCCTGGGCGTCGGCGACGTCCTTGCCCAGGGCGGTGACTCCCAACACGCGTCCGCCATTGGCTTTCCATACGCCTTCCTGCTTCGTGGTGCCGGCATGAAAGATCGTCACATCGGGTGACTTGGCGGCTTCGTCCAGTCCCTCGATCACCGAGCCTTTGGCATAGCTGCCGGGGTAGCCCTTGGTGGCCATCACCACGCACAACGATGCCTGGTCGTGCCAGCGCGCGTTGACCTTGTGCAGCACGCCCTCGCGCGCCGCCATCAGCAGCGTCAGCAGGTCGGACTTGAGCCGCGGGATCAGCACTTGCGCCTCGGGATCGCCGAAGCGCGCGTTGTATTCGATGAGCTTCGGCGCGCCGTTGACGATCATCAGGCCGGCGTAGAGCACGCCGACGTACTTGCGGTCCTCTGCGACCATGGCGCGCGCCGTCGGCTGGACGATCTCTGCCAAGATGCGCTTCTCCAACTCCGGCGTGAGGAGCGGCGGCGGCGAGTAGGCGCCCATGCCGCCGGTGTTGGGTCCGACGTCGCCGTCGCCGACCTTCTTGTGGTCCTGCGCGGCGGCGAGCGGCAGCACCTGCTCGCCGTGCACGAGGGCGAAGTAGGAGAGCTCCTCGCCGGTGAGGAACTCCTCCAGCACCACCTCCTTGCCGGCGGCGCCGAGCGAGCCGTCCAGCATCTCGCCGCACACGCGCAAGGCCTCCTCACGCGTGGTGGCGATGTGCACTCCCTTGCCCAGCGCCAGGCCGTCGGCCTTGACGACCAGCGGCAGCGTCGCGCGGGCGATGTGCTTCCTCGCTTGCTCGATGTCGCGCACGCGCACGAAGGTCGCGGTCGGGATGCCATGGCGCGCGCACAGCTCTTTGGTGAAGGCCTTGGAGCCCTCCAGGACGGCGGCGCGGGCGGAGGGGCCGAACGCGTGGATGCCCGCTTCCTCCAGGCGATCGACGAGCCCGTCCACCAGCGGGTTGTCCGGTCCGACGACCACGAAGCCGATCTTCTTCTCGCGGCAGAAGGCAATCAGCCCGACGGTGTCGTCCACCGCGATCGGCACGCAGGCGGCATCCTGCGCAATGCCGGCGTTGCCCGGCGCGCAATAGAGCGAGTCCACCAGGGGCGATGCTGCCAAGCCCCAGCACAGGGCGTGTTCGCGGCCGCCGCCGCCGACGACGAGGACGTTCATTGTGATGGGCGAGATTGGTGGTGCGGTTCGCCGTCTTGTAACATAGGGGCAGTGGCACAAGCAGCCGATAGGGCCGGGCCAAATGTCCCGCTGCCCCTCGATGGCGAGGGCGCGCGGCCGGCATCCGGCATCCCCGAGTACACGGTCGCCGAGCTTTCGATGGCGCTGCAGCGCACCGTCGAGGGCGTGTTCGGCCGCTTGCGCGTGCGCGGCGAGGTCACCAACCTCAAGCGCCCGTCGTCGGGGCACTGGTACTTCGACATCAAGGACACCGACAGCATCATCACGGCGGTGTGCTGGCGCTCGACCGCCATCCGCCTGCGCACCAACCTCGAGGACGGCCAGGAGGTGATCGTAACCGGGCGGCTGACGACCTACCCCGGGCGGTCGCAGTACCAGATCGTCGTCGACCAGGCCGAGCTCGCCGGCGCCGGCGCGCTGCTCAAGCAACTCGATGCGCGGCGCAAGAAACTGGCCGCCGAGGGCCTGTTCGATCGCGCGCGCAAGCGCAAGCTCCCGTCGCTGCCGTCCGTCATCGGCGTCGTGACGTCGCCAACCGGCGCCGTCTTCCGCGACATCCTACACCGCCTGCGCGACCGCTTCCCGCGCCGCGTGCTGTTGTGGCCGGTGTCGGTGCAGGGCGCCGACGCGGCGCCAGACATCGCCGCGGCCATCCACGGTTTCAGTCGGATCGACGCCGCCGGCGCGGTGCCGCGGCCCGACGTGCTCATCGTCGCGCGCGGCGGCGGCAGCGTCGAGGACCTGTGGGCGTTCAACGAAGAGATCGTCGTGCGCGCCATCGCCGCGTCGCAGATCCCGGTCATCAGCGCCGTCGGTCACGAGACCGACACGACCCTCTCCGACTTCGCCGCCGACGTGTGCGCGCCGACGCCGACCGCCGCGGCCGAGCTCGCCGTGCCGGTGCGTGCCGAGCTCATCGCGGCGACGCGTTCCTTGTCGGCGCGCCTGTTCGGCGCGGCGACGCGCGCGCTCGACCGCCGCCGCGAACGACTCAGGGGTCTGGCACGCGGCCTGCGCGGCCCGCGCGAGCTGCTCGAGGTCGCATCCCAGCGCGTCGACCACGCCGGCATGCGGCTCGGGCGCGCCCAGACGGCGCTGCTTGGAGATCACGGCCAGCGGCTTGCCGGTGCCGCCCGCACGCTCAGGCCACGCATCCTGCGCCGCGGCCTCGATGACGGCAGCCGCCGCCTGACCCAGGCCGGCGCCACGCTGCAACGCGAGGCGCGCCGCCGTCTCAAGGAACGCGCCCGCGAGCTCGAAGCGCTCGCGACCCTTCTGGACAGCGTGAGCCACAAGAGCGTGCTCCAGCGCGGCTATGCCGTGGTCCGCGACGCCCAGCAGCGGCCGGTGACCACGGCGGAAGGCATCGCCCCCGGCATGCCACTGGACATCGAGCTAAAAGACGGTCACATCGACGTGGTGACCGGCTCGGTCAAGCCGTCGCCGCAGGGGTCGTCCTCGGGGCCGTCCAGGAAGGCCACGCCCAAGCGCAACGGCAGCTCGGATCAGGGAACCCTCCTATGAAAGACACTGTCGAGCCGCGTCCCGAAGGCCCGGAAGCCAAGCTCCTCTATGGGCCCGGCGGCTACCAGATGCTGAAGCCCGGCACCTACGTGGTGTGCTCGGTGACGGGGCGTCCCATCCCGCTCGAGCAGTTGCGCTATTGGAACGTCGACAAGCAGGAGGCGTACTTCGACGCCGCTGCCGCGTTCCGCCGCCACTCGGAAACCCAAGCCAAGAAGTGATCCGCGCAGCGGCAACGCTGCTCGTCGCGCTCCTGTGCGCGAGCGCGGCGCTGGCGCGCGACATCGCCTTCACCGGCGCGCTCATGCAGGGCGGGCTGGTGGTAGCCCGCGCCGAAGGCGCGCGCGCCGCGCAGCTCGACAATCGGACTCTGGCCGTCGCCCCGGACGGCACCTTCGTGTTTGGCCTGGCGCCCGATGCCAAGGCCGAAGCGCTCCTCGTCGTGCGCTACGCCGACGGTACCGAGGAAGCACGCACGCTGCAGGTCGCGCGGCAGACCTGGAAGGTCGAGCGCATCGACGGGCTACCGCCCGCCATGGTCAACCCACCGCCGGCGGTGCAGGCGCGCATCTCGCGCGAGGCGACGCTGATCGCCAACGCCCGCAGGAAGAGCGCCACGGAGCCATGGTTCGCCGCTGGCTTCGGCTGGCCGGTGGTCGGACGCATCAGCGGCGTGTTCGGCTCGCGCCGCGTGCTCAACGGCCAGGAGATGGCGCCACACTGGGGCGTCGACATCGCCATGCCGACCGGAACGCCGGTGCTGGCGCCGGCGCCGGGCGTGGTCACGCTTGCCGAGCCCGACCTCTACTACACCGGCGGCACCATCATCCTCGACCACGGTTTCGGCGTGATGTCGACCTACTCCCACTTGTCCAAGGTGTCGGTGCAGGTCGGCCAGGTGCTGAAGGCCGGCGATACGCTCGGGGCGGTCGGCGCCACCGGGCGCGTCACCGGACCGCACCTGCACTGGAACATCCACTGGTTCGACGTGCGCATCGACCCGGCGCTGGTCGCGCCGCCCATGCTGCGCGCCGGCGGCTAGGTCGAGCGCCCGTCGCGCGGCGCGCCCGCTAGTCGCCCCAGCGGTTATGCAGCCAGAGCCACTGCTCCGGCCGCGCGCGGATCCACTCCTCCATCAACGCGTTGACGCGTTGCATCGTTTCCGCGACGTCGGCGGCGCGATCGCCGGTGCGCGCCGGCTGCAGCGGCGGATAGAACGTGATGCGGAAGCGGACACCGCCCAGGCGTTCGCATCGCGCCGGTACGATCGGCACGTCGTCACGCACCGCGAACTGGGCGATGGCCGGCGCCGTCATCGCCGGGCGGCCGAAGAACGGCACCGCGATGCCGTCATTCATCTTCTGGTCGACCAGCATGGCGAAGTGGCGGCCCTCGCGCAGGCCTTCGATCATGGTCTTCGCCGCCGCGCGTCCCTTGTTGGTGAAGGCGCCCATCGGCGTGCGCCAGTAGGCCATCACCCGGTTCAGCGCCTGGTTGTTGATCTCGCGGTAGATGATCTCGATGTCCACGCCACGCTGGCGCACCGCCACGGGCGGCAGGTCCCATTGGCCGACGTGCCCGGCGAAGAAGATGGCGCCGCGACCGCCCACCTTGATCGCGTCGAGATGCTCGGCGCCGACGACCTTGACCGGGCCGCCGGGCGCGTAGCAGTCGATGGCGCGCAGGTGGGCGCTTTCCAGCGCCAGGCGGCCGAGGTGGTCCCACATGGCGCGCACCGTGGCACGCACCTCCTGCGGCGGCATCTCGGGGAAGGCGCGCGCGAGGTTGCGCACGGCGGTGCGCGAGCGCGGGACATACGGCCCCACCGCGCGGCCGATGGCGCCGCCGATGCCCGACGCGACTGAGAGCGGCAGGCGGGCACACAGCCAGAGGAGCGCTGCCGCGGCGCCCGCCTCGGCGTAGTCGAGGATCGCGGCGCGGGCGCGATATTTGCGGCCGCTGGAGGCGGCCTCGCTCATTGGTGCAGCGCCGGCGCCAGCACGCGGTCCAGCGCCTCCTCGTCGTCGAACGCGAGCGCGACCTCGAGGAACTCGATGCCGGCGCGATCCTCGATGCGGGCCAAGTCCTTGGCGGTCGTCACCAGGCGAGCCCCGGCGGCCGCCGCCTCGGCGCGCAGGCGGGCGAGTTCGACCGGCCGGTACGGGTGGTGGTCGGCAACAGCCCGCGACGACACGACGTTGCAGCCGAGCGCGGCCAGGGTCGCGAAGAACTTCGACGGCCGTCCCATGCCGGCAAAGGCGAGCACCCGCGCGCCCGCCAGCCGCCGGCGCGACTCCTCGGTGGCTTCCAGGCGCGCGCGCAGGATGGGGCCCTTGGCGCCCGGCAGCGCGCAGTCGCCGCCGATGACGACGATCGCGTTGGCGCGCTCCAATCCGAAGGCCGCGCTCTCGCGCAGCGGTCCCGCGGGGAGGGTGCGCCCATTGCCGAAGCCGTAGGCGGCGTCCACCACCACGAACGACACGTCCTTGGCGATGCCGGGATTCTGGAAGCCGTCGTCGAGCACCACCACACTGGCGCCGGCCGCCGCGGCGCGGTCAGCGCCGGCAAGGCGGTCGCGCGCCACCCAGGTCGGTGCCGCCGCCGCCAATAGCAGGGCCTCGTCACCGACGGTGGCGGCGCCGTGGTGCAGCGGATCGACCCGCAACGGTCCTGCCGCCGTGCCGCCGTGGCCGCGCGTGAGGAAGTGCGGGAGCGCACCGCGCCCGCGCAGCCGTGCGGCGATCGCCAGCGCCGCCGGCGTCTTGCCGGCGCCGCCGGCGACCAGATTGCCAATGCACACCACCGGCACGGGCGCCTTGCGCGGCGTCGTCACCGCCCAGCGCAGCCGGTGCGCCGCGGCGTACGCCCAGGCGGCCGGGGCGAGGGCGGTCGCCGCCAGCGAAAAGCGGTTGGCAGGCGGACCCCAGAAGGAGGGCGCGCGCACGGCTACTGCGCCGCCTGCGCCGTGGGCGCGCCGCGCGCCTCCGGCTCGACGGTCGGTTGCCCGGTGAGCCGGTCGGCGGTGTTGGTGACGAAGGTGATGGCGGCCTCGATCTGCGCCTGCGCGGCGGCGCACGCGTCGCGGTCCGCGTCGCGCGGAATGACGATCGGCTCGCCCCACACGAACACGCCGCGCGAAAACGGCAGCGGCAGCAGGAAGCGGTCCCACGAGTTGAGGAGCTTGCGCCGCGAGGTGCCGACCGCCATCGGCACGATCGGCACGCCGGCGAGGCGTGCCGCCGACACGATCCCGTCGCTGGCGACCCGCATGCGCGGTCCGCGCGGACCGTCCGGGCTGATGGCGACATAGGCGCCGCTCTTCAGCAGGCGCACCATCTCGCGCAGGGCGCGCGCACCTTCGCCCTCCTTGGTGGAGCCGCGCACGGTGCCGATGCCGAAGCGCTCGAGCGTGCGGGTGATGAGCTCGCCGTCGCGGTGGCGCGAGATCAGCACGTGCATCGGAAAGCGCTTGTCCCAGGCAAAGCACGGCATCAGCAGGCGCCCATGCCAGAAGCCGAGGATGAACGGCTGCTTGCGGTCCCAGTAGCCCTGCGGGATGTCGCCGTTGCGCACCTCCCAGCGCGACGTCGCATAGGCGAAGCGCATGTAGAGGGCGGTGAGGCGCACCAGCGCGCCGCGCACCGCTTCGAGGTCGAGCAGCTTTTTCGTCACGCTCATGCGCGCGCGGCGACGGCTCCGCTGTCGGCTGCACCGTTGTCGCCATCGCGATCCTGCGCGGCATAGAGGCGCGCATACAGGCCGCCGCGCACGAGCAGCTCGGCGTGCGTGCCGGACTCGACGATGCGGCCCTCGGCGAGCACGTGGATGACGTCGGCATCCGCCACCGTGCTGAGGCGATGGGCGACGACGATGGTGGTGCGGTTGCGCGACAGGTGCGACAGGGCGAACTGCACCTGGCGCTCCGACTCCGCGTCGAGCGCCGAGGTCGCCTCGTCGAGCAGCAGGATCGGCGCGTCCTTGAGCACGGCGCGGGCGATGGCGATGCGTTGGCGCTGGCCGCCCGAAAGCAGCACGCCGGACTCGCCGACGATGGTGTCGTAGCCCTGCGGCAGCGCCGCGATGAAATCGTGCGCGGCGGCCACCTTGGCGCAGGCGACGATGTCGTCCTCGGTCGCGGCGGCGCGTCCGTAAGCAATGTTGGCGCGCACCGAATCGTTGAACAGGCTGGCCTCCTGGCTCATTAGGGCGATGGACTGGCGCAGGCTGGCGAGCGTCACCTCGCGCACGTCGGCACTGTCGATGCGGATGGCGCCCGCGTTCGCCTCGTAGAAGCGCGGGATGAGGTTGACGAGCGTGGACTTGCCGGCGCCCGACGGCCCGACGATGGCGACGCGCCGCCCCGGCTCTGCGACGAACGATACCGAGTCGAGCGCCGCGCGTCCGTCCGCATAGCGGAACGTCACGTTCTCGAAGCGCACCTCGCCGCGCCGCACCGCGAGCGGCCGTGCGCCGGGTGCGTCGACGATGGCCGGCTCGACGTCGAGGAGGGCGAAGATGCGTTGGGCTGCGGCGAGCCCCTCCTGCAGGGCGGAGTTGAGGCTGGCGAGGCTCTTCATCGGCTGGTAGGCCAGCAGCAGCGCGGTGATGAACGAGAGGAACGTGCCCGGCGTGGTCTCGCCGGCGATGACCTGGCTGCCGCCGTAGACGATGGCGAGCGCCACGGCGACGCCGCCGAGCGCCTCCATGAACGGCGTCGAGGCGGCGCGGTTGCGCACCATCTCGTTCCACGACGCGAGCCGCGCGCGGATGGCGCGCGTGGCGCGGGCGATCTCATACTCCTCGTTGAGGTTGGCCTTGACGTGACGCGCGCCCTGTAGCGTCTCGGACACCACCGCGGCAAAGTGTCCGGTGCGCTCCTGCATGTCGCGGGAGGCGCGGCGCATGCGCTGGCCGAGCAGGCGGATCGGCACCAGCGCCACCGGGAACACCACGAACGCGATCAGCGCCAGCTGCCAGTTCTGCCAGAACATCACGCCGACGAGAATGACCACCTTCATGACGTCCATCGCCATGCCGGTGATGGCGCGCGCCACGGCGTTGCGCAGAAGATCCGCATCCTGCAGGAAGCTCGACACCAGCCGTCCCGACGTGGTGCGATGCAGGTATTCGAGGTCGGCGCGCATCAGGTGGGCGAACATCCCCGCCTGCACTTCGGCGACGATGCGCTGGCCGGTGACGCCCATCAGAGTCGCCTGCCCATACGAGGCGAGGCCCGAGACGATCGCCACCGTCACCACGGCGAGCGGCACGACGAAGAGCATCGTGCGGTCCTTGTTCAGGAATACCTCGTCGAGCATCGGCTGCATCAGGTAGGCGTTGATGCCCGAAGCCGCGGCGACCAGAGCCATGCACAGGGCCGCCAGCACCAGCTTGCCCCAGTGCTTGCGCACGTGCTCGCGCACCAGGCGGCGCACGAGCGCGAGCGACGAAGCGTCGGCTATGGGGTGGGTGCGGCTGGTCATCAAATGGGACGGGAATCCTAGCACGCCCGGCCATGCCAGGCAGGCCCGGCGTCAGCCGGTGCTAGCCACTCCCACCGTCAGGCGCCCGATGATCTGGCCGTGCAGCGTCGGCTTGGCGGCGATTACGCCGTGGTGGCGTGTGGTCGGCCGCTTGTAGGTGAGCTCGACCCCGTCGCTGCCGGTGACGCAGCCGCCCCCCGCGCGCACCAGGGCGTGCGCCCCGGCGATGTCCCAGTCGCTGGTCGGCGACATGGCGATGGCGGCGTCGTAGCGCCCCGCGGCCACCAAGGCCATGCGGTAGGCGATGGAATGCACCGTGAAGAACTCGCACCCCTCCATCACGCCGCAGGCGCGCTCGATGGCGCTGCGGCTGCCGAGGATGCGCGCCGACGAGAGCTTGGCCTGTGGCGGCGGCTGCTGCAGCTTGCCGTTGACGCGCAGGCGCCCGCCCGCGGCGGCGAAGATCTCCTCGGTGGCCGGATTGGCCACGACGCCCGCCACCGGCTCGCCGTCGCACACCAGGCCGGCGGCGATGGCGAACTCGGGGTGGTGGCGGACGAAGGCGCGCGTCCCGTCGATGGGATCGCCGATCCACACGTACTTGCGCTCGAGCCGGCTGCCGTCGTCGGGCGATTCTTCCGACAGCCAGCCATAGTCGGGCCGCCCGCCGAGCAGGCGCTTCTTCAACAACTCGTCCACGGCGAGGTCTGCCTCGGTCACCGGATTGCCCGGGCTCTTCTCCCACACCTCGGCGCCGCGCGCGTAGTAGCGGCGGGCCAGCACCGCGGCCTCCTCGACCGCCGCGCGCAGCAGCTGGAAGTCTTGCCGGAGTCTCGCGCCGCTCACGTCCCCGCCACCGTCATGCCGTCGATGCGCAAGGTCGGAGCGTCGTGGCCGTAGCGGAACACGAGGTCGTTGGCGGCCGTCATGTTGCGGAACATGTCGCGCAGGTTGCCGGCGATGGTGAACTCGGAGATCGGCTCGCCGATGTTGCCGTTCTTGATCAGGAAGCCGGCGGCGCCGAGGCTATAGTCGCCCGTGACGATGTCGATGCCGTCGCCGTAGACGTTGGTGAGGTACACGCCGCGCCGGACGTCGGACATCAGCTCGTCCGGCGTCACCTTGCCGGCCTCGAGGAACAGGTTCGAGGATGCCGGCCCAGGCGGCGAGGAGAGGCCGCGGGCCGCATGGCCCGTGCTGCGCAAACCCAGCTGGCGCGCGTCCGCCGACGACAGCAGCCAGGTCTGAAGCACTCCGTCCTCGACCAGACCAAGGCGCCGGGATCGCACGCCCTCGGCGTCGAAGGCGCGCGAGCCCAGGCCGCGGCGGCGCAGCGGATCATCGACGATGGTGATGCCGGGGTTGCAGACCTGCTTGCCCATCTCGTTGCGCAAGAAGCTCGAGCCGCGCGCGATGGTGGCGCCGTTGATGGCGCCCTCCAGGCAGCCGAGCATGCCGTTGGCGATGCGCGGCTCGAACACCACCGGCATCGCCTTCGAATCGGGCTTGTGCGGGTTGAGGCGGCGCACCGCACGCCGGCCCGCCTCGCCGCCGATTTGCTCGGCGGGTTCGAGGTCGCCAAGATGGCGCGCGCTGGAGAACGCGTAGTCCATCTCCATGGACGTGCCGCCGCCGGCAATCACCGCCACGCTCACGCCGAAGGCGGACGACTTTCCGGTGCCGACGAAGCCGTGGCTGGTCACCAGTGCCAGGCTGCCGCGCACCCAGTTGGCGCTGGCGCCCGCCGAGTTGGTGACGCCATGCACCGCCAGGGCGGTGCCCTCGGCGGCAGCGGCGCGGGCATACAGCTCCTCGCCGCTCGGCTCGTGAGCGTCGAACAGGTCGAGGTCGGGAAGGGTGGTGGCCAGCAGCTCGGGCTCGGCGAGGCCGGCGTAAGGGTCCTCGGGCGTTGCCCGCGCCATGGCGATGGTGCGCTCGAGCAGCGTCTCCAGCGCGGCGCGCGAGTAGTCGGTGGTGGAGGTCAGCGCTTGGCGTTTGCCGAAGAAGACGCGCAGGCCGATGCCGCCGCCCTCCGAGCGCACCAGGTCTTCGCGCGTGCCCATGTTTTGGCTCACCGACATGGCGATGCCCTCGATGTGCACGGCGTCCGCGGCGGTCACCCCGCGCCGCATGGCGCGGGCGACGAGGTCGCTCAGCAGTTCGAGCGGCTCGGTGCGCGCCTCCAATTCGACAACGGCCACGGCGGCTTACTTGCCGGCCACGGTCATGCCGTCGATGCGCAGGGTGGGCGCGTTGGTGCCATAGCGGAACTCGAGGTCGTTGGCCGGCGTGACGTTGGCGAACATCGTGCGCAAGTTGCCGGCGATGGTGAACTCCGAGATCGGATGGGCGCGCTTGCCGTTCTCGATCAGGAAGCCCGACGCGCCGCGGCTGTAGTCGCCGGTCACCATGTTGACGCCGAAACCGATCAGGTCGGTGAGCCAAACGCCGAGCTTGATGTCGGCGATCAGCTCGTCGGGCGTCAGCGTGCCGGGCTCCATGTAGAGGTTGCTCGCCGACGGCCCCGGCGGCGAGGCGATGCCGCGCGCGGCGTGGCCGGTGGTCTTCAGGCCCAATTGGCGCGCCGAGGCGCTCGACAGCATCCAGGTCTTGAGCACGCCGTCCTCGATCAGCGCCCACGCGCGCGTGACGACGCCTTCGCCGTCGAACGGGCGCGAGCCGAGCCCGCGCAGGCGGTGCGGGTCATCGACGATCGTGACCGTATCGGGAAACACCTTCTTTCCCATGTCGTTGCGCAGGAAACTCGTGCCGCGCGCGATCGAGGTGCCGGAAATGGCGCCGGCGAAATGGCCCAGGATGCTGTTCGAGATGCGCGGCTCGTAGATCACCGGCACGCTCATCGACTCGACCTTGCGCGGGTTGAGCCGCTTCACCGAGCGCTCGCCGGCTTCCTGGCCGACCGTGGCGGCGGCCTCGAGGTCGTCGTGGAAGCGCGCCCGGCTCATGGCGTAGTCGGTCTCCATCGCCGTGCCGGTGCCGGCGATCATCGACGCGACGGTCGAGTACATCGAGCTGGCGTAGCCGCCGGCGAATCCGTCGGAGGTCACCAGCATGTTCTCGCTGCGCGACCAGCTGGCCGATGCGCCGTCGGAGTTGGTGACGCCTTTGACGGCGCGAGCCGCGTTTTCTGCCTCGGCGGCGCGCTGATAGAGCGCCTCGCCGTCGGGCTCGTAGGTGTCAAGCATCTCGAGCTTGGGGAAATGCTTGGCCAGAAGCTCCGGCTCGGCGAGGCCGCAGTAAGGATCCTCGGGCGCCGCGCGCGCCATCGACACGACGCGGTCGAGGAGCGCGTCGAGGGTCGAGGGAGTCACGTCGCTGGTCGACACCATCGCCTGGCGCTTGCCGACGAAGGCGCGCAGGCCGATGTGCCGCCCCTCCGCGCGCTTGAGGTTCTCGCGCGCGCCGAGGCGCTGGCTCACCGACATCGATTGGTGGTCGACCAGCACGGCGTCGGCGGCCGTCGCACCCTTGCGCTTGGCGCGGCTCACCAGGTCGGACAGCACGGCGACCGGCTGCGGACGGGTCTTCTCGGCGGTGGAAGCGCGCATGAGCACGGCCTTGGCTGGAGGAAGTCGCCCGCCCAGGGAGAGCCCAAGCGGTTGCTCCACTATATGGGGCGCCCTGGCGCCGCCGCCAGCGGGCGCGTACCCGCTTCAGTGCGCCGGAACCCCGCACATCTTCGCGCTCTCCAGCCACAGGCGCTCGGCTGCTGCATCGTCCTGGGCCGAGGGCGACGTCGGCGCGAGGCGGCGGCGCTCGTAGTAGCCGCCGCTGGCACCTTCGACGTCCGGCGAGGATGCCAGCCAGATCGGCGTGTCGGCGCCACGCCACGGCGTCAGCATGAACAGCTTGGCCAGGGGCGCCACTACCGACACCCACGGACCGACCCGCCAGATGTCGGTCGCCACCATGCCGGGATGGCAGACGGTGGCGGTCACGGTGCTGCCCGCTAGCCGGCGCGCCAGCGCGCGCGTGAACAGGACGTTGGCGAGCTTCGACTGCGCGTACGCGTCCCACACCGAATAGCCGCGCGCGCGATGCAGGTCGTCGAAGTCGAGGCGGCCGCGCCAGTGTGCTCCTGACGAGACCGTGACGATGCGGGCGCGCGGCGCCGCGGCGAGCCGGTCGCGCAACAGGTGCATGAGCAGGAACGGCGCCAGGTGGTTCACGGCGAACGTCGTCTCGAAACCATCGTGGGTGACGACGCGCCTGCCCAGGGCGACGCCGGCGTTGTTCACCAGGATGTCGACGTGCGGATAGCGGTCGACCAGTTTGGCGCTGAGGTGGCGCACGTCGTGTAGGCGGGTGAAATCAGCGAAGAACGCTTCGGCCTTGCCACCGGCCTCCTCGATGCGCACGCGCGTGTTGTGGGTGCGCTCGACGTTGCGTCCGGCCACCGCAACCGTCGCGCCGAGCTTGGCAAGTCCGTAGGCGACCTCGGCGCCAATGCCGGCCGAGGCGCCGGTGACGACGGCGACCTTGCCGGCAAGGGGGTGCGTCACGCGCCTACTTCCAGATCGGCGCGCCGCTGCCGGGCAGTCCGAGCGTCTTCCACTTCTCGGTCACGGCGCGCACCACGGATTCGTCCATGCGGATGGGAGTGCCCCACGTGCGATGCGTCTCGGGCGGCAGCTTGGTGGTGGCATCGAGGCCGATCTTGCCGCCGAGCCCTGACTCCGGACTGGCGAAGTCGAGATAGTCGATGGCGGTGCGCTCGGTCACCAGGATATCCCGGGCGGGGTCCATGTTCACCGACACGGCCCACATGACGTCCTTCCAGTTGCGCACGTCGATGGTCTCGTCCACGACGATGATCCACTTGGTGTAGAGGAATTGGCGCAGGTAGCTCCAGATGCCCATCATGATGCGCCGTGCCTGCCCGGCGTAGCGCTTCTTGATCGACACCACCGCGATGCGGTAGCTGCACGCCTCCGGCGGCAGCCAGAAGTCGACGATCTCCGGGAACTGCTGCTCTAGGAGCGGCACGAACACCTCGTTGAGCGCCGCGCCGAGGATGCTCGGCTCGTCGGGCGGCCGTCCGGTGAACGTGGACAGGTAGATCGGCTGGCGGCGCATGGTGATCGCCGACACGGTGAACACCGGGAACTGCTCCACCGAGTTGTAGAAGCCGGTGTGATCGCCGTAGGGGCCCTCGTCGCGGTAGTCGTCGAGGGACACGTGGCCTTCGATGACGATCTCCGCCTCGGCCGGCACCTTGAGCGGCACGGTCTTGCAGTCCACGAGATCGACGCGCGCGCCGCGCAAGAGGCCGGCGAACTGGTACTCGGAAAGCGTGTCCGGCACCGGCGTGACCGCGGCCAGGATGGTGCCGGGGTCGGCGCCGATCACCGCCGCGGCGGGCAGGGGCTCGCGCTTCTGCTGCTTCCAGCGGTCGTGGTGCTGGGCGCCGCCGCGGTGCTTGAGCCAGCGCATCAGCGTCGTACGCTTATCCACCACCTGCATGCGGTAGATGCCGAGGTTGAACGAGTCCTCGGCAGCCTCGCTGGGGCCCTTGGTGACGATGAGTGGCCAGGTGATCACCGGCGCCGGCTCGTTCGGCCAGCAGGTCTGGATGGGCAGACGGCCGAGGTCAATGGCGTCCCCGGTCAGCACGACCTCATGGCAGGGCGCGGCGCCACGCCGGGTCGCGGGGCGCATGCTCATCGCTTGCTTCACCAGCGGCAGCATGTCGAACGCCTCGCGCCAGCCCGACGGCGGCTCCGGTTGGCGCAGGAAGGCGAGCGTCTCGCCCAGCGCGCGCAAGTCCTTGGGTTCGCGCTCCATGCCCCAGGCGACGCGCTCCACCGTGCCGAACAGGTTGACCAGCACCGGCATCTCCGAACGCGTGCCGTCAGCCTTACTGACGTTCTCGAACAGGACCGCAGGGCCGGCCTCCGCGAGCAGCCGCGTCTGGATCTCGGTCATCTCCAGCACGGTCGAGACGGGCTCCTTGACGCGCACCAGCCGCCCGCTGCTCTCCAGGCGAGCGATGAAATCGCGCAGCGACGTGTAGGCCATGCGCGCGCGCCCGTCAGCGATACAGGAGGAAGCCGCCGTACACGTTGGCGACGACGACGGCCAGGAACACCAGGATGCCGAAGGTGTGGTTGGAGCGGAACTTGGCCAAGCAGTCGTCCGCCTCGTCGGGCTTCAGGTCGGCGACCTGCCAGGCCAGGTGCATGCCCGCCGCGACGGCCAATGCCGCGAAGGGGAGCGTAGGCACGCGGCTCAGCCACGCCGCGAAGCAGATACACACGAACGCAATCGTATAGAAGCCCGCCAGCCACGCCTTGACGTTGGCGCTGAACTTGATTGCGGTTGACTTCAACCCGAGCAGCTGGTCGTCGTCCTTGTCCTGCAGCGCGTAGATGGTGTCGTAGCCGATCACCCACGCGACGCTGCCGGCGTAAAGAACCAGCGGCGCGAGCGACAGCTCGCCGGTGAACGCCGCCCAGCCCAGCAGCGCGCCCCACGAGAAGGCGATGCCCAACACCGCCTGCGGCCAGAAGGTGACGCGCTTGGCGAGCGGATAGATCGCGACGATCACCACGGACGCGAATCCAAGCCCGATGGCGAAGCGGTTGAAGCTCAAGAGCAGGGCAAGACTGACGAGCAGCAGGATCGTCAGCAGCACGACGGCGCCGCGCACGCTCGCGGCGCCGGACGCCAGCGGACGGCTGGCGGTGCGCGCCACCTTGGCGTCGATGTCGCGGTCGATGATGTCGTTCCACACGCAGCCGGCGCCGCGCATTGCGAAGGCGCCGATCAGGAACAGCACCATGAGGATCGGATCGGGCAGGCCCTCGCCGTTGGCGCCCGCCCCAGTGACGGCCCAGCGCCAGCCGGTGGGCGCCTCTCGCGCCGCCATGGCGATCGACCACCAGCACGGCCACGACAGGAGCCACGCGCCGATCGGCCGGTCGAAGCGGGCGAGCCGCAGGTAGGGGCGCAGGCGGTGCGGAGCGGCGCCGTCGACCCAGTTGCCGGGTGCGGCGTCGGCCGCCGGGCGGCCTGCCGCCACCGTTTCCTTGGGATGCTCCACGCGACTATGTGTAGCGGGAACGTCATGGGCGCTCAAACGCGCCTCGATGCTACCCTGTGGTTGAGATCGCGCTTGGCTGCCACCACCTCTTCCGGCGAGCCAGTCCCCCGGCTTGCCGCAGGCGGCCCCCGTCGCGGGCGACTACACTGAAGAAGGAAGCAGCGCCGCCCATGGGCATTATCCAGACCCTGTCGCCGCCGGTCGAATCCAAGGCCGACCTGATCGGTCACCTCGCCGCTGGCGCCAAGCCGCTGGACGATTGGCGCATCGGCACCGAGCACGAGAAATTCGCCTACCGCACGCGCGACTTCACGCCGCTCGCCCACGAAGGCGACGACGGCATCGCCTCGCTGCTCGAGGGCCTTGCCGAGCGCTACGGCTGGCGGCCGGTGCGCGAGAACGGCAACATCATCGCCCTGTCGTTCGGCAAGCAGTCGGTTACGCTCGAGCCCGGCGGCCAAGTCGAGTTGTCCGGCTCGCCGCTCAAGACCATCCACGAGACCTGCGTCGAGGTGAACACGCACCTGCGCCAGGTGAAGGAAGTGGCCGAGGATCTCGGCATTGCGTTCCTCGGCGTCGGCTTCCAGCCGAAGTGGAAACTTGCCGACATCCCAGTTATGCCCAAGCAGCGCTACGGCGTGATGCGCAAATACATGCCGACGCGCGGCGCCCACGGCCTCGACATGATGTTCCGCACCTGCACGGTGCAGGTGAACCTCGACTTCGAATCCGAAGCCGACATGGTGAAGAAGTTCCGCACCTCCCTGGCGCTGCAGCCGGTGGCGACCGCGCTGTTCGCCAACTCGCCGTTCACCGAGGGCAAGCCGAACGGCTACCAGAGCTACCGCAGCCACCTCTGGCAGCACACCGATCCCGACCGCACCGGCATGCCTGCATTCGTCTTCGAGAGCGGCATGGGCTTCGAGCGCTACGTCGACTGGGCGCTGACGGTGCCGATGTACTTCGTCATTCGCAACGGCCAGTACATCCCCGTGCACAAGCAGACGTTCGCCGATTTCCTGGACGGCCGTCTCGAGGTCCTGCCGGGCGAGCGTCCCACCCTCGACGACTGGGCGACGCACCTCACTACGCTGTTCCCGGAAGTGCGCCTGAAGCAGTACCTGGAGATGCGCGGTTGCGATGGCGGCCCGTGGGCGCGCCTATGCGCGCTGCCTGCCCTGTGGGTTGGCCTGCTCTACGATGGCGCGGCACTCGATGCCGCCTACGACCTCATCAAGGATTGGAGCGTGGCGGAGCGCGAGGCCATGCATCGCGCGGTGCCGCGCCTCGGCCTCGGCGCGCCGGCGCCAGGTGGGCGCAAGGTGCTCGACCTTGCGCGCCAGATCGTGGCGATCGCCGAGACCGGTCTGCATCGCCGCGATTGCTGCAGCCACAAGGGTGGCGACGAGCACATCTACCTCGAGCCGCTCAAGGAGATCGCGGCGAGCGGCAGGAGCGCCGCCACCGTGCTGCTCGAGAAGTTCCACGGGCCGTGGGGCGGCTCCGTCGAGCCCCTGTTCCGCGAGTACGCCTACTAAGGATCCGTCGTGGATCGCGCGCCGACCTGGGTCGACGACCCATCCGAAGGCTTGGTGCGCCGCGGCAACTCCGGCTGCTTCGTCGTCACCGACATCGAGACCGACGGCCCGCAGCCGGGCGCCAATTCCATGCGCACCTTCGCTTCGGTGGCGGTCACCGAGGATGGCGACATCATCGGCCAGTTCGAGGGCTGCCTGGCGCCGCTCGACGGCGCGGCGCCCCACCCCAAGACTCTTGCCTGGCTACAGGGCCAGCCCGCCGTGTGGGCGGATATCGTTCGCGATCCGCGCCCGGCCCGCGAGGTGATGGCCGCGTTCGCCGCCTGGGTGCGCGCGTTGCCGCACGAGCCGGTGTTCACGTCGCACCCGCTGGCGTTCGACGGGTTCTGGATCGACTGGTACCTGCGCCACACGCTCGGCCTGCGCCTCGACAAAGGCGCATACCCCGGCGAGCGCCTGTTCTTCGGCGCCGGACTCGATCTGCCCAGCCTCATCATGGGCGTGACGGGGTGGGACTACGCGCGCTGCCGATTCCAGTACTACCCGGTGGAATGGCTCGGCGGGCACGCGCACACGCATCGTGCCATCGACGACGCCTTGGGCTACGCCAGCATCCTGCGCGAGATGCTGCGCCGCCTGCGCGCCTCCGCCGCCTCGCCATGATCGCGCCGGAGGAGTTCATCCGCGCGCACACCAACATCGCCAGCGCACCGCTGGTTCCGGAAATCCAGCTCTGCCTCGCCAACCACATCACGCCGTTGTGGCAGGACCTTGAGGCGTGGCTCGTGCAGCCGAACGTCGATCCGCCCTACTGGGCGTTCGTATGGCCGGGCGGCCAGGCGCTGACGCGCTACCTGCTCGATCATCCAGAGGTAGTGCGCGGCAAGCGCGCGCTCGATCTCGCATCCGGCTGCGGCATTTCCGCCATCGCCATGGCGCGCGGCGGGGCGAGCGTCGACGCCAGCGAAACCGACCGCGTCGCCGCGGCGGCCATCGGCCTCAACGCGGAGCTCAACCAGGTCGACGTCGAGGTGCTCGTCGAGGACGTCACCGACCGCGACAACGGCGCCTGGGGCGTCATCGTCGCCGGCGACATCTGCTATGAGAAGAAGATGACGGCGGCGCTGTTCCCGTGGCTGCAGCGCGCCGCGCGCGGCGGCGCCACGGTGCTGGTCGCCGATCCCGGGCGCGACTACCTGCCGCGCCAGGGATTGGCGGCGATCACCCGCTACGTCGTCCCGACCAGCCTCGACCTCGAGAAAGGCGAACGCCGCGAGACGACCGTGTACCGCGTGACCTAGTTCCTAGCGGCCCATCGAGCCGGCGGCCGAACTGATGCCCTTCGCGGCGGCGCGCGCCGTGGTGGTGCCGCCCACCGTCATGGCGCTGATGAGCATGCTCGGCTGGCCGACAATGGTCGGCACGTTCTGGCCGTTCTTGCCGCACATGCCGATGCCCTTGTCGAGCTTCATGTCGTTGCCGATGGCGGCGACCTTGGTGAGGATGTCGGGGCCGTTGCCGATCAGCGTGGCGCCCTTGATGGGCGTCGTCACCTTGCCGTCTTCGATCTTGTAGGCCTCGGTGCAGCTGAACACGAACTTGCCCGACGTGATGTCCACCGAGCCGCCGCCGAAGCCGACGGCGTAGACGCCGTCCTTCACCGAACGCAGGATCGCCTGCGGGTCCCGCTCGCCGCCGAGCATGAAGGTGTTGGTCATGCGCGGCATCGGCATCGACGCGAAGCTCTCGCGCCGGCCGTTGCCGGTCGGCTGCAGTCCCATCAGGCGCGCGTTCATGCGGTCCTGCATGTAGCCGGTGAGGATGCCGTCCTCGATAAGCACGTTGCGCTGCGTCGGCGTGCCCTCGTCGTCCACCGTCAGCGAGCCGCGGTGCTCGAGCAGCGTGCCGTCGTCCACGACGGTGACGCCCTCGGCGGCGACGCGCTGGCCCATCAGCCCGGAGAACGCGCTGGTCTTCTTGCGGTTGAAGTCACCTTCTAGGCCGTGGCCGACCGCCTCGTGCAGCAGCACGCCACACCAACCGGAGCCCAGCACCACCGGCATCTCACCGGCCGGCGCCGGCACCGACTCGAGGTTCACCAGCGCGATGCGCAGCGCCTCGTCCACTTCGGCCTTCCAGTTGCTGGGTGCGCAGTAGTGCTGGTAGCCGTAGCGGCCGCCGCCGCCGGAGAAACCGGTCTCCTGGCGGCCGTTGTGCTCGACCTCGACCGAGACAGCGAAGCGCATCAGCGGGCGGATGTCGGCGACGCGCGTGCCGCCGGCGCGCACGATCTCCACGACCTGCCAGTTGGCGGCGAGCGAGCACGACACCTGGCGGACGCGCGGGTCCTTGCCGCGCGCGTAGGCGTCCACCTCCTGCAGGAGCTTCACCTTGTCGCCGAAGGGCACCTCCTCGAGCAGGCTGACCTCGCCGTACATGGCGCGGTTGGTGCCGCGCGGCGCGTCGGCATAGGTGCCGCCCTGGCCGGTTCTCACCGACTTAACAGCGGCGGCGGCGCGCTTCATCGCTTCCTCGGACAGCTCCGAGGCATGCGCGAAACCGGTGGCTTCGCCGACCACGGCGCGCAGGCCGAATCCCTGCGAAGTGTCGTAGGTGGCGGCCTTCAGCTTGCCGTCGTCCCAGGCGAAGGTCTCGCTCTGGCGGTGCTCGAGGAACAGCTCGCCGTCGTCGGCGCCGTGCAGGGAATCGTCGACAATCGCCTGGACCTTGCGCTGGTCGAGCCCGGTGCGGCGGAACAAGAGGTCTTCGGCCTTGGCGAGGTCGGCCATCGAGGGGGCTCCCGGGTTGGCAGGGGTGAAACTGGGTCAAACATAGGGGCTGGGAACCGCCATTGCCACGCCGCCCATGCCCGGATTTTGGCCCGTGCCGGGGTCTGCGCGACGCGTCCGGAGAATGCCGCGGGTCAAGGTGTCGCGGCCTCCGATGCGACACTATGCCGCATAAACTAAGTTCTTTGAATTCTCAGCGTTTTCGCCCGTTCATCGGGCCGTGCGCGCGCGCCGCGGCGCCCTGCGACACTAGGGAAAGTGGTGCCTAGGGACGGGACCCTGCTGTACTCTACCGCCGCGGCCCGCGGACCCGCATTTCTTGCGCGGTCGGGCGGGTGCTGACGGCCGGGCGAAACCCAAGGCGGGTGCGCCGTGAGGCCGTCGCTTGGGTGTGCCGGACTGCCCGCTCGGGGCAGGGCGGCGCCCGAGAGCCAATTGGTCGGCTCAGGACCAACGAGGGGGGGGGGGCGTTCATGAAGATGGTACGTAAGGCGGCGGGCGCATTCGTGGCCGTTGCTGTAGCAATGCTGGCGATGGCCCACTCGGCGTCGGCGCAGGCCGGGTTCGGCGCGCCGAAGCCCTGGCAGATGAACTTTCAGGAGCCGGCGACTCCGGTAATGGCCGAGGTCGTCTCCTTTCACAACTTCCTGACGGTGCTCATCACGCTGATCTCGCTCTTCGTGCTCGGCCTGCTCCTGTACATCATCTGGCGGTTCAACGCGAAAGCGAACCCGGTTCCGTCGAAGAACTCCCACAACACCATGCTCGAGGTGGTGTGGACGGTGATCCCGATCACCATTCTGGTGATCATGGCGATCCCCTCCTTCCGCCTCCTCTACAAGGCGGACGTCGTCCCCGACGCCGCCAAGGTGCGCGAGTGGTACGGCATCAACGTCGCCGGGACGATCGACATCAAGGCGATCGGCAACCAGTGGTTCTGGTCCTACGAGTATCCGAACGAGCGCATCAAGTTCGACGCCTTCTGCGGCGTCGGCCCGATCGAGGGCGCCTGCTTCTCGCAGGACGCGACACCGAAACGTCCGCGCCTGTTGGCCACGACGGAGAGCGTGGTGGTGCCGGTCAACGCGCTGGTCCGCCTTCTGACCGTCGGTCAGGACGTCATCCACGCCTGGGCGATGCCCGCCTTCGGCGTCAAGATCGACGCCGTGCCGGGCCGCACCAATCATGCTTGGTTCGTGGCAACCCGCGAGGGCACCTACTTCGGTCAGTGCTCCGAGCTGTGCGGTCAGGGCCACGGCTACATGCCGATCACCGTCGAGGTCGTTTCGCAGCAGCGCTACCAACAGTGGCTGACGTCGAAGCGCGCCGAGATGGCGGTGAAGAACGGCACCCAGTTCGCAGCGAACTAACGGTTTAGGGCGAGGGAAACCAACATGAGCAGCGCATACGGCGGGGCGCACGCACAAGACGCACACGCGCATCACGGCCCGACGGGCTGGCGGCGGTGGGCCTATTCGACCAACCACAAAGACATCGGCACGATGTACCTCGTGTTCGCCTGCGTCTTTGGCATCGTCGGCGGCCTCATCTCCGTCCTGATCCGCATGGAGCTCCAGGAGCCTGGCATGCAGCTCCTGGCGGAGGGCGACTACCACCAGTTCAACGTGTTCACCACAGCCCACGGCCTGATCATGGTGTTCTTCCTGATCATGCCGGCGTTGATCGGCGGCTTCGGCAACTGGTTCATCCCGCTGATGATCGGCGCCCCCGACATGGCGTTCCCGCGCCTCAACAACATGAGCTTCTGGTTCATGATCCCCTCGGCGATCATGCTGGTCGGCTCGGTGTTCGCCGGCGACGGCGCCGGCACGGGCTGGACGGTGTATGCGCCGTTGTCGACCTCAGGCCATAGCGGCCCGGCCGTCGACATGGCAATTCTGTCGCTGCATCTCGCGGGCGCGTCGTCGATCCTTTCGTCGCTCAACTTCATCACGACCATCTTCAACATGCGCGCGCCGGGCATGACCCTGCACCGCATGCCGCTGTTCGTCTGGTCGCAGCTGGTCACCACCTTCCTCTTGCTCCTGTCGCTGCCCGTGCTGGCGGGCGCCATCACCATGCTGCTGACCGACCGCAACTTCGGCACCGCCTTCTACGAGGCGGCACGCGGTGGCGATCCGATCCTCTACCAGCACCTGTTCTGGTTCTTCGGCCACCCCGAGGTGTACGTGCTCGTTCTGCCGGCGTTCGGCATCGTCAGCCACGTCGTAGCGACGTTCTCGAAGAAGCCGATCTTCGGCTACCTCGGCATGGCGTACGCGATGGTCGCGATCGGCGCGGTGGGCTTCGTCGTGTGGGCGCACCACATGTACACGGCCGGCATGAGCGTCGACACCGAGGCCTACTTCCTCGCGGCGACGCTCGTCATCGCCGTGCCGACCGGCATCAAGATCTTCAGCTGGCTCGCCACCATGTGGGGCGGCTCGATCGAGTTCAAGACGCCGATGCTGTGGGCGGTGGGCATGATCTTCATGTTCACGGTCGGCGGCGTGACCGGCGTCGTGCTGGCGAACTCGCCGGTGACCACGGCGTTCCACGACACCTATTACGTGGTTGGTCACTTCCACTACGTGATGGCGATGGGCGCCCTCTTCGGCATCTTCGCCGGCTGGTACTACTGGATCGGCAAGATGAGCGGCCGCCAGTACAACGAGACGCTCGGCAAGGGGCACTTCTGGTTGACGATGGTCGGCGTGAACCTGACCTTCTTCCCGATGCACTTCTCGGGCCTGGCAGGCATGCCGCGCCGCATCCCGGACTATCCGGATGCGTTCTCGGGCTGGAACTACGTCTCCTCGATCGGCTCCTACATCGGCTTCGCCGCCGCCCTGTTGTTCGTCTACATCGCCATCCGCACCATCACGTCGGGTGAGCGCGTGGGCGCCAACTACTGGGGCGAGGGCGCGACCAGCCTCGAGTGGACGGTGGACTCGCCCGCCCCGCACCACACCCACGAGACGATGCCGCACGTCCGCTAGGCCCTGCGCGCATAGTACTGGGTGTCATGAGTACTGCTCCGACCAACGGAGTGAACGTTGTCCGCGATGTCACCGCCCAGGGATGGGTCGGCGACGTCGCGGTCGGCGACTACCTCGCCCTGCTGAAGCCCCGGGTGATGAGCCTGGTGGTGTTCACCGCCCTCGCCGGCATGGTGGTGGCGCCGGGTTCCATCCATCCCATCCTCGGGCTCGTCGCCATCCTGTGCATCGCGCTCGGCGCCGGTGCCTCGGGTGCGCTCAACATGTGGTACGACGCCGACCTCGACGCGCGCATGGCGCGCACGGCGAGCCGTCCCATTCCCGCCGGCCGCGTGCCGCGCGGCGATGCGCTCGTCATGGGCGTCGGCCTGTCCGTGGTCTCCGTGGCGATGCTCGGCCTTGCCGTCGACTGGACGGCGGCGGCGCTCCTTGCCTTCACTATCTTCTTCTACGTCGTCGTCTACACGATGTGGCTGAAGCGCGCGACGCCGCAGAACATCGTCATCGGCGGCGCCGCTGGCGCATTCCCGCCGATGATCGGCTGGGTCGCGGCGACGCACAGCGTCGACCTCGGCGCGGTCGTCTTGTTCCTCATCATCTTCCTGTGGACGCCGCCGCACTTCTGGGCGCTGGCTCTGCTGAAGAGCGAGGAGTACGCCAAGAACGGCATCCCGATGATGCCGGTGGTGAAGGGCGTCGCCCGCACCAAGATCGAAATGGTCGTCTACAGCGTGCTCGTCGCCGTCACCGGCGTCGTGCCGTCGTTCCTCGGCATGGCCAGCGCGATCTACGGCGGCTTCGCCGGGCTGCTAGGCGCCGCGTTCGTCGCCTTCTCGCTGGTTGTCCTGCGCACCACGGATCCGGTGTGGCCGCGCCGCATGTACGGCTTCTCGATCCTCTACCTCATGCTGCTGTTCGCCTTCCTGCTCGTCGAGGGCGGCGCGCAGTCGTTGGTGTCGTGAGCGCGGGCAATGATGACGGGGGCAAGGAAAAGCGGCGGCGGGCCAAGAACCTCGTGGTCGGACTCGCGTTGGGCGCGTTCGTCATCCTGGTGTTTCTCACCACGCTCGTGCGGCTAGGGCAGCAGAACTGATGGCAACCCTCCTCAACTCATCGCTGAGACGCCGCAACGGCGTTGTCGGCGTTGCGACCGCCGGACTGGCGGTGGCGATGTTGGGGGCGGCGTTTGCCGCGGTGCCGCTCTACAAGCTGTTCTGCCAGGTTACCGGCTACGGCGGCACCACCCAGGTTGCGGCCGCCGCCCCGGGCCTGGTGCCGGGAGTCGAGGGCTCGCGTCCCTTCACCATCGTGTTCGACGCCAACGTGGCTAAGCAATTTCCGTGGGAGTTCCGCCCCGAGCAGCGCCAGGTGACCGTGCGCGCGGGCGAGGAGGGATTGGCGTTCTACATCGCCCATAATCCCATCGATCGTCCCATCAAGGGCCAGGCGGCGTTCAACGTCACGCCGCTGCAGGCCGGCAAGTACTTCAGCAAGGTGCAGTGCTTCTGCTTCGACGAGCAGGTGCTGCTGCCCGGCCAGACCGAACACATGGGCGTGGCGTTCTTCGTCGACCCGGCGATCCTCAAGGACCGCAACATGGCCGACCTCAAGATCATCACGCTTTCGTACACATTCTACGAGGTGCCCGGCCAACAGGCCGGCCTCGCGGGGGCGGCGACAACGGCGGGCGCCAACGCGGCGGCGCCGGTGCGCTGAGTCGAGGGACTACAACAGAGGCTCAAGAGCGGGAGACCGACGAACATGGCACACACGGGAAACCATCCGTACCACCTGGCCGATCCAAGCCCATGGCCAATTCTCGGCTCCATCGCCGCGCTGGGCACGGCGGGGGGGCTCGTGATGTTCATGCACGACATGACTCCGTGGGTCCTGCCCCTCGGCCTCCTGCTCGTCATCTACACGATGTACGTGTGGTGGCGGGACGTCGTAAACGAGGCGACCTTCCAGAAGGTCCACACCTCGGTCGTGCAGATCGGCCTGCGCTACGGGATGACGTTGTTCATCGCCTCCGAGGTGATGTTCTTCTTTGCCTGGTTCTGGGCCTTCTTCAACGCGTCGCTGTATCCGACCGACGAGATGGGCGGCACGTGGCCGCCGACCTCGCCCGAGATCGGCGTCGAGATCTTCAATGCGTGGGGCATTCCGCTCGTCAACACCATCATCCTGCTGTCGTCGGGCGTGACGGTGACCTGGGCGCACCACGGCCTGCGCAAGGGTGACAAGCAGACGCTGATCCGCGGCCTGTGGCTGACGGTGCTGCTGGGCGCCGCCTTCACCGCGCTGCAGGCGTACGAGTACTTGAACGCCCCGTTCAACTTCACGGGCGGCATCTACGGCACGACCTTCTTCATGGCGACCGGATTCCACGGCGCCCACGTCATCATCGGCACCGTCTTCCTCGCCGTGTGCCTGGTGCGTGCGTACAAGGACCACTTCACGCCGGACCACCACTTCGGCTTCGAGGCCGCTGCTTGGTACTGGCACTTCGTCGACGTGGTGTGGCTGTTCCTGTTCACCTTCGTCTACTGGTGGACCATGACTCAGCCGGGCGCCGTCATCGCCGGCCACTAGACGTCAACGCTCTGAGCCTGCAAGGACGGGCGCGGGCCACCCCCGCGCCCGGCTCCTTTTGCGGCGATCCGTCTCATGCTGAGTCCATGACCGTGCCCGTTTCCCCCATCCGCGCCGGCCTGCTGATGCGCTGTCCCGCGTGCGGCAAGGACAAGCTGTTCGCCAAGTACCTGAAGGTGCACGAGCAATGCACCGTCTGCGGCGCCAAGCTCGGCACCGGCGATTCGGGCGACGCGCCGATGGTGTTCATCATCCTGATCCTCGGCTTCGCCGTGGTAGGCGGCGCCCTCGTCGTCGAGGTCAAGTACACGCCGCCTCTGTGGCTGCACGCCCTCTTGTGGGTGCCAGCGACCCTGCTGGGATCGCTCGCGCTGATGCCGCTGCTCAAGTCGCTGTTCTATGCGCTCACCTACCGCTTCGATGCGCGCGAGCAGGTCAGCGTGGGCGAAGGGGATCCCGGGCGCGACGCCGCCGGCCGCAGCCCGTGAAGCGCGGCACGTCCGTTCTCGTCGCCACTCTTCTTGCGCTGCCCATGCTGGTGGTACTCATCGGTCTCGGGGTGTGGCAACTCCAGCGCCTAGCGGTGAAGCAGGAGATCATTGCCTTCCGCGAGACGGCCTTCAGCGCCGCGGCCGTCGAGCTGCCGGCGCGCGCCGGCGCCAGCCCAATGGCATTGGCGTGGCGGCGCGTCCACGTCACCGGCCGGTTCGACCATGCCAACGAGTTCCATCTGTGGAGCTTGCGCGACGGCCAGCCCGGCTACGAGGTGCTGACCCCTCTCACTCGCACCGACAACGCGCCCGGCCAGGTGCTGCTCGTCGATCGCGGCTGGGTCCCCGTCAACCGCAAGGACATCGCCACCCGCGCCGAGAGCGCGGTGGCGGGCGAGGTGAAGGTGCAAGGCTTCGTCCGCGTCGACCTCGACGCGCGCGGCCCGGTCACCCCCGTCAATTCGCCCGCCACCAATACCTGGTACAGCGTCGATTACGCCGCCATGGGCCGGCACGCCGGACTCTACCTGCGCGAGCTGGTCGTAGTCGCCGATGCGACGCCCACTCCGGGCGGGCTGCCCATCGGCCGCGCCGAGCTGCCGCCCATTCCCAATCGCCACCTCGAGTATGCGCTGACCTGGTTCAGCCTCGCCGGCGCCTTGGCGGTCATCTACGTGCTCGCCGTACGGCGGCAGCTGCGTCCGGCCGGCCCCGCATGACCGCCTCGGCCTACGCCCAGCTCGAGGACCGCTTCCGCCGCGTCGGCCTGATCAGCGGCATCCAGGCCATCCTGGACTGGGACACCGCGACCATGATGCCGCGCGGCGGCGCCGAGGCCCGGGCCGAGCAGCAGGCCGCCATCGCCACCCTCGTGCATCGCGAGGTGTGCGAGCCTTCGCTCGGCGACCTTTTGGAGAACGCCGCCCACGAGCGCCTGAGCGCCGAGCGCGCCGACAACTTGCGTGCTATGCGCCACCGCCGCGCCCACGCCACCGCCGTGCCGGAACGGCTGGTCGAGGAGGTGAACCGCGCCACCGCTCTATGCGAAATGGCCTGGCGCGACGCGCGTCCGGCCGATGACTTCGCGGCGTTGCTTCCTCACCTCGAAGCGGTCGTGCGCCTGGTGCGCGAGCGCGCCCAGGCGAAGGCCGCCGCGCTCGCCATGAGCCCCTACCAGGCGCTCCTCGACGAGCACAATCCGGGCCTCACCGATGCGACAGTGCGGCGGCTGTTCGACACCATCGAGACTTTCCTGCCCGCCCTGGTGCGCGAGGTCCGCGACGTCCAAGGGCGGAGACCCGCGCCCGTGCCCCTGCCGGCGCCGGTGCCCGCAGATGCCCAGCGCCGCCTCGGCGAGCGGCTTATGCGGGCATTGGGGTTCGACTTTACCCACGGCCGCCTCGATGAGAGCCGCCACCCGTTCATGAGCGGTAGCGGCGACGATGTGCGTATCACCATGCGCACCGACGAGAACGACGTCCTATGCGGGCTGTTCGCGGTGATCCACGAGACGGGCCATGCGCTTTACGAGCGCGGCTTGCCCGCGGCATGGCGTTGGCAGCCGGGCGGCGACGCGGCCGGCTCGGCGATGCACGAGGCGCAGGCGCTGCTGTGGGAGATGCAGGTCGCGCGCGGCCGGGCGTTCCTCAGTTACCTCGCGCCGCTCCTGACGGGCTTCTTCGGCGCGCCCGTCGATGCCGCAAACCTCGCCCGCCTGGTGCAGAAGGTCGAGCCGGGCATGATCCGGGTCGACGCCGACGAGTGCACCTATCCGCTCCACGTGCTCCTGCGCTACCGGCTGGAGACGGCGCTGTTCGACGGCCGCCTCGACGTCGCCGACCTGCCCGGCGCGTGGAACGACGCCATGGAGCGCCTGCTCGGCATCCGCCCGCGCAACGATGGCGAGGGCTGCATGCAGGACATCCACTGGATGCTCGGAAACTTCGGCTATTTCCCGTCCTACGCCCTGGGAGTGACCGCCGCTGCCCAGATGGTCGCCGCGGCGCGCAAGGAGCTCGGCGACCTCGACGCCGCCATCGCCCGCGGCGAGTTCACCGGACTACTCGGCTGGCTGCGCCGCAACGTGCACGCGCACGGCTCGCTGCGCCCGATCGACGACTTGTTGCGCGGCGCGGTCGGGACCTCGTTCGACGCCGCGGCGCTGGAAGTGCACCTGCGGCGACGCTACGTCGAGCGCGCGACCTAGTCGCGCCCAGTGTGGCGCCGCCGCCCGCGCACCCTAGTCTAGTCGGCCGCCTCCAGCTCCAGGCGCTTTTGCTGCTGCAACCACAGGGCGGCGTAACGGCCGCCGCCGCGCAACAGCGAGTCGTGCATGCCGCGCTCGACGATGCGGCCGTTCTCCAGCACGAGGATCTGCGCGGCATGGACCACGGTGGAAAGCCGGTGGGCGATGATCAGCGTGGTGGTGCCGCGCGAAACCTCGCGCAGGTCGTCCTGGATGGCGCGCTCGGTGTGGCTGTCGAGGGCAGACGTGGCTTCGTCGAACAGGTAGATGCGCGGCCGCTTCAGCACGGCCCTGGCGATGGCGACGCGCTGCTTCTCGCCGCCCGAAAGCTTGAGGCCGCGCTCGCCCACGACGGTGTCGTAGCCGTCCGGCAGCGCCGCGACGAAGTCGTGCAGCTGGGCCAGCTTGGCGGCGCGTTCGATCTCCCCGCGACTCGCGCCCGGGCTGCCGAAGGCGATGTTGTAAAGCAGCGTGTCGTTGAACAGCACCGCGTCTTGCGGCACCACGCCGATGGCGGCGCGCACCGAGGCGACCGTCGCCGTGCGGATGTCGGCGCCGTCGATCTCGACGCTGCCGGTATCGGGGTCGTAGAAGCGGAACAGGAGCCGGCCGATGGTGGTCTTGCCCGAGCCGGACGCGCCGACCAGGCCCATGCTGGTCCCAGCCGGTACCTCGAAGCTGATGTCTTCCAGGATCGGCCGGCGCACGTCGTAGGCGAAGGAGACGTTGCGGAAGGCGATTGCCCCGCCGCTCGCCGACAGCGGCGTGGCGTCGGCGCCGTCGGCCACCTCGGACGTCTCCAGCAGAAGTCCCATCATCTGCTCGACGTCGGTGAAGGCCTGCTTCAGCCCGCGGTACAGCATGCCCATGCGGCCGAGCGGCGCCAGGACCTGCATTACGTAGGCGTTCACCAGCACGAAGCCCCCCACCGTCATCGTGCCGGCCAATGCTTCGCGCCCTGCCATCAGCACCATGACGGTGAGGCCGGCGCCCATGATGACGACCTGCAGCACGCCAGTCATAGTGCGCGAGTACAGTGCCTTGAGTTGTAGCCGCTCGACGCGCTGAAGGTCGTCGTCGTAGCGGTCGGCGACGTAGCGCTCGTTGCCGAAGTACTTCACCGTCTCGTAGTTGAGCAGACTGTCCACCGCCTTGCCGTGCGCCGCGGCACTCTCCGTCACGGCGGCGCGCTGGTGCTTGCGCAGGATCTCCGAGCCGATCACCAGCACCACGCTGTAGATGACGGCGGTGGCGAACAGGACCAGCGTGTAGGAAACCATGAACTTGGTTTTGAGAACCGCTACGACGATGCCGACCTCGACCACCAGCGGCAGGATCATGAACACCATCATGTTCAGGATCTGCTCCATGCCGCGCACGCCGTTGTCGATGATCCGGCTGACTTGTCCGGTCTTGCGCGAGATGTGGTAGCGCAGGCTGAGCTCGTGCACATGGCGCAGCACAGCCAGGCGGATGCGCCGGTTGAGGCGCTGCTCGAGCGGTCCGTAGATGTAGTTGCGCCACGTCTCGATCACGCGGTTGAGCGTGAACACGGCGCAGTAGGTGAACAGGAGCGCGTAGGCGAGCCAGGCCACCGTGTTGCCGCCGGTGGCCAGTATGTCCACGACCATCGCCATGACGAGCGGCGTGAGCGTGCCCAGCGCCGACGTGGCCCCGATCAGCAACAGGGTCACCACCATGCGGGTGCGCAGGCCGGGGTCCTGGCACGGCCACAGGAACGGCCGCAGCATGCGCCAGACATGGACGTCCTGGCGCCGCGCCAGGTCCATCGTCTCGGGGTCCATTCGTCCCATGCCGCGCATGGAACATCCATCCCACACCCGCTAGGGGCGGGGCAACGCAGGCCTGCGGACTAGGCGGCGGGCGTGGCTTCGGCGGCGGACTAGAGCCCGTGCGCGGCCTTCTCGGTCTCGTTGCGGCGCCAGCGCGCGATGCCCAACCACAGAATCGCCCCGACCACGGCGATCACCGCGGCATAGGCGAACCAGCCGAGGTCCTCGACCGTCATCCAGAAGCGTTCGCTGGCGGTCGCCTCGGCGCGCTGGCGCTGGCGCAGGGTGCGATCGATTTGCCGCGCCAACTCGCTGTTGCCTGCCGCGGTCGCCGCCGCCGAAAGCTGCCGATAGGAGTCGACGTCGGCGCGGGTCGCACGGTTGAGGCGCTCCAGGATCCAGGTCGCCACGGTGGGGCTGACGCGGTCGACCACCAGATCGCGCGCCTCGGTGCCCGCGGGCCATACGGCCGGTGGCGTCAGCGCGCCGACCCGGGTGCCGCTCAGGTCGATGCGGGCATTGGCGGGCAGGGGCGTGCGCGGGGCCAGGCCGAGATCGCCGGTGACGCGCGCGCCGGCCAGGTGGACAATGCGCGTCTCGGCACCCTCGATCCGCATCCTGGCGTCGCCGCCGATCTGCACGGCGCCGAGCACGTACTCGGGCGAAGTGACGCCGTCGAGGTCGAGCGTGCCGCGCACCTGCATGCCGCGCCCGACGACGGCGGCGAACTTGCCGCCGCTGGCAAGCAGGTCGCCATTAATGATAGCTGCGCCGAGGTCGAGCGGCCCCTCGAGCGCCGTGCCGCTGACGTTGAGGCGTCCGTTGATGACGGTGCGCCGCACGACCAGGTTGCGCGGCGAGGAGCACTGGATGCAGCTGAACTCGCCGGCGACCTGCGCCTCATCGACGGTGATGCCGTCGAGGAAGTGCGAGCGCTCGAACACCACGCCCATCGGCACCTGGCGCTTGTTGAGGTCGAGCAGTCCGGTGACCAGCGCGCCGGCGATGCGCACCGAGCGCACGGCGTCGCGATAGGGCGGCTCGCTCAGTATCTGCTGCAGGAACGCCGCAGACAGCACGTAGGCCGGCAGCGGTTGCCCCGCCTGCGGCGGCTCCAGGCGCGTGTTGGGCGGGCTGACCTCGGCGGTGCGCCCGGCGCAGACCTGCTGCCAAACGTTCGCCTCGGTCGCGGTCCAGCTGACGCCGGGTCGCGGGCAGCTCTCTGCCGCGCCGGGGGCCTGCGCTTGGCCGACGGCCGCGCCGGGCCCGGCAACAAGAGTCGCCAGCATCAGGCCGAGGAGGAAGAGGGAACGCATGGGACGGAACAGGAGAGGTTGCAGGGGGACCGCGCTACTCCTTGCGGAAATGCTTGCTGAGCGTCAAGGCCTGGCGGCCGTAGGACGACCCGATCTCCGCACCATACAGCCGGTCGGGCTCCTCGGTCATCCGCTCGTAGACCAGCCGGCCGACCACCTGTCCGTGCTCCAGCACGAACGGCACGTCGTGCGAGCGCACCTCGAGAACCGCTTTAGTGCCCTGGCCGTCCACGCCGGCATAGCCGAAGCCCGGGTCGAAGAACCCCGCGTAGTGGACGCGGAACTCCCCCACCAGCGGGTCGTACGGCACCAGCTCGGCGGCAAAGCCCGGCGGCACGGACACCCGCTCGCGCGAGGCGAGGATGTAGAAGTCGTCCGGATTGAGGATCAGCGTGCGTGCGCCGTCCTCCTGGCCCTCGGCGTGGATCGGCTCCCAGAAGTCGCACGGGCGGTAGTGGCCGATCTTCGAAAAATCGATGAGGTCGGCGTGGTGCTTGGCGCGGTAGCCGAGCAGCGCCTCGCTTCCCGACCCAATCAGGTCCACCGATATGGCGACGCCGCCGTCGATGTCCGCCTTGCCGTCGGTATCGTGCACCAGGGGCGTGGCCTGGTGGATGGTGCGCAACACCGCGTCCGACGCCGGCGGGTTGCCGCGCCGCAGGCGCAGCTGACTCAGGCGGTCGCCCGTGCGCACCAGGATGCTGAACGTCCGCGGCGAGATCTCGGCGTACAGCGGTCCCTCGTAGCCCGCACGCACGCGGTCGAACTCGGTGGTGTGGTCGGTGATGAGGCGCGTGAACACGTCGAGCCGGCCCGTCGAGCTCTTCGGATTGGCGCTGCCGGCGAGGGCGCCGGCGAGGCGCAGGCGCTCCTGCAGCGGCACGATGTACACGCAGCCGCGCTCCAGGACGGCGCCGTCGGTGAGCGCCATCTGGTGCATCTGCAGCGCGCGCACCTTGTCCATCACGGTCGCGGTGGCGCTGGGCAGGAAGCTGGCGCGCACGCGGTAGGCGACGGTACCGAGCCTCAGGTCGAGGCTTGCCGGCTGCACCTGCGCCTCGGTGACCGGCGAATCGGCGCTGATGGAGCCGTCGGCGATCAGCTTGCGGATGTGCTGCGACGGCAGGATGCCGCTTTGGCGGCGGCGCGCGCCGCTTGCCGCGGTGCCGTCGTCGGCCGCCACGCTCTCGAATCGGTTGTTCACTGCTTTCCGCGCCGAAGGGTTTCCGGGGTTACCTCGCGGCGGCCGCTCCAGGCCGCATCCAAACGTAGCCTTGGCTGAAACCTGTGGGCCATCGGGAGGGGTGTCGCGTCCGAGGACCGACAACGCCGCCGCAAAGCCCAAGATTGGCCCCCGCGAGTGCGGGGAGCCACCCCGCGAGCATCCTAGCAAGGCGACCCGGCGGTCCTAAGGGAAAAGGGGTCCCCGAGTTGCGCCCGGCCTTCTCCCGCCGCGGCCCGGCCGTATCTTCTTTGGGGAAAACGGTTTTTGGCCCTGTCCACGCGATCCCCAGGCCGGGTTGGAATCGCTGTCCACAGCGGGAACAGCGGCGGTTGCGCGCATTGCCTCACACCCCTGCCTTCCGTAGTTTGGCGGGCCAGTTTTCACGCCTCTCCAGCAGCATCCTCGCATCGTGCGCTACACCAGCACCCGTGGGCAGGCGCCCATCCTCGATTTCGCCGACGTGCTGTTGGCGGGCCTGGCGCCCGATGGCGGCCTGTACGTGCCCGAGCGCTGGCCGACCGTGGCGCCGGCCGAGATCGCCTCGTTCGTCACGCGTCCCTACGCCGAAGTGGCCACCGACATCATGGCCCGCTTCACCGAGCCGGCGGTGCCGCGGGCCGAGCTCGCGCCCATCGTCGCCACTGCCTATCGCGACTTCGACCATCCGGCGGTCGCGCCGCTGCGCCAGCTCGACGCCGGCGAGTGGATCCTCGAGCTGTTCCACGGCCCGACGATCTCATTCAAGGATTATGCGCTGCAGGTGGTGGGCCTGCTGTTTGATCACGTGCTGGCGCAACGCAGCCTGCACATGACGGTGGTCGGTGCCACCTCGGGCGACACCGGCTCCGCCGCCATCGAGGCGGTGCGCGATCGCAAGTCGATCACCGCCTTCATCCTGCACCCCGAGGGGCGTGTCACCGACGTGCAGCGGCGCCAGATGACGACGGTGCCGGCCGCCAACATCCACAACATCGCCATCCAGGGCACGTTCGACGACTGCCAGGCCCTGGTGAAGCAGATGTTCGGCGATGCGTCGTTCCGCGACCGCCTGCGCCTCACCGCCGTGAACTCGATCAACTGGGCGCGCGTCATGGCCCAGGTCGTCTATTACTTCACGGCGTCGGCGGCGCTCGGGGCGCCGCATCGTGTGCCGGCTTTCGCCGTGCCCACCGGCAATTTCGGCGACGCGTTCGCCGGCCACGTGGCGCGGCGCATGGGGCTTGCAGTGCCGCAGATGGTCATCGCCACCAACCGCAACGACATCCTGGTGCGGCTGCTCAACACCGGCCGCTACCGCAAGGGCGCGGTCTACGCCTCCCTGACGCCGTCGATCGATATCCAGGTGTCGTCCAACTTCGAGCGCCTGCTGCTGGAGCTCGAAGGCAACGACGCAACTGCGGTGCGCCGCCACATGAGCGGCTTCGATGCAAGCGGCGAATTCCGCCTGAGCGACACGGCGATGGCAAAGATGCGCGCGCAATTCGACGGCGCTGCGGTCAGCGAGGACGACACCCTGCGCTGCATGCGCGAAGTGGAATCGCGCTCCGGCCTCGTCATCGATCCACACACCGCGGTGGGCATCGTCGCGGGGCGGGCACGGCGGCGCTATCTCGGCGTGCCGATGGTGTACCTTTCCACGGCGCACGCCGCCAAGTTCCCCGAAGCGGTTGAGCGCGCCACCCGGCGTGACGCGCCCCTGCCGGCGCGGCTGGCCGATCTGCACGCGCGCCAGGAGCGATTCGCAGTGCTGCCCAACGACCTCCGCCGCGTGAAGGCCTACGTCGAAGAGCGCGCGGCAGCTTGAACGGGAGACGAGCGTGACCGTCGAGATCACCCGCCTGCCGAATGGACTAACGGTCGCCAGCGACTCTATGCCCGGCTTCGAGACCACCGCCGTCGGGGTGTGGGTCAGCGCCGGCACGCGCTACGAGGGCGAAGACCTCAACGGCGCCGCCCACATGCTCGAGCACATGGCGTTCAAGGGCACCGAGCGGCGCTCGGCCCGCCGCATCGCCGAGGAGATCGAGGACGTCGGCGGCCATCTCGACGCCTACACGACGCGCGAGCAGACCGCCTACGTCGCGCGAGTGCTCAAGCAGGATCTCCCGCTCGCCGTCGACATCCTTGCCGACATTCTCCAGCACTCGGTGTTCGCCGAGGATGAGTTGGCGCGCGAGCGCGCCGTCGTCCTGCAGGAGATCGGCGAGGTCAACGACACGCCCGACGACATCGTCTTCGACCACCTGCAGGCGGTAGCGTTTCCCGGCCAGCCCATCGGCCGCACCATTCTCGGGCCGCCGGAGCGCGTGTCGGCCTTCACCCGCGAAGATCTGTTGCGCTACATGCGCGCCCACTACACCGCGCCGCGACTGGTCGTTTCCGCGGCGGGCGCCGTGAACCATCGCGAGCTGGTCGCGCTGGTCGGCGAGAAGTTCTCCCATCTCCCGCAGGGCGAGGGCGATGGTCGCGATCCCGCCCGCTACGTCGGCGGCGAGTCGCGCGAGAAGCGGCAGCTCGAGCAGGCGCATCTGGTGCTCGGCTGGGAATCGGTGCCGTACGGCGACCCCGACTACTATGCCACCCAGGTGTTCTCGACCATTCTCGGCGGCGGCATGTCCTCGCGGCTCTTCCAGGAGGTGCGCGAGAAGCGCGGGCTCGCCTACAGCATCTTCACCTTCGCCCACTCATACCTCGACTGCGGCGTGTTCGGCGTCTACACTGGCACGTCGGGCAAGGACGCTCCCGAGGCGGCCAAGATCATCGCCGGCGAGATCCATGGGGTGGCCGACGGCATCTCCGAGGCCGAAATCGTCCGGGCCCGCGCCCAGCACAAGGCCGCCATCATGATGGCGCTGGAAAGTTCCTCCGCGCGCTGCGAGCATCTGGCTCGCCAGTTGTTGATCTATGGCCGCTCGATGCCGCCCTCGGAAGTGATCGCCCGTATCGATGCCGTGGATGCCACCGCGCTCGGCCGCGTCGCCGATCGCATCCGCTCGTCCAAGCTGTCACTGGCGGCACTCGGGCTGGTGGGCAAGCTGGAGGGCTTCGAGAAGCTCTCCAAGCGGTTCCACTAGCAGGCGCGCATGTCCCCGATCCTCGATCGCATCGCGCGGCCGCCTTTGTGGCGGCGCTACGATGGCGAGACGACCTTCCTGCGCCCGCCCGAGATGTGCGACTGGCTCGCGTGGGGGGGGCTGCGCGCCGAGTCGCGCGCCTTCCTCGAGCCGTGGGAGCCGACCTGGCCCAAGGACGCTCTGGTGAAGGATGCCTTCCGCCGCCGCTTGCAGCGCTACGTGCGCGACGCCAAGGACGACGAGGGCTACGCCTTCCTGGTGTACCGCAAGGCGGACGAGGCGTTGCTGGGCGGGCTCAACCTGTCGAACGTCACGCGCGGCATCCGTCAGTCGTGCTCGGTGGGCTACTGGATCGGCCAGCGCTTCGCGCGCCAAGGCTACATGACCGACGCGTTGCGCATTTCGGTGACCTTCGCCTTCGATCAGCTACGGCTGCATCGTGTCGAGGCGGGGTGCGTGCCGACCAACTTCGCCAGCCAGGCGCTGCTGCGCAAGGCGGGCTTCCAGGAGGAAGGCTTCGCCCGCAAGTACCTCAACATAAACGGCCGCTGGCACGACCACCTGCTATTCGCGGTGCTCGGGTCCGACCCGCACTAGTCCGACCTCTAGGCGTGTCCCGCCGCCGACGACAGCGCCGAGACGTCGAGCCCAATCTTGCGCATGGCGCTGCGCCACTTGCTGTCGACGTTGGCGCCGAACAGCAAGTCTTCGTCGGCGGGCACCTGCAACCAGCCGTTCGCCTGGATTTCCGACTCGAGCTGGCCGGCGCCCCAGCCGGCGTAGCCGAGCGCCAAGAGGCTGCGGCGTGGACCGTTACCGGAGGCGATGGCGGCCAGCACGTCCATGCTGGCGGTGAGCGCCACGTCGTCGCTCACCACCAAGGTGGTGTCGCGCACGTAATCCGACGAATGCAGCACGAACCCGCGCGCTTGCTCCACCGGTCCGCCGACGTGGACGCGGATTTCCCCGCTCGGCTTGGCGGCGATGCCCAGCTGGGTGAGCAGGTCGGAGAAGTTGATGTGATCGGCGAGGCGGTTGATGACGAGGCCCAGCGCGGCGGCGCTGGAGTGGGCGCACATGTAGATCACGGTGCGCTCGAAGCGCGGGTCGGAACATGGTGGCATTGCCACCAGCAGCTGCCCCGTCAGGTATCCGTCGATGATCTCCGTCATGGTCCTCGGTCGGCCGTCCTAGGCAGTTTTCCTAGGACTCGCAACAACGTGAGACTAGCATGGCACCCTGCGGTTTAGTATTTGTTTCCCCACCGGAGCAGATTCAACCGTCGCAGTTGGTCACGTAGCTGCGAACTGTTTGCGCGATTCGTCACAAAGCAACCAGCACGCCTGTGATGTCGTCGCAGCAATCGTGCGGGCTCGGCCCGCAAAATGCCGGAGGCATTCTTGTGACAACTTTTGGGGGCGCGATGCGTCGGGTTGTCCGAGCTGCGGCGGCGTTCGCCGCGATCGTTCTCGTCGTCGGCGCGCCGTCATTTGCCGTCGAAGGAGTCTGGATCAACCAGCCGCACAGCTCGGTGCGCATCCTCGCGCTTGGCCCTTCTGCCGAGGACCCCGATGCGTTCATCATGGGCTCCATCTGCGCCTGCAGCAGGGCTGGGAAACATACTGGCGATCCCCGGGAGACGCGGGCGTACCACCTGATTTCCACTTCGACGAGACGGAGAACTTCGACGAGCTCTACGTCGATTGGCCGCTGCCTACCAAAAAGGTGCAGGGCGGCATGGTCACCTACGTGTACCGCGACGAGGTGCTCCTGCCGATCACGGTCTATCCCCACGACCGCACCCAGTCGATCAAGTTCCGCATGAAGCTCACCTACGCGGTGTGCCGCGATGTCTGCATCCTGGAGGAGGCCGACCTCGCCATGGACGTCAGGGCCGATCACACCGACGATCGTTTGGCCGAGCTATTCGCCAAGAACCAGAAGCGGATGCCGATCCTCGAGAACCGCCCGGACCTCGCCATCGACCGCGTCCACTGCACGGCGGTCAACGGCAAGCAGATGATCGAGGTGGTGGCGCGCGCCTCGACACCGTGGGTCAATTCCGAGGTGATCTTCGAGGCGCAGCCGGGCTTCTCGTTCAAGCCGGCGGCGACGCAGGCAAGCGCCGACGGACGCCGCATCACCATGCGCGCCGAGTACGATCACCCCGCCGGGCTGCAAATCAAGGAAGGCGAGACGGTGGTGGTCACCGTTTACGACGCCACTCGCGCCATCGAGCGCATGATGCTGGTCTACCCGCCGCCCTAGGGCTGTCCCAGCCGGACATTCCACCGGACGCACCACTTGTGATAAGAGCGCGTCCCAACACGGCGGAGGATTCCATGATCAAGGTCGGCGACAAGATTCCCGAAGGCAAGGTTGCCAAGATCGCCGCGCAGGGCGCCGGGTTGATCAACACGCGCGAGTTCTTCGCCGGCAAGAAGGTGGTGATGTTCGGCGTGCCGGGCGCCTTCACGCCGACCTGCTCGGAGAAGCACCTGCCGGGGTTTGTCGCGCTCGCCGATAGGCTCAAGGCCAAGGGTGTCAGCGACATCGTTTGCCTGTCGGTCAACGATCGCCACGTGATGAACGCCTGGGCGAAGGATCAGAACGTCGGTGACAAAGTCCTGATGCTCGCCGACGGCAGAGGCGACTTCACCAAAGCGCTCGGCATGGACATCGATCACGAGACATTGGGCCTGCGCTCCAAGCGCTTCGCCGTCATCGTCGATAACGGCGTGGTCAAGCATGTCGCGCTCGAGGAGAACACCGGCGCTCACTCGGTCTCCTCGGCCGAGAGCATCCTGAAACACCTCTAAAGCGCTGCGCCGCGCTGGATCGCCCTGGCGGCTTCCACCGCAAGGCGGTCGGCGCGCTCGTTCTCGGCGTGGCCCGTATGGCCGCGGATCCAGTGCCACTCCACGGCGTGGCGCGCGACTTCCTTCTCAAGTGCCTGCCACAGGTCGACGTTCTTCACCGGGTCCTTGCCGGACGTGCGCCAGCCGTTGCGCTTCCAGCTATGGATCCAGGTCGTGATGCCATTCTTCACGTACTGGGAGTCGGTGTGCACGCGCACGTCGCTGCCGGCGCGAATCGCCTCGAGCGCGCGGATGGCGGCCATCAGCTCCATGCGGTTGTTGGTCGTGAGCGCCTCGCCGCCCGAGAGCTCCTGCTCCTTGGCGCCGCGGCGCAGCAGCACGCCCCAGCCGCCGGGACCCGGATTGCCGAGGCAGGCGCCGTCGACGAACGCGTCGACCGGCTCTTCGCTCCTAGCCGCCGCCATTACGCGAGGCCGTACAGCCGGGACGACTTCACGCTTTGGTGGAACACCAGCCGGCGCAGGTAGGCGAGGGGGTCCTTGGGCGTGGTGCCCTTGGGATGCAGCTTGTCGTAAAGCCGCGTGATCAGGAATCGCATCGCCGCTCCGCGCAGCAGCACCGGCAGGTGGCTGCGCTCGTCGGCGCCGAGCGGCCGCACCTGGCCGTAGGCGGCGAGCAGGCGCTCGCCCTTGGTGAAGTTGAAGGTGCGGTCGTCGTCGAAGCACCAGGCGTTCAGGCACACGGCGATGTCGTAGGCGAGGAAGTCGTTGCAGGCGAAGTAAAAGTCGATGAGGCCCGACACGCCGTCGCCGACGAAGAACACGTTGTCCGGGAACAGGTCGGCGTGGATGACGCCGTCGGGCAGGCCCTTCGGCCAATGCTGGGCGAGGTGCTCGAGCTCGCGCTCGATGATGTCGCGCAGGCCCGGCTGCACGGTGTCGGCGCGCTCGCGGCACTTGGCGAAGTCGCGCTGCCAGCCCATCAGCGACAGGTCATTGGCGCGCCGGCCCGGGAACGAGGCGCACGCCTTGTGCATCTCGGCGAGCGCCGTGCCGAGCGCCCGGCAGTGCCAGGTCTCCGGCACGTTCACCGCATGCCCCTCGAGGAAGCTGAAGATCGCCGCCCGCTTCTTCGCCAGCGTGCGCAGGGCGTTGCCGCCCCGGCCCTGGATCGGCTTCGGGCAGCGGATGCCCGCCGCATCCAGGTGCTGCATGAGCGCCAGGAAGAACGGCAGATCCTCGGCCCGCACGCGCTTCTCGTACAGCGTCAGGATGTAGAGGCCGCTCGTGGTGCGCAGGCGGTAGTTGGAGTTCTCCGAGCCCGCGGTGATGCCGTCGCACTCCACCAGCGCGCCAATGTCGTACTCGGTGAGGAACGCCGCGGCCTCAGCGTTGCTGAGTTTCGTGAAGAACGCCATTGCCGGTGCCGAAGCCGAGCAGCCGGCTCAGGCTTCCTCCAGCACGCGCGGCAGCTTGAAGCGCACGTCTTCCGTGGTGACGACCACCGGCTCGATGCTCACCGCGTGGCGGGCGCCGAAGGCCGCGATGACTTCCTGCACCAGGCGCTCGGGGGCCGAGGCGCCGGCGGTGATGCCCACCGTGCGGACGCCTTCGAATGTGTTCCAGTCCAGCTCGCCGGCGCGCTGCACCAGCACCGCGCGGGCGCAGCCGGCGCGCTTCGCCACCTCGACGAGCCGCACCGAGTTCGACGAGTTCGGCGCGCCCAGCACCACGAACGCATCGCAGCGCGGCGCCATCTCCTTCACCGCCAGCTGGCGGTTGGTGGTGGCGTAGCAAATGTCTTCGCGCTTGGGCGCGGTGATGGCCGGGAAGCGGCGGCGCAGCACGGCGAGCACCGCCTCCGTCTCGTCCACCGCGAGCGTCGTCTGCGTCGCGTAGGCGAGCTTGCTCGCGTCGCGCGGGGTGAAGGCCTCGGCGTCGGCGATGTCCTCGATCAGGTGGATGCTGCCGGCGGGCAGCTGGCCGAGCGTCCCGATCACCTCCGGATGCCCGGCATGGCCGATCAGCACCACCTCGCGGCCCTCGCGCCAGTGGCGCTCGGCCTCGCGGTGCACTTTGCTGACCAGGGGGCACGTCGCGTCCACCGCGATGAGGTTGCGGTGCTTGGCGTCGAGCGGCACGGCCTTGGGCACGCCGTGGGCCGAGAACACCACCGGTGCGCGCTCGGGCACCTCGTCGAGTTCGTCCACGAACACCGCTCCCTGCGCCTGCAGGTCCTCGACCACGGTGCGGTTGTGGACGATCTCGTGGCGCACGTAGACCGGGGCCCCGTACTTCTTCAGCGCCATCTCGACGATCTGGATGGCGCGGTCCACCCCGGCGCAAAAACCGCGCGGGCTGGCGAGCAGGATGCGAAGCGGCGGTTTCGCCATCGGGGCTTGGTGCGTGGATATGGGTTTGGCTTGCGGTTGCCGCCTCGGGGGGTGCGGGTTAGTCTCGGCCCCGACGGCGCCCAAGGCTTCGCTATCCGCCTGAAAACGCCGGCACTCTAGACGCCCCTATCCGTCACGGGAAGGGGCGGCCCGTCAGCCACCGCCCAACCAGGGTCCCAGAGCCAGCCGTGCATCGCCTTTCCTCGCTGGCGCCAACTCTCCTACTCGGCGCCGTCCTGCTGGTCGCGGGCTGCACGCGCTTCACCGAGGGCACCAATCTCAGTTGTCCGCGCGCCGTGTTCCTCGGCGGCACCGACACCCTCGTGCGCTTTGCGCCGGACGCCGCGCGTACCGAGCGGAACGTCGCGGCCCAGTTCGAGCTGTACGACATGCAGTACAGCTGCCGCATTTCAAGCCGGCGTGCAGAGGCGAACGTCACCTTCGCCGTCAGCGGCATGCGCCGCTCGAGCGCCGTCGCCGAGAACCACGAAGTGCCGTACTTCATCGTGGTCACCAACCAGCAGGGCGCCGTGGTTGCCAAGCACAACTTCACCGCCCGGCTCCGCTTCCCCGCCGGCGGGAACGCCGCGACCATCACCGAGCGGGTCGAGGTAACCCTGCCGCTGGCCGAAGGCCAGCGCGCCGTGGGCTTCGAGCTGGTGGTCGGCATCCAGCTCACCCGCGAGGAGCTCGACTACAACCTGGCCCGTCGCTAGAGCGCATCGGCCGGGCGCCGTCGGGGCCGGAATCCCCCGCCTTTCCGCCGCGGCGCCGTTGGTTGACTCATGGGTGGCCCCGACTAAGATGCCCGCCATCGCGAGGGGCAAGGGACAGCCGCCCGCGACCATACTTCCCCCTGCGGGAGAGACCGGCTGCCGGGAGCGAGGCAGTCGGCGCCGAAGGAGCAACCGCCCCGGAAACTCTCAGGCAAACGGGACCGCAGGGGAACCAAAGCTCTGGAAAGAGGACGGCCGGCAGAGTCGCCGCCGTCACACCGACGGAGTAAGCCGCGCCGGCGAGGTGGCGGTGAATCTCTCAGGTCCGAGGACAGAGGGGGCGCGAGCCGCGAGCGATTGCGGCGGCGAGCACCTGTCGGAGGACCCCGCGTGGGCGACACAGCCGTACATTCACTTCGCAAGACGCCGCTGCACGCACTGCACGTGGAGCTTGGCGCCCGCATGGTGCCGTTCGCCGGTTACGACATGCCGGTGCAGTATCCGGCCGGCATCCTCACCGAGCACAACCACACGCGCGCGCAAGCGGGGCTGTTCGACGTCTCGCACATGGGCCAGGCGCGCCTCTATGGCGTCGCCGCCGACAAGGCCATCGAGACCCTGGTGCCCGGCAACATCGTCGGCCTCGCGCTGACGCGCATCCGCTACACGGTGTTCACCAACGACCAGGGCGGCATCCTCGACGATCTGACCATCGGTCGCGCCGGCGATCACCTCATGATCGTCGTCAACGCCGCCTGCAAGGAAGCCGACTACGAGCACATGCGCCGCGGCCTGCCCAAGGGCATGCGCCTCGAGGTGCTCGAGGACCGCGCGCTCCTGGCGCTGCAGGGTCCCGCCGCCGAGAAGGTGATGGCGCGCTTCGCGCCCGACGCCGCCAAGCTCACCTTCATGTCCTTCGCCAGCATGAAAGTCGCCGGCCTCGACTGCACCGTGGCGCGTTCGGGCTACACCGGTGAGGACGGCTTCGAGATCTCGGTGCCGGCCAAGCACGCCGAAGTCTTCGCCCGCAAGTTGCTTGCCGAGCCCGAGGTGAAGCCGATCGGTCTCGGCGCCCGCGACAGCCTGCGCCTCGAAGCCGGTCTCTGCCTCTACGGCCACGACCTCGACACCACCACCACGCCGGCCGAAGGCGACCTGGGCTGGACCATCGCGAAGCGCCGCCGCGAGGAAGGCGGCTTCCCCGGCGACAAGATCATCCTGAAGCAACTGGCGGAAGGCCCGCCGCGCCTGCGCGTCGGCATCAAGCCTGACGGCCGCGCCCCGGCGCGCGAAGGCACCGTCGTACTCGACGGCAAAGGCAAGGAGATCGGCAAGATCACCTCGGGCGGCTTCGGCCCCACGGCGAACGGGCCCATCGCCATGGGCTATGTCGCACGTGGCAAGACGTCGATCGGCACGCAGCTCGGCCTGGTCGTGCGCGGCTCGACTCTTCAGGCGAAGGTGGCCCCGCTGCCCTTCGTCCCGCATCGTTACAAGAAGGCATAGGCAAGGAGACGAACATGGCGGAACGTCGCTACACCAAGGACCACGAGTGGATCGAGCTCAACGGCGCCATCGGCACGGTTGGCATCACCAACCACGCCCAGGAGCAGCTCGGCGACATCGTGTTCGTCGAGCTGCCGGCCGGCGGCAAGAAGCTCACCAAGGGCGGCGAGGCCGCGGTCGTCGAGTCCGTCAAGGCGGCGAGCGAGGTGTTCGCGCCGGTCTCGGGCGAGGTGGTCGAGTCCAACCCCGAGGTCAGCAAGAACCCGGCGCTGGTGAACCAGGCGGCCGAGGCCGGCGGCTGGTTCTTCAAGATCAAGGTCGCCAATCCCAAGGAGGTGTCCGAGCTGATGGATGCCGCGACCTACAAGAAGTTCGTGGAGACGCAACACTAGAGCTTTTGCGCCACAAGCACCGCTCCTCATGCTGAGCCTAGTCGAAGCATGAGCGGGGCACCTCCTCACCCTTCGACAAGCCCACGGTGAGGTATTGAGGAACACGGAGCACATTGGAATGCGCTACTTGCCACTCGGACCTGACGACCGTCGCGCCATGCTGGGCGTCATCGGCGCCAAGTCGGTTGACGACCTCTTCAAGGACATTCCGCAGAAGGCGCGCGTCTCCGGTCTTCTCGACCTGCCCATGCACGCCGGCGAGCTCGAGGTCGAGCGCACGCTGGGCGCCATGGCGGCCAAGAATCGCGCTGCCGGCGCGGGTCCGTCGTTTCTCGGCGCGGGGTCGTATCGCCACCACATCCCCTCGGCCGTCGACCACCTGATCCAGCGCTCGGAGTTCCTCACCTCCTACACGCCGTATCAGCCTGAGGTGGCGCAGGGCACGCTGCAGTTCCTGTTCGAGTTCCAGACCAACGTCGCCATGCTGTCGGGCATGGAGGTCGCCAACGCCTCCATGTACGAGGGCGGCTCGTCGTGCGCCGAAGCCGTGCTGATGGCCGGGCGCGTCACCGGCCGCCCGCGCGCCATTCTCTCTGGCGCGCTGCACCCGCACTACCGCGACACCGTGCGCACCTTCACCCAGTTCTCGCCGGTGGAGGTCGAGTACGGCGATCCCGTCGTCGACGGCAAGGAGGACCTGGCAGCCCAACTCGGCCCCGACGTCGCCTGCGTCGTGGTCCAGACGCCTGACTTCTTCGGCAACCTGCACGACTACACCCAGCTTGGGCAGGCCTGCCGCGCCGCCGGCGCGCTTCTGGTCGTCGTCGTCACCGAGGTCGTCTCGCTCGGCGCGCTCAAGTCGCCGGGGCAGATGGGCGCCGACATCTTCGCCGGCGAGGGCCAGAGCCTGGGCGTCGGGCTGAACTTCGGCGGGCCCTACGTCGGCCTGTTCGCCACCAGGAGGCAGTACATCCGCCAGATGCCCGGCCGCCTGTGCGGCGAGACCGTGGACGCCGACGGGCGCCGCTCGTACGTGCTGACGCTGTCCACGCGCGAGCAGCACATCCGCCGCGAAAAGGCGACCTCCAACATCTGCACCAACTCCGGCCTGTGTGCGCTCGCCTTCGGCATTCACGTCTCGCTGCTCGGCGAGGAGGGCATGCGCCGGCTGGCCAAGCTCAACCACGCCGCCGCGGTGCAGCTCGCCGAACAGCTCGGCCAGGTGAAGGGCGTGAAGGTCTTGAACAAAACCTTCTTCAACGAGTTCACCGTTGAGCTGCCCGGCCACGCCGACGAGATCGTCGAGAAGATGGTCGGCCAGGGCGTGCTCGCCGGCGTGCCGGTGCAGCGCCTGTATCGCGACCGGCCCGAGCTTGCCAATCTCCTGCTCGTCGCCGCCTCCGAGACCAACACCGATGCCGACCGCGCGGCCTACGTCGCCGGCCTCAAGAAGGTGCTCGCATGAAGCCCGATACCGTTTCCGGCAACCGCGCCCTCGACCTCGAGGAGCCGCTCCTGTTCGAGCTCGGCCGCCCGGGCCGCACCGGCGTCGACCTGCCCGACGCGCCCAAGGTCGCCTCCAGGCTCGGCGGCCTCGACCGCGAGGGCAGCATCGGATTGGCGGGGGTCTCCGAGCCCGAGGTGGTCCGTCATTTCGTGCGCCTGTCGCGCAACAACTATTCGATCGACGCCAATCTCTATCCGCTCGGCTCGTGCACGATGAAGCACAACCCGCGCCTCAACGAGAAGATGGCGCGCCTGCCGGGCTTCGGCGACGTGCACCCCCTGCAGCCGGAGTCCACCGTGCAGGGTGCGCTCGAGCTGATCCACGCACTCGGCCACTGGCTGAAGACCATCACCGGCATGCCCGCCGTCGCCATGCCGCCCGCCGCCGGCGCCCACGGTGAGCTGTGCGGCATGATGGCCATCCGCGCCGCCCATGAGGCGAAGGGCGACACCAACCGCCACCGCGTGCTCATCCCGGAGTCGGCGCATGGAACCAACCCCGCCACGGCCGCCCAGTGCGGCTTCACCGTCGATCCGATTCCCGGCAACGAGCGCGGCCGTATCGATCTGGCCGCGGTCAAAGCCAAGCTCGGCCCCGACGTCGCCGGCATCATGCTGACCAACCCGAACACCCTCGGCCTGTTCGAGAACGAGGTGATCGAGGTCGCCCAGGCCATCCATTCGGTCGGCGGCTACTTCTATGCCGACGGCGCCAACTTCAACGCCATCGTCGGCAAGGCGCGGCCCGGCGACATGGGCGTCGACGCCATCCACATCAATCTGCACAAGACGTTCTCCACCCCGCACGGCGGCGGCGGCCCGGGCTCGGGGCCGGTGTGTTTCTCGGCGGCGCTCGCCCCGTACGCGCCGCTGCCCATGGTCATCGAGCAGAAGGGCCGCTTCCACCTCATCGAGCACCGCGGCGGCAAGAATGAGCCGGGCGAGAAGTCGTTCGGCCGTATGCGCACCTTCAACGGCCAGATGGGCATGTTCGTGCGCGCACTCAGCTACATGATGAGCCACGGCGCCGACGGCCTGCGCCAGGTCGCCGAGGACGCGGTGTTGTCGGCCAACTACATCATGGCGAGCTGCGCCGCCGACATGACCTCGCCGTATCCGGGCCCGTGCATGCACGAGGCGCTGTTCGACGACCGCTTCCTGGAAGGCACCGGGGTGACCACCCTCGACTTCGCCAAGGCGATGATCGACGAGGGCTACCATCCGATGACGGTCTACTTCCCGCTCGTCGTGCACGGCGCCATGCTCACCGAGCCGACCGAGACGGAAAGCAAGGAGAGCGTCGACCGCTTCATCCACGTGCTGCGCACGCTCGCCAAGAAGGCCAAGTCCGGCGACGCCGCGTTCTTCAAGAACGCGCCGCGCTACAGCCCGCGCCGCCGCGTCGACGAGACCACCGCCGCCCGCAATCCCGTGCTGCGCTGGACGCCGCCGGCGCCCAAGGCCCAAGCCGCGGAGTAGGCGCCGCTCACGATCCCTCTCCCGCATGCGGGAGAGGGTAGGGTGAGGGTGGCGAAGAACGCCCATGCCCAGGAAAAAGAAGCCGGCCAAACCCTCGAAGCCCTCGGCGCGCCGCTCGCCGGCCGCCGCGGCCCTCGCCAAGGGCGCCTTCCGCCCGCGCGTGGTGAGGTCCAAGCGCGCCTACAGCCGCAAGGCCAAGCCGCGCGCGGCCGAAGACTAGGCCATCGGCACGCCGAACCACTTGGTCAGCGCGTCCGTCAGTCCTGCGTGGGTTCCTACGCCCACCCACGCCACGTCGCCGTCGGGCCGTACCAGCACGGCGGTTGGAGCTGCCACCGGCCCGGCCACCGGTAGCTCCCACGTACCCTCGTACCGGGCGGCGAGCGCCGCAACCCGGTCCGCCCACGGAGCGATGTCGATCGGCCCGCCCAAGGTGACCAGCACCGGGCGTGCCTTGTGCAACAGCGAGAACACCCGCACCGGCCCGTCCGGAGTGACTAGGTCAAGGTCGGGCATGCGCCGCCCGAGAAGCGGGTGTCCCGGGCCCCCATCGCCCTGTCCCACGTCGTAGTGGACGTCGAGCCCCGACTGCATGGCGGCGAAGCGCTTGCGCGGCTCGTCCATGGCGAGCAGTTCGCCGAGGACCTGGCGCAAGGCATTGGTGCGGTCGTCGTCGCGGCGCGGCACCACCTGCGCCAGGGTGTTGCGCAGCACGCGCGCGGCGATGGGATGGGGCTCGGCGTGATACGTGTCGAGCAGGGTTTCGGGCGCCATGCCTCTCACCACCTGGGCCAGCTTCCAGCCCCGGTTCACCGCGTCCTGCACGCCGATGTTGAGACCCTGGCCGCCCTCGGGCGGATGGATGTGTGCCGCGTCGCCGGCCAGCAAGATCCGCCCCTTGCGGTAGCTCGCCGCTTGCCGGGCCGTATCGGTGAAGCGGGTGAGCGATACGGGGCTTTGCACGCCGAAGTCCGTGCCTTAGGCGGCAATCAGCCCCGCGCGCAGGTCGTCGAGCGTCGCCTCCTCGCCGGCGCGGCGCAGGTCCCCTTCGGTGACGAGAATGCCGACGAGGCCGCTGTCTTCGATCCGGCTCAAGGCGTTGATGCCGGTCGCGGTGCGCCGGATGCCCCACTCCGGTGCACCGGGGCGGGGCTCCTGCGCCAGCCTGGCTTCGGCGATCAGGGCGCCGGTGGTCGCGTCCGCGCCCGGGAACTCGATGCCGGCGGCTTTGCGGACCAGGCTGCGTCCGCCGTCGCAGCCGACCAGGTACTCCGCCCGAAACGACCCGCCATCGGCGAGCTGCACCTTCACGCCGCCGGCGTCCTGCGTGAAACCGGTCACCTCGCGCCCGCGATAGGTGGTCACGCCCAGTTCGTCCACCCAGCCGGCCAGGATTCGCTCGATGTGTCTCTGCCGCAAGGCGAGGCCGTCGTTGTGCCGGGTTGGGAAGTCCTCGATGGAGAGCGGCACCAAGGCGAACGCGGCGACCTGCATCGCCTTGCCCTGGCCAAGGAACCGGTCGGCGATGCCGCGCTGATCGAACACCTCGATGGTGCGCGCATGCAGGCCGCCGGCGCGCTGTCCGATCAGCTCCTGGTTGACGCGCCGCTCGACGATGGCAACGTACACGTCCGCCAGTGCCGGCCAGCGTCATTCCGGTCGTGCCGCCACCCGCGATCACAACCGAATGCTCCTTCACCGCCCCGCTGCGCGCTGCGCTCATGCGTGCCTCCGTGTGCAAAGGGGCGCCGGTTCTACGCCGGGGCAGGGGGGTTGCCGCAATCCCGCCGGTACCGCATAGTGTGAAAGTGGCAGGGAGCGATGCTCCGGGCCCTCGCAACCCTCCTCCTCGACGGCGGAGGGTTTTTCGCTTCCGGCTACGCTGCGCGCATGGCGAAGCGGCACCTGTACACCGTGGGCTACGAAGGCCTGTCGGTCGGCGACTTCCTCGACCTGCTGCGCGGCGCCGGCGTCGAGGTGCTGGCCGACGTGCGCGACAATCCGTTCTCCCGTAAGGCGGGCTTCTCCAAGAAGCCGCTGACCGAGGCGGTCACCGCCGCCGGCATCGAGTACCAGTCGTGGCGCTCGCTCGGCGCACCCAAGCCGATCCGCGACCGCATCAAGGCCGACAACGACTGGCGCGCCTACACGGCCGGGTACTTTGAGCACCTCGAGGCGGAGCACGCCGAGGTCGCGCGCCTCACGGCGCTCGCCGAGGCGCGCACGGTCTGCCTGGTGTGCTACGAGGCGGACGCCAACCGTCGTGCCGGAGGCACGCTCCACGCGCCTAGCGCGCGTCCCGCGCGACGCCACCGCCGCTACGTCGCCGACGCGGTGCAGGCCGCGGGCGGGCCGCTGCCGATGCACCTGAAGGCGGCCGGTCCCCAGGCCGCGCTGCCTCTCTAGGCCTGCCTCGCCAGGGCAAGGGCGCGCGCCGCACGGCCCGCGCTACCGCAGGGCATGGCCGAGCCGAAGGCGCCTCAGGGCGACGCAGACCTCTCCGACATGCTGCAGGAGCTGCGCGTCCTGCAACAGGGCGCGCAGGTGCTGACCGCCTTCCTGGTGATCCTGCCGTTCACCGAGGCCTTCGAGCAGCTTGGGCCGGTCCAGCATTGGGTGTTCCTGGCGACGTTCCTCAGCTCGCTCGCCAGCTTGGTGTTCCTGAGCGCACCGGCCGCTAACCATCGTCTGCAGCGCCCCGTCACCGACAAAGAGGGCTTCAAGGCTACCGCCACCCGCACCATCCTCATCGGCGTGGCGTTCGAATCGCTCGCCTGGGTGCTGGTTGCCGACCTGGTGGTCTCCGCAGTGTTCGACGGGCCGATATCGCTCGTCGCTGCGGGCCTGACGGCGCTGCTGGTGCTGGCGCTGTGGTGGCTGATGCCGCTCCTGAGCCGACGCGCCAGGGGCCAGCGGTAACGATCGGTTCACCGTAATCGGCCACCCTGTTGGAATGGCCGATGTCCTCGAGGTCGAAGACCTGGTGAACGCCGCCGAACGCTCATTCGACGTGTGCTAATTCGTGCGTGCGGTGGAAGTCGTGGGGCAGGCGCTCGGTCTCGCGCCGGGGAACGCAAAGGCCAACTACCATGCCGCGCTCCTGCAGCGCATGGGCGGCCGCGACGCCGCGGCGTCCCTCCACATGCAGCGTACCGGCCTGTCTCCCGGGCTGGACCACGACTACATGCCGTTCGACTGTTACGTCGCCAAGCGCCAGAGTTCCTGGTCCAGCAGGCCGATGCGATCGCCCGTCAACGGCCGGCCATGACCATGGCGGCGCTGCCGAAGTCGGCGAGCGCCTATGTGTGCAACTTCTCGGCGGTGGCGCTCGGGATGCCGAGCTGCCGCGTCGCCGTTGGCAACGTCGTCGTGCCCAACTGGGCGCGCCGGCCGGCGCGGGGCGGGGGCATCAACCACGAGCATTTTCCGGCTACGCCGGACAATGTCCGCGCCTTGGCCGAGGCCGGCATCCGCCGCATTGCCATCCTGGTGCGCGACCCGCGCCAGCAACTCGTCTCGCTGATGCACCACCAGATCAAGGATCTGCCGGGCTGCCCGCTTGCCCAGGATCTGCTGGCGGCGCCCGAGCGGGAGCGTGTCGACGCGATGCTCCGCCGCGACTTCTTCACCCGTACGATCGACTGGGTCGGCGGCTGGCTGGCCGAAGCCGGACGCGAAGGCAGCCCGCTGTCGATAGACTTCGTCACGTTCGAGGAGCTGGTTCGCGACCCTGCCGCCTTCTTCCGCGCGTTGTGGTTGTTCTTCGGCATGGAGGTGCCGGTGGCCAACATCGCTGCCGTCATCGACAGCCCCGCGGGCCAGGACATGCGCTGGAACTTCCGCAAAGGCGAGACCGACGAGTGGCGCTCCCTGGCGACGCCGGCCACCCAGGCTTCGATGTGGGCCCGGATGCCGCGCGCCGTCGGCGAATCGCTTCGGCTGGCGGGAATAGGATCAATACAAAACGTATTAACACGGTACGGGTCGCAGCGCAGGCTCTGCAGCATGACCCCCGAGCCGTCAGATGCCTGTCCCGGAGCGCTCCCGGCGCGACGGCATCCGCCGGGTGTCTCACAAATCCCCGCAATTGCGGTGGATACGGCTAGCGCGCCGCGCCAGGGCACAAACGAAAAGCCCCGCGCTTTCGCGCGGGGCTCGGCAGTTCAGGTCCCGACGCCGGCTGTCCGGCCGGGCGCAGCGGGGCTGCGGGCTAGTGCAGCTTGCGGTCGAGCTCCCTAATGGCGTCGTCCACCATGCGATCGGCCTGGCGGTCGTCCATCTCGGCGACGATCAGGCGCTGGGCGCCGCGCACGGCGATGTCGATGGCGACGTCGCGCACCTCCTTCAGCGCCTTCTGCTCGGCGCGGGCGATGCGGTCCTTGGCAAGCTCGGTGCGGCGCGTCACGGCCAGCTCGAGGGCGCGCGCGGCGTCCTCGGCCATGCGGGCCGCCTCGGTGCGCGCCTGGGCGAGGATCTGCTCGGCCTCGCGCTCGGCGTCCTTCTGGTTCTTCACGTACGAAGCGAGCAGGGCTTCCGCCTCGGCACGCAGGCGCGAAGCCTCATCGAGCTTGGCCTTGATCTCGGCGGTGCGGCCGTCGAGCCAGCCGGTGATGAACAGCCAGCCTTTCTTGCCCACCAGCGCCACGAACGCCAGGAAGCCGAGCATCGCCCAGTTGTGTGGGACGGAGAAGAAGTCGTCCATGTCAGGACTTGGCTCCCTTGATCTCCGCGTCGATGGCCTTGGCCGCCGCGTCCTTGGAGATGCTGGTGCCGGTGACGCGCTCGGCAGCCGCCTGCGCCACGTCGATGGCGACGTCGCGCAACGAGGCCATGGCTTTCTGCCGCGCCGCCGCGATGCCGGCGTCGGCCTTCTTGGACTGCTCGGCGAGCTCGGCGTCGAGCTTGGCGGTGCGCGCCGATTGCTCGGCGTTGGCCCGTTCGCGCGCCTCGGCGGCGAGCTTCTGCGCGCGCGCCCGCGTCTCGCTCGTCACCTTGTCGAAGGCCTTTTGGGCCGCCTCGGCCTTGCGGCCGAACTCGGCTGCTTCGTTGAGGTCGCCGGAGATGCGGTTGTCGCGCGTGGTGAGAATCCGCTCGATGCGCGGCAACGCCATGCGCGCCATCAGCAGGTAGAGCAACACGAACGAGATGACGAGCCACACGAGCTGTGGCGCGTACGTCGTGAAGTCCATCTGCGGCATGGCGAGTCCTTCGGTCTGGTGCGGTTGCGCCCGTCTTGTTGCGGCTTAGCCGAACAGGATGAGGAACGCGAGCACGAGGGCGTAGATGGCGACGGCCTCGGTGAGCGCGAAGCCCAACAGCACGTTGCCGAACATCTTCGGCGCGGCTGCGGGGTTGCGGATGCCGGCCGAGACGTAGTGGCCGAAGATGGTGCCGATGCCGACGCCCGCGCCGGCGACGCCGATGGTGGCGAGGCCCGCGCCGATCAACTTGGCCGCTTCGATATCCATGGTCTTCTCCTTTGGTGATCCTTGGGTGGGCTAGTGCTTGTGCAGGTTGATGGCGTCAGACAGGTACAGGCAGGTCAGCACGGCAAACACGTAGGCCTGCAGGAACGCGACGATGACCTCAAGTCCGTAGATCGCGATGACGAACAGGAACGGCGCGAAGCCGAAGATGCCGAGCGCGATGACGAATCCCGCGAACACCTCGAGCATCGTGTGGCCGGCCAGCATATTAGCGGCGAGACGCACCGAGAGGCTGATGGGGCGGGTGAGGTAGCCGATGATCTCGATCGGCACCAGGAGCGGCGCCAGGTAGATCGGCACGCCGGCGGGGAGGAACAGGCTGAAGAAGTGCAGCTTGTGCCGCGCCAAGCCGATCAGCGTCACCATGACGAAGATGAAGAACGCCAGGGCGAAGGTGACGATGATGTGGCTCGTCACCGTGAACGATCCCGGCACCGGGATCAGGCCGATGAAATTGGCGAACAGGATGAACATGAACAGCGAGAACACGAACGGGAAGTACTTCTTCCCTTCGGGTCCGACGTTGTCGCGCAGCGCGCTAGCAACCAAGCCATACGCGGCCTCGGCGAGCGACTGCAGGCGGCCAGGCACGAGGCTGCCGCCGCGCGTCGCCGCCATCAGGAACCAGGTGACCAAGGCGACCGAGATCAGCATGAACAGCGCCGCGTTGGTGAACGACGCGTCGATGCCGCCGATGTGGATCGGAATCAGGCGGTCGATGGTGAACTGGTCCAGTGGGCCGTGTGCTGCTGCTTCTTCGTGTTCCACTCTATCGCACCTCTGGACCGCTCCGCGACCGTTCAGGCGGTCACCCCTCGCGCTCGAGGCGCTTGGCCTCGCGGAACGCGTTGAGCATGCCTGCCGCCATGCCCAGCGTCAGAAAGACCAACAACAACCAGGGACGCGTTCCGAGCCACCGGTCGAGGAACCAACCGATGCCGCCGCCGACGATCAGCGCCGCTACGAGTTCGGTGGCCATGCGAAAGGCCAAGCCAAGCCCGCGCGAATTGACGCCGCTCGCGGGGCCTTGCGTTTGCTCGCTCTCCCCTTGGGCCCTCCGCAGCCGCTGGCCGAAGTCGCCCAAGGCGGGGGGCGTGCGGTCCGCAGGCGGCGGAGGCTTGTCGTCGGTCATCTGCGCCGAGCACTCTGGCGCAAAAAACCGGCGGCACAATAGGGGCCGCTCCGGGGGGTGTCAACCTTCGCCCGCATAACTAAACCATTGAATTCGTGGGAGAAACTACTTCCGCGCGGCGCTTTGCCGCGGCGCCACGAACGCCTGCAGGCGAAGTGTGGAGCGGATGGCCGCGGCAAGCGCGACAAATCAGGAATCCTAGTGGTGGACCGACTCTGAATGCATGTTGGCCGGGTCCACCTCGGGCTCCGTGAGGAGGGCGATCTTGCCGTCCTTCTGCACGGTGAAGTGCCAGCAACTCATGCGGCCGGTGTGGCAGGCGACGCCCTTCTGCTGCACCAGCAGGAGCAAGGCGTCTCCGTCGCAGTCGAGCCGGATCTCCAGCACCCGCTGGGTGAAGCCCGAGGTCTCGCCCTTGTGCCACTGGAAGCCGCGCGAGCGGGAGTATTGAAGTGGGCTTCGCCGGTCGCAAGGGTGCGGGCCACCGCGGCGCGGTTCATCCAGCCCAGCATCAGTACTTGGCCGGAATCGACCTGCTGCACGACGCACGCGACCAGGTCCGCGTCGTTGAACCTGATGGCGTTGACGAGCGCGGAACCTGACTCCGGTGCGGTATGGGCCTCGGCCACCGAGGTCACACCTGGCCTGCGGCCAGTTGCGGCAACGCTCGCATCGAACGTGACGCGAACGTTGTCAAACTGCCTCGCGCAGCTTCTCTGCGCGGGCGAGGTCGACCGACACCAGTTGCGAGATGCCGCGCTCGAACATGGTGACGCCGAACAGGCGGTCCATGCGCGCCATCGACAGCGGGTGGTGGGTGATGACCAGGAAGCGCGTGCCGACCGTGCGCGAGATCTCGGCGACGAGGTCGCAGAAGCGGCCGACATTGGCGTCGTCCAATGGCGCGTCCACCTCGTCCATCACGCAGACGGGGGCCGGGTTGGTGAGGAACACGGCGAAGCGCAGGGCCACCGCGGTGAGTGCCTGCTCGCCGCCCGAGAGCAGCGTCAGCGTCTGCAGCCGCTTGCCCGGCGGGCTCGCCATGATCTCAAGGCCGGCTTCGAGCACGTCCTCGGAGTCGACCAGCTTCAGGTACGCCTCGCCGCCGCCGAACAGGCGGCCGAACAGTTCGCGGAAGTGGCGGTCGACGGCGACGAACGCGGCCTGCATGCGCTCGCGGCCTTCGCGGTTCAGCGCGCCGATGCCGGCGCGCAGCTTGTGGATCGCGCCGACCAGGTCGTCGCGTTCGGTGGTCAGGTGCGTGAGCTCGGCCTCCAGCTCCTGCGCCTCGACATCGGCGCGCAGGTTGACGGGGCCCATCTGCTCGCGCTCGCGCTTCAGGCGCTCGACGGTCGCGTCCACCTCGTCGGCCGGCGGCAACGCGGCGCCCGGCTCGAGGCCGGCGACCGCATGCGCTTCGTCCGGGCCGCATTGCAGCTGCGACGCCATGCGGCTCTTCACGCTGTCCTTGCGCTCGGCGGCAGCCTCGGCGCGGCCCTCGGCGCGCACGCGATCCTCGCGCGCGGCTCCGGCCGCCTCGTTCGCCCGCTTATCCTCGCGGTCGGCGGCAGCCAGAGCGGCCTCGGCCTGGGCCAGCGCGTCGGCGGCGGCGTTGCGCTCCGCCTCGGCGATCTCGGTCGCTTCCAGCAGCACACGGCGCTTCTCGGCGAGCTCGGCGGGCTTCGCCTCCAGCACCTTCAGTTCCGCCTCGTCGGCGGCGCGGCGCTGGGACAGCTTCTCAAGCTGCGCTTCGGCGGCCGTCGCGCGCGCCTGCCAGGCGCCGCGCTCCTGCAGCAGCGTGGCGAGACGCGTGCCGCGCATCCCGGCCTCCTGGGCGAGACGCGCCGCGGTGCGCTCGGCCTCGGCGTGCGCGGCGCGCGCCGCATCGAGGTTCTGGCGCGCGGTGGCGATCTCAGCGCGCAGCGCGGCAGCGTCGGGCAGGGTCGCCAGCTCGGCGCGCGACTCCTGGGCGCGGCGCCCCAGCGTCTCGATCTCAGTGGCCAGCGTCTGTGCCTGCTGGGCGAGTGCAGCGGCGCGCTCGCTGCGCGCGACCGCCTCACGGACGGCGGCGGCGAACGCCTCGCGCGCGGAGGCCAGCGCGGCCTCGGCGATGCGCAACGCGGTGCGGGATTCCGTCTCCGACGTTTCCGCGGCCTTCGCCGCAGCCTTGGCGGCATCGAACGCAGCCCGGGCAACATCGAGTTGCTCTTTGGCGGCAACGACTTCGTTGGTGAGTTCGGCGAGCCGGTTGCGCTGTCTCAGGCGCACGGCCGCACGCGTGCCGGCGTCGGGGGCGGTGGTGTATCCGTCCCAGCGCCACAGCGAGCCGTCGCGGCTGACCAGGCGCTGGCCCTGGGCGAGCTGGGCACGCAACTCAGCGCCCTTGTCCCCAGATACGACGCCGATTTGTGACAATCGCAGGGCAACGGCGGCGGGCGCCGAGACGCACTGCGACAGCGGCGCGGCGCCTTCGGGTAACGCCGGCGCGGGACGATCCACCTGCTGCCAGTGCGCGGGCGCGGCGATGTCGCCCGACGCCTGCAGGTCATCGCCAAGGGCGGCGGCCAGCGCCGCCTCGAAGCCGGGGGTGACGGCGACCGAGTCGAGGATCGGCTTGAACAGGTCGTCCTGGTTGGCGCGCAGGACGTCGTTGAGGGCGATCTGCTCGACGGAAAGGCGGCGATGACGCGCCTCGATCTCGTGCAGGGCGTCGCGTTTCGCCGCGAGCTGCTCGTTGGTGTGCGCGCGCGCCGTCTCGGCGTCGCCGAGCGCCGCGGTCGCTCTGGCGACTTGGCCGCGCGCGGCGACGATCTCCGGCACCTGGTCCTCGGCGCTCTGGTCGGGCGGAGCGACCTCGCCCATCCGCGCACGCTCATCCGCCACTTCGCCGGCGCGGCGCACGAGGTCGGTGAGGCGGCCCTCGGCGCTCTCGGCGGCGGCCGACAAGCTGGCGCGGCGCGTCTCGGCCTGGGTCAGGCTTTCGGACAGCGCGTCGGCGGCACGATCGGCGCTCCGCAGCTGATCGTCCGTCTCGGCGAGGCGCGCGCGTGCCACTCCGATCGCTTCGGCCTCCTGCGCCTTGGCGGCGGTGAGCTCGCCAGTCTCGTGATCGATGGCGGCGATATGGTGAGCCGCGTCGGTGCCCATCGCCTCTTCGCGCTCGCTGTCGGCGTCGGTGTGGGCGATGCGCGCGGTGAGGCGCTCGGCGGCATCGCGGGCACGCTGCTCCTCGGCATCGATGGCGTCGCGCTCCAGGCGCAGGCGCTGCAGGGCCGCGGCGCGCTCCGCCTCGGCCTGGCGCAGAGGCGGCACGCGCTGGGCGGCCTCCGCTTGCACCGTGGAGGCGAGGGCGGCCTGCTCGGCGGTTTCCGCCACCCGACGTTCGGCGTCGCGCAGGGCAACTTGTGCCGCTTCCAGCTCGGCGATCGCGTCGGCCCACAAGCGCAGCAGCAGCTGTGCCTCGTGGGTGCGGATCTGTGCCGAGAGGCGCGCGTACTTTCGCGCCTGGCCGGCCTGGCGCTTGAGCGAGCGCAGGTTGGTCTCATGCCCCGCCATGATGTCGGCGAGACGCTCCAGGTTATGCTCGGCGGCCTTCAGGCGCAGCTCGGCCTCGTGGCGGCGCGCGTGCAGGCCGGTGATGCCCGCGGCTTCTTCGAGGAGCTGGCGGCGCTCGGCGGGCTTGGCGTTGATGAGGCCGGCGATCTGGCCCTGGCTAACCATGGCCGAGGAGTGCGCGCCCGTCGCCATGTCTGCAAACAGGGTGAGCACGTCGCGCTGGCGCACCTCGTTGCCGTTGATCGAGTAGGCCGAGCCTTGCTCGCGTTCGATGCGCCGCACCACCTCGATTTCGTCGCGGTCGTTGTACTGGGAGGGCGCGCTGCGGTCGGCGTTGTCGAGCAGCAGGGAAACTTCGGCGATGTTGCGCGCCGGGCGACTGGCGGACCCTGCGAAGATCACGTCGTCCATGCCGTCGCCGCGCATGCGCTTGGGCGAGTTCTCGCCCATCACCCAGCGCAGGGCCTCGACCAGGTTGGACTTGCCGCAGCCGTTCGGGCCGACGATGCCGGTCATACCGGGCTCGACCACGAGGTCGGTGGGCTCAACGAACGACTTGAAACCAGACAGCCTCAGACGATTGAAGAGCACTGTACCTGCCTATGCTCTGCCGGATCGGGACCCGCCCACCTAGGCGGCCTTCGGCCGGCGCATGAAAAAGAAACCAACCGCGGCGATCAGCACCACAACCACGCCGATGACCACGTACGTGGTGGTGTTGCCGCCATCAGAGGCGCTCTCGGAACTGCTGGAAACGCCGCGGGCGCTGCGCGCGGGGCGACCGGCGAGCACGTCCTCGATCGCTTGCTGGAACCGCTCGTAGGGGAGCGCGCCCTCCAGTACGTACTGGTTGTTGAGGACGAAGGTGGGCGTGCTCTGCACGCCGAAGCGCTGCGCGCCCTCGAGGCGCGTCTGGATGATCGCGTTCGTCAGGTTGCGATCGTTCAGGCACGCCTGGAACTGCTCCTGGGTGACGCCGCCGATCTGGGCGATCTGCGTCAGGCGTCCCACCGGATCGCTGGCAACGGCCCACGCCGCCTGCTGCTTGAACATCGCTTCGATGAACGGGAAGAAGCGCTGCGGGCCGGAGCAGCGCGCCAGGATCGCGCCGTACACCGCCGGCTGGTTGAGCGGATACTCGCGGAAGATCAGGCGCGCCTTGCCGGTGTCGATGTACTCGGTCTTGAGCCGCGGCAGCGTGACGTTGTGGAACTCGGCGCAGTGCGGGCATGACATCGATGCGTATTCGATGATGGTGACGGGCGCGCGGGGATCGCCCAGGCTCAAGTCCGGCGTCGCCACTGCGGGCGCGGCCGGCGCGGGCGCCTGCTGCTGGGCGGCGCCCGGAACGGTGAACGCCAGCGCGGCCACAAAAGCAGCCGCGAAAAAACCAGCCCGGGGCAATGCTTTAGATTGGGTCCGCATAAGGCTCAAACCACTAGATATGGTGCCAGTGTAGCGAGTCACCCGGGCGATAGGGAGTCGATTCCTGCCGCCGCGGATGGATCACATGCCATTGCCGGGCTTGGGTTTTTGGGCCGCGGCGACCCGTCGGCCCAGGGCCTTGAGCTTCTCGCGCAGCCGCTCGTCGTCAAGGCGGGCGACAGCCGCGTCGATGGCGTCGGTTTCGGCCGCGCTCAAGGATCGCGGCGCCGCCTTCTTGGGGCGGTTGGGCTTGGCCGGCAGCGGCGCCTGGTGCAGCGCGAGCCTGGCAACGGCCGGATAGCCGAAGAAGCCGTTGATGCGCTCGAGCACGATCGGGGCAAGGTGCTGCAGCTCCAGCGCCAGCACGCCGCTCGCGCGCACATGCAGCGTCGCGCCGCCCGCCTGTCCGTCGCGCGGGAAGACGAGGCGCTCGGGCGCGCTCTGCGCCGCGAGCTCCGCGCCCACGACCTCGCTCCACCGGCCGACGATGGCGGCCTGCGCGAAGCCGCGCCGGCGCAGCGCCGGCGTCGCCGCCTTGGGCACCACGGTGCCCAGCGCATGGATTCCGCCGGGGCGGATCGGCTGCGACATGAGGCGCGCAGGATGCCGCGATTCCGCGCGCACGTCATGTGTCTCGGCAAGCCCATGGTAGGGTTGCGCATGGACCTCGCCGCGGCGCTGCTCGCCTGGTACGACCGCCACGCGCGGAGATTGCCTTGGCGGGCTCGTCCGGGGGCGGCGCGCGATCCGTATCGCGTCTGGCTGTCGGAGATCATGCTGCAGCAGACGCGCGTCGCTGCGGTCATCCCGTACTTCGAGAAGTTCGTCGCGCGCTGGCCCACCGTGCACGACCTAGCCCGGGCGCGGCAGGCAGAGGTCCTCGCGGCATGGGCCGGTCTTGGTTACTACGCCCGCGCCCGCAACCTACACCGCTGCGCGCAAACCGTGAGCGAGACGCGCGGCGGCGCGTTTCCCGACGACGAGACGGGCCTTGCCGAGCTGCCGGGCATCGGCGCCTACACAGCGGCGGCGATTGCCGCCATTGCCTTCGACCGCCGCACCGTGGCGGTGGACGGCAACGTCGAGCGCGTACTAGCGCGCCTCCATGGCGTGCGCGAGCCGCTGCCCAAGAGCAAGCCGACGCTGCGGGCGCTCGCCGCCGACCTCGTCCCGGAATTGCGTGCCGGCGACTACGCCCAGGCGGTGATGGACCTCGGCGCCACCATCTGCACGCCTGCCAAGCCGGCGTGCGGGTTATGCCCATGGAACACGGCGTGCGCCGCCCATCGCGATGGCGAGGCCGAGGACCTGCCCGCCCGCGCCGCCAAGAAGGAGCGGCCGACCCGTCATGGGGTAGCCTTCTGGCTGGAGCGCGCCGGCGATCGTGCCGTGCTGCTGCGCCGCCGCCCGCAGGAAGGGCTGCTCGGCGGCATGGTCGAGGTGCCCGGCACGCCGTGGCGTGACGAGCCGTGGTCAACCGACGAGGCGCTGGAACATGCGCCGGTGCATGGCGCCTGGCGGCCGCTGCGCGGCGACGTGCGCCACACGTTCACCCACTTCCACCTCACGTTGTCCGTGATTGCCGCGACGGCCGACGCGGACAAGGCGGATGGTCAGTGGTGGTGCGACCGCCGCGACCTCGACGACGCCGGGCTGCCGACCCTGATGCGCAAGGTGGCCAAGCACGCGCTCAAGCTGCTGACGCCCCCGGCCACTCGACAGCCCTAACAGACCTCATGCGAGGATCCTAGGTACGGATCCGCATCTTGGGCCCTGCATTGCGGATCGGCCCGGCGTATCTTTTGCGCGCCATCCCCTCGGGTGGCCGGGGCGGGCCTCCAAACAAGTGAGGCCCCAGCGCGTGAACGCTGAGGCCTCGTTGGTCACACGGCAGGCACTGCCTGCCGCGCACGGAGATCTTAACGCATGGATACCGACGTCGACTACTTGGTGGAGCAGTTGAAGAAGGCTGGCTTTGAGTCCCCGGACGCGGAAGCGGCCAGAAAGTTGGCAATGGTGGTGGCGAACCCGATTCCCATGAACGCGGGACAAGCTTTGAGAAGCGGTGTCCGCACATTCAGTGCGTCGATCCCGTTCAGCGTCCTCTATGGTCGGTTTGCGGTGCCGTATCGCGACACGGTCCGCAAGCGCGGATATCAGCGCAAGCCACAGGACTATCGCGTCAATCAGCTCGTTTCCGCGCTCCGTCAGAACCGCGTTGACCTGCCGACCGCGGTGCTCATGAACATCCTCGGTCGGGACGAAAGCGACCGGTTGGTTCGTGATACCGGAGAAGGACGCGCCTTCCTTCACGTACCTCCATTGCCTTCGGACGACAATTCCGGCGCCACGTTCTTCGTAGTTGATGGATAACACCGCATCTTGGCCCTACAGAAGGTCTACCAAGATGCGCCCGAGAAGTGGGCCAACTTCCGAGTGCAGGTGGTGCTGATGGTGGGTGCATCCGAGAAGGAGGAGATGGAGCAGTTCTACATCGTCAACAGCACCGCGAAGTCGGTCAGAACTGACCTCGCACTCGACCTCTTGAAGCAGCGCGCGGACAACGATGGTCGGGTTCTCCAGCAAGTCGACGAGCGAGGCGAGCGCTGGAAGATCGTCGGGCAATCGCTGGCTGAGACCCTGAACGAGCACTCTGCTGTCTGGAAGAACCGCATCCGCTTCCCGAACGCGCCGAAGGAGGAAACCGTCATTCCATCCGCGAGCTTCGTGAACTCGCTGCGTGGTCTGATTAAGTCGCCGTTCTTCGGTGGGCTGACCACGGAACAGCAGACCAAGTTGCTGGACGCGTACTGACTTAGCATCCGCGAGGCGTGCCGGCCGCCCTTTGACTCTCCGGACGACTACACGCTCCAAAAGGGTATCGGCGTGACGGCGATGCATGAACTCCTTGTCTCCGTCATCGAGCACGTGCGGTCGGCTGGCGACAGCGTGTTTGACAAGGACGTCTACCGCGACCTCATGGAAAAGGTTCTCAATAACCTCGAGGCGGACAACGCCGTTGGCGAGAGCGTGAGCGGGTCTGATTTCTGGCAGACAGCCTCCCACGGAGGCGCAGCGGGCAGCTTCAGTAGCAGCGCCGGCCGTAGGGTCTTGGTCGCGAAGTTGCGCGCGCATCTGCCGGAGATGCAGGTCGAATAATGGACGTCGGCGGGCGCTACCAGCTCCCGCCGACCACCCAAGCCGGATTCGGAGGCATCACCATGCGCATTCGGGAAAGTGAACTTGTCGAGCCTGCTCGGTTGGCGATTCGTGATGCTGGCGGCGAAATATCGACCGCTGCCCTCATCGAGCGACTCGCCCAGGAAATGGGCCCCGTTGGGGAAAATGCGGCAATCCTTGCCGGGCGCCTCGATACCAAATTCTCCCAAAAGGTACGCAATCTTAAGAGTCACAAGACGCTTGAGCGCACGGGTCGCGCAATAGCGACGGGGGGAGGCTTCCGCCTGCTCTAACCAGCGGCACCTTGCGGCGAGTCATTACGCATCTCGGCTCTAACTCGCGCCCGGAGATTTTCGATGGGCGCGAGTCTTCCCGTCTCTTGCACCTTGTATTGCCAAAATGCCCAGCCGTTGCAGGCGCTGAGCCCCGCCACCGCAGCGCCAACGCTATGAATCGAGCCCGTCACGTTATTCGAAATGATGGAACCGTCCGCCCGGACTTTTGCACGGGCCATCCCACGCAGGTCATAGAGGAGCGCCCCAGGAGGTAGGAGCCCGCGTTCTACCAGTTGGCCGAACGGCACGCGCGGCTCGTCGCGCTTGCCGCGCGTCACTTCCAGCGCCGCCGCGTCGCCTCCGACGACGTTGGCGATGCGCTCGCGCGCCAGACGCGCATAGACCGGCTCGCGCTCGATGCCGATCCACCTGCGTCCGAGCCGCTTGGCAACCGCGCCGGTGGTGCCGGACCCGAAGAACGGGTCGAGCACGACGTCGCCGACATTGGATGAAGACAGCAGCACCCGGTGCAGCAGCGCTTCCGGCTTCTGGGTGGCGTGGGCTTTCTTGCCGTCGGTCTTGAGACGCTCGTTGCCGCCGCACACCGGCAGCAACCAGTCGGAGCGCATCTGCAGCTCGTCGTTGAGCGCCTTCATGGCGTGGTGGTTGAACGTGTGCGCCGGCGCGTCGCGGTCGCGCGCACACCACAGCAGCGTCTCGTGCGCGTTGGTGAAGCGGCGGCCGCGGAAGTTCGGCATCGGGTTGGTCTTGCGCCAGATGACGTCGTTGAGCACCCAGTAGCCGAGGTCCTGCAGCATGGTGCCGACGCGGAAGATGTTGTGGTAGCTGCCGATCACCCACAGCGTGCCGGAAGGCTTCAGGACACGGCGCGCGGCGGCGAGCCAGGCGCGGGTGAAGCGGTCATAGGTTTCGAAGTCGGCGAAGCGGTCCCACTCGTCGTCCACCGCGTCGACGACCGAGTCGTTGGGCCGGCGCAGCTCGCCTTCGAGCTGCAGGTTGTAGGGCGGGTCAGCGAAGACGAGGTCGATTGACTCGGGCGGCAGCGCGCCCATGCGCGCGACGCAATCGCCTTCGAGCACCGTGCCGAAGTACGAAGCGATGTCCGCCGCAGCGGCAGCCGGGCTCTTGCGCGCCATGGCCCGCACAATGAGTCCCGGGCGATTCTCCGTCAAGAATCAAGGAGTTAACCATGGTCCCAACTAGATGTTGGGTGTGCGGGACTCGCCTGCTACCGCACTTATTCGGCGGCCGCGGTCGTGAACGGCAGTTCCGGCTGCAGCGTGCCCTTGATGGCCATGCGCACGGCGGCGAACGTGCGGCGGTGGTGCGCGGTGACGCCGAGTTTCGCGATCGCCTGGCGATGGTCGAGGGTCGAATAGCCGCGGTTATGTTCCCATCCGTAACCGGGATAGGAGTCGGCGAGCGCATCCATGATGCGGTCGCGCACCACCTTGGCGACGATCGACGCCGCGGCGATGGAGCGCGAAATGGCATCGCCGTCGACGACGGCACGCGCGGGGCAGGGCAGATCGTCCGGCAGCCGGTTACCGTCGATGAGGGCGAAGCGCGGCGCGTAGGGCATCGCCGCCACGGCGCGGCGCATCGCCAGCAGCGACGCCTCGAGGATGTTGATGCGATCGATCTCGTGCACGCTGGCGGCGCCGACGCCCACCACCGCGCATTGCTCGATGCGCGCGAAGAGCTTCGCGCGCGCTTCGGCGGTCAACGCCTTGCTGTCGTCGATGCCACGCGGCGCGCCGCGCAACGGCAGGATGACGGCGGCCGCGACGACCGGGCCGGCCAGCGGCCCGCGCCCTGCTTCATCGATGCCGGCGACAAGGCAACCCGCCTCGCGCTCCAGGGCCAGACTTGGAATGGTCCCCTCCCGCCGCCTATCTAGCACCGGCGGCGGCCGCGGCGTTAGCCGATCCTAGGGCCGCGGGCGCGGCCGCTGCGCCGTCGCGCGCTTGACCATGACGTCCACCGTGACCTCGCCGACCTCGCGGAAAATCAGCGTGAGCGGGAAGGTGTTGCCCTCGGTGAGCGGCGCGTCGAGTGCAGTCAGCATGACATGCATCTCAAGCGGCTCGAGGCGCAGCACCTCGCGCGGCGCGATCTCGACCTCGACGATCCGCAACATGCGCGCCACGCCGTCGTCCGCGGTCACCGTGTGATGCAGCGTGCCGGCGCGCGCCACGTCGGTGCGCACTCCGGTCAGGCGCAGCGGCGCTCCGGTTTCGTTGACGATGGTCATGTACACCGCGTTGCCGAGCGGCAAGCGCAACGTAGCCGGCGTCCACGGATCGACGATCCGCACGCCCTTGACGCTGACTTCGTACGCCTGCGCAGCAACGGCCGACAGGACGAAGGCCAGCAGCGCCGCAAGCCTCACCAGAGCGCGAGCTGTCCGTCCGCCGACGGCGGCTTGAACAAGCTCGTGTCGAGCTTGGCGCGCTCCTTGTTGAAACCCAAACGCTGGCATGCGGTGCGGAAGCGCTGATCTATCATCTCGGCGTAGGGGCCGCTACCGCGCATCCGCGAGAAGAAGCGCGGGTCGTTGTCGCGGCCATCACGCACAGATCGGATCAGGCTCATGACGTGCCCAGCGCGCCCGGGCGCGTGCTCGGCGAGCCACTCCTTGAACAGCTCCTTTACCCCATGCGGCAGCCGGATGAGGGTCTTGCCAGCGGTACGGGCGCCTGCCGCCTTGGCGGCTTCGAGGATCGACTCGATCTCGACGTCGTTGAGCCCGGGGATGATGGGCGCCACCATGATGCCCACCGGCACGCCCGCGTCTGCCAGCGCGCGGATGGCCTCGAGCCGGCGCGGCGGCGTCGCCGCGCGGGGCTCCATACGGCGCGCCAAGCCGCGGTCGAGCGTCGTCACCGACAGGTGCACGCCCACCAGGTTGCGCTTCGCCATGTCGGCGAGGATGTCGACGTCGCGCGTGACCAGATGCGACTTGGTGACGATGCCGACCGGGTGATTGCACTCGGACAGCATCTCAAGGATGCGGCGCATGATGCCGAGCTTGCGCTCCATCGGCTGATAGGGGTCGGTGTTGGTGCCGATGGCGATCACCTCGCACCGGTAGCGCGGGTTCGCCAGCTCGCGGCGCAAGAGCTCCTGCGCGTCCTGCTTGGCGAACAGCTTGGTCTCGAAGTCGAGACCGACCGACAGGCCGAAGTGCTCGTGGGTCGGACGCGCGAAGCAGTAGATGCAGCCGTGCTCGCAGCCGCGAATGGCATTGATCGACTGCGAGAACCCGATGTCCGGCGAGTTGTTGCGCGCGATGATCGACTTGGTGGTGTCCTCGGACACCGTCGTGGCGATCGGTGCTGGCTCGCCGTCTCCTTCGCCCTCGGCTGGCCAGCCGAGGTCGGCGTAGTGGTAATGCTGGTCGCCGATCACCCGCGCGCGCGGCTCGAACCGGCCCGACGGGTTGACGGTGGCGCCGCGGCCGTGCCGCCGCTCGGCGTTCACGGGCACGTTCGGATGCAGGATGGGCGGACCCTGTTTCATGGGTCCGACCGTACTCAGTCGGGCGGAACGAATCAAGAACGCCGGATTGGCCGCGTGGCCGCCAAGCTCACGATTTCTTCTTGCCAGTGGCCGGGGTGGCGGACGCAGCCGCTTTGCCCGCTGCCGCAGCCTTGGCCGGTGCGGCGGCCGCCTGCTTAGGCGGGGCGCCGGCGGCTCCACCTGCCTTGGCGGCCTCGCCCTTCTCGATGCGCATCGCCGAGAAGAAGCGCTCGATCGATCCTGTGAGGTACTGGCGCACTTCCTCCTGGCGCTCGTCGGACAGGCCGCGTAGGCGGGCGCGCGTCGCGGTCTGCACCGCGCCTTCCTGCAGCACCTTGAGCACGGAGGCGGGGTCCTGGCTGCCGGCGGCAATGCGCACGATCAGCTGGCCGAGAAGGATGCGCACCGCGAGAACGTCGGCGGCGATGGTCTGTTGCGGATCGAGAGCGATGGCGGCGCTCCTTGGTTGCTGGGCCGATTCCGCCGCAACGCCCTGCGCGGCGACGGCCAGATGATACGCGGTACTAGGCGCGCCCTTCCTTCAGACGCGGAATCAGCTCGACGAAGTTGCACGGGCGGTGCCGCGCGTCGAGCTGGTAGCGCAGGATATCGTCCCACGCATCCTTGCAGGCGCCAGGCGAGCCCGGCACGGCAAACAGGTACTTGCCCTTCGCGACGCCGGCGGTGGCGCGCGACTGCAGCGCCGAGGTGCCGACCTTTTGGAACGAAAGCATGCGGAACAGCTCGCCGAAGCCATCAATCCTCTTCTCGCATACCTTGTCGAAGGCTTCGGGCGTCGAGTCGCGCCCCGTCACCCCGGTGCCGCCGGTGGTGATGACGACGTCCACGTTTGGATCCGCGATCAGCTCGTTGAGCAGCGCCACGATGCCGGCCATGTCGTCCTTGATGATGTGTCGGCGCGCCAGAGCGTGACCGGCGGCGGTCAGGCGATCGACGAGAACCTGGCCCGAGGTGTCAGTCTCGATCGTCCGCGAATCGGACATGGTGACGACGGCAATGCGGACCGGAAGGAACTTCCGGGATTCGTCAATTCCGGCCATTGGCCGACGCCGTGCGCACCGATTCCATCTGCTCGTAGATCGGCCAGTAGCCGGTAGCGAGCTCGTTGAGAGACGGGGAGTCCTGGCCGAGGCGCGCGCGGTAGATCCAGAAGTTGGCGAGCACGCGCTCCGTGAACTCGCGCGTCTCGGTGACCGGGATCTTCTCGATGAACAGCAGCGGATCGGTGAGCGGTCCCATCGCCTTCAACCACTTGCTCAGGTTGCCGGGGCCGCCATTGTACGCCGCCACGGCCAGCATGAGGTTGCCGCGCACGTCGGGCGAGTCGAGCAGGTACGAGACGTAGCGCTGGCCCAGGGAAAGGTTCAGGTCTGGCTCGAACAGCTTGGCGCGATTGGACGAGCGCAGGGTGCGGTCGTTGGCGATGAAGCCGGCGGTGCCGGGCATCAGCTGCATCAGTCCGTGGGCGCCATCGACGCTTTTGGCGCGCGTGTTGAATGCCGACTCCTGGCGCACCAGCGCCAGGACCAGGGCGGGATCGACCTCATAGCCGTTCCACTGCGGCACCGGATAGAGCGAGCCGGTGTACGACATGCCGGTGCGGGTGAGGAGATCGCGGCCGATGCGCAGCTCGGCGGCCGACATGCGGAACTCGGCGGCGACGGCGAGCAGAGGCTCGGCGATGCGCAGGCCGGCGGTGTCGTACAGCGTGCGGATCTCGCGATCGGCGGCGTAATCGTTGCCGACCTGGGCAAGGGCGATGGCGCGGCGGATCGCCGGCGCTTTGAGCATGCCCTGCATGGCGGCGGGATGGATGGCGGGCGTCTCCCACTCGAACGCGACCGACTGGCCGAGCTGGCGCGCCGCGAGCACGCCATACAACGAATGCGACTCGGCGGCGGCGAACTCGAGCCAGGGGTTCACGTTCTGCGGCTTGCGCAGAACGAGGTTGGCGCGGGCCGCCCAGTAGGCGGCGGCGGCGCGGTCGCGCCCGTCCAACCCTTTGGACTGCGCGGCGATCTCGAAATGCGTGCGCGCGTTCTCGAATTGACCGAGCTCCCAGGCCGCGAGGCCGGCAGTCCAGTCGGCGCGCGGCGCCCAGCGGCGGCTGCGCTGGGCCGCCTCCTCCGCGAGCTGGAGCGCCATCGCCGGATTGTGGTTGTAGAAGTAGCCGGCGGCGATCTCCGCCTGCAGGATGTCGTGCTCGGTCGCGTCCATCACGCCGGTGATGGTGACGCCCTTCAACAGGTTGTCGTGCGCGCCCCTCATGTCGCCACGGCGAATCTGGTCGCGCACGTGGGCGACGGCGCTGCGCACGCGCGCCGCGCTTGCCGCGGTGCGTCCCGCCGGCTGATAACGCGGCGGCGCGAACGGCGTCATGGTCGCCGTCGCGGTGTTGGCCGAGAGCGCGATGCCGTCGAGCGACGGACGCGCCGGCGCCTTCGGCGCGGCGGCGCCGGCGGGGCGGAGTTTCACCGCGAGGTCGTAGACGCGCTGCGCGTCGGGATGGTCGTTGTACTGGTCGAGCCAGCCCTTCAGCTCCGCATAAGTGGAGCGGTAGGCGGTCGGGTGCATGTAGCGCCGGTACAGAACGTGCCCCATCAGGAGCTTGTTCTGGATCTGGGCGATCTCGCGGTCCGCTTCGCGCCACAGCCCTTGCTCTTGCAGCGCGAACACGCGGCGGTAGGAGGCGATGTCGGCTGCGCTCAGCTCGGAAGGCGCGATGGGCGCATCAGCCGCCCAAGCGACGGCGGGCGAAGCCAGGATCAGGAGCGCGAGGCCGGCCGTGCGCAGGCAACGCTGCGCCCAAGCGCGGAATTCCGCGCCGGCAGTCCTTGGCCATGCCATCCCCTTGGCTGCCCGATGACTCCCATCGGCAACCAATCGCCTCGATACCGGGAACACGTCGGGCCTCCCGTTTGCGCTCGGTCGGCGGCGAGAAGACCACAAGCCCCCGGACCCCGCAAGAAGCACGGATCGCGCGGGACTCCGGGCGCCGCCCCTCGGCAGAAACGTGCGCGTTGGTTAACGCGGGTGAATGCGTGATGCCCCCTACCTTCTGCTAGCTTCGGCGCCCGACGACCGAGCGAAAGGGGCAATGGGGACTGCGATGGACTTGGTTTGTTACGTGCATCCAAGCTGGAAGCCGCGCCTGCGTCCGGCCGAGGCGACACGGCAATGGATGACGGACACGCCCGAGTCCTTCGCCTACCGTTGCCTGCCGCTCAACATCGCCAACGCGCATGGCTGGGAGTTGCTCTCGCCGTGCTCCTTCGATGCGACGTGGACCGGCGGCCGCTCGACCGCGGACTTCGTGCTGCGCATCGACGGCAAGCCGTCGCACCCGCCGGTGTTGATCTTCGGCCAGGGCATCCTGACCTTCAATATCGAGGGGCTGTTCCGCACGCCGCCGGGCTGGAACCTGTGGGTGGGTGGCTCACCCAACCATCTGAAGGACGGCATCGGCGCGCTGACCGGCGTGGTCGAGACGGATTGGTCGCCGTACACCTTCACGATGAACTGGCGCTTCACCCGTGCCGGCCACATCGTGCACTTCGACGAGGGCGAGCCGATCTCGTTCATCTTTCCGATCCAGCGCGCCTACCTCGAGCAGGTGGAGCCTCATATCGTGCCTATGGAGGCGAACCCCGAACTGGTGGAGCAATTCCAAACCTGGAGTAGGTCGCGCGACGAGTTCCAGAAGAAGGTGGCGCGCACGCCGCCCGGCGCTCCCGCCGACAAGTGGCAGAAGCACTACTACCAGGGCGCCGACATGAAGGGCGGCACCGCGGCGGGTCACTAGACGAAGATGAAGCTCAGGCCGTTCGAGACGCGGAAGAGCGAGAAGGGCTTGCCGCCGCCAGTTGCCTTGGAGCCGCAACGAGTCTCGCATGGACCGGTCGCGGCGGAGCGCCCCGCGTCCGCGTCGGCACCCGCACCGTCGGCCAGCGGCGATGCCACCGCAACCGCGCCGCGCAAGCGCGACTGGCTGCTGCACCATGTCGAGAGCCGGCGCGACCTGTCACCGGCCGCCGTCAACATCGAGCGCCGCACAGATCTTACGCGCGAAGAGTTCCTGAGCGACTACTACGCTCTGAATCGGCCGGTGGTCCTGGTCGGCGAGATGCAGGACTGGCCGGCGCTGACGCTGTGGACGCCGGAGTACCTGCGCCAAGCGATCGGGTCGCGCCCGGTCGAGTTCCAGGGCGGCCGCACCCGCAACGAGTGCTTCGAGATGCATAAGGACCTGCATCGCACCAGCGCGCCGTTTGGCGAGTTCATGGACCTGATCCAGACGCGCGCCGGCAACGACGCCTACATCACCACCTACAACAGCGAGCGCAATCGCGACGCGCTGGCGGTACTCGACAAGGATACCGTGTTCCTGGAGAAGTTCCTGACGCGCGACAAGCCGTTGCCGAGCGGAATGATGTGGATCGGGCCGGCGGGAACGGTGACGTCGCTGCACCACGACCTCACCGACAACTTCATCGCACAGGTGGTCGGTCGCAAGCGGTTCAAGATCGTGGCGGCCGCCGACGTCGGCAAGCTCTACAACGTCAAGCACGTCTTCAGCGAAGTGCCGAGCCTCGAGGATCCGAACCTCGATCGGGCGAAATACCCGCTGCTCGACCAGATCCGCGTCTACGACGTGACGATCATGCCCGGCGAGATCCTGTATATGCCGCTCGCTTGGTGGCATCAGGTGCACGCCATCGACTTCAGCGTCACGATCACCTTCACCAACTTCTTGTGGCCGAACGACAGCTACAAGGACTACCCGCCCGACTGAGCGGACAACTCGTCGAGGCGGCGGCGAATCTCCAGCAGGTCGCGCCAGGAGTCGCGCTTGAGCGCCGGCGTGCGCAACAGGTACGCGGTGTGGAACGTCGGCATCGCCGGAATGGGTGCAGGCAGCGGCCGCTCGGGATCGCCGTGATAGAGGTGCCAGCGGCCGCGGATGCGCGTGATGCCCTCGGTGGTGCCGAGGAGGGCGCTCGCCGATGTGCCGCCGATCAGCACGAGGAGCTTTGGCGACACGAGCTCGATGTGCCGGCGCAGGAACGGCAGGCAGATGGCGTACTCGTTGGGCGTCGGCTTGCGGTTGCCCGGCGGCCGCCACGGCAGGATGTTGGTGATGTACGCGCCGTCACGCCCAAGCCCGACCGCCGCCAGCATGCGGTCGAGGAGCTTGCCAGCGGCTCCCACGAACGGGAGACCCTCACGGTCCTCGTCTGCACCGGGTGCCTCTCCGATGAACATGGCCGGTGCTGTGGGATTGCCGTCGGCAAACACCAAATTCGTCGCTGTGTGCTTGAGGGCGCAGCCCTCCAAGGCGGCCATCGCCTCCCGCAGGCCGGCAAGGTCGGCGCAGCCCAAAGCGAGCGCGCGGGCGCCCAGTACGGCTTGGTCGGGCGGCGGCAGCGTCGCCGGCGGGACGGCGACCGGCGTCGGAGGCGGCACGGACGGCGCCGCGCGCGGCACTGTCGGCATGGCCTTGAGCAGAGCCGGGGCGGGCGGTGCGGGACGCGGCGACGGGCGCCGATAGCGGTCGACCGGCTCGTCACCCACGGCGTCGCCGACGCCCGCTTCCACGTACCAGCGCAGGAGGCTCTCAAGGTCCAGGGCGGTCATGGCTCCGTTCTATCAGTCGGCGCGGCCCGCCGTAGGTTCCCTGAATTGCCACCGGCGGCGGACCTGCGCTATCAAGAGCGACGGATTGGGCATCGCGGGGCGTTAGTTGCCGCCAGCCCCCAGCTTTCAGACGCCGGTGTACACGACATTGGGATGTGGCACCTCCCGCCGCCCGGCACTTTGCGATTGCGGAGGCACGGCGGGGCCGATTTGATAGGAGTCGTAATGAACACACTGACTCGGCCCAAGGGAGCCGGCCATCGGCCGGCGCTCGCTCTCGTTGCCGTCATCGCCGGACTCCTGACAACTCCCGCCGCCGTTCTCGCCAACGCGGCAACCAACGAACAGTTGGGCGCGTACCTTGCAGCGCGCATCGCTGGCACCCGCAACGACTTGCCCAACGCGGCGCGGTACTACGAGCAAGTGCTCGCGGTCGATCCGCAGAACGCCGAGCTGCTTGCGACCGCGCAGCTGTTCATGCTGGCGGATGGGCAGGTCGACAAGGCCGTCACGTTCGCCCAGCGCCTGCTGGTGCGGGACGCCAACAACGCGACGGCCAACCTGCTGAACGCGATCGGCGCGGCAAAGAAGGGCGACTACGGCGCCGCCGCCACCGCAATGCAGAAGGTGCCGAACACCGGCATCAACCGTTTGGTCGCTCCGGTGGTCGAGGCGTGGGCGCTGGCCGGTCAGAACCGCGCGGACGAGGCGCTGACCGTCCTCAACAAGATCGCCGGCAATGCCACATACGAGCCGTTCTTCAACTACCACGCGGCCCTGATCAACACGTTCCTCGGCCGCGTGGAAAAGGCGGAGGAGGCGTTCACCAAGACCCTGCAGGGCGGCACCGGTGTGCGCCAGATGCAGGCCTACGCAACCTTCCTTGCGCAGGCCGGCCGCACCCAGGACGCGGTGCGCACGTTGCGCTCGTACCTCGACGTGCAGTCGGGAGACGAGCCGGTGGCGGCGGCACTCGCGGGACTGCAAGCCGGCCGTAAGCCCGACCCGTTCATTGCCGACGCGAGGGCCGGCATGGCCGAGATGTTCTATGGCGTTGCCGCGTCACTCACGCAGGAGAACGCCACCGCGCAGGCACGCAACTATGCGCGCATGGCGATCTATCTGCGCCCAGAGCTCGATGGCGCGCGCGTCGTTCTGGCGACCGGCATGGAACGCGAAGAGCTGTGGGCCGAGGCGAACGAGGTGCTGGCCGTAATTTCCGCCGCGTCGCCGTACAGTTGGGCGGCGCGCAACCGCATCGCTACCAACCTCGGCCGGCTGAATCGCACCGACGAGGCCGTGACGATGCTCACGCGCATGGCCGACGAGCGCAAGGCTGCGTTCGACGTCGCGGTGAACCTTGGCGACATCCTGCGTCAGAACGATCGCTATGCCGAGGCGGCCGCGGCCTACGACCGAGCCCTTCAGCGCAAGGGAACCCTGACCGCGGACGACTGGGTGTTGCTCTACACCCGCGGTACGGTGCTCGAGCGGTCGGGCCAATGGGACAGGGCAGAGGCCGACTTCCTCAAGGCGCTCGAGTTGCAGCCCGAGCAGCCGTACGTGCTGAACTACCTTGGCTACTCGTGGATCGAGCAAGGCAAGAATGTCGAGCAGGCGACGCAGATGATCCAGCGCGCCGTGGCGCAGCAGCCTACTGCCGGGTTCATCGTCGACAGCCTGGGCTGGGGTTTCTACAAGCTCGGCAACTACGAGGAAGCAACCCGCACCCTCGAGCGCGCCGTGCAGCTGACGCCCGGAGACTCGACCATCAACGATCACCTCGGCGACGCGTACTGGAAGGTCGGCCGCAAGCGCGAGGCGCGCTTCCAGTGGCAGCGCGCCATCGACCTCGGCCCGGATGCAGGTATGCTGCCGGGCCTGCAGCGCAAGCTGGCGCAGGGGCTCGACGGCTGACCGGACGGCCCGGATCGGCGCCACGGTCCGCGAACTTTGACCTTGGTGAGCGCCTGCTGGCGCGCGCCAAGGTCAATCTCTATTTGCACGTCCTCGGCCGCCGCGCGGACGGCTACCACGACCTCGACAGCCTCGTGGTTTTCGCCGATGTCGGCGACCTCGTCGAGGTGCGTCCGGCGGACACCTGGCGACTCGCCGTCACAGGCCCGTTCGCCGGCGCACTGCGCAGTGTCGCGGACAATGACAATCTGGCGATGCGCGCCGCGCGCTTGTTGCTGCGCGAGGCCGGACGCGACCAGGCACTGGAGATTCGGCTCGACAAGTGCATTCCCCTTGGCGCCGGGTTCGGCGGCGGCTCGGCGGACGCGGCCGCCGTACTGCATGCGACCAATCGGTGCCTGCAGCTCGGGTACTCCACCGCCGATCTGCAGAGTGTCGGCCTTGCCCTCGGCGCGGACGTGCCGGTATGCGTTCATGGTGGCCCGGCGTATTTCGGCGGCATCGGCGAAGTCGTGACAGCCGTCGTATTGCCGCCATTGCATCTGTGCCTGGCATGGCCGGGTGTTGGTCTGGCGACGGCGGCCGTCTTCCGCGACGCCGAGCCGCACGCCGATGTAGAGCGTGCCGCGACTCCGCGAAGCTTCGCCGACGTCGTGACAATGATGCAGGGCACGACCAACGATCTCGTTGCTCGAGCGGAGGACCTGCTCCCCGTGATCAAGGATGTCCTTGCCGCGCTGATGCGGCAGCGCGGGTGTGCGGCGGCGCGCATGTCGGGCAGTGGCTCCGGATGTTTTGGGATATTCGCCGATACGGCGGCCGCGGCGGCCGCCGCGCAGGCCTTGCGAGCGGAACACGCTGCGTGGTGGACCGCGACAGCGACCACGCTGCCCGAGTGATGCTCCGCTGCGCGCGCCTGATCGCCGCGGCCCTCCTGTGCGGCGGCCTGTCCGGCTGCGGGACGCCGGCGAGTTCCCCTGCCGCCGAATTGTCCGACATCCAACGCACGTTCGCGCGCGCGACCGTCGTCCTTCCATCGTTTGGGGCAGGCGCGCCGCTGCGCACAACGATGGATTCGCCGGCGATGGCCGCGCGCCTGCAGCGGATTCCGGGCGGCAGCCGGATGCCGGTGGTGGTGTACTTGCACGGCTGCACCGGCTTGGCCAATTTCGCGTTCCTCGAGCGACTCGCGGAGGCCGGATTCGTCGTCGTGGCTCCCGACAGCTTCGCCCGGCGCTTTCGGCCATTGCAGTGCGATCCGCAGACGCGCACCGGCGGCCGCAACCTGTTCGTCTACGATTTCCGTCTCGAGGAAATCGCCTTTGTCATGGACGAGCTGTATGTCCGCCGGTGGGTGGACTGGGGCCGGATGTTCCTGGTGGGAGCATCCGAGGGAGGCGTTGCGACGGCGCTCTATCGCGGCGACGAGTTCAAGGCGCGCGTGATCGCCCAATGGACCTGCGGCGGCTCCCCGCATGTCGCTGGAATCGCCGCTCCGCGCAACGAGCCGATCCTCGCGGTGCGTTCCGCGCAGGATCCCTGGTACGCGGCGCCGGGCGCCACGGGGGACTGCGGCGTCGCGATGGGCGACCGGCCTGGGTCGCGGTCCCTCGTGCTGGAGCTGGCGGCAGGTCATGACGTGCTCGCGGAGCCCAGCGTGGTGTTAACCATCGTCGAATTCTTGCGGCTCCACGCTTCGCGGTAGGCTGTGATTTGGCCACAACATAGTGTGTGATTCAACACAGCGCGACGTGATGCAAGCACTTGTCCGGTCAGTCGAACTTGCGCTACTTTTGCACCGGTGTGGACGGTGATGTGCCTTACAGAGGGCGCTGCGCCTACCACTCCCAATATTGTTTGGGGTGCACATCCCGTGCGCGGGTGACTCGGAGGAACTACGTCAATGAACGTCTGCAGAGCATTCGTTGCAGCCGCGGTTTCCTGGACGCTGGTGCTCGCTCTGTCGGCGCAGGCGGCAGCGATCGGCACGCAGTTCGACGCGCCAGCCCGTGCCGTGTTTGGCGCCGGCGCTGGGCAGGATGTCGCGCAGGCGGCCAGGCCCGGGGAGGCGCCGCCGGCGCAGCTCGGCGGAGCTGCGGGAACCCGCGCAGCCGGTGCGGCTGCGACCGGAGGGCTTGGCACTCGCGACAAGATTGGTCTGGTGTTGGTGTCGGCCGCGCTGGCCGTTGCCATTGCGGCCATAGTCGGCGGCGAGCGCACCACCACGACGACCTCGACCTCGACCTCGACGTCCACTTCGACTACGACCGAGACAATCTACTAAAGAGTCTGGCGGGAATGGCCATCCCACCCGACGCCCACCCCCACGGCCACAACTTCGGCGACGCAGACAGAGATGTGACCACGGTCACGGAGACGCAACAGGCGGAATGGCGCATCTAGACGTGGCGCTTCCAATCTAGACGTGGCGCTTCCAATAAAGGGCACCGGCATGACTCGCCAAACGGCGCGCGCCATCGTGGCGCTTTGGCCTCGTCAGCATCACCATTTGGGTCCTAATCCCCAACGCGCGCATGGTCTGGATTGCGCCGGAAACGAATGTCACCCGCGTTTACCATCACAACGACTACGGTGTTTTTTGGGAAACTATCGCTCCATGGATCATCGTCGGTTACGCGGTAGGCCGGCATCTACGACGGTGGCAACGACTGTAACCGCGACTAACTAGATCGCGGCTGGCGTATTGCTCCTCGAATGGGCGGCCTTCGGGTCGCCCATTCCGTTTCGTCTAGACGTCGCGCTTGTAGACCTCGAGGGTTACTGCAGGCATCTCAGGCGCGAAGTGCTGGACCGAGCGCCACACGTAGCCGGTGTCGAAGTCCAGCCAGTACTGGTTGACGAACGACCACCGCACCGTGCGAGCATCGTTCGCCTCGGTCACGAGCAGCGTGTCGTGCTGGCGATCCAGGATCGTGATCGTCTCGCGCCGCTGCACCGTGAAGAACGATTCGATGGGTATGCCGTACTTCAACGGCGTGCCCAGGTCTACCGAGCGCCGATGCAGGCCTTCGAACGCAAAAGTGGCTGCGGCGACCGGGTCGTCATCGATCTCATGCGTGTCGCGCAGGTCCGCGCCGATACCGTACAGGCGGATCAATCGACCATTGCGCGTCACCACTGCGGCACGATCCGCCGATATCCAGTGGCGGTCGGGACCGTCGTAACGACCGAGCACCAGCAGCGAGCGCTGGCCGCGGCCAATCTTTGCGCCCATCGAGGCGTATGGTAGCATTGCGACATACTCGGCAGACACCGGTGCGTCTGGCGCGCCTAGTGCAGCAATCTGGGTTGCAGTCACGACATTTCTGATGAACGGACTGGCGGAACATCCGGAAATCATCAGGATGGCGCCGCCGGCCAGGAATGTGCGCCTACTGGCGGCGATGCGTGGCGTTAGGGGGGAGTTCATGAGATTCGTGCACCCAGGCTTTCGCGGCAAGATACGGCAAGTCGTGATGGCAGTCGTGGCCGCCCTCGCTGTGGCGTCTGTGCCGGCTGCGGCGCAGCAGATCCCCGGCCTCTCCGGCGGCGGCCAGGGCTTCGTGCCGTTCGTAATGGGCACCGCTCCGAACCCGCTCGACGCCGCGCGCCAGGGTGCGACCCGCACCGACGTGTCTGCCGGGCGCCCAAGCACTGCGCCCTCCCGCGCCGGGATTGGGTTCACGGACGACCAGCGCATCGTGGCGACTCGCTTCTGCGACGGCACGTTGCGGCCGGAAGAACGCGAGCTTCTGTTGCGCATTCCAAACTTCTCGTTGGTCGAACAGGACTACTGCCGGCGCGCCGCGCAGCTGTTGCCCGCGTACGGCTATGAGACCTTCGACGGTGCGCGTCCGTCGGATGCTCTTGCCAATGGCGCTGTTTCAGACACCTACCGCCTCGGCATCGGCGATGAGCTCGCCATTACGATGCGCGGACAGGTCTCTACGACCAGCCGCGTGGTCGTGGACCGCGAGGGCCGTGTGATCATCGAAGCGCTAGGTCCGATCCCCGCGGTGGGCCGCTCGCTCGGCGAGTTCCGCCGTGAACTGGTTGCGCGCGTCCAGGCCGCTTTCATCGGCACCGAGGTGTTCGTTTCGCTCAGCAACCTGCGTCTGGTCGTCGTCAACGTTCTCGGCGAGGTCACGGTTCCGGGCCAGCATCAGCTCACGGCGCTGTCCACCGTCCTTGACGCCCTTACGCTTGCCGGCGGCGTCAAGAAGACGGGCTCGTTGCGGCGCATCATGGTGCAACGCGGGGATGCGACGTTCTGGATCGATCTGTATGACCTGCTCAGCGGCTTCGGTTCGGGCCGCGACCTGACCCTGCACGAGGGGGACCGCATCGTCGTGCCCGCCCTAGGTGCGACGGTCGCTGTAGGCGGCAAAGTCCGCCGTCCAGCGATCTTCGAGCTTCCGGAAGGGGTTGCGGCCATCACGTTGGGCCAGGCGCTCGACTTGGCCGGCGGCCCGCTGCGGCCGCAAGGCAATCGCCTGTTCTTGCGCTCCATCGATGCAACGGGGCGCGAGGTCACGGTGTCGAACGTCGACCGTTCGACCCGGATCGGCGAGGGCGACGTCGTGTTCGTGGAGTACGGCGAGGATGTCCAGGTCAATATCGTCCGGCTCGAGGGCGCCGTCCGCTCGCCGGGCGCGCGCGTTCGCTCTGCCGCTCCGACCGTGCGGGCGATCGCTGGCTCGGACTCGCTGACGCAGGAAGCGTACTTGCCGCTCGCGGTGCTGGAGACGACCGATCCGACCACCGGAGCGACGCGGTATTTCGCTCTTAGCCTGTACCGCGTGCTGAGCGGCGAGCAGGACTTCACCTTGAGGGACAACGATCGGCTGATCGTGCTGAGCCGCAACGATGTTCGCTTTCTTTCCGGCGAGCGCGTGCAGGCGCTCATCCGCCCGACTCAGGCCGAACGCGGACTGACGAAAGTTCAAAAACCGGTTGTGGAGCAACTTCCAGTTCTCGGGGATACGCAGCTGCAGCTGCCAAGGCAACCGCTTGCGCAACAGCCTGCGGCAGGAACAGCAGCGGCGGCTCAGGTCGAGCGCGACCCGTTGCGCTTGGAGCGGCTTGCGCCGCGCGACGCAACGCAGTGTGCCGGCATCGACGTTCTCAAGAGCGTCGTCGACCGCACTCGTTCCCAGCGATTTGCTAGCGCGGTCCTCGCCGTGGACGTCGTTGTCACCGAAGACGAGCCCGACAAGATCCCGTGTCCCGTGGTGTTCAACACGTTCCCGGACCTGCTTCCGTACTTACTGGAGCATGTCGCGGCGATCAACGGCGAGGTGCGCGTTCCCGGCGCCTATCCGGTCGTAGCAGGAACGCCCGTGGGAGTGGTGGCCGCCGCCGCCGGCGGCGTCACCCTGGACGCCGACCTGAGCCGCGTCGAGTTCACGCGCTTCGAATCGGAGCAACGTACAGGCACGACGCGCACGACGCGCCAGCTTGCCGACATCTCCTCGGTGCAAGGCGCCCTCGCGACCATCAGTCCGAGCGACATGGTGCGATTCAACGCCTTTTACTCGGACCTCGCTGCGGGCCCGGTGCTTTTGGCCGGCGAGTTCTTTCGGCCGGGCTATTACGACATTCGGCGCGGGGAGCGGCTGTCGGAGGTTATCGCGCGCGCCGGGGGCCTGACCCAGCAGGCTTACGCGTTCGGCGCGGTATTCACGCGCGAGCGCGTGCGTCAGGCTGAGCAGGAGAGCTTCCAGCGCGCCGCCCGCGACTTGAACTCGGCGGTCGTGCTCGCCGTCAGCCGGGGCGAGGTGCGGGCCGAGGCGATCACCGCCCTCCAGGCGCTGTCACGTCAGATCACCTCAACCCAGGCCGTGGGCCGCATCGTCATCGAGGCGGACCCAACCGTGCTACAGGTGCGGCCCGAGTTCGACATCGTGCTCGAGCCCGGCGACACCATCTTCATGCCGAAGCGGCCCAACTCCGTGCTTGTCATCGGTGACGTGCTGAATCCGATCTCCTTGCCGTTCATTGCCGGCACCCGCGTCGATACGTATATCCGGCAAGCCGGCGGATTTCAGCGCTCGGCCGACCAGAATCGCGTGTTCCTCGTCTATCCCAACGGCGCAGCGCAGCAAGTCGAGAGCAATAACTGGGTGTACGCTCCGCCGACGCAAGTTCCACCCGGCAGCACCATCGTGGTGCCGAAGGATCCCGCACCCCTTGGCGCGTTGTTCGTCGTTCGGGAGCTCGCATTGCTCGTCAGCCAGATCGCGGTCACGGCGGCGTCCGTCGCCGTCATCAGCCGCTGACGGCGCATCGCTCCCGCACTGGCCGGGCTGCCGGTGATGGTGGAAATGCGGCGCGGAGCGGCCGCGTGGCGGCTGTGTGCGCTCGTGTGGGCGTTGCTCGGCGGTGCTCCGGCGCAGGCGCAGGTCGCGCCGGCAGCTGCCGCGCCGCTCGTCACCATGGGCGATTGGGGCGGCGCCGGCCTGCTGCAGATGCGGACGGCGCGCTTCGAAGCCGACGGCCAGTTCAACGTCGGTTATTCGTTCGCCGACCCCTATAAGCGCTACTCCTTCAACCTGACGTATTTTCCCTGGGTGGAGGCAACGTTCCGCTACACCGAGGTGCGCAGCCTGTTCTATTCGCAGGTGCCGTTATTCAGCGGCGACCAGCGCTACAAAGACCGCGGCGCCGACCTGAAGTTTCGACTGTTGGAGGAAGGCCGGTTCCGTCCGGCGCTCGCCGTCGGCTTCCAGGATCTGCTCGGCACCGGCCTGTTTGCCGGCGAGTACGTGGTGGCGAGCAAGCGCATCGGCGATCTCGACCTCACCGCCGGCATCGGCTGGGGCACGATCGGCAGCGCTGGCAATTTCAAGAATCCGATGCTGGCGATCTCCGATCGCTTTGCCATACGCGAGGGAGCCGAGGGCACGGGCGGCCAGATTGCCTTCCTGTCGCTGTTTGGCGGCGAGCGCGTCGGGCTGTTCGGCGGCGTCGAGTACCAAACGCCGCTGCGCGGGCTCTCGCTCAAGGTGGAGTACGACACGAATTCCTACGCCACGCGCGAGATCCTGAAGCCCCCCACCAGGCCGATCAATTTCGGGGCCGTGTTCCGCCCCTACGACTGGTTCGAGCTCAGCGTTGGACGCGAGCGCGGCAACACCACCATGCTGCGCTTTACACTGCGCACCAACTTCAATGATGCGGTCGGTGTTTCCAAGATCGACTCAACGCTGCCGCCGATTGCTCCGCGCCGGCCTCTGAGCGCCTTCACCCCAACGCCGCAAGTCGAAGAGGTCGTGCGCCCGATCGCCGTCCCAGCGACCGCGCCCGCCCCGGCGGCTCCGCCTGTGCCACCGGCGGCGGCACTGCCGCCGCGGCGCGGCGACGAGGGACGCCGGGTGGAGGCCTTCTACGCCGAACTCGATCGGCAAGGGGCGAACCTTGAGTCGATTGTCACCGTTGGCCAGGAAGCGTACCTCGCCGTCGTCGCGACGCGGCCGGACAGCCTTGATCTGCAACGGATGGCGCAAGAGGCGCTGGCCATGCTGCCGCCCGACGTCGTCGCGGTGCTGGTGTCCGACATGACACCGGGCATGGCAGGGCGCCTGTACCGCGCGGAGCACCCGCACGCGGCCAGGGAACCGGACGCAGGCGCGGAGGCCCTGTATCGCCTGCTGGGCGAGGACGGCCTGGAGATCCAGGAAGTCGTCTTGATCGGCGACACGGCGAGAGTCCAGGTGACGCCGGCTGACGGGCGCACCCCCGACCTCCAAGCAGCGGCGCGCATCGCTGCACAGGCGTTGCCCGGGTCGGCAACGGTGACGGTGCAAACGCCGTTCGGCGCCTTCGCCACCTGGCCGCCGCTGCCCTTCGCGGGAAACCTGGATCTTGCCTTGGCGCCACTCCGCGCACCCACCGCCGTTGCGGGCCAGGAGATCGCGCCGGCATCTCCGGAGCCGGTCTACACGGCGGAACAGCGCCGCGTGGTCGAGGAGCGCGTGAACGACGGACTGCGCAGACAGGGGATTGTCCTGGAGTTTGTCAACTTGGAGGGCAGGCACGCCGAGGTAGGTCTGTACTTGTTCCGCTATCGCGAGTTCGCCCGCAACGTCGGCCTTGCCGCGCGCGTCGTGGCAAATGCCCTGCCGGCGCCCGTCGAAGTGATCACCATCGCCTTCCTGAACGGAGGCGTGGAGCTGTCGCGCGTCACGTTCCTTCGCCACGAGCTCGAGGCGGCGGCCGGAGACGTCGGAACACCCGAGGATTTCTGGCTGCACACCGAGCTGGCGCCCGGGGAGCCGTGGTGGGATGGGACCGCGGTACCCTGGCGCTATCCGCGCTACTCGTGGTCGCTCGGCCCGCAACTGCGTCAACACATCGGCGGCCCCGATCGCTTCTACCTCTACCAGCTGTGGCTGTCGCTATCGGGGTCCATCGACGTCGCCCGCGGACTGACCCTTAGCGGCCAAGTCGGCAAGAACGTCTATCACGGCTTCGATCGCATCCGTCTGAGGTCCGACAGCTCGCTGCCGCATGTACGCAGCCAGATCAAGGAGTACCTGCAGCAGGGTGCCGACAACATCGTTCAGCTGCAGGCTACGTACCTGCTCAAGCCGGCGGAGGATCTCTACGTGCGCTTTTCCGGTGGGCTGCTCGAGGAGATGTTCGGCGGTGTGAGCGGCGAGGTTCTCTACCAGCCGTTCGGGTCGCGCCTTGCCCTGGGCCTGGAGCTGAGCAAGGTGCAGCAGCGAGACTACGACCAGCGCTTCAAGTTCCGTGACTACAAGGTAACGACGGGACATGTATCGCTGTATTACGACACGCCCTTCCGCAATGTGCTTGCCGTGGCACACATGGGCCACTACCTGGCTGGCGACCGTGGCGTGACCTTCGAGCTGTCGCGCCGCTTCGACAGCGGGGTGCGCGTGGGTGCCTGGGCCACCTTCACCAACGTAACGGCACAGCAGTTCGGCGAGGGCAGTTTCGACAAGGGATTCTTCATCGTCATCCCGTTCGAGCTGTTCCTCACGCGGTCGAGCGCCGCAACCGGCGTCTTCGCGTTTCGTCCCCTCACACGCGACGGCGGCCAGAGGCTTTCGTTGGCCAACCGCCTATACGATCTCACCGCCCAGGGAAACCTCGGCTCGATCGGGCGCGGCTGGGCGGAGGTCATGCGGTAAGGCGCGGCTTCGTCACCGCTGCGGCCAAGGCTCCCAGGTACCGGTGCCCTTGACAGGCCCGCCCGAAAACCGCTCTCTTGCCCGCCGGCCCGGCTCCCGGCGGGCCAAGAAATCGGCCATTTCAAAGGTCCATGAACGCTCTCGACGCTCTGGAGAGCCAGAGCATCTACATTTTCCGCGAGGCCTTTAACCGCATCGGCAAGCTCGCGATGTTGTGGTCATTGGGGAAGGACTCCAACGTCATGATCTGGCTCGCCCGCAAGGCGTTCCTGGGTCACGTGCCGTTCCCGCTCCTCCACATCGATACCGGCAAGAAGTTTCCGGAGATGTACGAGTTCCGCGACCGCTACGAGAAGGAATGGGCGGTTACCCTTATCCGCGGCACGTGCCCGCCGGTGGAGGAGATGGATCCTTCGCTGCCGCCCGCCGCGCGCTCCGCTGCGCGCAAGACCGCCGGCCTGAAGCGTATGGTCGAGGAGCGCGGCTTCGAGGGCCTGTTCGCCGGCATCCGCCGCGACGAGGAGGGCACGCGCGCCAAGGAGCGCTACTTCTCGCCGCGCGGCATCGACGGCAAGTGGGACGTGCGCGACCAGCCGCCCGAGTTCTGGGGACAATTCAACACCGACTTCCCGCCGGGCACGCACATCCGCGTGCATCCCTTGCTGCATTGGACCGAGATCGACATCTGGCGCTACACCGAGCGCGAGAATATCCCGACGATCCCGCTCTACTTCTCCAAGAACGGCAAGCGCTACCGCTCGCTCGGCGACAAGGACATCACCTTCCCGGTCGACTCCAAGGCGAGCTCGATCGCCGAGATCATCCAGGAGCTGCAGACCACCAAGGTCGCCGAGCGCGCCGGACGCGCCATGGATCACGAAGCGGAGGACGCCTTTGAGCGCCTGCGCGCCGACGGATACCTCTGAGATGGCAACGTCCGCAACGAGCGCCTCCCGCGAAAGCCTGCGCGTCGCCGTCGTCGGTCATGTCGATCACGGCAAGTCCACGCTCGTCGGCCGCCTGCTGCACGACACCGGCAGCCTGCCGCAAGGCAAGGTTGAGGCCATTCGCGCCATGTCCGAGCGGCGCGGCATGCCGTTCGAATGGGCGTTCCTCATGGACGCGCTGCAGGCGGAGCGCGACCAAGGCATCACCATCGACACGTCGCAGATCTGGTTCAAGACGCCGAAGCGCGACTACGTCATCATCGACGCACCCGGCCACAAGGAATTCCTCAAGAACATGATTACCGGCGCGGCCGCCTCCGACGCGGCGCTCCTGGTGATCGATGCCGACGAGGGTGTGAAGGAGCAATCGCGCCGTCACGGGTACCTCTTGCACCTGTTGGGCGTGCGCCAAGTGGCCGTCGCCGTCAACAAGATGGACTTGGTCGGCTACAGCGAGAAACGCTTCGCCGCCATCGAGAAAGAGTACCGCGCGTACCTCGCGAGCATCGGCGTGACGCCGACCTACATCATCCCGATCGGCGCGCGCGACGGCCAGAACATCGTCGGTAAGGCCGACAAAATGGCCTGGCACGGCGGGCCGCACGTCCTGGAAGCTCTCGAGCGCTTCAACGTCGTGACACTGCCGACGCACCTGCCGCTGCGCATGCCAGTGCAGGACGTGTACAAGTTCGATGATCGCCGCATCATCGCCGGCCGTATCGAGAGCGGCATGCTCAAGGTCGGCGATCGCATCGTGTTCTCGCCCTCTAACAAGTCGGTACGGGTGAAGACCATTGAGGCGTGGGCTGCGCCACCGCCGGACCGCGCGAGCGCTGGCCAGTCCGTCGGCTTTACGGTGGATGAGCAGATCTTTGTCGAGCGCGGAGAGATCGTCAGCCATGAGGCGAATCCGCCGGTCGAAACCGACGTTTTCCGAGCGCGCCTTTTCTGGCTCGGCAGAACGCCCCTGACCCAAGCTGCGCGCTACAAGCTGAAGCTTTGCGCCGCGGCAGCCAATGTCCGTGTGCAGGCGATCGAGCGCGTCATCGACACAGGGGATTTGTCGAGCGCCGCCGCGACAGAAGTGAAGCACTCCGCTGTGGCGGAGGTGATCCTGCAGGCCGATCGCATGCTGGCGCTCGATGAGTTCGTTAACTCGCCGCTTACCGGCCGCTTCGTGCTGGTGGACGGCTACGACATCGCCGGCGGCGGCATAGTCTCGATGGAGGGATACGCCGATCAGCGCCACCTGATCACGGTGCGTGCCTCTAACATCACCCGCGTCGAGCATGCTGTATCAGTTGATGCCCGGGCGCGGCGCAACGGGCACCAGGGTGGAGTCATCTGGCTCACGGGCCTGTCTGGTTCCGGCAAGTCGACACTGTCGATCACCGCCGAGCGCCGGCTTTTCAACATGGGCTACCAAGTCTACGTGCTGGACGGCGACAATATGCGCCATGGGCTCAATTCAGACCTTGGCTTCTCGCCGGACGAGCGAGCCGAGAACATTCGCCGGGTCGGCGAGGTTGCGGCGCTGATGGCGCGGGCTGGCGTCGTAGTTATCACGGCATTTATCTCGCCCTACCGATCTGACCGCGAGCGAGCGCGCAGGGCCGCAGGCGGCAACTTCCATGAGGTTTACGTGCAGGCCGACCTCGCAACCTGCGAGGCGCGGGATCCGAAGGGCCTCTATCGCAAGGCGCGCGCCGGCGAGATCGCCGAGTTCACGGGAATCTCTGCGCCCTACGAGGAACCGCAGTCTCCCGAACTCGCACTCGATACGACGAGGCTCTCCATCGAGAGCGCTGTCGACGTACTTGTTGGCTACGTAAGCGAGCGGTTCGGCGTCGAACAGGTGCGCCTGACCCGCAAGGCCGGCGCGTGATTTCCTAGCGGGCTGCGAGAGCGCCGTCCTTGGGCACGGTAATGCCGCTCTTCGCCAACTCGCGCTCGAGCGTCGCTCGTATGCGCGCCAACGTCTTTTCGTCCTTGCCCTCCGCGCGCCACCAGCGCCGCCTGGGTGTTGGACGCGCGGACCAGCCACCACCCGTCGTCGGTTTTCACGCGTACTCCGTCCACGTCGATGACGTCCGCCCCGGCAGAACGCATGCGATTGCGCAGCTCTTCCACGATGGCAAACTTGCGCTCCTCGGCGCAGAACAGGCGAAGCTCTGGGGTGTTGGGCAACTGCTCCAGCGAAGCGACAAGCTGCGCTGGCGTCTGCTCATTCCGCGCGAGCATGCCGAGGCAACGAACCGCGGCATAGATGGCGTCGTCGAAGCCGAAGTAGTGATCTGCGAACAGTCTTCTCACCGCCGCCTTCCCGGACAACGACGGTTCCGAAGGCGCGGCCAATGGCGAGGGCGTCCTCCGCACGGATCGTCAGACCGACGATGCCGCGAATATCGTAATCGCGCGGGATTGTTGGATGAAATCGATGGGACTGCACGGTGCAAGTATAGTATTGGCACGCGGCGGGCCAACGCGACAGCGTCAACGCGCCACGGCGACCGCGATGACGTGACGGCTCGGTGCATGGCCTCGAAGGATCAACAGATGAGCACCTCTTTACGTGCGGCTCAGCCGGCCACGACGATCGCGCGTGGCAAGCGTCTGCTGTTCGTCATCAACGAGGCATTCTTTCTGCTTTCGCACCGGCGCGCGGTTGTGCGCGCGGCGCAAGAGGCGGGGTTCGAGGTTCATGTCGCAGCGCCCTCGCACCACGCCTGGGCACCCGAAGGGTTCGACCTGAGCGACCTGCCAGGGCAGGGTCTCGCAGTCCACGTGATCCCGTTGTCGCGGCGCGGTCGCAACCCCATCGCCGACGCGCGGACCTTCACGGCCCTGTTCAGCCTCTATCGCCGCCTGCGTCCCGACGTGGTGCATCACATCACCGTCAAGCCCAACCTCTACGGCGGCTTGGCGGCGCGGCTGGCCGGTGTTCCTGCGGTGGTCTACGCCGTGTCAGGCCTTGGCGAACTGTTCAGTGGGCGCGGTCTCGGCTTGACCATGCTGAGGCCATTCCTGCTGCGCGGGCTTAGTTCGGCATTCCGCCATTCCAACGCTAGCATCATTGTGCAGAACCCTGAAGATGGCCGCGCGCTCTCGGCTGCACTCCGCCTGTCGGAAGCCGAACTTGTCCTGATCCGCGGCTCGGGCGTCGACTTGTGCAGTTATCGCGTCCAGCCTGAGCCAAGCGGTGTACCGGTGGTCGTGCTGGCTGCCCGATTGATCTGGGATAAGGGCATCCGAGAGTTTGTCACGGCCTCACGCGCGTTGAAGGCGCAGGGCCTCAACGCTCGATTCGTGCTGGTCGGCGGTGCCCACGCCAGCAATCCTCGCACGGTCCCGGCAGACACCCTCCGGGCTTGGGAGAAGGAGGGCCTCGTCGAGTGGTGGGGTTACCGCACCGACATGCCTGCAGTGCTCGCTGGTGCGAACATCGTCTGCCTGCCGTCGTCGTACGGTGAGGGGGTACCCAAGGTCCTGCTCGAAGCGGCGGCGAGTGGACGTGCCGTCGTCGCCACTGACATCGCCGGCTGTCGCGAGGCGGTGGTATCGGGCGAGACGGGCATGCTCGTTCCGGTCGGCGACGCCCCCGCTCTGGCTCAAGCTATCCGCGAGCTCCTGGCCGCCCCCGACACTCGCAGAGCCATGGGTCTGTGTGCACGGCGGCGGGTTGAGGCGGAGTTCGATGAGCGGGACGTCGCGAGCCGTACCCTTGCCGTGTACAATGAGCTGCTCGAGCGGCGGGGGCCGCAGGGTCAGGCAGCCGAAAAGCATAGGTAATGGAATCTCCAAGCGTAGACTCTCACACGCAGCTGCGTGACTTGCATAACGAACGCACACTGCGCTTGGTGCCTGCAACCACCGCGACAGATGATGTCATCGACCTCACCCACCTGTTCCGGATCTGGGTGAAGTGGATTTGGTTGCCTATCCTGGCCGGTGGAATCGGCGCGTGGTTTGGCTACCAGTCGCTGCAGTCGTTCGTGCCGGAGTCGGTCGCGAAGATGATCGTCGTGCCCGCGGCCAGCACGAGCGGCGGAGCCTCCTTGCCGATGACGGGCGGATTGGGGGCCGCGGCCTCGGCATTTGGAATCCAGATCGGCGGGGCTGAGCCGTCCGTTTCCTCGTTCGACCGCTTCAAGATGATTCTCACTTCCATGCAGCTCGCGCAGCGCATGCAAGAGAAATACGGCTTGATGCAGAAGATCTGGGCGACGAGTTGGGATTCCAACACGCTGCGATGGGTGCGTCCATCCGGCGAGGACTTCGAGCGCGAGGAGCGCCGCCGGGCAATGCTGCGCCAGAATCTCTGGACGGCGCCGAACTTGGAGACGCTGGCCGCGTATATCGGTGGCAAGGTCAAGGTCGAGCCCGCCAAGGCGCAGGGCTTTTACGAGCTGAGTGTGCAGCATAGAGACGGCAACGAGGCTCTGTGGCTGCTCAACACGACATTCGCGGAGGCTGATGCCCTCCTGCGCGAGGCGGATCGCGAGCAGTCATTAGAGCGCCGGCGATTCATCGAGCGGCAGATGGAGAGCCGCACGATGCTCTACATGCAGGAGACACTACGCGCCTTGCTTACACAGGCACTGAACAAGGAAATCACCCTTGAGGCGCAGGTGAGCTATGTTGGGACCGTCGTCGAGCCGGCCCATATCATGAACGCCAAGACCGAGCCGAACCTGCAGCTCATCTTCGGCCTGCCGATTGCCGGCTGGGCTGGAGGGGCATTCCTGCTGATTACGCTGGTTGCCGTCATTCGCGGCGATCGGCGACGCTAGTCGCTCCGGTCGGGGATTAGGGTGCGTCTTAACTGGAGCGCGTACTACGCGGTGCTGTTCCTGTACCGATGCGTGTTCTCGGTACTCGGGCAGACCGTGGTCATGCGGCTGACCAGCATTCCGGATACGGAGGGCTACCAATCTCATGGCCTAGGCTATGTGGCCTACGCGACATCGCAGATGTCGTTCGACCCCGCCCTCACCATGCAGGGGCAGGCGACTCTGATTACGGCGATTGTCGGCGCCTTCTTCAGCTTCCTCGGCGGCGGCAATCCGATCCTGATCAATATCGGTTTCCAGACGATCGCCTTCATAGGGATCTGGCGCATGCTGGATGCGCTCGATCCGGAGATCCGCAAGTACTGCGCCGTACTGGTGATGCTGCCGTCGTTCTCCGTGTGGTCATCGATCGCATCCAAGGAGGCGATCGTCGTCTTCCTGGTTGGCATGTTGGGGAGATACATCATCCAGATCTATCAGGGCCGCGGCAGGCTGCGCATTCGCCACGTGCTTTGGTTCTTCTTGCTGTACGTGTTCAAGCCGCACTTCGCCCCGGCGATCCTGTTTCTCATTGGCGTGCCGCTGGTGGCGCGGTGGTCGCGCCAGCCCGCAGCCATCGCCGTGGGCGCGGGATTTGTCTCCCTAATCCCCCTCTACCTGTTGCGCGACTCCGTCGATGCCTATGTCTTACGGGTCGTTCGGAGTGTTTACGCGGAGCCCGGCGCGAGCACGCGCGACGAGCGAATCATATCGCAGGCCTATGATTTCTTCGCTCACGCGCCCCAAGGGATGTTCCGAGCTTTCATGGGTCCGACGTTGTCAGAAGCGACGAGCGGCATACTGCACCTAATGTCGTTTGCCGAGAGCATTCTGATCGTCGTTCTCATCCTGCTTTACGTGGTGCCGCGCCTGCCGCGGTTGCCCGCGTACTTGGCCATTGTGAGTTTCTTCACGGTGTTCTGGGTGTTGCTGGCCAATTACCCGCTCGGAATCGCCAACCCGGGCACTGCGGTACGTTATCGCACCGACTGGCTGCTGCTGATCTTCCTCGGGACCATCTTCCTCTGCTCCCGCGCCGTGTATATGGGATGGCGTGCTCCGCGGGCGCGGCTGGTGCGAATCGAGGAGGCGCAGCCAGCGGCCGTGCCACAGCCGGGTTGAACCTGCCGCCTTCGGTCCCTAGACTGTACCCCTCCGCGATGGCCAAGTCCCACGATTTCCACGAACGCCTGACGACGCACGAGCCCGCCCGCGGGTCAGACCGCAACTTCGGGCTGGTATTCGCCGGGTTCTTTTGTGTGCTGACCGTTTTGGGCCTTTGGCAAGGCACCGACACTTGGCCCTACTGGGCGGTGCTGGCGGCGCTCTTTGCGGTGGTGGCCCTGCTGGCACCGCAGCGTCTGACGCCGCTGAACAAGCTGTGGCACCGATTCGGGCTGTTGCTCGGCAGGGTCGTAACGCCGGTCACCATGCTGGCGGTCTTTCTGCTGGCGGTGACACCCACCGCGCTCATCCTTCGCCTGATGCGCAAGGATCTGTTGCGGTTAAAATGGGATGGCAATGCTCGTTCTTACTGGATCGAACGAAACCCTCCCGGGCCGGCTCCCGACACGATGAAGTTTCAGTTCTGATGGACTCTCATGCTACGTGAACTCTGGCATTTTCTTCGTGTCCGCAAGAAGTTTTGGCTGGTGCCGATCTTCGTGGTGATGTTCCTCTTCGGTGGCTTGGTCGTGCTCAGCCAGGGATCCGCCGTCGCGCCCTTCATCTACACGATCTTTTAGGCTCGCTAGCGGACCATGAAGGTCCTCGGCATCTCGGCCTTCTATCACGACAGCGCGGCCGCTCTGGTCGTGGACGGCGAAATCGTGGCGGCGGCGCAAGAGGAGCGATTCACGCGCAAGCGGCACGATGCGCGCTTCCCGTCGGCCGCCATCGCCTATTGCCTGGGGGAGGCCAGCGTCGCGCTAGGCGACGTCAACTACGTCGCTTTCTACGACAAGCCGTTCCTGAAGTTCGAGCGGCTGCTCGAGACCTATGTCGCGTTCGCGCCACGGGGCTTCCGCTCGTTTGCGACCGCCATCCCGGTGTGGCTGCGCGAGAAGCTGTTTCAGAAGAGCCTGTTGCGCTCGGAGCTCAAGAAGTTCGCGCCCGACTTCGACTGGGACACCAAGCTGCTTTTCTCGGAGCACCACCAGTCTCACGCGGCGAGCGCCTTCTTTCCGTCACCGTTCGACAGTGCCGCCGTGCTCACCATGGACGGTGTCGGCGAATGGGCGACGACGTCGGCCGCCGTCGGCCTCGGCAATTCGCTCAATGTGGTGAAAGAGATCCACTTCCCGCATTCGCTGGGGCTCTTGTATTCCGCGTTCACCTACTACACGGGGTTCAAGGTCAATTCGGGCGAATACAAGGTGATGGGCCTCGCACCGTACGGGACTCCGTCTTTCCGCGACCGCATCCTGGACCACCTGATCGACATCAAGGACGATGGCTCCTTCCGCCTGAACCTCGACTACTTCGACTACTGCACTGGCCTGCGCATGACGAACCATCGGTTCGATGCGCTCTTCGGTGGTCCTGCGCGCAAGCCCGAGGAGGCGCTGACGCAACGCGAGATGGACCTCGCGGCGTCTATCCAGGTGGTTGTCGAGGAAGTGGTTCTGAAGTTGTGCCGCTCTCTCGCCAAGGACACTGGCGAGACCAACCTTTGCCTCGCCGGGGGCGTCGCCCTCAATTGCGTCGCCAACGGGAAGGTCGTGCGCGACGGCGCATTCAAAAATGTCTGGGTGCAGCCGGCGGCAGGCGATGCGGGCGGTGCGCTAGGAGCAGCGCTCGCGGCGTATCACGGCTTCCTTGGCAAGGACCGCCAGCTCAACGGCTTGCTCGACTCCATGCACGGCAGCTTGCTGGGGCCGCAATACGATCAGGCGGACATCGAGCGGCGGCTGGTTGCCGTCGGCGGTCGCTTCGAGGTCCTCGAGGAGCCCGACTTCCTGGCGGCGGTGACGGACGGCTTGGTGGAGGGCCGCGCCGTGGGCTGGTTCCAGGGACGCATGGAGTTTGGGCCGCGCGCCCTCGGCGGCCGCTCCATCCTCGGCGACCCGCGTTCTCCGACCATGCAGCGCACCCTCAACGTCAAGGTCAAGCAGCGCGAAAGCTTCCGTCCCTTTGCGCCGTCGATCCTCTTCGAGGACACGTCGCAATGGTTCGAGATCGACCGGCCGAGTCCGTACATGTTGCTTGTCGCCGATATCGCCGAGAGCCATCGCCGCGCGATGACCACCGAAGAGCGGGCGCGCTTTGGCATCGACAAGCTGAACGCAATCCGTTCTGACGTGCCGGCAGTGACTCACGTTGACTATTCGGCGCGCATCCAGACGGTGCATGCGGAGACGAACGCGCCTTACTACAAGCTCCTGCAGGCGTTCAAAGCCAAGACCGGTTGCCCTATCCTCGTGAACACGAGCTTCAACGTGCGCGGCGAACCCATCGTTTGCACGCCGGAAGATGCTTACCGCTGCTTCATGGGGACCGGCATCGAGATGCTGGCGATCGGCAACTGCGTCCTGCGCAAAGAACGTCAGGACGCGAAATTGGCGCAGGACTACGCGCGCTCGATCGACCCGGACTAATCCGTACGTGCGACGACTCTTCGTCAACGTTGCGCTGAGTGCAGCGGTCCTGCTCATTGGGCTCGTTCTCCTGGAATCCGCATCGAGGGCGCTGTTGCCCCTCTCCCCCGGAGCCCGATTCGTCGGCGCCAACGGTGAGCCGGTGGAGATTCATGCGTACCTGAGCCCGCGACCGAATGCCGCCGCGCGCTTCGTGCAACTCTCGGCCGACTATCGTGCACCGGCCACGGTTACCGACGAGGGGTACCGCGGACCCGCCCCTGGTGGGAGTCCGGACCTCCTCTTCATCGGCGATTCGTTCACATTTGGTCAGGGCCTTACGGACGAAGAGACCTTCGCCGCCCTGTATTGCCGCGAGGCTCAGCGTCGATGTGCCAATCTCGGTCGGCCGGGCACCGGCACGTGGGCCCAGGTCCGCATCTTGGAGGCTTTCCTCGACAGCTATGGCTGGCGACCGCGCGAGGTGAAGGTGTTCATCCTCGCGTCCATGTCGATGGTCTCCGGCAACGACCTGTACGACACCGTCAATGACATGGGCATGCCGGAGCGCACGGGCGAGGCCCTCGCCGAACAGCAGGCCAAAGACCAGGCGTTGCGCCGGCCGCGCAGCGTCATCGGCTGGATGGTCGCGCAGCGCGCAACCATCCTTGAGTACTCGAATCTTGCGCGGCTCCTCTACAGGCAGTTCGGTCCGCAGATCCGGGCGGCGCTGGCGCCTCAGGCGACATCGGAGAAGCTGGAAATCGGCGTCACGGCGATGGCGCGAGAGCTCCGCCACCTTGATCGTTTGGCCGAGCGGCACGGCTTCGCCGTTGCAGTCTACGTGCTCTATCCAATGCAGGATCTACTTCGGGGCTCGCACCTCGCCGCCCTAGAAGCGATTCGCAGGGCGGCCGGAGACCTGCGCTTAATTGACACGGCGCCCGCGCTCCTCGATGACCCGCGCCGCTACTACTTCCGATACGATGGACACTTCAACGCGGCGGGCGCGGAGCGGGTGGCGGCGCTCCTGGCGGCCGAGGCCGGGCGCTGAGCTACGCTGCGGTGCGCGCGGCCATTTCGTTGTACAGGGCGACGTACTGGCCTGCGACGCCGCGCAAGTCGTAGTGCTCCGACACACGGCGCCGTGCACGCGCACCGAGGGACCGGCGCGCCTCCTGGCCCATGCCCAGCAACTCGGCCCAGGCGCCCGCCAAAGCGGAAGGAGTCGCCGGCGGCGCAACGCGGCCCGTGTCTCCAATGATTCTGGCTGCATCGCCTACGTCAGTAGACGCGACCGGCACGGCGCAAGCCATGGCCTCGCCGACGATGTTGGGAAAGCCTTCGCCGAGCGACGAGCAGGTCGCAATGTCGAGGGCCGCGGTCAGCCGGGGCACGTCCTTTCGCTCCCCGAGCATGTGCACTTGAGGCCCGAGGCCAAGCTCCCGCAGTAGCGAGGCGAGCGCCGCGTTGGACTTGTCCACGCCATGTCCGGCAAGCAAAAAATGGGTTTGCGGATACGAGCCACCCAAGGCAGCGGCGGCGCGCAGGAACGTGGCATGGTCCTTCACGGGGTCATACCGCGCAATGAGGCCAATCAGCACGGTGTCGGTGGCGAGGCCGAGCTCTTCGCGCACGCTAGCGTAAGCGCCTCGATCCGGCGCAAAACGCTCGAGATCGAAGCCGTTGGGAATCAAGGCCCATCGTTTCGGCCGATAGCCGATACCCTCATGAAGGGCGAGCCCGGCGTGCGAATTGGTAACCACCGCATCGGGGATACCGGACAGCCTGGCCAACAGGCGCAGGGTGAGACCGGTAAGGCCGCGCTCGTATCGTTCATCCATGGTCGAGCACCGGATGTTCCACGCGATCGACGGCACGCCGGCGAGCTTGCCCACCAGCAATCCGAGCAGATCGGCGTGGTACAGCCAGGTCTGCAGAACATGCGGGCGCTCGATCCGCAGCATTCGCAGCAACCGGACAGCCGCCAGCGGATCGGGAATGCCGCGACTCATGTTCAGGCTATGCACCGGTATGCCGAGGGCGCGGATCATTTCGGCGACAGGTCCGCCGCAGGTTAGCGAGACCACGGCGCTATCGATGCCTTGGCCCTGGATGCCGCGCAAAACCTTGTGCAGCATCAGCTCGGTTCCCCCGGTGGCGAGGCCGGAGATCAGGTGGGTGACGCGGATCACGTTTGGGGCCATTCGCAGCGGGCGCGGACGAGTTCGACCCGCCTGGGGCAACGCGCCACGCCGGTCAGCCCGAAGTCTGGCGCGCCTGGCGCGTCACACTGCCCAGGTTCTGCGCGTAGCGCTCGCGCCACGCCTCGAACATCAGGATGCCCCACAACGGTTCCTGCAGCGCGTTGCGGCCGGCGAGGAAGGCCTCCCAGGTTTCGCGGATTGGGGAGGGGTCGAAGTAGCCGCGCAGACGATCGGCTCCGAGCAGCGAGTCTGCCCATTCGCGTAGCGGCCCGCGCAGCCAGCGTCCGATCGGTATGCTGAAACCCATCTTCGGCCGCTCCAGCAGCGTGCGCGGCACGTAGCGGTGCAGGATGCGACGCAATAGCCACTTATCCACGCCGTCGCGCACCTTCATGTGTCGCGGCAGCCGCCAAGAAAACTCCACCAAGCGATGATCGAGCAACGGCTCGCGCGCTTCGAGGCTCACCGCCATCGAAGCGCGATCGACCTTGGTCATGATGTCGTCCGGGAGGTAGGTGAGGGCATCGAGAAGTTGCATGCGGCTCAGGAAGTCCGGCATGTCGCTCGCCAATGTTGCATCGAACGCGAGGCCCCTTTTTTCGCGGCCGCCAGGTACGATCCGCTGGGGGTACGGCCACTGGGTATGCTGCCGCCGATAGATGCCGTCCGCGTCGGCCTCGCGTAGAAAGGCGGCGAGCTTCATAGCGCGTTCGCCCACTCGCTGCGGACGGCGCTTCGGCGGGACCGCCCGCGCGATGGTCTCCCATCCACGAGCCGTCGGCGCCTCGATCACAGCAGCAAGCAGCCCGCGCACCACGGGCGGCATGCCATGAAATCGGCGCCGCGTCATCTCCGCCCAATGGTAGCGCGTGTATCCGGCGAACAGCTCGTCGCCACCGTCGCCAGACAGGGCCACCGTCACGTGCTGCCGAGTCATCTGCGAAACGAGCAACATGTTCACCTGCGAAGAGTCGGCGAAGGGCTCGTCGTAGTACTCCGGCAGGCGCGGAATCGCCGCAAGAGCTTGCTCTGGTCCCACGTACAGTTCGGTGTGCTCGGTGCCGATATGACGCGCGACATTGGCTGCGTGGGTCGCTTCGTCGAACTCTGGGTCGTGGAAGCCGATGGTGTACGTGCGCACGCGCCGCTGACTTTGCGCCTGCATCAGCGCGACCACCAACGACGAATCGGTGCCTCCCGACAGGAAAGCGCCGAGCGGCACGTCCGCGATCATGCGCTGGCGAACGGAGTCGCGCAGAAGCGACTCGAGTTGTTGCTCGGCCTCGGCATCCGGCAGGTCAATCGGATGACGGGCTGCGTCGGCTGCGATCGCGCGTAGGTCCCAATAGCGGCGAATCTCCGGTGCGCCGCCGGCGCGCAGTGTCAAGAGACAACCCGGCGCCAGCTTGGCAACGCCACTAAAGATGCTCCAGGGTGATGGCACGTAGTTCCAGCGCACATAGGCAGCGAGCGCGTCGCGGTCGATCTCCGGCTGCCACCCTGGACAGGCAAGCAGCGCCTTGAGCTCCGAGCCGAACAGGAACAGCGAGCCGAACGCCGCCCAGTACAACGGCTTCACGCCAATGCGGTCGCGCACCAGCGTGAGTTCGCGCTTTTCGCGATCCCAGAGTGCGAACGCGAACATGCCGACGAACTTGCACACGGCTGCTTCGATGCCCCAGGACTCGCAAGCAGCCAGCAGTACCTCGGTGTCGCTGCCACCCCTGAAGCGGGCTCCGCGTTGCTCAAGCTCTTTGCGCAGGTCGCCGAAGTTGTAGATTTCTCCGTTGAACGTGACGACGAAGCGTCCGGACTGGGAATGCATCGGCTGGGCGCCGAGTGGAGACAAGTCGAGAATTGAGAGTCGGCGATGTCCAAACGCGACGCCAGCGGGCGCATCCGTCCACAGGCCGTCGCCGTCGGGGCCACGGTGCCGCAGGACCGCGGTCATCGCAGCAGCTGAAGCCGCCAGCGACTCGGCCGAGGCGCGTGGATCTAGGACACCTGCAATGCCGCACATGCCCCGGACAGTCCGCGGTCAACTCCGGTTGCGGAAGAAGCGCACGGTCTCCGCCAGTCCGTCCTCAAGGGAAACCTTTGGCGTCCAATCGCGAAGGACCCGCTTCGCTAGCGTGATGTCGGGCTTGCGCTGCGGCGGATCGTCCGGCGGAAGGGGCATGTGAACGACCTTCGAGCGCGATCCCGTAAGGCGCAACACCAATTTGGCCAGTTCGAGCATGGTCACCTCGACCGGGTTGCCGAGGTTCACCGGGCCTGTGACGCCCGGCTCCGCGTCCATCAAGCGAACGAACGCCTCGACCATGTCGTCGACGTAACAGAATGAGCGGGTCTGGGTTCCATCCCCGTAGATCGTCAGCGGGTTGCCTGCCAGGGCCTGGACGATGAGGTTCGAAACGACACGTCCGTCGTTGGGATGCATGCGCGGCCCATACGTATTGAAGATCCGGGCCACCTTGATCTGCAGGCCGAACTGGCGGTGGTAGTCGAAGAAGAGCGTCTCGGCGCAGCGCTTGCCCTCGTCGTAGCAGGCGCGGGGCCCGATGGGATTGACGTTGCCGTTGTAGCTTTCGGTCTGCGGGTGGACCAGCGGCGAGCCGTAGACCTCGCTGGTCGAGGCCTGAAAGATGGGCACTCGCAACCGCTTGGCGAGGCCAAGCATGTTGATTGAGCCATGGACGCTGGTCTTTGTCGTCTGGACCGGATCGCGCTGGTAATGGACCGGCGACGCGGGGCAGGCGAGGTTGTAGATGCCGTCCACCTCGACATAGAGCGGAAAGGTGATGTCGTGCCGAATGAGCTCGAAGTGCACGCTGCCGATCAGCTTGGTGATGTTGTCCTTGCTGCTCGTATAGAAGTTGTCGACGCAGAGGACGTCATAGCCGTCCGCGATGAGGCGCTCGCAGAGGTGACTGCCGATGAAACCGGCACCGCCGGTAACCAGGTACTGCTTTCTAAGCCGCATCGACATCGCGGGACTCATTGGGGCGGGACGTCGAGGCCCAGCACGTCATTCCACCTTGCAAGGACGGAAGAAACGGAACGGTCGCCGATTGCGGCAGCGGCGGCGGCCCCCATGCGCGCGCGCAATTCGGAATTCGCGGCAAGCTCGCACATAGCCTCCGCCAAGGCAACCGGGTCGTTGGTCTTCGTCACCCTCCCGCTGCCGGGCTGGCTGACGAGATCGGTCGCCTCGGACAAAGCATCCGTCACGACTACAGGCATGCCCGCCGCCATCGCTTCCAGTAGCGCGTTCGGCATTCCCTCATGACGCGAGGACAGCACGAAGATGCCAGCCTCGCGATAGTACGTGTCCGGCTCCGCTACCAGGCCAGTCCAGGTCACCAGATCGCCCACACCTAACGTTGTGGCGAGATCCCGCAAGCTTGCGCTCTCCTCGCCGTCGCCCACGATCGTCAGTCGCCAGCCGGGACACCGCGCCCGTGTCTTGGCGAAGGCCTGGAGCAGGATGTCGAAGGATTTCTGGTGCGACAAACGCCCAACCGCCAGAAAGACTGGGCGGCGCAGCGCTGGGTCGGTGGGAGCGCGCGGCGTGACGCTATTTGGAATGAGCACCAGCCGCGCCGCGGGTACATGTGCGTGCAGCGCATCCATTGCGCCCACGCTGTTTGCAGTGACGACGTCCGCCCAGCGGTAGCACCGGCGCCGCAATAGTTCCCACACTCGACCGATGCGCTGGCGCGCGGGGTCGTTGCGCTCCGAAACGACGACGCGCAGGGGCAGGCCCCTCGTCGCCAGCAGCGTGAGGATATTGGTGCCCGCTATGAACGATAAAGCGCGGGGGGCGTCTGCTTGGCGGATGGCGCGCCGCAGGTGGCGTACACGGCGCACCGTGTTGACGAGCGCAGCGGCCGTCGAGTTACTGGGCTGCTGCATGCCGAGCGCGACGCGGGAAAAGGGGTGCGCCGTGAAGAAGTCCGAGTCTGTGGCGGACAGAGTAATCAGGCAGACGTGAATGCCGCGCCGCGACCATTCGTCCAGAAGCTGGCAAGCAACACGTTGTGCGCCGCCCAGGCGGAGGTCTGGCAGAACGAAGGCGAGATCATGGGCGGAATGCGCCCGGCGCGGCTCGCCGTTCACCGCCCTGCCGGCGCCACTGTCGTTCACTGCGTCGCTTACGCTTCCGGCTTCTCGAACAGCCACCACGTGGTGCTGTCCATTGCAGCAGCACGCCGCCAGAGAAAGCCATAGCCGCGAAGCTTCAGCTGGGGAAACTCGTCCATCCAGAAGCCGCCGAAATCCCGCTTGAACAGAAGGTCTCCATGGCCTCGATACTCGATCGTCTCGGGCTTGGCCGCGAAATACTCGTTGGTCAGGATGTACCGGCGGGCTACGCGGTAGATTTCCTGGCAGGCCGCCTTGAGGTCATTTGGCGGGACGTGAATGAGCACCGTGGACGTGAACACGAGGTCGACTGCGCGGTCGCCAAGGGGAATGGCCTGCGCCGAACCATCGAAGGTGCGGCCGGGCTCCGTCACGTGGTCGGTAAGGAGCCTCTGGCGAGCGGTGGCGTTGGGCTCGAGGGCATAGAGGTCAGTGTCGACGATCTCCTTCAATGCCCGCAGGTTGAGGCCGACGTTCGCGCCGACCTCCAGGATCGATCGCGGCATCGCCCCGGCAAGGGGTCGCAGCATGTCTGCGAATGCGAGCGCCTTGCCGGCGACTTTCTCGCGAGTCACCTCGTTACGGCCGATGTACTCGTTGCCGAATGCGCCGGTCCACGCGGACAGCTGTTTGTTCATGTTCCGTCCTATCCGGCCGTCCCAAATGGGAGCCTTCAATGCCGCCACCGCCAGCCGCGATCAAGGGAAATCGCCCGCAAAGCAATGGCCAGGCACGAGTTGCCCGTAGCCGCGGGCGCGACGGTGCGCTACAAGCAAGGCGTCGGGCCGTTCGCGGTTCACCCGCAGTGCGGCAGCGTGGGCGCAAGTCGACCCAGGGCGCGCGCCACTTCCCCTGAGCCTCACCAATTTTGACGCCGCCGGTTTGCGCGGTCACCTCGCCGACCTGGGCGTCGGCCGTGGCATGCACTTAGCCGTGCATTCGCGGCTTCTTACCTTCGGCCGTGTTGCGGGCGGCGTGGCGACCGTCTTCGACGTGCTGAAGGATGCGGTCGGCGAGAGCGGAACCCTGGTTTTTCCCACTTACACGACACGCCTTGGTCCGGACGAAGCGTTCGACCCGATGACCACGCCGTCACAAATGATGGGTGCGCTGCCCGAGTACGCGCGGCGACAACCCGGTGTGGGGCGTAGCAGCTGCCCGATGCACAGCCACGCGGCGGTGGGTGCGAGGGCGCGCGTGGTCCTTGAGGCAGACGAGACTGTGTCGCTGGGCGCCGGTTCGTCGTTCGAGGCAATGTCCGGGGCCGGGTTTCAGGTGCTGCTGCTGGGTTGCTCATTTCAGGAGGGCGCCACCTTTGTCCATCATGTCGAAGCGCTGGTTGGCGTGCCCTATCGCAGGTGGCTCGCGTTGCCGCGCAAGGTACGTGGTGGTGACGGTACGGTCCGCGACCTGACCTTGCGCTACTACGGCCGCAACGATGATGCGCCGGCCAATGACTTCACGCCGGTCGAGCGGCGTGCGGAGGCGGAGGGAGGGGCACGGCGCGTGGCAGTCAACGCCCGATCCTCCTTCCTGTTCGCGTGTACCTCCGTCGAACGTCTGGTGCGATCGATGCTGGCAATTGACTCCTTTGCGTTGACCGAACGGGCACAGTGAATTTTGCTGATCCAGTCGAATTGCTGGCGCGCCGAGCGCAAGCATCGCCTGACCACATCGCAATCGAGGAACCTGGCCGGTCCACCTCATACGAGGAGGTGGTCGTACTCGCGGCACGCTTCGCCGCGGCGTTTCGCGCGCGCGCGGGTGGCCAGGCTCCGCGCGTGCTCATCAACCTGCCACAGTGCGCCGAAGCCTACGCGGCCATGTTCGGCGCGCTCATGGCAGGGGGCATCTACGCGCCCAACAACCTTTCTGCCCCGGCCATCAGGCAACGCGGAGTGCACGAGGCGTTCGAGCCCGACGCGGTCGTTGCGGCAGAGGGCACGTTGGATGTCCTCGGTATCGGTCCCACGGATCGTCGGTGGGTGAGTCTCTCCGACCTGCCGGCGCCGCTGCCCCGGCGGGTGTGGGCCGCGGACGATCTCGCGTACGTGATGTTCACGTCCGGCTCCACTGGCGCGCCAAAAGGCGTGATGGTTGCGCGAGAGGGCCTAGCGCATTTCATCGACTGGGCCCTCTTGGCGATGGACGTGCGCCGTACGGATCGGTGGTCGCAGCACCCCAATCTCGGTTTCGACCTGAGCGTCCTGGACATCTATGGCGCGCTCTGCGGTGGTGCCACCCTCGTGCCCTTGTCGCGGCAGGGCGACCGCCTGACGCCGGCGGCGGCCATACGGCGCCACAAATTGACGATTTGGAACTCCGTTCCCAGCGTCGTCGACCTGATGCTGCGAGCGCGCCAGGTGACGGCTCAGAATCTGGAGACACTGCGCCTGCTCACCTTCTGCGGAGAGCCGCTGCTGCCGGCCCACCTCGAGGCCATCTTCGCGGCGCGACCCGACGTCGTGGTGCACAACACCTATGGCCCGACCGAAGCGACCGTGTCGTGCACGTTGGTGCGACTCACCGAGGCCAACTATCGCGACGCCTGCCGCGCCAGTGTTGCCCTGGGTGATCCCATTCCCGGTATGGATGTCTGGCTTGCGGGGGGCGAGTCGGACAACGAAGGCGAAGTAATGATCTGCGGGCCGCAAGTCGCGCGCGGCTATTGGCGCGATCCACAACGCACTGCGGCTGCGTTCGGCGAAGCTCAGCGGGCTGGCAGGATCATGCCGACGTATCGCACAGGCGACCGCGCCGCGCGCAACGGGCGTCACCTCTTCTTTCTGGAGCGCGTCGACCGTCAGGTGAAGATCCTCGGCCATCGCGTCGAACTGGGCGAGATCGACGCGGCCCTGCGCGCTTGCGGCGCCGCTGCGTGCACCGTGCTATGGCAAGGGGAGCTGCATGCCTTCGTCGAGGGGACGCCGAGCGCGGTACTTGCCGATTTGCGTGCGGCCTTGGCGGCTCGCTTGCCCACGTACGCCATTCCGGCGCACTTCCACTCCATCGCCGCGCTGCCCCGCAACCTCAATGACAAGGCCGATGCGGGTGCGCTAATCGCACAGCTGGTGGCCGGTGCCGGCGGCGTGACTGGGGCCCAGCCGGAATACCAGGCCGGCTGATGCAGCCTTCCTATGACGGCATTCGCTCCATCGTCTTGGATGCCCTCAAGACTCATTGCCTCGATCGCGCGCTCGATGTGGGCGCGCTCGACGCGCACGTCGACCTTCTGCAGGCCGGGGTGCTCGACTCTTTCGGATTCCTTGACTTCGTCGAGGACGTGCAACAACGCACCGGCATCTCACTCGACCTTGAGCAGGTCGACGTCGGAGAACTCGCCACGATCGACAAGCTCATCCGCGGCGTACTGTGCGCCTCAGGAAAGTAGGGTGGACCGCGCTTCCATCTCCGCCCCCCAGCTCATCGTTTCGGGGACCTATCGCTCGGGCACCACTCTGGTCCAGAAGCGACTCGATGCGCACCGCTCATGCGCCGTGGTCATGCAGCCGGCCGTTCCATTCTTTCGCATGCTGCGGGAGTGTCTGCATCGCGCCGGCGCGCCGGTGAGCGACCCGACTGGGCCGATGGGTATTGCGTTCCCGAACGAGCCGACCGCGCTCTCCGGGATGTTGCGCAGACTCGTCATTGGTGGCGCGGAAGTGCATCGGGCGATCAGTGATACTGCGACCTTGGCACGCTCGCAGGCTGAGCGCGGCGACCGGGACGGGCTACAGCCCCGAATGGTCGACGCTTTGCGGACCCATCTGCGTCCTGGGACTGCGATGGAGGTGATCGAGGGGTTCTTCGCTGCGTTACGAGCGTATCGCGGTGCAGCCGCCGGGACCTGCATCGGGTTCAAGGATGTCTACATCCAAGAAATCATCGATGGGATGCTAGGCGCTGACGACCCGGATCTGCGCGTCATCCTGGTGTTGCGGGATCCTCGCGCCGTGCTTGCGTCGCGCAATTTTGGCGCCTTCAGGGGCGCGATCGACGGACCTAACCAACATCCCTTGCTGCTTGTCGCGCGTATGTGGACGTCCGCTGCGCGCTGGCAGCGTGCGCTGTTGCAGCGATATCCAGGCCGCGTCCACGCGTTGTCCTACGAGCAACTCGTCACGCAGCGCCAAGCGACGATGGACGCGCTCTGGCGCTTCATCGGCGTCAACCCTGACGATGCGGGTGGCGATGAGACGTTGCGCTGCGAAAGCGGTCGGCCGTGGACTCGCAATTCGAGCTACTCGGAGTCCGGAGATGTCACGCGCTCCGATTGGCGGGCGGTCCTGCCGCGCGAGACGATCGGGGCGCTCGAGTTCCTGTGTGGTGACGACATGATTCGCCACGGCTATGAGCCCACCATGAATCTTGACGAGCGTCGCAAAGGGTTTTCCGCGTTTGCCGAGAGCGAGGATCGGCTGGTGCCTTGGACGCGTCTTCCCGACTTCATCCTGAACGAGAGGACGCGGCAGCGCGAACTCGCAGCGCGAGTAAGCGCGAGCGCCGCATGAGCACGATATGACCCCGATGCCTCCCTCCACCATCGACGGCAAGAGCATCCTGATCACCGGAGGCACGGGGTCGTTCGGGCGTGCGATGGTGCACGCCCTGGTCACGCGGCTTAACCCCGCACGTGTGGTCATCTTCTCTCGCGACGAGCTCAAGCAGCATGAGATGCAGGTCGATCCGACGCTGCGCGACGCGCGCAATCTGCGCTACTTCATTGGCGATGTGCGTGACGCTGAACGCCTGGAGCTTGCGTTCCGCGGCGTGGACATCGTCATCCACGCGGCGGCGCTCAAGCAGGTGACGACCGCCGAGTACAATCCCTTTGAATGCATCCGTACAAACGTCCACGGCGCCGAGAATGTAGTGCGCGCCGCCATGCGCACAGGCGTGCAACGTGTGGTCGCGCTTTCGACGGACAAGGCCGCGAACCCCATTAACCTCTATGGGGCCAGCAAGCTCGCTTCGGACAAGATCTTCGTTGCAGCCAAGTGGCTGGTCGGCCGTGCCGATCATCCGCTGTTCGGAGTGGTCCGGTACGGCAACGTCGTGGGCTCGCGCGGGAGCGTCGTGCCTTTGTTCCGCAAGATGCTGCAGGAGGGCGCCACTAGCCTGCCGATCACCGATCCGCGCATGACCCGTTTCTGGATCACGCTCGATCAGGGCGTGCAGTTCGTGCTGTCATGCCTCGCGCAAATGCGGGGCGGCGAGATCTTCGTGCCGAAAATTCCGTCGATGAAGATGTCCGACCTTGCGCGCGCAATGGCGCCCGGCACCAAGACTCACATTACCGGCATACGTCCCGGCGAAAAGCTGCACGAGGTGATGATCACCGAGGAAGACGCGCGTATGACGGTAGAGCTGCCGGACCGGTACATCTTGCGCGCCAGCATGTTTGGCGAGGAGAGGCTAGGGTATCACCCCGATGAGCGCGTGGTTCCCGAAGACTTCTCCTATCGCAGCAACAACAACAAGCAGTGGCTGACAGAGGATGACTTCCGCACGATCCTCAGCGGCCTCGAGACCTACGCTCATGCCTAGGTCCGCAGAGGCGTCCGCTTTGCGGCGAAATGCCGCCGGTAGCGGGACAACAGTTGAGAGCGCCGCGTCGTTACTCGGCGACCTGTTTCCGATCTGCAGGTCCATCACCGGCGACGGCGTTCGCAGAACGTTCAAGATTCTGCGCGACTTGGTCGACTTCCACGTGCGTGAGGTTGCGAGCGGCACAGTTTGTTTCGACTGGGTTGTTCCCGATGAATGGAACGTTCGTGACGCGTTTATCGCCACGGAGGATGGCCGTCGCGTCGTAGACTTCCGAGTCAGCAACATTCACCTCGTCAGCTACAGCGAGCCGGTCGATGCGGTTTTGTCGTTCGCCGAGCTCGAGCCGCATCTGCATGTGCACCATTCGTTGCCGAAGGCGATCCCCTACCGCACTTCGTACTATCGGCGTGGGTGGGGATTTTGCCTGACGGCCGCGCAGCTTCGAAGTCTCGACCGCAGCGCGCGCTACCACGTGAGGATCGACACAACGCTTGCGCCGGGTAGTCTCAGCTACGGTGAACGCGTCTTGCAGGGAGGGTCCGGCCGCGAGTTCCTCGTCTCGACGTACTGCTGCCATCCGTCGATGGCAAACGACAATCTGTCAGGCGTCGTGATCTGGACGCTGCTCCTCAAGGAGCTCGCCAAGCGGACGTTGCGCCACTCCTATCGCTTCGTAATCGCGCCGGAGACCATCGGCGCGATCGCTTACCTATGCCGCAATGAGGCGGCGATGAAGAAGGTCGAGGGCGGCTTCGTCATCAGCACGGCGGGCGGACCGGGACCGCTTGCGTATAAGCACACCTTCGAGAGCGATGGCTATATCGATCGGGTCGCCCTGCAGGCACTTCGCGACTCGGGCCTGGCGTTCGTCGAGCACCCGTTCTCGGTGATGGGCAGCGACGAGCGCAGCTACTCGAGTCCGGCCTTTCGCATTCCTGTCGGCACGATCTGCAAGGACAAGTACTACGAGTACGCCGAGTACCATTCATCGCTCGACAACCTTGACTTCGTGAAGCCCGAGGCGCTGGTGACCAGCCTGAATGCCTACCTCTCCGCAATCGACATTCTCGAGCGCGATGCGCGTTTCGACTCGCTTGCTCCCCCCGCCGAGACGCAGCTCGGCAAGCGCGGTCTCTATGGTGGCGCCGGTGGCGCGACTCTTCCGAAACCCGTCGGCGAAGCCGGGGCCAACGACGTCGGCACCGTGCTGACGGTGCTGTTCTGGGCGGATGGGCACACTTCCTTGCTGGAAATGGCGGAGCGGACGCGGTTGCCGTTTGCCGCGTTGGCGGACGCCGCTGACCGACTCAAGGCGGCGCAACTCATTCGAGAAGCGAGGGCGTGACTCGCATCCTGGTCGCCGGCGGGTCGGGCCTGTTGGGCGCCTATCTCGTGGCAGCCGGTTCGCGGCGCGGCGATGTCTTGTCGCTGTCACGCCGCACTCGCCCTTCCGTCGACCTCGCGGACGCGGATGCAGTGCGGAAGGCGCTTGGGAACATCCGGCCGGATGTCGTGATCCATAGCGCGGGTTTCACCGACGTAGATGGGTGCCAGCGCGATCCCGGGACTGCCGATCGCGCCAATCACCAGAGCGCTCGCTCGCTGGCCGCAGCGACGCCGCCTAGCGCCAGCCTTGTCTACATCTCGACCGACCAGGTCTACCCTGACACAAGTGGGCCGCACCGGGAGGAAGACGCTGCCCCGGTCAACGTGTATGGACGCAGCAAGCATGCGGGCGAATTGGCGACGGCCGCACATCGCAACAGCTTGGTGCTGCGGACCAACCTGTTCGGGCCGTCGCGGACCCCTGGACGCGAGAGCCTGAGCGACGAGTTCGCGAGCGCCTTTGCGGCAGGTCGGCCTATGCGGCTGTTCACAGACGTGCACTTCTCGCCCCTACACCTGTCCACCCTGGCGGACATGGTGTTTGAGCTGGTCGAAAAAGGCGTGCGGGGCACGCTCAATCTCGGCAGCCGCGAAGGTATGTCGAAGCGCGACTTCGCTCATGCGTTGGCAGCTCAGGCCGGACTATCCACGGCCTCGGCGACTGATGCGACCTCCGATGCCGTTGCGGGGCGCGCGCCACGCGCGAAGGATTTGCGCTTGAACGTCGAACGAGTGGAGGGGGCGCTGGGGCGGCGCATGCCGTCTCTGCGGGAGGAGATTCAGCGGCTATGAACGAGTTCGCCATCGGTCGTCACAGCGTTGGTTTGCGTCATCCGACGTACTTTATTGCCGACATTGCCGCGAATCATGACGGCGACCTCGGTCGAGCCCAGGAGCTCATCCACCTGTCTGCGCGCGCCGGCGCCAATGCGGCCAAGTTCCAGAACTTTGCCGCCGAAACGATCGTTTCCGACTTCGGATTTCGCGCGCTGGGCCAGCAGCAGTCACACCAGGCCAAGTGGCGGCGCAGCGTGTTCGAAGTTTACAAGGCCGCTTCCATCCCCCTTGAGTGGGCGCCGGAGCTGAAACGCACCTGCGACGAAGCCGGCATCGACTACTTCACGGCGCCGTATGATTTGAGCATGATCGACTATCTGCGCCCCCACGTGTGCGCGTGGAAGGTCGGCTCCGGCGACGTCACCTGGCACGAAAACATCGCGGCAATGGCTCGCGATGGAATGCCACTGCTGCTCGCGACCGGTGCGGCGACGATGGATGAGGTAGCCGCCGCCGTCGAAGTCGTGCGCAAGTCGCATGACAAACTCGTCCTGATGCAGTGCAACACAAATTATACAGCCTCGCTCGACAACTTCCGGTACATTGCGCTCAACGTGCTGCGCGCGTACGCGCGCCGCTGGCCGCATGCCGTCCTCGGGCTCTCGGATCACACGCCTGGGCACGCCACCGTACTGGGTGCGGTCGCCCTCGGTGCACGTGCGGTGGAAAAGCATTTCACCGATGACGTCGCTCGTGAGGGTCCTGATCATGCGTTCTCGATGTCACCCGCCAGTTGGCGCGAAATGGTGGACCGCACGCGAGAGCTCGAGCTTGCCCTCGGCGACGAGGACAAGCGCATCATGGACAATGAACGCGAAACCGTGGCGCTGCAGCGGCGCGCAGTTCGCGCCAAGCGCGCCCTTGCTGCCGGAAAGGTGATCGAGGTCGACGACCTCATCCCATTGCGTCCATGCCCACAGGATGGATTGCCGCCGTACCGCCAGGGCGAGTTGCTCGGGCGACGCCTTCGCCGATCCGTACCGGCAGGGGATCGCGTCGCGCTCGCCGACGTCGAGTGATTGGTGCTCGTGGCCATCATCATTCCCGCGCACAACGAGGAGAGGACCGTCGCCGCAGTAGTGCGGGCGGTTGCGCCGCACGGCGCTGCAATCGTGGTCGATGACGGTTCGGCCGATCGCACCGCGGAGTTCGCCGAAGCGGCCGGGGCACGCGTCGTTCATCACGCACGGAACCGCGGATATGACGACGCCCTGCAGAGCGGCTTCGAAGAGGCCGCCCGCATTGGCGCGGATGCGGCGGTGACCTTCGATGCGGACGGCCAGCACGATGCCGCCATCCTCGGTCGAGTCCTAGCACCGATCGCTACTGGGCAAGCGGACCTAGTCATCGGCGTGCGCCCCAAAGCGGCGCGCATCAGCGAGCGGCTATTCAATCGCTACACGCGGGCCCGCTTCGCCGTGCCGGACATTCTTTGTGGCCTCAAGGCGTATCGAATGACGCTCTTTCACAGCCACGGGCGATTCGGGGCAGACGGATCTATCGGCACCGAGCTTGCGCTTGCCAGCCTGGCGCGTGGCGCAAGATTCCAACTCGTGGCCGTTCCGATCGCGCCCCGGGTGGGCAAGTCGCGATTCGGCTCCGCGTTGTGGGCAAACTGGCGCATCCTCAAAGCGCTACTCCGCGCGGTCCGCGGCCATACGAGCGGGCAGACTTTCCGGTGAAAGTAGTCGCGATCACGCAGGCGCGGATGACGTCGACGCGCCTTCCCGGCAAGGTGATGCTGGAGGTGGCCGGCCGGTCGCTGTTGGGGCACCACATCGATCGCGTGCGCCGCGCAGCAACGGTTGACGAGGTTGTTGTCGCAACAACCACCAATGCGTCGGATGACGTGATCGCCGCGTGGTGCGATCGCGAAGAGGTCGCCGTATTCCGTGGCTCGGAGAATGATGTCTTGAGCCGCTACGCCGGCGCGGCTCGACGCCACGACGCCGATGTGATCGTTCGCGTCACTTCGGACTGTCCTCTGATCGATCCGGGCGTGATCGACCGCACTGTGCGGGCCTTCGCAGCGGCAGCACTGGAGTGCGATTACGCGAGCAACCGCATTGTCCAAACCTATCCCCGCGGCCTCGACACAGAAGTCGTGTGGCGGTCCGTATTGAACACGACGGACCAGGAGGTGAGTGACCCTTCCGACCGCGAACATGTCACGCTGTTCGTGTGGCGCCAGCCTGAGCGCTTCCGTTTGGTCAACGTGTCCGCAGACGGCGACTACAGCAGGCACCGCTGGACCGTCGATACGCAGGATGACTACGAGCTGGTACGGCGCATTCTGGAAGAGCTGTATCCGCGCCGCCCCGACTTCACGTTCGCGGATTGCCTCGACTGCATCCGGCGGCACGCGGACTGGCCATCGATCAACGCGCACGTCCTGCAGAAGGAGATTCCGCCGCCGTCGGTGCCGCCAACGCGGTACAGGGTCCCCAGCCGTTGACTTCCGTGATCCCCAGCAAGGCCAGGAATGGCGAGGGGACGACGCTCGCGATGTTCGCGCAGCTCGCCCGGCGCTACTGGCGTACTTCGGTGGTGCTCATCCCCGCAGTCCTGGCGGTAAGCCTGCTCGAGGGCATCGGCCTGACTCTTGTGCTGCCGCTTCTCACGCTTATGCTCGATTCGGCGGCCTCCGAGCCCTCCGGCATAGAAGCCGGGGTTGACCGCATCCTGGGCTGGTTCGGCCTGTCCACAACCGTCGGCGCGGTGGTTGCGCTGATCCTCGCTACCATGGCCTTCAAGCTGTTCGGTGGCTTGGGCGTTAATTGGCTGGTTGCCGACGCTGGCGCGCGCATTGGCGCGGATATTCGCCGGCGGCTTGTCCGCGCCATGACCGCAGCCGACTGGAAGTACTTCTTGACGCTCGCCGGGGGTGACGCCGCGGCGGCAATGGGTACCGAGGTTCAGCGCGGCCAGAACGCGTTCATTGCCGGCACCAAGCTGATCGCGGCAACCATGCGTGTCCTCGTCATTCTCGGCTTAGCGCTGGCCGTTTCCTGGCAGGTGACAGTCGCAGCGGCGTTGTTTGGCGGCGCCGTCGGCATCGGTCTGCGCGGCTTGGTGCGCATGACCGGAAATGCCGGCACGCGTCAGACGGAGTTGCAGGCTTCGCTATCCGCGCGCCTTGTCGACGGCATCGCATCCATGAAGCCCATCAAGGCGATGGGCAGGGAGGCGCATCTCTCCGACGTCCTCGACCGGGACATTGCTCTCCTGGAGAAGGTGCGCCGGCGCCTCACCTTCCTCCTTACCGCGCTGCCCGCGCTCGTCGAGCCACTTACCGTCATGGCGCTCGCCCTCGGGCTGCTCGTAATGGTGGACATCGGCGGTGTGCGCATCGAGTCGCTCGCCGTTCTGGCGCTGCTGTTCTCACGGGGCGTCGCATCGATGACCTCGATTCAGACCAGCTATCAAAGCATTGTGGCGAATACGGCCGGATACTGGTTCGTCGAGATGATGACGGCGCGCGGCGAGGAGTTGCGCGAGGAGGTCGGTGGTGCCGTTCTGCCGCCGTTGGCGTCGTCCATCCGCTTCGAGGGCGTTTCGCATGGACACGGCGAGCGCCCGATCTTGACCGACGCGACCTTTGAGATGCCGGCTCACCAGCTCACTGTGGTCACAGGTGCGTCGGGCGCTGGCAAGACCACGATGATCGACCTGATCGTCGGCTTGTACCCGCCCGGTGCAGGCGAAATCCTGGTTGACGGCGCTTCGCTCGCGGCCAGCGATCGGGCAGCTTGGCGCCAGCAGATCGGCTACGTGCCGCAGGACACGATCCTCTTCAACGACACTATCTACAACAATATCGCCGTGGGCGACGCCAAGATCAGCCGTCATCAAGTGGAGTGGGCGCTGAGTGTTGCGGGCGCAGGCGAGTTCATCGCTGCCATGGACAAAGGCGTCGAGAGCTTGGTCGGCGAGCGCGGTGGCATCCTCTCGGGCGGACAGCGCCAACGCATCGCCCTCGCGCGCGCCCTGGCGCGCAACCCGACACTGCTGATTCTCGATGAGGCTACGGCCGCGCTGGATCAGGCCACTGCGGACGACCTGATCGCGCGACTACTGACCTTGCGCAGGCGAATGACGCTCCTGGCCGTTTCGCACAGCCCTGACATGGTGCGCGCCGCCGACGTGGTCCTTCATGTCGGTGGAGGCACGGTGACGCGCAGGGGGCCACAAGCCTTCGGCGTGGCCAGCGGCGTCTAGTTCCCGTGAGGGCCGCAAGGTTCCACTGCGCACGTCCCGGCCCGCTGCGATTCGGGCGCCTCCACTACGTAAGGCAGGCGCCGCCGCGCCACGACTGCAGCCAGTTTCCGTATTGTGCGGCGACTCGGTCAGGGTGAGTCGGGCGATGGGCACAGCATGCGCGGCGATCATCGGCTGCGGCAACATCGGCTCTCGGCATCTGCAGTCGATGGTGCGATCGGATCGCATTGCCGAGATCTGGGTGGTGGAGCCGAACCAGAAGGCGCGCGCACTGGCTCTTTCGCGTGCGAAAGAGATCGGCGTCAATGGCAGGCGCGTCGAGTTTGTTGATGCAGTCGGGGGCTTGCCCAGCCGTATTGACCTTGCAGTTCTCGCGACTTCGTCGGTGGAGCGCCGGCGCACCTTCGACGACCTGGTTGCTGCGAAGGGCGTCGGGGCAATCATCTTTGAGAAGTTCCTATTTCCGTGCCTCGGAGATTACGCGGACGTGTCGCGCAGCTTGGCGAAGTTGGCGGTGCCCGGGTGGGTCAATTGCCCGCGACGCGTTTGGCCCGGATACCGGGACGTGCGCGCCAATTTTCACGGCCGTGCCAATGTGATCATGCGCGAGACCGGTTCGAGTTGGGGCCTCGCCTCAAATGCTGTGCACCTCCTGGACACCTATACCTTCGTTACCGGCCATGCGGTGACGGCGGTAAGTGCTGATGCGCTCGAGGCCGGCGGAGCCGCCAGCAAGCGGCCAGGGTATATCGAGGTGTTCGGCACGTTGCGCGCGACCGGTCCGTCGGGCAGCGTCGAGTTGACCTGCTACCGCAGCGGCGCGCTGCCGCGGCTGATTGAGTTTGTTTGCCCAGAAACCCGCGTCCTCATCGACGAGAAGGCAGGCACTGCTACGTGGACGTTGCGCGGTGGGGCGCCGGCCACACGGTCGTTCGCGACGCTGCCGGTGAGCGCGAGTCAGGTCGTGTTCGACGACATCCTGATGACGGGCACATGCGGGCTGCCCTCATTCGCCGAGTCAACGTCCGAGCACGAGCTTGTCCTGAATGCGATTGGGGGTCACACCGGTGTCAACATTCAAGCGAATGAGCCATGTCTAATCACATAGCGCCGCGCCCAGTACTTGTCGCAGGCGCCGGCAAGATGGGCCGCGAGCACGCCAAGGTCCTGTTGGCGCTGGGGTGTGACGTGACGGTGATCGATTGCAACGCCGGCAACGCCGCCGCCCTTGCCGCCGAGGGCGGCATCAAAGTGATCCACGCGGATGTCGTGGCGGAGCTGGATCGCGGGCGCGAGGTGCCGGAGGAAGCTGTCGTTTCGGTCACCGTGGCACAACATCTGCGCGTGTGCCGAGCCCTCATCGAACGAGGTTGTCGGCGCATCCTGCTGGAGAAGCCCGGCGCCCTGAATTTGGCGGAACTGCGGGCGATCGATGCCGCGGCGGCAGCTGCCGGCGCGGAAGTCCGCATCGCCTACAACCGCCGCAAGTACGCGTCCGTCCAGCGGGCACGGGCAATGATCGAGGAGGACGGCGGTCCGATCTCCGTGCGCTTCGACTTCACCGAGGTCTCGGACCGCATCGCCAAGCTGAAGAACGGGCCGGAAGAAAAGGCGAACTGGTTCTTTCTCAACAGTACGCACGTCATCGACTTGGCGTTCTTCCTCGCCGGCGAGCCACAGTCTCTCCATGCAGAGACGCTGTCGGGGACAGCGTGGCACCCTCTCGGTGCCGTCTTTGTGGGCCATGGCGTAACGGGCCGTGGCGCCGCCTTTGCCTACCACGCCGATTGGCTGGGGCCGGGGCGGTGGGGCGTCGAGGTCGTTACGAAGAATCGGCGCCTGATCCTCCAGCCCCTCGAGGAACTGTACTACCAGGACAAGAGCGGGTTTGAGATCAAGCCAGTCGCGATCGACGACGCGGTGGATCGCCGCTTCAAGGCTGGTCTGTACGACCAGATGCGGGCCTTCCTGGCCGGGGGCGACGGCGACCTCAAGACCCTGACGGAGCAAATCCAGTCCTGGCGCTGGTACGAGCGCATTGTGGTACCCCACGGGCGCGCCATGCTCTCAGAGCCGGAGCGTGTGCTGAGCGCCTGATCTTGAGCGCGGCGTTGGTCGATGGTGTTCTCGAGCTACGGTTTTCTGTTTGCGTTCCTGCCGGCGGTGCTGTCCGGGACGTACCTGATCGCTCGGCTCACCAGTCAGCGCATCTATGTTGTCCTCTTCCTTTTGGCGGCGTCGGTCTTCTTCTACGCGTACTGGGACTATCGCTACGCGTGGGTGATGCTCGGTTCCATCCTCTTCAACTACGCGGTTGGCCGTGGCATTGCGTACCGGATCCATCCCAGGGCGCTGCTCCTATTCGGCATTGCCGCGAACCTCTCTCTGCTGTTCATATTCAAGTACGCGGACTTCTTCCTCCAGAACGCTGCCGGCGTCGTGGGCATGAGCGTCGAGCCGCTCGCGCTCGTGCTGCCAATCGGCATCTCCTTTTTCACGTTTCACCAGATCGCTTACCTGGTCGAGATGTACCGGGAGCCGCCGGTTCCACATCGTTTCCCGCACTACGCGTTATTCGTCAGCTTTTTCCCGCAACTCATATCCGGGCCAATCGTCTATCCCAAGGAGATGCTGCCGCAGTTCGTCTCCGGCCGCGTAGGTCGCTTTCGTGCACCACTATTCGCGCAGGGCATTACTCTGCTTGTCATCGGGCTCGCGAAAAAGGTGCTGGTGGCCGATCACATGTCTGGAATGGCTGTGCCGGTCTTTGCTGCCGCGAGCGAGGGGCAGACCACCTTTGTCGAGGCCTGGGTCGGCACTCTCGCCTACACCTTCCAGGTGTACTTCGATTTCTCGGCATACTCGGACATGGCCATCGGGCTCGGGCTGCTGCTCGGCATTAGGCTGCCGCTCAACTTCTACTCACCCTACAAGGCGCGCGGCATCATCGACTTCTGGCGGCGCTGGCACATGACGTTGTCCCGCTTTCTACGTGACTACCTCTACATCCCGTTGGGAGGAAATCGGCGCGGCAAGGCGCGGCAGTACGTCAACTTGATTGTCGTTATGCTACTTGGCGGACTCTGGCACGGTGCCAACTGGACGTTCGTCGTCTGGGGCGCGATGCATGGTGCCGCCCTCGCGATCAACCATGCCTGGCGCAACTTGGTCGCCGCGCCCACCCGCAACCGCGTCTCCGTACTGACGACTCTTGCGACCTCGTTGTTCATCGTGGCGACCTGGGTGTTCTTCCGCGCCAACGACATGAGCTCTGCCATGGTCCTGTTGCGCGCGATGGCCGGTCTGGACGGCATAGTCATTCCCGAGTCCTATGCCGCGTACTTAGGCGGCGCCAGCGGCATCCTCGCCGGCTTCGGGGTGGGCTTTGGCGCATTACCAGCATACCGCGGCATTGCGGACGTTCTGGTGTTGCTAATTGCCGCGATTGTCTGCCTGCGCATGCCGAATTCGATCGAGATCGTCCGATATCGAGGCCCGAATGCCTTGAAGGAGGAAGGTCGGCCGCGGCGCGTGCGCGCGGTGCGCTGGGTTCCGAACGTGGCGTGGGCCGTCGCGACGTCCGTGGTGTTCGTGGCGTGCGCGCTGCGGATGTTTGAGACCGGCGAGTTCCTCTACTTCCAGTTCTGACACTCGTTCAGTCGCCTCAGGGGGAACGGCGGTGAGTCGGTATCGCAAGTACCTGCAGGTCCTCTTCGCGGTGCTCGCCGCACTGCTCTTGCCGCTCCTGCCCAACCTCGTGTTCATGCGCAACATCGGCGAGTTGACCGACGAGCAGCGCATCGCCGCCCTTCAGCAGGATCAAGGCGGACTGTATGGGACGGCGACGACGTACGATGTTCTTCGTTACAAGAAGGCATTGATGGCATTGCGAGAGCCGGAGGTCGTTGCGCTCGGCTCGTCGCGCGTGATGCAGTTCCGCCAGGAATTCTTCCGCGTCCCGTTCGCCAATCTGGGGGGCACAGTCAGCGACACGCAGCTGTTGCGCCGGCTTGCCGAGTCGATTGCGGAGACTCCTTCCGTGAAGGTGGTCATCCTCGGGTTTGACTTCTGGTGGACGAACCGAGAGCTGAATGAGCGCAAGGAACGCAATGTTGTTCTGCGTGAGGACTACCTCTCGGGCAAGATCGAGCTTGGCTTCGTGCCCTTGCGCTGGCTCGCCGACGGGCGCATCTCGTCAAATTTCTATCGCCACTCACTTGCGCAGGGGTTTCCCGCACGAATCGACGGCATTCCTGCATTTGGCGCCAACGCAGCGGCACGCGGGAATGGGTTCGCGCCCGATGGCTCCTATATGTACAACGGCGTGGTCTACGGACTGGAGAAATCGGCGGATGCCGGATTCGCCGAGATTCGAGACCGGATCGTCCGGTCCGTGGACAACTTCGGCCAGTTCGCTCACCTGGACCATGCGGCGCTTCGCGAGGCGGCCGCGGCGATCGATATCATGCAAGCCGCCGGAAAGCGTGTCGTGGTATTTGCGCCGCCGCTGGCGACCGCGATCCTTAACGAGATCGAGCGACGGCGCGATAGTTACCTCTATTTGGACGAGTTCTTGCGGGCGCTGCCGCAACTTGGGGCCGATGCGTGGCACAGCTTCCACGATCCACGACAGTTCGATTCAAGCGATTGCGAATTCGTAGATGGCATTCACGGAGGGGATGTGACCTACGCGCGCATCGTTCTGCGTATGGCGGAAGACCCCGGCTTGGCGAGGGCTGTTGATCGTGATGCGCTTGGTGAAGTGGTTCGCTCCAGCGCAGGCCGGGCGAGTGGCGGCCTGGCGGCCGCGCTGAGTACGCGCAAGCAGGTGGATTTCTTGGAGCTCGGGTGCGTCCGTGACTGATGTTTGGTCCTTGTTGACTCTTCCCAAGAAGATCTTACGCGCGACCGCTTGGGCAGGGCTGCGCGCACTGGTCCAAGCCGATGCCTATCGCGCTTTGTTGCCGATCTACGAGCGCGCGATTCGACAGATCGACAGCAATGGCCGCCTCCGGGAGCCCGCGCGCGGACGCCGCGACGGTGAACTGACGGTCCTGGCCCTCAGTGCTGAGCAGTATCGCAAGGACCCACAGGTGTTGGCCGGAGTGGCGGGCATACGGGTGTTGGTCTTGCCGCAGCGCTGGCAGACGCGACTCTTGTTGCAGTTTGTCGAGCCGGGCCATCCCTGGGTGGACTATATGAATCCGCCCCCCGGATCGGCTCTCGAGCGGCAAAAGGCGCGTTACCGGAGATTCTTGCGAGGGTTTCTCCCGCTGCTGTACGAGCGCCACGGCGTCGATTGCGTCATTGGTCCGCATGTCCACTACTATCCGGATGCCGACATCGGGGCGGTGTCGCAGACGTTGGGGCTTCCATTCGTGGTGTTGCACCGCGAAAACATGGTCCTTTCTTCCTTTCTGTGCGAAATGGTCTGGCATCGTCTGCGCCTGCTGAAGCCTTTTGAGGGCTCCCAGATCATCGTCCACAACGAGGCGATGCGCGAAGTCATGATCGGGGGCGGATTCGTAGACGAGAAGCGGGTCAGCGCCCTAGGTTGCGTGCGCATGGATGAGTTCGTACGAAGCTGCGCTCGCGCGGAGCCGCCCCGTAATGCCCGCAAGCGAATCCTATTCTTCCCATTCTACACAGGGTGGACGTTTCCGGAGCCTGTGCGACCGTTCTTTAATGCCGCGCATGCGACTCTGGTTCGCTATGCCATGTTGCGGCCTGACGTCGACGTACACATCAAGCCAAAAGCCAAATTCGAGGCCGCCTGGCGCAAGGACTTTGACCGGGCCCTTAACGAGTCGGGGCTGCGAATCGACGCACTGGCGAATCTGCGCATCGATTGCAGTGGCGATGCCCAAGAGCTGATCCTCAAGGCGGACGTTGTGAGCGGATTGCAGACCACGACGCTGCTCGAGGCGGGTCTAGCTGGCAGGCCGGTCGTCATACCGTATTTCAAGGAGATCGATGTTGAGGAGTACAACGCCCGCGTCATGTTCCGCGACTCCTTCGATTGCTTTGACGTCGCCCACGACCCCGACGAATTCATAGCCATGCTCGACCGAGCGCTTGCGCACCCGATGTTGGAACCCAACAAACGCGAAGGCGTTCGGCGCGCATTTTCGCGCTTTGTCTCCGATCTCGAGGGGCAGGCGACAAGCCGCTATGCAGCTGCGATTCGTGCAGCCGTCGCCGGTGTTGCAGGCCATCGTGGGCCGCAACAGAGCGCGCCATGATGGAACGGGACGCGTTTCGCACGATTGCCGTCGTTGGCAACCCTTGGTACCGCCACTTCTATGCGGACCTAGGTGCGCGTCTAAAAGAACGCTTCGGCAGCACAGTTCGACTTTATGTGGCGACGGAAGCGGCCAAGGACCTTTTCACCCAAGTCCCAGGCGGATCTGTGTATGACAGTGTCGAGGTCTGCCCAAGCTTCGCCGCGAATTCACCTGCGACCGTGCACGACCGGGACGCAACCATCAACCAGGCGCTCGGCTTCGAGCGCCGCTACGGCCGCACCTACAATTGGATGATGGTTCCCGACCGGCAGTACGGTCGTGGCTATTCCCTGGGCGGCTTCCATCACCCGCGTTCGGTGCAGTCCGAGACGTCGGACTACTACTCGGCGGTCGCCACCTACAATCGCGCCTTCGCGTACTGGGACGAGGTATTCCGCACCGCAAGGCCGACGATGCTATTCGAGGGCAACGGACTGCAGACCGTTGTTGCTAAAGGAAACGGCGCATTCGCTCGCAACCTGCATCCTTCCCGGCACAAGAACTTCTATTACTGGACGACCGATGAGTACGGGGACTCCGTCCAGATCGAGCAGGCCTATCTCTCCGGCCAACACGTCTCGACCAGCGAAGTGCCGATCGGGCTTTCTTACCAAGGACGCATGATCATTGGTGAGCTGAACAAGCGCTTCGGACTCGCGGGAACAATCCTCGACGCAGCGCGTATCACGCGCGATTACTCGATGTGGCGCCTGACCGGATATCACAAGGGCCGGCAGTACTACTATCGCGATCACCTGGGCGTCATTTGGCGGCGCTGGCGCGACCATCGCCGTCTGACCGGCGGCAAAAGCATGTCCCTGAAGGATCTGGAAGGAAAGCGATTCGTCTTCTACCCGCTGCACGTCGAGCCGGAGATTCTGTTTCAAGGGCGTGCCCCTGAGTATCCGTACCAGTTAACCTCGATCGTGTCGGTTTCGCGCGATCTGCCCGCAGGCGTCTTCCTCGCGGTGAAGGAACACCTGCCGGCCATTGGGCGCCGCCCCGACAACTTCTATGATCAGATCAGCGCCCTCAAGAACGTGATCCTGGTGGATCCTTATGAACCAGGCATAGAGGTGGTGCGCCGTGCGGCAGCGGTCATCACCATCAGCGGTACGGTCGGCATCGAGGCCGCCACCATGGGCAAGCCGGTCATCACATTCGGCAGGCACAACATATTCAACGCCCTGCCGACGGTGCGGCTCGTGCAGCGCGAGGAAGACCTACGCGCGGCGATCGAGTGGGCCCTCGGACCGGGTCACAAAGCTGAAGGCGAACGCATCGGCCGGAGCTTCATGGCGTCGCTCCTCGCCGTGAGCTTCGACATGAAGGCGTTCACGTTCCGCGCCATCACCGGCTACGAGCCCTCTTCCGTGACCGACGCATGCGAGCAGCTGGTGCAGTCGGTCACTGTCGAGCGCGCGGCCGTTTCACGCCGTGTATCGCAGGTGGTGGTGGGAACCGCGTAATGGCCTTCCTCTCGGACGACCTTGTCAGCCTGCGTGGCATGCGCCGCGAGGACCTTACGCTCTACCGAGGCTGGATCGACAACGCCGACGTAACCCGCTTCATGGAGATGGGCTGGAAGCCGTTCAGCGACTTCGACCTCGAGAAGACTTATGTCGAGGCCACGCAAGCGCTCGACGCGGTGGTTATGGTGATCGAGGAGCGCGAGTCCGGCAAGGCGATCGGCACCACCGGCTTGTATCTGATCAATTGGCCCGGTCGGCGTGCCCAGTTCCGCATCCTGATCGGCGAACCGACGCTCTTCGGCAAGGGCTATGGAACGGCGGCAACGCGCCTGACTGTGCGGTACGGCTTCGATCGCCTTAACCTCGAGACGATCTACCTCGGCGCAAACACCGAGAACAAAGGTGCGGTGCGTGCCTATGAGAAGGCGGGCTTCAGCGTTGACGGCGTTCAGCCCCATTTCGTCTACAACAACGGGCGCTACTACGACTCGGTGATGATGAGCATCACCCGCGATCGCTACCTCGCGGCAGTGAGCGGCCCGTAGCGGTCCTGCGGCGCAAGGTTGGCCATTCGTACGATCGTCGTCGGCCTCGGGCGGGCCGGGGCGCTGGCGCCGGCGGCGCTGGCGCGGCACGGCGCGCCGATCGTGCGCAATCACGTCGAAGCCCTGCTGCGGCTGCCGGGCTTCGAGTTGGTTGGCGTGGTCGACAACGATTCCGGCAGCTATCGCAAGGCGACGCGGCGACATCCGACGCTGCGAAAAGTCCCGTTCCGGACTTCGCTCGGCGAGATTCCTCGCGGCGCCGCCGACGTTGTCGTGATTGCCACGCCGACCAGCCAGCGAGAAGCCGTGTTCCGATCTGCGCTGGCACTGAAGCCCCGCATGATCCTGGTCGAGAAGCCCCTGGCCGCCGATGCGCGCGCCGGCCGGCGCCTGCTGCGTGCCGCGCGCAAGGCAGGTGTCGATGTGCGGGTACACTTCAATCGCCGTTTTGACGGGGCGATTCAGTGGTTTCTGCGGCCCATGCCAAAGCCGCCGACGCTGGTCGTCGGTCGCTACAGCAAGGGCCTGTTCAACTACGCCAGCCATCTTGTCGACCTGCTGATGGCCTGGTATGGCCCGCCGAGGGAGGTACGGGCTCTGGAGGGGCGCCCCGCGGGCAGCGATCCCACCCTCAGTTTCGCATGCGTATTTGCCGGCGGCCTGCAGGCTTACGTGCTGGGGGTACGCGGCGTCAAATTCGATCAGTTCGAGGTCGAGCTCGACTTCGCCAACCGACGCCTGGCGATGACTAACAACGGCGTCGAGAAGCGCTCGTATGTGGGCCGTCGCAATCTGTACTACCCGGGGTACACGCATCTCGTGGAGGAGCAGGGACGCGGCGACGCGACACCTACCGGTGGCTATCTCGAGTTCTATGAGGCCCTTGGCAAAGCCTGGGGCCGGGGCAGGGTGCTGCCGGGCTGCACCGGCGACGAGGGCCAGCTCAACCTTCGTGTCCTCGACGCCGTCTTGCGCTCCGCGCGGAAGGGCGGGCGTGCAATCGCAATGAGAGGAAGCGCGGTATGAAGGCGCCAACCATCGCGGTCAGTGACGACAAGCCGGCACTGCTGGGCGGAAAGCCGGTCAATCCCTCGCCGCTGCCGCGCTACAACATGATCGGCGCCGAGGAAAAGAAGGCGGTCCTCGAAGTGCTCGATGGCGGCGAGCTGTCCGGATTCGCGGCTCAGCCCAATGCGGATCACCTGGGCGGCAAGTTCATCCTCGCGTTCGAGGCGGACGTTTGCGCGAAGTTCGGCGTAAAGCACGCTATTGCGGTGAACTCGGCAACCACCGGGCTCCACGCGGCAGCGATGGCAATGGATCTCGGTCCGGGCGACGAGGTCGTCGTGCCGCCGTACACGATGGCGGCGAGTGCGACTGCCATCCTGTACACGGGCGCGGTCCCAGTCTTTGCGGACATCGACGATCAGATCTTTTGCCTTGATCCGCGCTCGGTCGAGGCCCGCATCACACCGCGCACAAAAGGCATCATGGCTGTCAACCTGTATGGCCATCCGGCGCCTCTGTTCGAGCTCAAGCGTATCGCCGAGCGGCACCGCTTGTTCCTTGTCGAGGACAACGCCCAGTCGCCACTGGCAACGCTCGGCGGTCGCTACGCTGGCACAATCGGCGACGCCGGCGTGCTCAGCCTCAACCGCCACAAGACCATGCAGTGCGGCGAGGGCGGGGTCGTCATCACCAACGACGACCGCATCGCCCGGAAGGCGCGCCTCGTGCGGAACCACGGCGAGGTGCTGGTGCGCGCGCTTGGCATTGACGACATCGTCAATGCCGTCGGCATGAACTACCGCATGACCAACATGGAAGCTGCGGTGGCGCGGGTGCAGTTCAACAAGCTCGAGTCGCTCAACGCGCCGCGTGTCCGCTTGGCGGACCGATTGCGGCAGGGCCTGCAGGCATTGCCGGTCATCACGCCACCCGTCGTGAAGCCCGACGCCACTCACGTCTACTACTTCTTCGTCATGAAGTTCGACGAGAAGGCAGCCGGCATCTCGCGCGATCTGTTCGCCAAGGCTGTGCGCGCCGAGGGTTTCCCGCTGATCGCCGGTTACGTGCGGCCGCTCTACCTAGAGCCGCTCTACCAGCGCCGCATTGCCTTTGGCAAGAACGGCTTCCCATTCAGTGCGCACCCCGGGCCCCTCGACTACAGCCCAGGTATTTGCCCGGTCGTCGAGCGGTTGCAGGATCACGATCTGATTTGGACCGGCGCGATCTACCCGCCGCTCACCGACGCCGACGCCGACCGCTTCGTCGCCGCGATGGACAAGGTGCTCCGGCATCGCGACGCGCTTGTGCGAGCCAATGCCGGCTTGGCGGGATGAGCGGTGGGTTCCTTTTCGTCATCGGGCAGCCGGGTGCCGCCTCCTACTTCCTGCCGCTTTGGCGCGCCTGGCTCGCGCAGCCGCCGGCGTGGCCGTGGCACATCTTCGCCGACCCAAGCGTTGCGAGCGCACTCGCCGCGAATGGTATTGGCGGCGAGTGTGTCACGAGCGACGGCACTGATGCGGAAGGCATCACCGCATTGGTCGCGCGGCTCCGACCCAGTGCCCTCGTTACATCGACGTCATTTCGGTTCGTTGAAGGCATCGCGTTGCAGATCGCCAGCGAACGGCGCACTCGGTGCGTTCAGCTGATCGACTCGCATTACGACTACGCGCTGCGCTTGCGGGCGACCAATGGAGGTGGCGCCGCCCCCCCGCACCTGATCTTGGTGCTCGACCGCGTCGCGGAGCTGGAGGCGGTCGGTGAGGGGCTGCCTGCGGAGCGCCTGCGGGTGGCGGGCAATCCCGCTTGGGAACACGTCCCCGCGGCGCCGCCTGGGGATCCGAAGCGCGCGGCATTCGTCAGCCAGCCGGTGCAGTTCGACTACGGGGATCGCCTCGGCTACTCCGAGCGAACGGCTCTGGCGCTCGTCGCCCGGGCGATGGAGCGTCCCGATTGCATGTTCGACGAGCTGCGCCTGGCTGCGCATCCGCGCGAGCAGTGGCAGGAACAGGACCTTCCGCGCGGTTGCACGATCGGTCCGTCGGGCGACGCGGCGGTGGCGGAAGCGAGCACCGTCTTCGGCATGTTCTCCTCGCTACTGGTGCAGTCGTTCCTGGCAGGGCGCCGCACCATCTATGTGCTGCCAGAGACAGCTACCGCGGACCTTTGCGGTCTCGGCCGGCACGGTTACCTGCCGCGCGCTTCCACTTCGGCCGAGGTCAGCGCGGCAACCGCGGCTCCAATCGACGCGACCAAGGTCAGCGAAGTTCGCTCCTGGTATGCCGACAGCCGCAGGCGCGTCGAAGACGTGCTGCTGTCGGTTCTCTGACATGCCAGTCTGGGGTCTGATCCAGGCGCGCATGGGATCGAGTCGCCTGCCGGGCAAGGTGATGATGCCGCTGGCGGGCCATCCCCTGGTCTGGCATATCGCCAAGCGCCTGCACACGATGCCCGGTTTGGCCGGCATCGTGCTCGCAACCACGACTGACCCGCGCAACGATCCCATGGTCGAGTTCATGAAGGGGGAGGGCGCAACGGTGACGCGCAGTCCCTATGAGGACGATATCGCCGACCGGCTGTGCCGCGCCTTGGACGCGACCGGCGCAGACACGTTCGTGAAGGTCAACGCGGACTGCCCGCTGTTCGATCCGGATCTCGCCCAGGAGCTCCTTGCCAAGTTTCAGGCCGCCAACGCGGATTTCGCGACAAACAAGCTCACGCCGAGCTATCCGCTCGGATACAGCCTCGAGATAATCGGAGCGCGCGCCATTCGCTGGTGCGACGAGCATCTCACCGAGGGGTCCGACCGGGAGATGATGATCAAGTGGATCATGGACCACGCTGGCGATTTCACTGTTGCGGCGATGCAGTCCCCGGTCGACTTGTCTTCCCTCAATCTTACAGTCGATACGCCGGCCGACTATGAGCTGATGTCGCAGATATTCTCGGCGCTCTTCGTTCCCGGAACGCACTTCGGTCTTGCCAAGGTCGTTGACTACCTATCCGTCGAGAAGGTCGCAGCGGGCGTGCCATGACTCATGACTACGTCGACGTGACGTTGGTGATCACCAGCTACAATCGAGCGCCGTTCATCGACCGCGCGATCCGCTCCTGCCTGGCTCAGATCACACAGCGTCGGCGGGTCGAGGTGCTCATCGTCGATGATCACTCAACTGACGAGTCGCTGGAGATCATTGGAGAATTTCACGACGAGGTTCGCCTCCTGGTCAATCCGACCAATCGCGGCGTGGCGGGCTCGTCGAACGTTGCACTCGGCGCGGCGCGCGGCAAGTATTGGATGCGTGTCGACGCGGACGACTTCCTCAACGCCTATGCATGTGCATTCATGGCGGCGCTACTTGACGAGAATCCCGAGTACGCCTTCGTCTATTGCGACCACTTCCGAGTCGACCAGAGGGGTCGCAAGATTGACAAGGTACGGCTCAATACCGATGCCGTGTTGTTCAATCACGGTGCCGGCATTCTGTTTCGAACGGAGACGCTGCGTCAGATCGGCGGCTACGACGACGAGTTGCGCAGTTGCGAGGACTACGATCTCTTACTACGGCTCCGCCGTCACGGCGCCCGTGGCTACTATCTGCCGCTGCCTTTGTACCGTTATTACATTCATGGCAAGAACATGACTCTCGACGAGGACCGAGAGAAGTTCCGCAAGATCGTGGAGTTGAAGCATGGACTTTGACATTGGGCGGGTTCGATTTGACGGCAAGAAGACCGTGGTCATTGCCGAAGCGGGAGTGAACCACCTTGGCCGCTTCGACTACGCCGAGGAACTGATCAAGACTGCTGCACGCGCCGGAGCTGACATCGTCAAGTTTCAGACCTACAAAGCCGACAGGCTCGCCACCCGCGATGCGCCGCGGTTCTGGAACTGGGAAGGCGAGAACAAGCAGGACGGCTCGCAATACGACTCGTACTCACTGCTCGATTCGTTCGGCCCGGAACAGTATCGCCAGTTGAAGGCGCTCTGCGATCGCTACGACGTCGAGTTTCTGTCGACGCCCTTCGACGAAGAGGCAGTCGACCTGCTGGTCGAGGTCGGCTCGCGCGGCTTCAAGATCGCTTCGTGCGACGTCACCAACCTGCCTTTCCTTGATTACGTCGGCCGCACCAAGCTGCCGGTGCTCCTGTCCACCGGTGCCTCCACCATCCCCGAGATCAGGCGTGCCGTTGAGACCATGGAGAAGGCGGGAGCGCGCGGCATCTGCATCATGCACTGCACACTGTGCTACCCGACCGACCCCAAGGACTCGAACCTGTCGGCGCTGAACGACATTGCCGCGAACCTCCCTGGCTACATCCTGGGGCTCAGCGACCACACCATGGGCACGATCGTCCCCGCGGCCTCGGTGCTCTATGGCGTCAGGGTGATCGAGAAGCACTACACCTTCGACAAGCACTTGCCGCTTAGCGCCGATCACTGGCTGTCGATGGACGAGAATCAGCTCAAGCAGCTCGTCGACGACGTGCGCGTCCTTGAGCAGGCTATCGGCAACGGCAAGAAGACGCTGCTGGAGTGCGAGACGCCGGCCCACAAGTATGCACGGCGCAGCATCGTCGCGGCTCGTCCGGTCCCGGCTGGCGCCGTCCTTTCAAACGACGATCTCGCCATCAAGCGACCCGGCACAGGGCTGCCGCCGGAGTTCTTTGAGCGCCTACTGGGACGCCGAACGACTCGTGCGTTGGCTGCCGACACGTTGCTGACCCTCGAGGACGTGCAGTAGCTCAGAATGGCGCAACGCGTCGTCGCCATAGTACAGGCGCGGATGGGCTCGCAGCGCTTCCCCGGCAAGATGATGGCGTTGCTGGAGGGCCATCCGCTTATCGAGTGGGTCTTGCGCCGCTCCCTTGCTGCGCAGAAGCTGGATGAGGTGGTGTTGGCCACCACCAACAAATCTGAGGACGAGGTTCTCGCCGAACAGGCGCGCGGGCTCGATGTGCCAGTCTTTCGTGGTAGCGCCGAGAATGTTCTGGGCCGCTACAGCGAGGCCGCGCGCGAGCACCGTGCCGATATCGTCGTCCGCATCTGCGCCGACCGGCCACTAGTTGCGCCAGAGGTTGTCGATGCAGCGATCGAGGCGTACTCAGATCAGCATCCAGACATCGCCTTCAACCACATTTCGTGGGACGGCCAGAATTGGCCGCGCGGCTTTGGTGCCGAGGTGGTCTCTCGGGAGCGGTTGGATTGGCTCGACCGCAACACCACCGAGCAACGTCACCGCGAGCATGTGACGCTGTACCTGCACGAACACTCCGACCGCTTCCGGCTCCTGGCGCCGAAGTGCCCGCGCAACCTCGACCCTGGACAACCGGACGTTGCGCTCGACGTCGACCTGCCACAGCACCTCGATGAGTTGCGTACGATCTGCAAGAAGGCGACGTTTGCCATCACAGCTGCCGAGGTTATGGCGGCACGTGCTCGGCTGGCGACCGTCTCCCGCGGTGAGCCAGCGTAGGCGAGCTAGGCTCGGTGTCGGAGCTCTCTGACAATCGCTTCGAACGATGGGCTGCGTCGGCGCGCCGCCACAAGTGGCGCACGGCGCTGGCCGTGCTCGCGTTCTTGTTCGTGTTCGAGAACGCGGCAGCATGGGCTTTTGTAGCCAAGCGTTTGATGGTCGGGCAGCCGATCACGGATCTGCTGATCCAGTACTACGTACTTACGCCGTTCAAGAAGAGCTTCCCTGGTGAGTTCGTGTTCCCGGCGGAGTGGGCGGATCTTTATGCAGGCGATCTCGACAACCCTCGCATCTCTGCCGCTTGGTGGATCGGGGACCCGCTGCTCGGCCATCGCAGCGCGCGCAATGTGGTTGTCACGGAGAACCGCTGGTCCTACCGCCGCACCAATACGCAAGGTTTCATCATCACCGAGGCGGACGCGCCGACCTACCCTAGAACTCCATCGCCTGAGACGTACCGCATCATGGTGCTGGGTGGCTCCACAGTGGAAGGGAATGGGGCGAGCGGCTCGCTGAATGCGTTGCCCGCCCAGGTATTGCGGGCACTGAAAGGGTACTTGCCGACGGCGCCCGGGACGACGCGCTTCGAGGTCATCAACGCGGGCGTCGCCGGCTACTACTCCGTCAACGAGTTGCTCTTTTATATGTCGGAGCTGCGCGACTTCCACCCAGATTTGATCATCTCGTACAACGGCTGGAACGACCTTCAAATCCAGAACCGCCTCCTCAAGAGCCACGGTCTCGAGCATCCGCGCCTCGTCAACGAGGATCACGTCGATTTCTCACGAATCATCGCCGATCACTTCAGTTGGGTTGCTACCGCCACGCGGTTTGCGGCCCTCTCTGCTACGTCGACTGCCGCTCTGCTGCGCGGCTCCGCGACGCTCGACCTGGCTTTGCGCGTCACGCGCAAATTCGTCCAGGCGGTCAATCCGCAAGCAATTCCCGACAACTACTACTTCGACCCCGAGGCGGCGCACCGGTACATCGATAACTTGCTGACGCTGAACCTGTTGGCGGCGCGCGACGGCGTGGCCCACGCCTGGTTTCTGCAGCCATTGGCGGGCGTCGGCGAGCACCCGCCCGCCCGCTTCCTCGGCTTCGACGAGCAAGCGTACCTCGATACCCGCCCTGGCTATGCCCAGCAGCGGCTCCTCTTCTACGGCGCCGTGCGGGAGCACATGGCCCGGCTGCGCGCTGAGCCGCCCGCTCAGACCTTCGCGTGCATGGCTGATGTCACCGATGTCTTTGCAGGCAATCCGGCTGCCGTGTACGCTGACGGCGGCCATCTCACCGACGAAGGCAACCGCCTCGTCGCCGCGCGGCTGATTTCCGAACTGGCCCGCTGCGGCATCATTCGGCCGCAAGCCTGATCCCCTCAGGCAGCACTCTGGCTCCGCGCTCATGCCGTTAGTCGGCGACGCCTTGCGCCTGCTGCGCGAGCAGATGTGGGCGCGGCGGGCGCACCGATTCATATTGCGCGACTGGAGTGGGCTGCCCGGCCTGGAGGCATGTGCGGACGCGCTCGCCGCTTGCCGCGGCCATCGGGCGCTCGTTCCCATCCCCACGGCATTTCCCGCGCGGCGCCGCATCCTGGTGCTGGCGCCTCATCCTGACGACGAGGTCATAGGCCCTGGCGGCACGATGTTCGGCGCCATCGACCAGGGATCTACCGTGCGTGTTCTCTACTTGACGTCGGAGTCTCGGGCCGGCGCGGCGCGCGACGTTCGCGAGCGCGAGGCGGGTGCCGCCGCCGCGTTGGCGGGATACGAAACGACCTTCCTTCGCTTGGACCGCGTCATTGCCAACCGCGAAGCGATCGCCACAGTTGCGGATGAGATTCGCGACTGGCGCCCGGAGTTGCTGTGGGTGCCCTTCTTCGCCGACGATCACCCCGAACATCAGGCTGCGAGCGAGATTCTCGTGCGCGGCTACGACTCCGGCGTCATTCCGGGTGCGATCGAGACCTGGGCATACCAGGTCTACACCGCGCTACTCGCCAACGTCGTCGTGGACATCACTTCCACGGCGGAACGCAAGGCGGACGCGATCCGACGGTTCGAGTCTCAAGCAACGTCACGCGATTGGGTGCATTTCGCTCTTGGCCTCAACGCGTACAACTCTCGGTCGATCCCGGGCCGCGCGGCGCGGTACGTCGAGACCTTCCATGCTGCGCGCCTTGAAGACTACGCCGCGCTGTGTCGCGGTTACTTCAATGCTCGTGTCCGAACGGCATGATCGCGGTGCAGTCGCGAGTGACCGTTCGAGTCGCCGAGGCGAGCGACGCGCTTCGCTGGGACTCCTTCCTCGACGAGCAAGCAGCTGGGTGGCCGTTGGCGCGGTTCCGCTGGTCCGCGTTCTTGCGCGACACCTTCGGCGCCACTCCGTACTTCCTGATGGTCGAGGATTCGTCGCATGGCATCGCCGGTGTCCTTGCCGCGTACGCCGCGGAGAGCGGCGGACAACGGATGGTGTATTCGATGAGTCGGGGTTTGGTGGCGCGGGATCCGGAAACGCAGTCACTGCTGCTCGCAGAGGCCGAACGCCTGGCGACCCGGCTTGCAGCAGGATGCATGCTGTCGCTGCGGACTCCGCCGGGGGGCAACTACGAAGTAAAAGAGAAGGCCTCCGTAGCACTAACGCTCGAACGTACAGTAGAGGACACGTGGGGGGCCTTGCGTGCAAAGACTCGTAACATGATTCGCAAGGCGGATCGTGCTGGAGTTTCCATAGAACGCGGCTTCCATAACTTGCGGGTGTTCTACGAGGTCTACGCGCGCCGAATGCTCGAAGTGGGCGTGCCGATCCAGCGAGTCGGCGTGCTTCGCCAGATCGAGGCATTTTTTGCCGATCGCGCAGAACTGATGGTCGCGCGCGTCGGAACGGAAGTCGTTGGCGGCATCCTCACTATCTTTGGCTCGCGCAGCGCCGTCTATCCGTTGCAGGCGACGGCGACCGCGCACATGGATAGCGCCGCGACTCAGCGGTTGGTGTGGGAGGCGGCAACCATCTGCATTCAGCGCGGCATTTCATCCCTGGACATGGGTGAGTCGCGTATCGGGAGCCCCGTGTATCAGTCAAAGGTCAATTTCGGTGGTGCCGCGGAGACGGTCTACGACTGTTCGGTACGCGCCCAGCCGCATGCGCGCAGGTTCTCGTCGCTGCTCGAGCGCCCGGCGTGGTTGGCGCTGCGCTCTCCGTTCCTGGCGGTGCGCAGGCCGGCGGGTTTGTGGCTCGGAACCCGACGCAGGCTCGCGTTTTGATCCGCCGGCTCGGTGTTCAGCTTCGTGGCGCGGTAGGGAGCTCGGCCAGCCGCCACAGGCCCATACACTTGCGTAGGTCCGGACCGAAGGTCTGCTCCTCGAGCAGCTGCATGGGCGGCGGGAAATGAAACGGCGCACGTTCGAGATTCAACGGCCGCCACATCCCGGTGATGATGTTGGCATTGGCGGTGCGATCCGGGAATGTCGTGGTCAGCAGGTAGGTAGACTTGCTCGCGCGAAGGTTGGCTAGTACGTGCCAGATGGCGGAGTAGGGCAGGTGCACGAAAAGGTCCCGGCAGAAGACCAAATCCGCACGCGGAAGGGTCTGCTTGGTCGCGTCGGCGTGGAGAAAACGGCGCCCGGGGCGAGCATGCAGCCGGGCATTTTCCGCTACCAACTCGCGGACGACGTCGGCGCCGGTGTACTCGATGTCGCCGAGGTCGACGTGCTGGAACCAATTGAAGTCGCCGCACGGCACATCGAGTACGGACCGGACGTTGAGTTGACGCAACAGTTCCCTGAGGCTGCCGCGCAGCATCTCCGTCGCTGCCAGGCTCGATCCTTGTCCGGATCGGGATTCTTCGCTGTTCCAGTGATTGGACCGGTAATAGCCACCGAAGATGTCGGCGCCGCCGCGCCAGATATGCGGCACATGCCGGACATACTTGCGGGCCGAGCGCAGTGTACGCGCGAGGTGGGACGCGCCCGGCACGCGTTTGCCGACGTCCCGTAGGCGCTTCAGCAAGTCGTTCATACCGTATTGCTCCGAACCGGTGCTCCAAGACCCCGCATGACCGGGCTCCCGACGGATATCGTTTCTCTCGCCGAAATGGAAGCGGACTCCGAGCCGCTCGCCGATGAATGGCCGGTGCAGGATGACGCCTTCCTGCGTTTCAGTCGTGGCGCGTATCGTGTATTTGCGGAAGCAGTCGCCACCGCCGACGGGCCGGCGCGCGACGTCTTCCTGGCCGATCTGCGGATGACAGAGGTGTTGGTACAGGCATTCCACGCAGCTGCGGTGGAGCGGGCTTGCGCACTGCAGCAGACGCAGCTCCGGATCGGGCCTCTGGCATCGGCGTTCTATCGCCCCGACTGGACTCTGATCGGCGAGCAGCATGAGCGGACCCTGTCAGCTGGGAAACGCGTGCGCTTTGCTCGTCTTCGGCAATTGCGGCGCTACCTTGCGAGTAACCGCCAAATGCCAGCCCGCGCACTCCTTGCGGCGCTGCTACGCGGCCGCGCGATTTGGGCCCTTGGGACCCCCGGTCCGCTCCTCGCCGAATGGGCTCTGCGCAATCGAGAGCCGTTTGTCGTGCCTATCCTTGGCCGCATGCGCGGCAACGCGGACCCAGCGTGGCTGCGTCAGCTGGGCACTGCGGTCGACCAAGCGGTCGACGGCGTCCGGGTTCTGGCCTCCGAGTTCACCGACGCGGAGATCGACCATGCCGCGGCGAAGAACGCATGGCGCAGGCGCCTCGCAACCCTTGCCGCCATGTATGCCGGTGCGCGGGCGTTGCGCGCGCCGCGAACGGTGCTCGTCAGCGGTGCTGGCAATCCGTTTCATCGTCTGGCTGCCCTGGCCGCACGGCGTGGCGGGGCCCGCATCGTGTCGGCGCAGCACGGCCACAATGCCGGACACGTCGATGCGGACATCATCTGCTACAACGACTACGCCATCTGCGACGTATTCGTGTGCGAAACCGCAGGCGCCGCCGAAGTCGCACGGCGCCGCTCCGAGATCATCGCTGTGCCGCCTGGACGCGCGATCGAGTTCCAGTCTTTGCCTTCATCGGCAGTGGCCCGACGCTGGCAGGCGCGTGCGGCTCTCCCACGGGGTGCCACCAAGACAGTGATGGTGATGGGTTTCGCCCACTCCGGGCGGCGCACCCATACTGACGTGGCATACCTGTCCTATCCTCGCGCGGTCCTTGAGCGCCGGATCGGAAAGCTCTTGCGCGCCGATGGTTATCGCGTGATTTACAAGGCGCATCCAGAGTTCGCGTCGGTGACGCGCGGTCCACTCGGTTCGCACTTCCACGAATTTCTGTCCGAGCCGTTCGGCAAGTCGGCGGGCCGGGCGGATGTCCTCGTCTTCACCTATCCCCTGACCACAGCGTTCGCAGAGGCGCTGCTCACCGACGCCGGCATCGTCATGCTCGACTTCGAAGGCCAGGAGTGGAGCCCGCACGAGCGAGAGTCGCTGGAGCGACGGGTAGCCATGGTTCCCGCCAAAGTGGAGCGCGGCGTCCGGCTTTCGTTTCGGCCCGAGGACCTGCGCCAGGCAATCGCCCGCGCGCCGACCCTCAAGGATCCAGACTACGTGCGGAGGTTCATGCTGCCGGACGGCGCGTGAGCGCGACGGCACGATAGACGGACGCGATGCTTTCCGCGTGCGCGGTTGCGGAGAACGTCGACCGGGCGATTTCGCGCGCCGTGGAAGCCAACTCGCGCGCCATGCTCGGCGATGCCAGCAGCTCCCACGCGGCGGCGGCAAGTGCCGGGCCGTCGTCCGGGGGCACTAGCAGACCGGTTTGGCGGTCGCGGATGATGTCGCGATGCCCGCCGGACGCTGCAGCTACGACGGGTGTGCCGACGAGCATCGCCTCGACCAACGCACGCCCGAATCCTTCGTCCACGGCGGGCGCCAGCAAGACGTCGCAAGCCGCCAGGGCCGGCTCGATCGGAAACTGAAATCCGACCAGCCGGACGGAGCGGAAACGGCGAATGGAGTTCGCGAGCGGCTCCCGGGGCTCTCCGAAGACCAGGCCAACCACTCGCCCATCTTCCTCGCGCAGCCGCTCGATGGCGTTTACGAACACCATCGGGCGTTTTTGTTCCGTCAAATTGCCGACGAAGCCAACCACTACCGCGTCGCGCGCCAGGCCGTGACGATCGAGAAGTTGTTGCCGCGCCTGCGCGCGATCCGGTGCCGGCGAATCGACATCAAACGGATTGGCGATGATCTGGGCGCGCCGCCGCGCTCGTCTTGGCAAGTCTTGCAAGGCATAGGTCGACACGCCTATCACCGCGCTGGCGAAATGCAGGAACAGGTCGGCGAAGCGCGACGGCACATAGTGGGAATGCTGGTGCCATACCAAGGGGATTCCCGCGAGGAGCGCCGGGGGGCCCCACGTCACATTCATCCGGCCGTCGTTGCAGTGAACGAGCGCCGCCCCTGTGCGCCTCAAATACCCGCGCAGCGCCGGGAGCGCGCGCGTTACGTGACCCAACAACGGCACCCGGCTCCGATCGTCACCGGCGAGGGGCGGCAGCGGAAGTACGTCGTAGGGGAAACCAGTGGCCGCCAGATGGTGGCTGACCGGACCAGCCTCATGGACGATGAACCGCGGAGTAATGCCCGCCGGCAGGCCTGCCGCCAGCATCAACGTGGCGCGGCAACTGCCGCCGAAGGTGCGCCCAAGGAAGGGGAAACATACCGTCAGCGGCGCGGGGACGTTCGCCGGGGCTAGGCGCGGGTGGGGTTGCGTGTCCATGTCCTGAGGGGATCGATGGCGATGCAAAACTCGCGCGCCTTCCTATTTCCCATGCTTCTCAATCGGCGTGCTTTGGCGGAGGAGGGTGTCGAGCTCCGGTTCTTCTCGGGCTTTGACGCGGGCCTCGCCGACTGCGATGTGCTCCTCGTCGACAGCAAGGCGCTCGATCGAGGCGCACGCACTAGCCCGGGGGAGGTTCTGGCGGAATGGCACAAGCGCGTGCCGGTCGGATACTTCGATCTGACCGACAGCGCCACCCAGGTGCGTCCGGAGCTCTTTGCCCACGTCACACTCTATTTCAAGAACCAGCTTTACCGCGACCAGGGTTTGTTGCGGCAGCGCCTCTACGGCCAGCGCTCGTACACCGACTACTACCACCGCACGGCCGGCGTTGAGGACCGGGAGCCATCCTGGTCCAGGCCTTTGGACGAGGACCAGCTAAGTCAACTGCGCGTGGCGTGGAATGCCGGACTTGCCAACTACGCACCCTACGGGCCGCGGCTGGCGGCGCTTTACGACCGCCTGCCGTGGCCGGCGCTGCTTTTCTATCCACGTTCGTTTCATGAGCCGGCGGCTGCCCGTCCCATCGACCTGACTTGCCGCATGAACGTCCACTACGCCCGCGACTCCGTGGCGTATCAGCGCCGCCGAACGGTCGAGTTGCTCCAGCGCTATGCGCGCGCCGATCGTATTTCAAAGCGGCAATATTACTTGGAGCTGCGGGCCAGCCGCGTCGCGGTATCGCCGTTCGGCTGGGGCGAAATCAACCAGAAAGACTTCGAGTGCTTCCTGTCCGGAACGGCGATCGTCAAGCCGGATATGTCCGGCATCGACACTTGGCCGGCGTGGTTCGAGGCAGGCGTCACCTACGTCGCGTGCCAGTGGGACCTGAGCGACCTGATCGCTGCGGCGGAGGATCTCCTGCAGGATGATCCGCGCCGGCGCACGATCGCGGTGGCGGCGCAGGAGCGTTACCGCGCCCATACTTCGGTCGCCGGGCAGGCCACGTTCCGTCGCCGCTTGCAGGACCTGTTGGGGGAATTGCGAGCCCGTGGGCGCTAGCCCCAGCAGCTAGTCCCGGGCCAGCACCACCGTGCGCACGCCGCCGGATGTGCATATCAGGTCGATCGCGTCGTCCGGCCGGATGTCGCGGAAGATGGCACGCGTCATGAAATCCGTCCGGATCGGCTCGCTTGCTACATAGCCGCGCTCGCGAAGGGCAAGCGTTCCGGACTCCTGGGACGATCCGACCAGTGGCACCCGATACCCCGCCGCAAACAGGCGTCGCAGCGTCTTGGCGAAGTCGTGGTTCGGTCCGTAGCGGCGCCGGTGCACCTCGAAGATGATGGACGGCGACATGCGCCGCGCCTCGATCTCGGTCATGGCTCCGTCCAAGACCTCGACCTCGTGCCCCTCGACATCCATGCGAACGAGATTGGGGGCACCGTACTTCTTCGCCAGCGCAGGCAGCGTCGTCGTCGCAACCGTGACAGTGCGCATTGCCTGAGAACGCTGTGGATCCGGGTGAAAGGTATTCAGGTTCGACTCTGGCGCGAGGTAGAAGTCGCGGTCGCCGTCCGTGTCGGAAACCGCGGCCTCCAGCACGGTGACGTCGTCGATGCGATTAAGCGCCAGGTTGCGCCGCAGCAGGTTCGCATTCGCTTGTGACGGCTCGATCGCGATGATCTTGCCGGAGCCGCGCAGCAGGCGATGCTCCATCAGGGCGTAGTAGCCGATGTTCGCGCCGATATCGAAGATGATCATGCCGGGCTTCATCAACATCTCGAGCATGACCCGGTGCTCGAGTTCGCGCCGCCCAAACAGAATCAGCGTCCGCGAGATGCCGCGGTCGCGGGTGTCCAGCCACATCTCGTAGTCGTAGATGCGCCTGCGGACAAAGCGCTGCCCAAACAGGTCGCGCGCGATTGCCGCACGACCGCTGCGGACCAGCGCCGCGACGAGCCCGCTGGGCCCCATGTGGCGCAAGATGCGCGTCGCTTGGCCGATCATGGCGCGACCTCCTCGGAAGGGTTCAGCAGATACTCACCGAACTCAAGGGTCGACGCGGAGCCGCCCGCCACGGTGGTGACGGTGTACGAGCAATCGCGAATGAACCGCTCGAGCTCCGCGACGCTTGCGCCCATTGCCGTCATATGGCGGGGGTGCACGCTCAACACGATGCGCGGACGCACGAAACCCAAGACGTTCCGCGCCCCTCGCAGCACATCCAGCTCCGCACCTTCGACGTCGATCTTGATGACGTCCGGCTGCAGGGAGCGCGAAGCGCAGAAGCCATCGACGGTGACCTGCCGGCGTTTGGTCTCTGCGAACCCCGTTCGAGTCGGCCGTGCCATACTGTTTAGGCCGCTATCGCCGCCTTCCTCAAAGAAACTCACTTCGTCGCGCTCCACTGATCCAACGAGGCAGTCTACAACTTCCACATTCGCAAATCGATTTAGCGATACATGACGTCGCAGGTAGTGCAGGTTTCCCTCCGCCGGCTCGAAGGCGAAGACTCTCCCGCCTGCCGCCAATACGCTGCTTACGGGCAAGGAGACCAAGCCGATATGCGCGCCGATGTCGAGGACGCATTTCTTGCCTCGACAGAGCTCAATGCAGGTTTCGAATCCGGAATTGTGCCCCTTGCCCCAATTCCCGTAGTCAGAAAACGCGAATCGTCCATCGAGTTGGAACGGTCCATAGCGCCCTACGCGCTTGCTTGCCGAACGTGGCCAGCCAAGGCGATGTTGCAGGGAGCGGTATGCGCGTCCGGCAACCGTCCAGCCGGAAAAATGGCTGAGCGGGCCGTGCCTTAACCGCGTTATGAGGGCCAACATGCGTCACCCGCCGCCAAAGGACCGCTCTTAGAGTAGCCGGGGACAGGTGGCAAGACCCAGACGCGTGCCCAAGACCCAGGCGCGTGTCTTAGGAAAGTCGGAGATGGCGAATCTTCTGCGAAGGATCTGGGAGTTGCCACCGCGCGATGCGATCCGCAAGGCGCTGCGGCGGGTGCGCGCCAAAAAGGGCTATGACCTCGACGACCTTCTGCGATCGTCGAAACACATGAACTCGCAGCTCTTCTACAACTTCCTCTCCCGATACGAGTCGATCTTGCATCGCAGCCACGGCTGGGACGCCCTTGTCTTTGAAGGGCAGGACGTTCTAGAGGTCGGCTGCGGACCGGTGCTGGGTTTCGGCCCCCTAGCATTGTTCCTCGGTGCCGCGTCCTACACGGGCGTTGACCCAACATTTCAGCCGGAGTGGGCGCTGCATCCGCGGCTACGCGACAAGTACTATCTAGGCATCTACAAGGATCTCTCTGGAATCTTCGGTCCGCGCATGACCTGCGAGCGCTGGCTGGAATTGCTTCACACCAACGCCCGCGTTTTCAGCGCAACGATCCTGGATGCGGATCTCGCCGGCCGATCGTTCGGCATCATGCTGTCCAACTCGACGATCGAACACGTCGAGCCCCTGGGTCCTTCCGTCGCGCGACTCCGGGAACTGGCAGCGCCTGGGGTCCGGTTCATTCACTTGGTCGATTTCGGCAACCATCGCGCGACGCGCAGCCCGTTTTCCGGCATCTACGCGGTCGAGCCTGATGCGTACCGGCAGAAGTATGGCCGGGGCATCAACTTGGCACGGCCTCCCGATGTCCTGCGAATCTTCGATGAAGCGGGGTTTTCAGCCGCGATGCAGCCGTACTACTGGTTTCGAGAGTTCTACGACGAGCCGATATTGCCGTATTGGTCCAATCGGTATTCCGATGACGACCTCTTTCTGAAGTGCGCGATCGTCTTCAGCGCGGGCCGGTAGAAAGCGCCAAGAGGCTGGGGCGCGGGCGAGCCAGGAGCGAGAGCACTGCGACGACGCCGAACGCCGCCAGGATCATCAATTCCGGCTCTACCATCAGGCGGAATCGTGGCTTGCCCAGGGCCAGCGACGTCAACCAGAAGTACACGATCATTCCCGTGCACGTGAGGAGCAGCAGCCAATCGCGGCGCACGAAGAGCATCCACAGGCCGAGGAGTCCGAGGACTCGCAGTATCAACGCGTAACCGATGGCCGTGACCTTGATGCTCCAGAAAGCAGCGGGGTTGGCGGCCGGGTTACCTTCCATACCGAAGAGCGAATGAATCTCGCCTTCGCCGCCCGAGACGAAGAAGCGGATCGTCGATTTCGCGAAGGCGATTCCGAATGTCCGCGCGTCGAACGGGAACGATAGTAAGTAGCTACGTGCATGGTCCAGACGCAGGAAATCCTGCTGAACCACGTTGAGCGCGTCCCAGTCGGGATGGGTGCGCTGCAACTCCGTCAACTGCTCCGCCTGAAACCCTTGACGCCACGGCCCGTTACCCTCGCCGGGCATCTCCGCGGTCAGGTAGCTGAGATTGAAGGCCATGTGGAGTTGCTCCGCGCTGGGCCCGGCAATCCGGGGGCCAACGCCGGCGTTGACTTGGAATGCGAGCCAGGGCGCGAGGACCGCCAACGTCACTCCGAGAGCAACGACGCCATGGCGAAGGCCTGCTCTCCACTGGGTCGCACCGCCGCCCGTCGTCGCGGCGAGCACAAAGATCAGCGGCATCGGCGGGATGAGAAACTGCCCCGTGGGCCGCACCAGTAGAGACAACGCCAATACTGCTGCGCACGCGGCCGCCAAGCCCGCCGTCCGCCTCAGACCATACCGATACAGGAGCACGAACGAAGTCGTCAGCAACAACGCGCAGAGAGTCTCGTTCGCTGGCAAATGGGCGCCAGCCAGCGCGTTCGGGTTGAAGATCACCATGGCCAACCCGACATCGCCGAGGCCCTTCGAGTGCCCGGAGAGCACCCCGCGCACCAGAAATCCCATCGCCAGCAGCATCAGGACCTGAAGCGCCACCAAGGGATAGAGATCTTGGCCCCCATTCGTGAGCAGCGCGACTGCCATGACCAATCCTGAGATCGGCGGCCACTGGCGATAGGTCCAGGGCGCGTCCGGATTTGTGGGATCGCCAAGGCGTCCGTCCTCCAGCAGGCTGCGCGCGGTTGGCGACGCATAGATATCGTGTTGACGGGCGCACGCCCCGTCGATTTGATGGCAAGAGCTATCCGCAAAAATGACAATCAGCGCATTTGCCGCGGCGAAGAACGCAAGAATCAAGACCAATGCACTCGGCGCGCGAGTTACCTTCCAAAACCCCATCCGTTGCCCCTGATCGCACTCCTTAGCTGCCGGCACCCATTGCGATGTTTGTCATTCGCTTCGCATGCGGGGCTCGCCAGGTGACCGTATCACGCTTCCATTCATGACGCGTCGGCCTCTAAGCGTCGTTCTCGACAATCCACTGGAGTCAACTGTGCGCCCGGCTGCGGACTATCGGCTTTCCGTCATCGTCCCCGTCTACAACGAACGCGAAACCCTCCCCAAGCTGATCGCAGAATTGCTGCGACAGATGCCGGATGCGCCGGAGGCTGAAATCGTCATTGTCGACGATGGTTCAACCGATGGAACTCGCGCTTGGCTTACAGCCCTCGCGGGCGGAGAACTTGACCAGGGGTCTGGGCTCCAGGTCGATAGCGAGGGCCGCGTAAAGCACCTGCCCGAGTCCCGCCGGCCCATCTCAATGAGGGTGGTCTTGCAGCCAAAGAATAGCGGCAAGGGTGCCGCGCTGCGCACGGGCTTCTCCCTTGCACGTTTTGAAGTGATCGCGATTCAGGATGCCGACCTGGAATACGATCCGGCAGACCTTAGCCGAATGTTTGCGCTGATCCAGAAGGGTGTCGCCGACGTCGTCTACGGTTCGCGCTTCTCGGGAATGCCCGCACGTTCCCTGTACATGCACCACTACTTGGCGAATTGGCTGATTTCGCGACTGATCGATGTGCTCTGCAACGCCACGCTGCATGACATCGAGGTCTGCTACAAGATGTTCAAGCGCGAAGTCCTCGATGGGATGAACCTGGTGGCCAACGACTTCGGATTCGAAGTCGAGTTCACGGTGAAGATGTTGCTCGCCAGGCGGTGGCGGCTTTATGAGGTCGGGATCTGCTATTACGGCCGGACCTACGCGGAGGGAAAGAAGATCAACTGGAAGGATGGAATCAAGGCACTCTGGTACATCTTCCGGTTCAGGTTCTTTTCCTAGGCCCAGACATCGCCGTTCTGGCCTAACCAAGAAGCGGCCAGCTTCAGTCCGTTTGGGACCTCAATCGACAACCACGCACGTGCATCCCAAGGTCGTCTTGCTCGCCCGATCGCTTGAGCGGACGGGTGGCGCAGAGCAACAGCTGACGCACCTCGCGCGCGGGTTGCACCGGCGGGGCTGGCCCGTGCGCGTTGTCACCTTCTATGACGACGACGACCTTGCCAAGGACCTCGCCGCCGACGGGGTTGAGGTGGTGTCCCTCGGAAAGGCTGGCCGCTGGGACCTCGTAGGCTTTGCTGCGCGGCTCCGCCGCGAGCTCCGTCGGGACCATCCGGACGTGATCCAGAGCACCTTGACCGTTCCGAACGTGCTGGCGGCGGTCCTTGCTGCCTCGTCGGCGCAGGTCGCATGGGGCATTCGCGCTTCCGATATGGACCTGCGCCACCATTACGACTGGACGCATCGTGCCGCTGCCAAGCTCGAGGCACTTCTGTCGGCGCGTCCCGCCGCGATCGTCGCGAACTCCCATGCGGGCCGTGCCGTCTCGCTCCAGCGAGGGTTCCGGTCCGATCGCCTCGTCGTCATCGCGAATGGCATCGACACCGATCGGTTCCGCCCGAATCTTGCCCCCGCGCGGGCCTTTCGCGAGCGATGGCTGGCTGGGAAGGAGGGACACCTCATCGGAATGGTTGCTCGCCTCGACCCGATGAAGGACCACGAGACATTCCTGCAGGCTGCCCGGCTGCTGGTTGCGCGGGTGCCGGATGTCCGATTCGTTTGTGTGGGCAACCAAGGAACTCTTTTCGCTCCCACCATTCGCCGGCGGTGCACCGACCTGGGCCTGGACTCACACGTGACTTGGGAAGGGCCTAGGCATGACATCGAGGTCGTCATGAACGCGCTCGATCTATGCACCTTGTCGTCTGCCTTTGGCGAGGGATTTCCCAACGTGATCGGTGAAGCGATGGCGTCGGAGACGGCCGTCGTCGCGACCGACGTTGGCGACGCCGCGATGTTGATCGGTTCGCATGGCCGAATCGTGCCTCCACGTGAACCCGGCCTGCTGGCTGCGGCTTGGGAGATGATTCTGGCGATGGGCGTTGAGGAGAGGCAACGCATGGCCGCCGCGGCGCGTCAGCGCATAGTGGAGGAGTTCTCGCTCGACGCGATGGTCGCACGCACCGCGGCGCTTTACTCGGACCTGGCTGCCAAGCGAGCGGCTTCTACGAAACCAGCTCGAACATCCCCTGGATAGGTTTGTTACCGAGCGGACCGCGTTCCTCCCAGGACTTCCAGCTGCGCCGCAGCGTTCGCCGCAGCATCGCCGTTGTGCCTGGGCGGCCATCGATGATGACCAGGCAACCGGGCTCCAAGCCGTTCTCGATGTCGGGGATGTCGGCGCAGCCCGTACATTCCTTCATGCCGGAAGGACCATCGAGATAGATGAGATCCGGCATCGCGTCTTCCGGCCGGTTGCTGTGGCGCCACCCGCGTTCACCCCGCACGTCGACGAGCGTAACGGGGGCGAAACGGATTTCGGCCTTGAGCCACGGCGGCAGCAGCGACTGGGCATGGTTCGCCCAGCTCTGGTCCGCGTCCATTGAGTAGAGCCGGCCGGAGCCGTTGTCAGCGAGCCCCTGGGCCAGGAACGACGTGGACCAGCCCGCGCCGAACTCCCAAACGACACGTGGCCGCCGCCGGCGAACAGCTCGGTACAGCCGCCACAGATCCCCGTACTGCGGCCTGATTGCCGTCGGACTTACGCGCTCCTGGAGGTGCGCCAGCACGCGCTTGTCCAGTCGCCGCCAAGCCAACGCTTCGGCCGAATAGAAGAGGGCGCTTCTTAGGAGGGACATGGAGGTAGCGGCGTTAATGCAACACGGGCGGCGGGACAGTCAAGACCGGCTTGGTTTTTCGGCTCGCGCGCGGCGCAGACGCCTTTGGGGTACGACCCTAGGGAAGCCCGATGTCGCGCAAACAGCACCGCAAAGAAACGGGGTATCCCCCGGTACCACTTAGTTTCTGCGGCGTGCCGTGGGCGCAACCGTATGGTGCGGCGCAAGCAGCATCGCATCGAAGCGAGCAGCGGTTGCTCATCGGTGGCTGTGAGAAGCATGTTGAATGCTGTGACAAGAAGGAGAAGAACCGTGAAGGCACTTTGCTATGGGATTGCTGCTGCGGCCATGATGTTGACCGCGCAGGGAGCAGCTGCGGCCGCGCTGGGTGAGGTCGAGTACGCCCGCTGGACGAATTCGATCGACCCGTTCTGGGCCGACCTGGGCGGCGTATTTGCCGAGCCCGATGCGCTCATCACCACCAATGACTACAACGGTGCGGCAACGCTGCCGGGCGGCCTGCCGATCGACTACTCGATCCATCTGGATCGCACCTACCTTGGCGATGCCGACGGCGCGACCGCCGACTTCGTCGAGGACCGCTACCTGTTCAAGATCGATCCGGCCAGCATGGGCGCTGCCGTCAGCGCTACCGGCGACGCCACGCTCACGCTTGTGACCGGCTTTGATGCCGGCATGACCGGCGTGTGGTTCCAACTGTATGAGACCAACGCGGATGGCTTCGCGGCGTCCGGCCCGATCGCCACGGTCGCCGGCGCCGGCAATGTCACGCTCGCGGGCATGACCCCCGATCAGATCTATACGCTGAAGGTTTCGGGCCACCTGAAGACCGGCGCCGAGTCGACTAATACCGGCCGATACGACATCGTGCTCGGCATGATGGGCATCACGCCGATCCCGGTGCCTCCGGCTCTGCTCCTCTTCCTCAGCGGCCTCGGCGCCGTGTTCGGTATGCGCCGCCTCCGCAAGGAATCGGTCGCCGCTTAAGTACGCGTAGCCTCTCACGTCAAAAGGGGACGAGCTTCGGCTCGTCCCCTTTGCTTTTTCTTGGGTCCCGCATCGCGCTTGACGTCCGGGTATCCGCGCCTCAAGAGGCGATCTTCTCGGCGGCTCGGTAGTGGTGCAGGTAGTTCTCGCGGTAGCGGTAGCGGTCGCCAAGAACCTCACGATAGAAGCGGAAGGTCTTGCCGAGCCCGTCGACGAGGATGAAGTAGTCGTCCGGCGCACCCTCAGCGAAGTGCAGGCCGGTTCCGACCACCGGCGCCGCGCCGCTGGCGAGTGGACCATCGACATAGACGAAGTTCGGTCGGATCGACGGCAGGTTCGCGAAAGAGGCTGCGGAGCGGCCATGCATCGGCACGACGATGCTGTCGCGGTGCTCCAACCTGACCAGGCGTTTCAAGTCGTCCGGCATGTAGCCCTTGAGCTTGTCGATCCAATACGGCGACTCGTCGAACGACCAGAACTCGCAAGGGAAGCCGCCGTCGCGAATCGCGGCGGCGAACATCAGCGTCGAGCATCCGGCGCCGCACTCAACGATGACGTTCGGCCGCCGTTGCTTCACCAGCGTGTAGATGTTCCAGAGGTCGGCCCAATCGGGCGCATAGGCGCCAACCGGAAAATGCGCCGTGTCGTACATCTGCGCCAATCCAGCGCGCTCCATCTTCTTGAGCGCGCGGTACCGCCCCCATTCGCGACGCTCGCTGCGCGCCGCCAGAAACGGATGGCGCAGGTATAGCTTCAGCGTCCGTATGGCGGTAAGGACGGTGAGCTCGTGCTTGATCGGGTACGCCATTGCTGGAGATTCTGTCGGGCCGCGCCGGTGGGACCCCGACGGGTTTCTAGCGCAAACCGTCCTACAATTCTATGCCAACGGCAATGTCCCAGCGCCTTCCACTTGCCGTTGGTTTCCGCGGTCGGTGTGCTCGTAGGGTCGGGCGCTCAACCGCGTCGGTGTGTGGCCGCGGCACCTGGGGTGCTCGAGCGGTCCCCATCGTTCCAAGGCCCTTAAGCGGCACGAAAGACGCCGCGCAAGACCTCCCCTTCAGCGATCGCGACGTTCTCTAGACCGCCGGCGGCCGTGACCGCCAGAAAGGTCTCCTTGGAGAAGTACATCGTGTGAGTGAGGTGGTACATGACGGTCGGGCCATAGTCACGGGGCACGTGGGGCACCTCGATGTACACGATGCCGCCGGGCCTGAGGCTCTCCGTAACGCGTCGCGCCGCAGCGATCGGATTGGCGAAATGTTCGAGCACGTGCGCAAGAACCACGAAGTCGGCGCGCAAATGTGGTTCCCAATGCCGAATGCCGTGCTGGGCGTACGTGGCCTCCCAGCGCCGATTGATCTCGTCCTCATAAAGCTGGGCCGTCGGCAATCGTTCGCGCAGGGCAATCAGGTTCGTGCCGTGGGCTGCGCCGATCTCGAGGATCACCGGTACGTCGGCACGGCAAAGGGGGATGTAGGGGGCCAAGAACGAAGCAATGGCCTCACTTTGCTGCTTGTAGCTGAGCGTGCGCGGATTGTCTTCCCGCCCTTCCATGTACGAGCGGTTGTAGTAGCGCTGATAAAACGCGGCCGTCGGCATCGGGTTGAGGAAGGACAAGGAGCAGCCGCCGCACACCACCACCTTGAGCGGCGATCGCAGGAACGGCCTGTAGCGCACCCTGAACCCGGATTCCGCACCGCAGAGGGGGCAAGGCACTTCTTGGACTTCGAGGCCCCGGGGGTGTCGTAGCTGGTTGTGCAGTCGCAACAGGAACTGCACGCGCGCAACGTTGGCACGACGAAGGTAGGAGATCATCCCAAGTCCGGGCAGAGCTTGCAGGAGCGCCGCGGCACGGTACTGTGCGCGCCGCAGCGACGGCAATACGGAAACCAAGCCAAGAAGCCGGAAACTTGCAGGGCGTCACCATGCTAGCGCAGCGGGCGAGGCCTAGCAGGAGGGGCTCGGTACGCCAGGGGTTGCCGGCTGGCTGAATCCCAGGTTTCCCAACGGTGGCTTGTTGCGGCAGCCTGCCCCAGTTCTTCGGGCACTGTGAGCGCATTGAGAGCCGGGAGCGAACGACAGACCAGCGGCTCGCCGAAGAGGTTTGCCCGCGCTGTTGCGCGTTCTCGCAACTGCTCCCTTAGACGACTTCGCCAACCACTTCGTATCGCAGATCGCGCAGGCGGTAGCCTTGCGTGTTCAAGATCTTTGAGACGCTGAGCCCCGGCTGACCCGACACTATTTCCAGCAGGACGCGCCGCTGCGTGGATGGCACCAGCCGCATCCGTCGCCGGCTCGCGGCGCCGGTGTCGACGACAACTTCCGATCGCGATTCAGACAAGGGCGGATGCTCCGCGAAGGTAAATGCTGCCTCCGTTGCGAGCTCTGCCGAAGGTACGCCGCCCCTGAGCGCGGCCAAGATCGCGGCGTCAAAAGTTTCCTTGTACGCCTCCAGAACACGGACGCTGTACTTGATGTTGAGCTTGTCGAACTCTTGCCCCACCAAACGCTGCCAGTTCTGCGGCTCGCTGAAATAGTCGCGGATATCGTCCTCCGTGTCGAACCACTCGGCCTGGGATTCGGCATCGAACTCTGCCCAAAAGGCCGCGAGGGTCGGCTCGGAGAGCAGCGACTGCAGCACATCGACCGGGCTTTGGCCGTGCGTGCGGCCGAGCTTCAACAGCCGCTTGTAGACGTCGATGTTCCAGCAAAAATCGACCAGGAAATGCAGCTTTCGCAGGTGGAACAATTCGGCCTCGGTCATGGTCGCCGTTGACCGCAGGCTTTCCTCGATCTCGAAGGCGGCGATCTCCTCGCCGTTGGGTGCTCGGTAGGCGCCGGCATCGCCGTGGATGAGCCGATAGCGCGTCTGGAAGGCATACGCCGTGCGCGTTTCGGTCGAGTTTGTCTCGGCGCCTGCCAGCAGACGCATGTTGTGATTCTGTATCACGTCGACGTCGGCGGCGAACAACTCCCGCAAGCCGCTCAGGTGCGTCTGCAGGGTTTCCGCAGGCAGCGGCACAATGACGTCGGAGTAGGTCGCACTGCCCAGGGCGTGGAACTTCTCTTGGTACTTGCGGTAGGTGTCGAGGCTGATGTTGTCCCGCTTGATGTTCTTGAGCACCTGCTCGTCCAGACTCTGCACCGCCATGACGGGCACAACCATGTCCCCGAGGATGGAGCCAATCTCCAAGTTGCGGTCGGTGACATTCTTGGCCAGCCAGACGTGACACTTCTGGGGGGTGCCGCGTTTCTCACGCACAGCACGAATCTCGCGGGCCACCTCTACGTCGCGCTTCAAAATGCCGAAATTGGCGTCGCAGACTATCCAATTGCGCGCCCTGGACCGTTCACCCACGTAGCGAACCTCTTGCAGCGATGTCTCCAGGTCGAACCGTCGCACCAGGTCTTTCGACGCCATACCCCAGGCGCAGAAGGTGCAGGCAAACGGGCAGCCACGATTCGTCTCAAACAGCGGCACCATTCCGGCAGCCAAGAACTCATCCAGGAACCCGCCAAGATAAGGCGACGGGATGCCATCGATCTGTTTGGCCAACGGACGCTCAGTAGTGCGGCGCAGGCCGCCATCTTCGAGCCACAGCAGATTGCGCGGCAGGCGGCTATGGTCGCCGCGATCATCGCGCCACCAAGTAAGCAGCTCTGCAAAAGGCTCTTCGCCGCCATCGACCACGGCGAAGTCCGCATAGTCGTGACGCCGGAGCATCGCCACGCGGCGCGCTTCCTCGGGGTCGATGTTGGGGCCCCCGATCACCATGAGGGCCTCCGGCAACTGACGACGCAGGTATTTGCCAATCTGCCGGTTTAGATGTTCGTTCCAGCCGTAGTTGGCGATACCGACCACATCGGGACGGCGCTCTGCCACGGCCGCCAGCAGCTTTTCCGGATGCTTGAACAGCCTGATCTCAACAGCATCTCCCAGCGCCGCTTTGGCGTACGCGCTGACGTAGCCGATATTCAGCGGTACGGTCAGCGATGCGTCGGTGACCGCTTGGGTGTGCGCCAAGTCCGCGAGGTAGACGATTTGCGCGGGCATGTTCTCGGGGCCTCCCTCATGTTGGTGGAAGGTTGGCATGGACGGGCCGTGTTGGCCACGGCCCGGAGGTTAACGGCGACGCGCCGGTTGACGCAGCAAAACTGCTCCCGGGCGGACCACCAGGGACTTAAGCGGCAACTCAGGGTCGCCTTGGCCTTGCCTTTCGGGCATCTGGCATTGCCCTGGGAACCTTCGTTCCACTTCCGGCGTGTCAATAATGCCGCGGCGATGTACCGTCACTGAGCGAATCGACCAACTGCGGGCGTCCCCTGACGACCTCGCCTGGATGACGACAAGGTCTTCCCCTTGCGCTTCACCCGACCTTATCGGGGCCGGGCAGGTGCGACCTGGATTCAGTATTCGTCCTGATCCACTGTGAGCCCGACATTGGCCGCTGTTTGGGACATTGCTGATCCCGTCACTGCTCTGCCATTAGCGATGCTGGTTGGAGTAGCGGCGCTTTGGACCCGCTACTACATTTGGGGCAGGTTGATTGCGACATCGGCGGCGTTGCTGGTCCTTGGAGCAAGCACGCTTCAGGCTTCCGATCACCTCGCGTACGTGCTCGAGAATCGCTTCCCGGTGCCAAGCCCACTCGGCGACAACGTCACCGGAATTGTCGTGCTCGGCGGAAGCGTGAACGTGGACATCATGCGGGCGCGCGGGCAGCCCACACTCAACCACAACGGCGACCGCCTCGTGCAGTTCGTCACGCTTGCGAGACAGTATCCGGAGGCGCGCCTCGTGTTCGCAGGTGGCGGGAGTTCGCCGGGAGAGACGGACGAGGCGGCGTTCTCCATGCGGGTCCTTGCCGATCTCGGTCTGGATCCGCGCCGCGTGCAAATCGAGAATCGCTCGACAAGCACCCGAGAGAATGCCGTCTTCGCTTACGAAATGGTTCGGCCAAAGCCAGACGAGTCCTGGTTGCTTGTCACCAGTGCGGCACACATGCCGCGCGCAGTAGGTGCGTTTCGCGTCGCGGGATGGCACGTGGTCCCGTACCCAACCGGATTCGCGACATCTCCGAACCGCCCCAAGGTCTTCTCGCTGGGGTGGAAGCCGTTCGAAGCACTACTCCACACTCGTCCGTACCTGTACGAATTCATTGCGCTGGCCGTCTACCGCTGGCGCGGCTGGACTTCCGAACTGCTGCCTGCCCCCTAACACCGCGTTTTCTTGATGTTCCGCGCCCAGTCGCATGTCCGCATTTCCGATGCAAGTGGAATAGTTCGCTAACGCGATGGGAGGCGCACCACCGCTTCAAGGCCACGGAAGCCGAGTCGAGGTGGCGCCACGCCCTGGAGGTGCCGTAGGCCAGGTCTTTTCAATGCCGGCGCCGCCCCTCCTGATAGCCGTTCCGTTGGCTGGGACTCGGCGATCGACGAACTACTCTCGTGATCCCGCGCCCGCCTCAGGGCCGCGAAAGGTTGCCATTATTTTGCCGGATGGCGTTGGAAGGATTGGCGGACGTGCGAACGTGGCGACGCGGCAGAGGTGCTGTGTGCCAGTGGACGTGATGTCAATGCTGAGTTACCTTCCCTATCTGTGGCTGGCGGACATGGCCGAGGGCCTGTGCTAACTTCGCGTGATCGAATCAGTTTTCCTTTTCGCGAACCAAGGCCACGGCACGACCGCAGCAGAAGCCGCACTCCGGTCGGGCACTAAGGTTGTTGGTGTTTGCTCCAAGGCTCCCGAGCGACTGACGCTGCGAAACAGGTTGGGGAGGCTGCGGGACCTTCCTTTCCGTGATCCGTTCGCCAACTTCAAGCACCCGAGCAAGCTAGGGCCGAGGTATTTCCCGTCGAGAGACCTTGAGGCCGTCCGTGCGTTCCTTGAAGGGAACCGGCCGGACCTGATTCTGACATGTTCATTCCACGCGAGGGTGCCGGACTCGATTCTCCGCCTTGCGAGGTACGCCGCGGTGAACATCCATCCCGGGCTGCTTCCAGAGCGTGGCGGCGGGACTCCGAACCGCTGGGCAATTCGCAGCGGCGACACGCATACGGGAGTCACCGCCCACTTGATGACCGCTGAGTGGGACACTGGGGTCCACGTCTATAGGCGCGAGCTTCCGATCAAGTCCGGAGCCACTTGGGGCCAGGTCGAGCACAGCCTTGTCCCGCTCATCCGCGAGACAGTTCGTTACCTGATCGAGACGCCCAACGGCGTGACGCCCGATGGGGGCCACGTTGGTATCGTCCTCGAACACGGACTAACTCCCGTTCGCCCTCGCCTCCAACACTCGTATCGAGGCGAGCCCTACGCAGGGCAGACCCCAGAGGAATGCCGACGTGTCTGCCGGGCCCTCCTGCCGAAGGCGTGCGGGTTTGGAATCGAGAGGTGCAATGGCATTCATTGCGGACTGCTATAATATGCGGACTGAACCTCGCGGTCGCCCGACGAAAAGGTCTGCGGCAGGTATGTTTGCGCGGGAGAGATTGAGGGTGGACTCCAAACTCACCGCAGAAGCCGTGGTGCGTTGCGGGCAATGGCGCACGTTGGCCGTGCCGCCTATCGGACGCCGATACAAGCCCGGCACGAATCAGGCGGTCAACCTTGCGTCATCGCCTCGCGAATCGCCAAGATCGGCAAACGCACGGAGCAGCGCGAGCTTGGCCTCGCAGCATCCGAGGGTGGTGCGTTGACAACGCGCGGTCCACAGCCAAAACGGCGCTGGCGCCTGGTGGAATTGGACTTTGGGGCGGCGACCAATGATAACTGACGCCGAAATCGCGCGACTTTCTCGTGAATTGTTGCATGAACACGGAGCGGGCGCGTTTGCCGAGGCAATCAAGAGGGCTGACCTGATGCTGGACTACGGAGACGAGGAGGGCCGGCTGATCTGGGTGCGAATAGTCGATGAGATCAGGAATGCCAACTCATCGGTAGCGGCCCCTCCTGGCCTGGAAGCTGCGACTCCACGATTAGACCGAGCCCGACGCGCTTCCGAAGGGTAGCTGATTACAATCAAATCGGGGCAAAGAGAACGGCCGACTGACGATATCGTGCTCGGTTATGTCTCGCGGTTCGACGCTAAATGCTACAGCTGCGCCCGCAGTTTCTAACAGTATCTCAGTATCCCTCGTGAAGGCATGGGGAGCTGCAAAGGGATAGCAGAAGGTCCTGGCCGGTTGAGGGCTTAACACGCGGTCCAAGAACGCGAATGACCGGGCGATCTCGGAATGCTGATCCGAGATCGACAGAGTCGAAAGAACCCTATGAGTTGCGTCATGCGCGCCGATCAACATGCCACCATCCTTCAACAATTCGAGTTTGTTGATCGGAATATAGTAACGCCCGAATAGTTCCTTTTCGCGCATTCCGAATTTGGCCATCAACTCGTCGAGAACTCGTTCGCGAAATTCATTGAGCAAGAGATAGTTGACGATGCGCTTAAACTCGGTAGCCGCAGAGGAATTCTCTTGGCGAGTATAGGTCGTGACCTGAGCCCCTGACACTCCTCCAGGTTTGAGTAGAGTCCGTCGCCGAGAAGGAGACGGACGATGTGGGCGAGCAGGTTCAACGAGGAGCAGGTCGGCGCGTTCGCGCGAGCAGGAAGCCAGAACGGCAACCGCTGAGGTTTGCCGCAACCATGGCATCAGCAGCGCCACGTTCTACAAGTGGAAGGCGAAGTACGGCGGCCTGGACGTCTCGGACGCGCCGGCGGAAGGCGTTGGAGGACGAGAACCGGCGGCTGAAGAAGCTGCTGGCCGAGGCGATGCTGGACAACGCGATGTTGAAGGACGTCGCCTCAAGAAAATGGTGACGCCCGCTGCCAGACGGGAGGCCGCGGCGCACCTGTGCGAGAGCTTCGAGGTGAGCCAGCGGCGGGCGTGCAATGCGATCGGCAAGAACCGCAGCTCGGTGCGGTACCGAAGCCTGCGCCCGGACGACGGGGCGGTGCGAGCCCGACTGCGAGATCTGGCTGGGCTGCGCCGTCGCTTCGGTTATCGGCGGCTGCACACCCTGCTGCGCCTCGAGGGTATCGTCAAGAACCACAAGAAGCTGCGCCGCCTGTACCGCGACGAACGCCTGCAGGTGCGCCGGCGTGGTGGCCGCAAGCGGGCGCTCGGCACCAGGGCACCAATGGCGCTGGTCGCTCGACTTCGTCAGCGACACGCTGACCGACAGCCGGCGGTTCCGCATGCTGCCGGTCGTCGACGACTTCACCCGCGAGTGCCTGGCGCTGGTCGCCGATACCTCGCTCTCGGGAGCCAGGGTCGGCCGTGAGCTCGATGCGATCGTTGCGCGGCGCGGCAAGCCGCAGACCATCGTCAGCGACAGCGGCACCGAGCTGACCAGCACGGCGATCCTGCAATAGTCGCAGGAGACAAACATCGAGTGGCACTACATCGCGCCAGGCAAGCCGCAGCAGAACGCCTTCGTCGAGAGCTTCAACGGCCGGCAGCGGGACGAGCTCTTGAACGAGACGCTGTTTACGTCGCTCGGCCACGCCCGTGCCGTACTGGATGCCTGGAAGGACGACTACAACACCGTCAGACCGCACAGCGGCCTCGGCAACGTGCCGCCGGCCGACTACGCCAAGCACAGCGCTCCCGTTGCATCACCGAGCCAGCAAGGCTCAAATAGCGAACAGACTCTACTCATCCGTGGATGAGAGTTGGGGCTTAGGTCACGAAAGGTCCGATTACCGGTGAGCGCTATCGCCAGGCCGTCGCGTCGACGGCTCCCCTGGCTGATTGGTAACCGTGGTGGCCCGCGGGGCGGCGCAATCTGCGCCTCGAACTCCTCGAGCGCGCCGAGATAGGCGATGGTCGGTTGCACTATGCGTACGCCAACCGCTTCTGGATGCGGAACGACGAGCTCGCCAGGATGTCGGCGATCTTCTTGCCGGAGTCGCCGACGCCGTACATGGTCGAGCGCGGATAGCGGCCGTGGGCGATCTGCCGCCTCACCGCGGCGGCGATCTGCGCCGCGTCGTGAGGGGTGAACATGACATTCGCGCCGTGTTCGCGGCCTTGCTGGCGAGTGCCGATATTGACGGCCGGCACGCCGAGGTATGCGCCCTCCCGCAAGCCCGACGACGAGTTTCCTACGAGGCATGCGGCGTTGTTGATGAGGCGTGCGTAGTCCTCAGGAGGGAAATTGCGGTAGAGGTGCAGCCACACCGGCTGCATGCGCTCGCGGTACTTGCGCAGGCCCTTCGAAACGTCGTCCGAGCCCGCGTCCACATTCGGCCACAGCCACGCTGTCTGGATGCCAAGGCCTTCGACGGCCCGCAGAGTCTCGTTGATCTGGGCGAAGCCGTGGCCGTACTCGGTGGTTACGGGATGTTGCAGGACCACCAGGTACGGCTTCTTGACGTCCAGGGCGGCGCCAACGCCGAGGTAACGGGTGAAGGTATCAGGCGGCAACGAGAGGTCGAGATCGGCGATGAGGTCGATGCTCGGACAGCCGGTGAAATGCACCGTCGCGGGGTCCTCGCCCATGCGCACGAGGTAGTCGGCGGCCTGTCGGGTGGCGGGGAAGTGGATGTGGGCGAGCCGCGTCACCGCGTGCCGCACGCTTTCGTCGATGCTGCCGGTGACCTCGCCACCCTGGGTATGGGCGAGCGGAATGTCAACGCCGGAGTAAAAATGCATCGTCTGGCCGGAGTAAAAATGCATCACGGCTGACGGCAGGAAGGCCCCCCGCGGGGGGCCTTCCTGGGCCCTCGTTTATTCCTCGGATGGACTGTCGGGTAGGTCGGTGGCCCGTTTGGCGCGCTGGCGGCGCCTGCTCTGCTTGAGGCGGTAGCTGTCGCCGTTC